>X301_European_Hare__coassemble_933_pt1 | contig 34780 bp, 31 predicted proteins | sample X301_European_Hare__metabat2_low_PE_011 | metagenome-assembled genome bin X301_European_Hare
GACTCTGGGAGTCCATGCAGGAGATTTCGAAAGCGCCCAATGACGTCACAAATCTTTCCCTTTTTGTGCAGAGCGCATACACCTTTGCGGAAAATGCCGTGTCAATATATCAGGCGTTCGGCGAGTACCAGAACAACCTCAACACTCAGGTAAAGGATGCCGTAAATGAGATAAACGCAATCGGCGCGCGCATCAGCCAGCTGAATAAACAGATCTCAAAGGTAGAGGCCGGCGGCATAGAAGGGGCGAACGACCTGCGCGACGAGCGCGACCTTCTCGTAGACACGCTCTCGACATACGGCAACGTAAGCTACACGGAAAACTCCGCAGGCGTTATGACGGTTATGTTCAACGGCGTCAATTTCGTCACGGAAAGCCGATACTTTGAGATGTCGATGCTCACGGACAAGGACACGGGCTTTGTCACGCCGTACTGGGAGCACAACCTGATATGGGTTACTGATAAAGACGGAAAACGCGTGCAGGATTTCAAGTCAGCCATGGTTTTTGATCCGACGGAGGAGATAGCAACGAAGCGCGATACGGACATAGGCTCTCTGCGTGCGCTTCTGCTTGCCAGGGGGGATCATGTGGCGAATTACACAGATCTTACGACAGACGCGTGCACGGATGAAAAGCTTGACGCGCTCAACATCACGGCAGATGAGTACAATGCCTCATACGGGCTTAAATATTATGACAAATATATAAGCAATTCCGTAATGATGAACGTTGAGGCGGAATTTGATAACCTTGTCCATTCTATTGTGACGAAAATAAATAATGTGCTCGCCGAGGCATGCGATCCCGCAAGCGGCTATCTGTGCAATGAGGACGGCACTCCGATGCAGATGTTTGAAAAGCTTGCAACTCCCGCGTATGAGCATGTGATGCTTACGAACACGCAGATAAAAAACCTGACAAAGCTGGAGGACAGCCGCAATGTATATGTCGATGCGCAGGGCGGGCGGTACATACAGATTTGTGATGAGAACGGCTACCCGATAGCGAACAATTACTGGAGACTGATAGACGAAGATCCAAACAGCGAGTTTTCGCTTTACAATTGCGTAAATATCAGGACAAACCAGGAGCTTATGCAGATTCCGTCGCTGCTGCAGTTTAAACTGGAGGATGAATCAGCCGACTTCAATATCGGCGAAAGGCTTGTCAAGGCGTTTGAGGATCAGGGAATATTCCTCAATCCTCTTGCTACGGCGATGAGCGATTACGAGAATTGCTACATAGACTTTATGAGCCAGATAGGCACATCGGGAAATATGTACCAGTTCCTGTACGAATATGAGCAGCTCGCGGTTGAAAACGCCGATAATGAGCGCCAGACAGTAATAGGAGTATCGCAGGAGGAGGAGCTGGAGCATATGATTATGTACCAGAATGCCTACAATGCTTCAAGCCGCTATATAAATGTAGTCAATTCCCTGCTTGACGCGCTGATAGCCATGGCATCATGACGCTTGACGCAGCAGGCATGGTAAAGGAGGAAGGATAATGCCATCAACATTTTTGGGATTAAATACATCATACACAGGTCTTGTGGCGGCCAACGCAGCCTTGAACACCACTGCAAACAACATAGCAAACGTAGAGACTAAGGGCTATTCAAGGCAGCAGATAAACCAGAGCGCGGCATCGGCCATGCGCGCGTTTGCAAGCTACGGCTGCATTGGCGCGGGCGTTGATACGCTCGGCGCAGAGCGCATAAGGGACATATATTATGACGAAAAATACTGGAACAACAATTCAAAGCTTGGCGAGTACGAAAAGAAATCATATTATGCAGAGATTATCCAGACATATCTGGAGGATGTGAGGGATACGAAGGCTGACGGCTCGCAGTCAATTGTAAAGGGGTTCACGACCTTGTTTAACGAGTTCCACAATTCGCTTGAATCCCTTGCCACGCACACGGGAGACATAGATTATGCGCGTACCGCTTTAAGCTATGGCGGCAACCTCTGCGAGTATTTCAATATATTGTACAACAATTTCCAGAAAATGCAGACAGACGTAAATGATGAGATTAAAATAGAAATCGACCAGATAAACAGCATATCACAGCAGCTGTCCACGCTTAACCAGCAGATAAATATGATTGAGGTAAATGGCACGGCAGTGGCAAATGAGCTGCGTGACAAGCGAGATCTCCTTATCGACCAGCTCTCAAAGTACATAGACGTAAAATGCGAGGAGCGCATAGTGTATAACGAGGCCACGGGCGAGGATTCGGGCTTGCGGGAGTATGTGGTTAGAATTGCGGGCGGACAGCTCCTTGTCGACGGCAAAAATTACCGCCAGCTTGAATGTGTGCCCAGGGAGAGATGGCAGAAGGACAACCAGAATGACGTCGGCGGTCTGTACGACATACGCTGGACTGACACAAAGCAGGATGCCAATATCAGCGGCAAGACAGCAAGGGGAGAGCTTAAAGGCCTGCTCGAAATGCGTGACGGCAACAATAATGAAGCCTTCAACGGCACGGTCAGATCCATGGATACAGTGGAAAGAACAGTTACCATAGAGGTTACTGACGATTATCTTAAGGATATGTCAAAAAGCACGCTCCCGCTTACGGAAGGGCGTATTTCCATAGGCGGCAAATATTATTATTATGACAGCTATGAGGTACAGAAGCTTTCAAACGGTGAGTGCTTCTATACCTTCAAAATGTCCGATGTCCCTGAAAGAAATCCGCGGTTTGTGCCTATGGATAAGATTGGGCAGCCCGCGAAGATTGGAGACCAGATCAATTATCAGGGAATACCGTATTATCTGGAGCAGATGAATGAGTGGGTGCGCGAGTACGCGGGCATTTTCAACGGCTTATATTCACAGGAGGGCGCGACAGACTATTTTGGACAGAATGAAACAGGCTCCATATTCTTTACGGGCGACAGGGAGCTTGGCGGTCAGTTCGGGCTTGACGTGGAGCGTGGCGCGATGAAGTACAGTTCTACAGATGAAGGCTATTTCCAGCTTACGGCGGGCAACTTTAATGTTTCAAAGCGTCTTGAAGATGAGCCGCGGTATATGGCTACGCATACAATATACACGGACGGCGAATCGAAGTACGACATAATAGAAGACCTCATTGATCTTTCTACGAATATTGACAAAATGCAGTTTCGCGGCTGCAGCGCGGAGAGCTTTCTTGAATGTCTTATGGGCGACTCGGCATTGAATGCAAGCAGCGCGGAAAATTTCACGGCGGTATTCTCAAAGATAGAGGAGTCCATAGAAAACGACCGCTTATCCATAAGCGGAGTGGACAATGACGAGGAAGCGGCTAATATGATGAAATACCAGACGGCGTTCGGCTTGGCAAGCAAGATGATTTCAGTGCTGAACCAGTGCTATGAGCAGCTGATACTTCAAACGGGAGTATAGGAGGGAAAAACATATGGCAATGCGCATAACCACTAAAATGATGCAGAATACGGCGCTCCGTAACCTTAATACCTGCAAGACGCGGGAGCAGAAGCTTACTGAGCAGATGGCAACGGGCAAGAAAATCTCAAAGCCGTCGGATGATCCCATAATTGCGATACGTTCCTTAAAACTCAATTCATCATTGGACAAAATAATGCAGTATTCGGACAGAAATGCGGCGGATGCGGAGAGCTGGCTTAAGCTGACAGAATCGGCAATAACCACGGTGGTTGACATAATAGGAGGCGATACAGGCCTCAAACACATGCTGACTCAGGCGGCTGCGCAGTACAATACGGCTGAGGACCGCATGACAATCATGCAGGATTTGTTAAACAAGGTAAAGGAAATTTATGCCACGGGCAATGCGGACAGCGCCGGAAAGAGTATTTTCACAGGCTTCCGCACGGATTTGCCGCTTGCGTTTACAAAGGAAGACGTCGCGGGAGATGGACCGGGCAAGTACCGCATTACGGAGCAGCTTACAAATGAAGCCCTGGGCAGCGTGACATATGTGAAAAAAGGCGACTTGGCTGAGTTGAATGAAGGGAATTTCCTTGCTACGGATGATGCGACAAAGGATTACATAAGTCAAACGACAGAATATGACGTAGACGTATATGAGATACCGCGTATCAGGCTGTCGTATGATGATTTGGATCATGTTAGGGATACTGGCATAAAGGCAACATATACCGATGCTGGCGGCAACACTATAGTTGGGAAAGAAGGTATAAATATAGTCGAGCCTGATGTCGAGCTGAGCTTTAGGGATAAAGAAGGCAATATGGTGACATACAACATAAATCCAGTGTATGACAATACAGGCACACGCACAAATGGAACAATCAAATACTTTAACAATGCGACAGATACGATTATTGATGATGACGGCAGCTTATGCGATGCTTACCAGTATGCGCTAAAGCATGCAGATGAAGCGATCTATGTGGCAGATACAGGCGAGCTGCTGCTTGGAAAAGATCTGAATGAACGGATTTCCGAGCTTTCTCCTACGGAGGAAGTGCGCGTGACCTATGAGAAATCCAACTGGGAGGAGGGCGACCTCAATCCAATCCACTATTTCTATGCCGAATATCCGCGCGAAGGCAAGGATGACCTCATATACAATAAGCAGTACCTTGAAAACGGCAAGCTCCTGCCTGACGACAGGCAGATTATAGAATACGACGTGGGCAACCACCAGAGAATACGCGTGAACACCACGCCTGACGAGCTTTTCACGCACGATATAGGCAGAGATGTAGAGGAGCTTGTAGCTGCGCTTGAGGAGTATTACGCAATCAGCGACAACCTTGACACTGTCGAGCGCATGATAGAATCGGGAGACTATTTTGGCGATGACCTTGAAAAGCTGAACAGCCAGAAGGCGGCGTTTGAAAAGGCGAAAAACCTTATCAATGACAAGATACAGGACAGCATTGAGGATGCCCAGACGCTGTGCGACAACTGGCATGAGAGGGCAAACCTCGCCGCCACCAACAACGGCGCAAGAAGCGCGCGCCTTGAGGTTGTCAAAAACAGGCTTGAAGTACAGCAGACCAACTTTGAGGAGCTTGTAAGCACAAACGAGGATGCAGATTATGACGAGCTTACAATACAGCTTCAAAGCATAAAGCTTACCTACAATGCGGCGCTGTCGTCAATCGCCTTTGTAATGCAGAATTCCCTGCTTGATTATATCCGTTGAAAATGCGGGAGCGGCATTTTGGCGCATCGCTTGTATTTGACAGTCATCCTGCGGGTAAATTGGAAATAATATGGAGAATAAATTATGGTAGAAATTGATACAAGGGTATTTGGAAAAATTGCGGTGGAGGATGAAAAAATAATCCGCTTTGAGGAGGGCATTTTAGGCTTTCCTGACTTGACGGACTTTACTCTTATTTATGATGTGGATAAGGGGAGCGATGCAAGCATAAAGTGGCTCCAGTCCATAAACGAGCCGGGCTTTGCGCTTCCCGTAATGAATCCTGAGCTTGTTATGCCAGGCTATACGCCGATGTTTGACAGGAGCCTTATAGAGTCGCTCGGGGATAACCTCGACAGCGACAATATACTGATATTTGTCACAGTCACCATACCAAAAAACGACATCACCAAAACCACAGTCAATCTGAAAGCGCCGATAATCGTAAGCGTTGAAAACCGCAAGGCGGTGCAGGTCATCACCGAGGGCGAAGCCTACAGCGTCAAGTATGCGATTTATGATGTCCTGCAGGCGCAGAAAAAGGCAGGTGAGTGATATGCTGGCATTATCAAGGAGAAAGGGCGAGGCTCTGGTAATAAACAACAACATAGAAATCACCGTGCTTGATGTCCGCGGCGATCAGATAAAGCTTGGGATAAATGCGCCCAAGCAGATACCCGTGTACCGCAAGGAGCTGTATGCGCAGGTGCAGGAGGCAAACAAGGCATCGGGCAACACTTCCGACATGGAGCAGCTTGCAAGTCTTCTCGGAGGAGAAAAATAATAAATAAAAATATTTCAAATTTTTTAAACTCGGCTATAAAGTATTTAATTTAAGTGCCGATATATAAAGTGTAAAGATAAACAAATCTTACAATCAAAAAGTCTTATGTAATGTAAGACCATAACGGGGTTAATAACCAAGGGCGTCTGTCACAGCAGGCGCGCCAAACGACAGGAGTTCTTGGATTATTAAATATTAAAAATTGAATATGGTGTTGAAACAAGTGGGTGAAAGGATTTGCCCATAAACACAGCCGATAAAAGGATATATCGGTTAAACAAGGAGGTAGTATTATGGTAGTACAGCACAATCTACAGGCAATGAACTCTAACAGAATGTTAGGAATCACACAGGGCACATTATCAAAGTCAACAGAGAAGCTTTCTTCTGGTTATAAGATTAACAGAGCGGCTGATAACGCAGCAGGTCTTGCTATATCTGAGAAAATGAGAAAGCAGATCAGAGGACTTACACAGGCATCTGCAAACGCTGAGGATGGTATCTCATCTGTACAGACAGCAGAAGGTGCTTTGACGGAAGTTCACGACATGCTCCAGAGAATGAACGAGCTGGCAGTTCAGGCAGCTAACGGCACAAACTCACAGGATGACCGCTCATACATCCAGGACGAGATTGACCAGCTTACACAGGAAATTGACCGTGTAGCAGAAACAACCAAGTTCAATGAAACATATCTGTTAAAGGGTGACAAGTCAGCGGAAAAAGGCTATACATTTGCTTACACGAAAGCAAGCGATACTGCTGCGACAGTTTCAATGAATGCAAACTCAGCTACAGGCGTAAATGCAACAATTACTTTCGCATCTGAGGTAAGCTCTACATCAGACCAGAACAATCTGGCAAAAGCGCTCCGCGATCAGGGTCTTACGATTACGGCTACAACAGTAAATGGCAAGATTCAGTACTCTATCACACTTAACGGCAGTGACGCTAAGAGCAATTATCAGATAAATACAGTCAGCGTAGCAGATGGTGCTGCTCCTAAGTTTGTTATTGTTAACGCAGCAGGAGCTACAGTTGCAGAAGTTGAGTTGACAGGAACTGATAAGATGGTTGCTGGTGATAGCTCTGTAATTACAGCTGCTACAGTATCTGCCGCTCAGAGCGGAAATGAAATCTATTCATTCTACGACAAGGATGGAAATAAGATTGCAGCCAACGCTTTGGATGATTACTTCACTGGACAAAAAGTAGGTACGGGGGCAGACGCAACAGTTACTGTTTCGGCAAGGGCGGATGCTAACAGGGTATATGATGCACTTGGAAAGGAAATTTTGCTCAGCAACAGCTATGTTGCAGGCACTCAGGACAAGACAGCGGCATTGAACCTTAAGTTCCATGTAGGCGCTGATGGCACAAACAACAACAAGATTTCTATTAATATCACTGCTTTAACAGCTAAGGGACTTGGCATCAATGGATTAAGAGTTGACGGTGAGAACGGCGATAGGGCAACAGACGCTGTCTCTGTAATCAGTCAGGCAATCAAGATTGTATCTACACAGCGTTCAGCACTCGGTGCAGTTCAGAACCGCTTAGAGCATACAATCAACAACTTGGATAACATTGTTGAGAATACGACATCTGCAGAATCAGCAATCCGTGATACAGATATGGCTGATGAGATGGTTAGATACTCTAACAACAACATCCTTTCACAGGCAGGTCAGTCAATGCTTGCACAGGCTAACCAGTCTAACCAGGGCGTACTTTCATTACTCGGCTAATCAGGCATCTGATAGAGTTTTTAAGTATAACCATAATAAAAGGGCTGTCACATATGTGGCAGCCTTTTTTGTTCTAAAGATAATTCTTTTATTAATCTTTTTACGTTTTACTATTAATATTTTTAAGCTATGAGCCGATATAAAATATGAACGATAATAGCTGTTTAGTGTATAAATGTGCTTTTTTGCACAATGACATCAAGCAGCCAGTCAGACAATATTTATTAACGTGCGTGACATGGAGGTGATAAGCATGTATGTAGAACCTATGACAGGTGTAGCGCCTCAGGTGGTTAGTCCTGTTACAGTGACAAAGACCGTTGAAGCGCCCAAAACAGAATCCAAGGACGGAGAGTACAATAAGCAGACACAGCAGCCCGCTGAAGTGGTAGTTGAGATACAAGGCTATCATGATGAGCAGCAAAATGACGAGCAGCTCACAGACGAGCAGCGTGAGGCAAATCAGGAAAAACGTAAAAAAATGATGGAGCAGGTGTCAGCTGCACTCAAGCATTCAGTGGCTAAGTTTGGTATTCATGAGGCGACAAACCGTATTACCATAAAGATTGTTGACAGGGATACCAAAGAGGTAATCAAAGAGATTCCGCCTGAAAAGAGCTTAGACCTTATGGAAAAAAGGCTGGAGCTTGCGGGTGTCCTGCTTGACCAGAAACTGTAATTAGTTATGGAGGTATAGCTATGTCAGATTTAATGAGAATGACGGGTATGTATTCGGGCATGGACACGGAGGCAGTCATACAGTCTCTTGTCAGCGCGAAGGCGAAAAAGGTCACAGATTTAAAGAATGACCAGAAGAAGCTTGAATGGAAACAGAATATATGGCAGGATTTAAACAGCAAGATATATAACTTATACAGTAAGACATTGTCAAATCTGAGATTGACAGGCGGGTATGCAAAGAAGTCAACTACTGTATCTGATCCTACCAAGGCTACCGTAGTGGCTAACGGCAATGCTGTGGACGGCACACAGACATTAAAGGTTAATAAGCTTGCTGTGGCAAAATACATTACGGGCGGTAAAGTTACTTCTGCCAATGGACTTAAAATGAAAAGCGAGTATGCGGTTGGGGTTATTGATCCTAATCTTGTTGGAAGTAAATTTAATGTAAAAGCAGGTGAAAAGGAAACTGCCATAGAAATAACAGCAGATATGACAGTGGCTGATTTTGTAAATAAATTAAAAGATGCTGGTGTTAATGCTTCCTTCGATGAGGAAAATCAGAGATTTTTCATAGGCGCCAAAAAGACAGGAACCGAAAATAGTTTTGAACTTTCAGTGACAGAATATGCCGGCGGATCATCAGATCAGGCATTGGCAGCGCTGGGACTTAATCAAAGAGGAGGCGCTATGGTGCTTGATGCTCAGGATGCGGAGATTGAGCTTAACAGAGCCTCATTTACCAGTTCGACAAATTCTTTTAACATAAATGGGCTTACTGTTGAGGCGACTGGCGTTACAGACGGAGAAATTACCATCAATACTAAGACGGACTATGATGCTATATATAATACCATCAAGGATTTTATTTCGGAGTATAATGAAATTGTAAATGAAGTATATAGCAGATATAATCCTGATTCTTCAAAGAAATATTGGAAGTATGATATGCTTACCGATGAAGAAAAAGAATCAATGTCTGATGATGAAGTTGAAGCATGGGAGGACAACATTAAGGAATCTCTCCTGAGAAAGGATACAAGTTTAGGAAAGGTTTTAAACTGTCTCACAGGCAGCATAACCAAGGGCTTTGAAATAAACGGTGAAACTAAGTATCTATACCAGTTTGGCATAGGCACCCTTAATTACTTTGAAGCGGCGGATGGAGAAAGAAAATCGCTTCATATCAATGGTGATGAGGATGATGAATATACTGCTGAAAAAAAAGACGATCTTATGAAAGCTCTTACGTCTGATACTGAAGGGACTATTGAATTTTTTGCTACTTTTTGTAAGGATATGTATGATCGTCTGCATGACACTATGACACAGGTTACGGATTACAGCAGCCTCTATAAGGTATATGATGACAAACGCTTAAAGATTGAGTATGATGATTATACAAAGAAGATAAAAGAGGCAGAGGATAAGCTTAGCGCATATGAGGATAAGTGGTATAAAAAGTTTTCCGATATGGAAGTAGCTCTCTCAAAGCTTCAGTCGCAGCAGAATACGATATCAAGCATGCTGGGAATGTAATTCATAATTGTGGATAAAAGAAAGAAGGAATCAAATGCTTCAACAGAACGCCTATGCGCAATATCAAAACAATAAGATTATGACTGCGTCTCCTGCTGAACTTACTCTTATGCTTTATGAAGGAGCTATTAAGTTTGGTAATATTGCCATTGTAGCTATGGAGAATAAAAATCCTGCAAAAGCACATGAGAATATTGTAAGGGTTGAGAATATCATACAGAATTTCAGGGAGACGCTTGACAAGAAGTATCCTGTATGGCAGGATTTTGAAAATATATATGTATATCTTTTGAGGCGCTGTCATGAGGCTAATGTTGCAAAAGATCCAGAAATTATGGAAGAAGTGTTAAAGCATTTGCGCTCTATGAGGGATAACTGGAAGGAAGTAATAAAAAAGGCGGCAAGCGAAAAAAAATCAGGGGCATAATTCATGCATGATTTAGGAGGAAGCAGTATTTATGACAGAAGGATATATACAGATTATGATAGACAGCCTTGATAAAAAGCTTGTTTTACTTGATAAAATTATGGAGATTAACAAGCGTCAATATGAGGTGTCGTCTGTTCAGCCCTTTGATTCGCAGAAGTATGATGAAATTATGGACGAAAAGGGAAAGCTGATTGATGAGATTAATTCTCTTGACGAGGGATTTACTTCTACGTATGATATAATTAAAGGTGAGATTAATGCTGAACCTTCTAAATATCGTGATAAGGTGTTGCTTTTACAGGAGCTTGTGCGTAAGGCTGTAGACAAGGGCGTGGAAGTAGAAGTACAGGAAAAGCGAAACAAAAATTCACTGGAGGCATCTATATCTATGGCTCGAAAAGAACTGCAGCAAAAAAGGATTTCAAGGAATGTGGCTTTACAATATTATAAGTCATCACAAAAAATCAATAATGTAGACCCACAGCTAATGGATAAGAAGAAATAATGAATGCGCAGGCTGTTTAGAAAGAACAGCTTGCGTGTTTTATTAATATTAATTATTATATAAGGGGAGAACAGATATGTCCAAAGTACCTATATCAGTTTGCATAATTGCGAAAAATGAGGAAAGATATATTGAAGAATGTTTGAGAAAATTAAAGCCTCATGGAATGGAAATTGTAGTAGCAGACACAGGTTCAACTGATAGAACAAAAGAAATTGCTATGAAGTATGCGGATAAAGTGCTGGATTTTGAGTGGATAGACGATTTCAGCGCAGCAAGAAATTTCTGCGCTAAAAATGCTTCTAATAACTGGATTTTATCAATTGACTGTGATGAATACTTAAATTCAATAAATCTTAGGGATATAAGAATATTTATGCAAAAATATCCAAGACATACGGGAATGATACATCTTATCAATTTGGTGTCAAGTAAAAAAGGTGAAACATATACTGGCGATAATGTAGTTAGATTCTATAATAGAAACCACTATAGATATGAAAATCCAATACATGAGCAGTTAGTTTCTATCAAAGGGAAACAAAGTGACATAACTGAAAAATGTTTTCTTCTTCCGTTAGAAGCAATTCACCATGGTTATAATATAAGCGCTGAGGAGATGGAACAAAAACAGAAAAGAAATGTAGAGATACTGCATAAAAGCCTGGAGAAAAATCCTAATGATCCATATATGCTGTTTCAGCTTGGACAATCTGAATATATTTTGCAAGATATAGATGCATCAATAGAACACATGAAAAAGGCTCTTGAATATGCGCCATCAACAGATTTTTCGTATGTACAAATTCTTATAACATCGTTAGCGCAGGTATATAGAGATGTGGGAAGAAACCAAGAGGCGTTAGATCTTATGGAAACTTATAAGGACTCATGCAAGACGGCTAGGTTTGTATTTATGCATGCATTAACGCTCATGGATTCCAATCAGGTTTTGAAAGCGTTATTGCAGTTTCTCAAGGCTGTAACTCTGCCTGATGTTGCTTCATTGGGAGAAAATCTAAAATATTGCTATGAAAATATTATAAATATTTATCGGCGTATGGGTGAAAACGAGATGGCTGATATGTTTGTTGAAAAATTTGAGGCATTGAAAGCTGAAAAAGATATGTTATTTAATAGTTAGGCATTTCCCTCAAAACGCCGCTTAAAGCCCTCAAGCCTCTTAATAATAAACGGATTATCAACATCCTCCCTCTCATTTACCCTGCATATACCGCTATATGCCTCAAGGTGAAGCCTCTGCATATAGCGGTACAGCGGAGTATCATTTCCATCAAGGCAAAATTCAGAAATGACGCCCAGCTTTACATGAAGCTTGGCAATATCAATCGAAAGGCTGTCGAGCGCCTTGACAATCCTCTCCTTATGCGCAGTAATAACGCGTATTTTATGCACATCAGGCTTTCCAGCGCCCGCGACGGTGGCAAGCGCCTTGTCATAGCCCTCAAGCTGCTCTATAAGCGGCAGCATTTTCTTATAAAGCCTGCATAAATCCTTTAATATATTTTCATACCTGCGGTTATAATTCATAAGCCATTCCCCACCATTATTTTAAGCGTCATTATTTAAGCGTCATGATTTAATCCCGCGCATCTCCTCAATCCGTCTTAGCACAGCGGGCTGCATTGCGGACAGAAAAAGCTGCAGGCTCGGCTCGTAATTTTTCACATATTCCGCGTCTTCGCGCGTCGCGAGCATATGATAGCTTTTGTCAATGTAAACTACAGTCTCATCAAAATCCATGGAAAACTTAAAATCCTTCAGGTTAAGTATAGAGTCGCACCTCACAATAGTTATTATATCAGGCGCGGGAAGCTGCACGAATACAATGTCAGGGTTAATCTGGCGGATAACCTGCTCAAGAAACGGATCATCGTCTTCTATATAGACCTGCTCCTGCTCCTCAAAAAAATTCACAAACCCAAGACCGCTTTCGTCATTTTCCAGTATCCGGCTTGACTTTGCCTGCCCAAGTATTCCGTATACGGCGTCAAGCAGCGCGGAAATGTCCGACTGCGCCATATTGTGGGCGTTTCCCATATTGTGGAGATAAAACGCGTCAAAAACGGAGCGCAGAAGCACAATGCTCATCTTTGCGCAGCTTTCAGGCTTTGTATATTTCATAAAAAAGTTCAGGCAGTTGCGCGTCAGGTAATAGTTTGCCTTTGTGTTCTCATAGCGCCGCATAGGGCTTGCAGAGTGGTACATGCGTGCATCGCCGAGCGCAGCCACGTCAAAGCCCGCCAGCTTTATCCTGTACCCCCACTCCGTATCGTCCCAGTAAAGAAAATTCTCCTCCGGCATAAGCCCTGCGCGCTCGACAGCTTTCGCGGAAAACATCATGCCGCACGCGCTCACGGCATCGCAGTAAACAACGCTTGGCACGGTGTCATCATCCAAGGCATCGGCATACAGCGTCTGCGCCCTGAAATTCCTGAAATCTATGGAAATGCCGTACTGCTGTATATAATGGGGCATATGCTTATGAAAAACCTTTCCGCCGAGCATTCCGACATTCGGGCAGCTTTTCATAAAGCCGAGCATATTTGCAAGCGCGTCTTCATCGACAGTGACAGCCTCGCCAAGACAGCAGACATAGTCGCAGCCGTCATCAAGCAGCTTTTTAATGCCGAGATTCAATCCACCGCAGCTGCCCAAATCATTTTCGCGCCGGACCGCCGAAATTATCCCGCCTGTCCCATAATCCCCTGCATTGTATTCCGACACCTTTTCCAAAATAAGCTCATACGAGTTATCGGTTGAGGCGTTGTCAATCACAAAAACCCTGTAATCGCCAAGCCCGCGCGAGGCAAAAACCGATTCAAGGCAGGAGAGCGTTTCCCTGCCCTTATTATAATTACTTATCACTATTCCAAGCATACCCTGTCCCTCTCTTTTCTTATACAAGTATAACACGAAATCAGCACCAAAAACAGATAAATATAAAAAATAAATCAGCCGATAAACAGCGCGTTAATAAATAGTTGAGTAATACGCCCGATTAAGCTATAATAATAAAAAAGCTTTTTAAGCGGGGGTGATTCAGACGAAATTCAGCTTATGCATGATAGTTAAAAATGAATCGCAGACGCTTGCCCGCTGCCTTGACAGCCTAAAAGACCTCATGGACGAGATAATAATAGTCGATACAGGCTCCACGGACAGCACAAAGGAAATCGCGGCGCGCTACACGTCAAAAATATATGACTACGAGTGGCATGATGATTTTGCGGCGGCGAGAAACTTTGCGTTTTCAAAGGCATCATGCGATTACATTTATTCTGCCGACGCAGACGAGGTAATAGACGAAAAAAATCAGGCGCGTTTCCTGCAGCTAAAGGAAGCGCTTATACCCGAGGTGGAAATTGTCCAGATGGTATATGTCACAAAACAGCAAAACCACCCCACGGAAAATTTCGAGCGCGACCTGCGCCCAAAGCTTTTCAAGCGCCTGCGCGGATTTACATGGATAGAGCCAGTACACGAAACAGTCAATTTGGAGCCCATAGTCTACGACAGCGATATTGAGATACTTCACTTCCCGCAGGGCAACCACAGCGGCAGGGATTTTCTCGTTTTTGAGAAGCTGGCGGGGGAAAAGGGAGAAATGTCGGACAGGCTTCTTGGAATGTATGTGCGCGAGCTGTACAAGGCGGGCGACACCGAGGCGCTTTGCAGGTCGAGGGCGTTTCTTGAGGCGGCGCTTGAGGAACGGCGCGGAAAAGAAAATGCACTGCTGTGCCGACAGATAATCGCCGTGCTTATGAAGCTTTACAGGCAGCTTGACGAGCCTGTGCAGCTGCTTAAACTGGGACTGAGGGAGGAAATAACCGTGCCCTCCGCGGAAGTCTGCTTGGAGCTTGGATATTTTTTCATGGAAAAGGGAGAGCATGGCGAGGCTGCGGAGTGGTTTTACCGCGCGGCGCACAGCTGCGAGAGCGAGCTTGACATTGCAAGCAGCGGCAAATCGGCGTATGCAGCGCTTTCAGAGTGTCTTGCAAAAATGGGCGATTTTGAAAAAGCGCGGGAATACAGCCGCCTTGCCGCCGAATGGCAGCCGCAGGCGTCGGGCGTGTAGACGACAAGATTGATATAAGAAATGGGGGTTTTAAGAAAAATGGATTACGATTATTTGATAGTGGGCGCAGGGCTTTTCGGCGCGGTTTTTGCAAATGAGATGAAAAAAAATAATAAGAGCTGCCTCGTGATAGAAAAGCGCAGCCACATTGCGGGCAATATTTATACGGAAAACATCAAGGGGATAAATGTCCATAGGTACGGCGCGCATATTTTCCATACCTCGGACAAAAAAATCTGGGATTATGCCAATTCGCTTACGGAGTTCAATAATTTCATAAATTCTCCAATCGCGGTGTACAAAGACGAGCTGTACAATATGCCGTTTAATATGAACACCTTTTCAAAAATGTGGGGCATAAAAACCCCGCGCGAGGCAGTGCAGAAAATAGAAGGACAGATTGCGGACTTAAACATCACCGAGCCCAAAAACCTTGAAGAGCAGGCGCTTTCGCTTGTCGGGCGCGACATCTACGAAAAGCTAGTAAAGGGCTATACTGAAAAGCAGTGGGGAAGGGACTGCAAGGAGCTGCCCGCCTTTATCATAAAGCGCCTGCCCGTGCGCTTTACATATGACAACAACTACTTTAATGACGTATATCAGGGCATTCCAAAAGGGGGCTATACACAGCTTGTCGAAAAGCTTTTGGACGGTATTGAGGTAAAGCTGGGCACAGAGTTTAAGGACTTTGTGAGGAAAGATGAAAAAAATGACACATATGTCACTTTTGACGGCGCGCACAGCTTTAAGAAGGTATTATATACGGGAATGATTGACGAATTTTTTGGCTACAGCGAGGGCGCGCTGGAGTACCGTTCGCTTAATTTTGAAACTGAAATAATCGAGGGTGAGGAAAATTATCAGGGAAATGCCGTGGTGAATTACACGGAGAGGGAAGTACCCTATACGCGCATAATAGAGCATAAGCACTTTGAATTTGGCAGGCAGCCCGACACAGTCATAACAAGGGAATATCCCAAGGAGTGGCATAAAGGCGACGAGCCGTATTATCCCGTAAACGACGACAAAAACGCAAAGCTATACAAAAAATATGAACAGCTTGCCCAAAAGGAGAAAAATGTGCTTTTTGGCGGAAGGCTTGGACAGTATAAGTATTATGACATGGACAAGGTAATAGCGGCGGCGCTTGATATGGCGCAGGCAGAAAAATAGATAAATAAAAAAGGCGGTGTCCTCAAAGCTGAGGAGCCGCCTAAAATATTGCACTGCCGTGAAATTCAGGTGTATGTATTAAACAGCATACCCGTATAAATGCTTGTCATATACGGATTAATGTAGCTTGTTGAAGGATTGGAGTAAGCGCATATGCGCCTGTCTACGTATTCCATGGGATCAAGCGAGATAGCGTTGAGCTTTCTGAGCACATGGTTTCCGAAGCTCCTCAACATGCCGGGATCTGCCATCTCATCGACCTTTGAATATTCAAGCGTGGCATCGTCATTTATCGAAATGCCGTACTGTTCCAAATCACGCCTGTGCGCCTTCAGGAACTTGCTCATGTCATTCGTGAGAAGCCTTGTGAGCGGCGCAAAATTATTATCCTGATTTTTGTCGTCCGCCTCATCGGAAACATCGGGAGCGACGTCCTTCAAAAAGCTGTTGTACCCGTCAACGAATGTCTCTATATTATATGAAAGCGATTCTGAATCGGGATATAAGCCAATCTTTGCGGTGTTTACCGTATCGGCGTTTTCGGGGTGGAGCGTTATGTGGTATGCGCCGTACACGTCAAATATATTTGAGTATGATGAATTTGGCGAGCCATTGACGGTATATACGGCGTTGGTAGCGCTTTTAACGGAAGCATTGAGCCCCAGATAATCGACCACGCCGCGTCTGTAGCTTGTATTTTCCTCCGTGATGGTAAAATGATTTTTATTGTTAAACGGCATGCCGATGGAATCAGAGGTTATCTCAAGCGCCGTCTGCCCGTCTTTTTCAAGCACCTTTGCGCTGACTCCGAGATCGGAGTTGTTTATAAGGCGCGAAAGCTTATTCTGCAGGGACTTGTTAGTCTCGCCGCGTCCCACAACAAACTGGAGCTCATAATGAAGCTTGTTTGTCAGTATGTCAAATGAATAGCTGTCGGGCGCAAGCCCTACAGGCGCGTCGCCGTCAAGGTAGCTGCCCGTATTTACCTGCGGGGATGCAAAGCTTTCTATTTTTAAATCAAATGAAGTCGGAGCGTCAGCCACGGAATCCTCAGAAACATAGTCGACGCTGGCAAGCGATTCATTGTCACTGTAAGCCGTCTTAATGGAAAAAAGCTCGCCGTCCTCCTCGCTGAGTGAATTGATAGTCTGCTTCAAGTCCTGCGCGCTTTCCTTTAAATGCACCGCGTAAGCGATGGACTTGGGCGCAGGCTCATTCATATAAAGCGGGGCAAAGCGGTTTTTCCACTGGATGGCGCTGTAAACGCTTTTGAGCTCGCTCTGATCGTGAGTAACAGTGCGCGCGGTACGCCTGCTGTTTTTCGTCTGGTTATTGCCGCCGTTTTTATTCTTATTTCTATATGTAGTTAAATAATGATCATAAATCTGCAAGGTAGCCATTGAAACTGCCATAAATGCCCCTCCCTTCCATATTAATAATATGAATGATTTATCAAAAACCTGCAAAATACATAGTAAACTTAATTTTAAATTGTAAATTATCTATTAACTTAAACTTACCACGAATACACTCTAAAATCAAGAGTTTTTGAAGAAAATATTGGAATAATACAGGGCAAAATAAGCAGGATATGAAAAAAACAATTGACGCGCGGCTTATCTTATGATATAGTTGAAAAGCAAGATGTGAAAAGGTCTTTTTTTTATGCGCATTTTGACGCGCAGTGTTTTATGTATCACAATTAGGAGGTGGATTTATGCGTACAAGGATTACATTGGCTTGTACAGAGTGCAAGCAGCGCAATTACAATACTACAAAGGATAAGAAGACTCATCCTGACAGAATGGAGATTAAGAAGTACTGCAGATTCTGCAGAACTCACACATTGCACAAGGAAACAAAGTAATTGTCAGATTCTGGAGGATAGCTATGGGAGATTCATCAAAAAAGAATGCTCAGAAGACAAGCTTCTTTAAAACCGTAAAGGCGGAGTTTGGCAAGATTGTATGGCCCGATAAGCAGGGAACCTACAGACAGTCGATAGCAGTGCTTTGCATTTCAATAGTGCTGGGGCTTATTATTACCTTTATGGACACTCTTATCCAGTTCGGCGTTAATTTTATAACAAGCCTTTAATGAAATTGACGGAGTGAATAACAGAACATTTTTTGGAAAGGGTATGGATATTGGCATGGAAGAAAATAAAGAACTCAAGGCAGTTGCCAAAAAGCAGCTTCCGCCTATGGAGCATGAGGAAAAAAAGCCCGAAGTAAAAGTCACCGAGACATTTGTCGAGGAGGAACAGGCTCCGGTTGACGATACGCCCCACAGCAGAGTTGCGCTGAGCGACAATAAGAGCGGTATGGGAATGGGCTGGTATGTTGTCCATACCTATTCCGGATACGAAAATAAGGTCAAGGCAAATATCGAGAAAGCAATCGAGAACAGGCATCTTGAAAATGAAATCCTTGAGGTTAGGGTTCCGCTTCAGGATGTCATGGAGCTAAAAAACGGCGTAGAGAAAAGCTCACAGAAAAAGCTGTTCCCGGGCTACGTGCTTCTCCATATGGACGCTGACAACAACGACGCATGGTACGTGGTCAGAAATACCAGAGGCGTCACGGGCTTTGTAGGTCCGGGGAGCAAGCCCGTGCCACTGACGGAGGAGGAGCTTAGGGCGCTTGACTTTGGCCGCGAGGTAAGCGTAGAGTATTCCGAGGGCGATATCATAAATGTCATCGCAGGCGTATGGAAGGACACGGTCGGCACTGTTCAAAAAATTGATGCAAGACGCCAGACGCTTACCATAAATGTTGAGATGTTTGGCCGCGAGACACCGGTAGAGATTAATTTCGCCGATGTCGAAAAAATGTAGGAGCTTATAAACTTATAAGGCTTATTAGGCTTATATCAAAAAACAGTTGACATAATTATTTAACTGTTATAAAATGTTTAGCGGATTGCGAAACGCGTCTGAATTAAGGTGGGAGGGTATATCCGCCCTTACAACCACAAAACAGCCTGATTATGGCTGAGAATAAAACAGGAGGTGCCTAAAATGGCAAAGAAAGTAGAAGGCTATATCAAGTTACAGATTCCCGCCGGTAAAGCGACACCGGCACCACCAGTAGGTCCCGCGCTTGGACAGCATGGTGTTAATATTGTTGAGTTTACAAAGCAGTTTAATGCAAGAACAGCTGATCAGGAGGGTATGATAATCCCCGTGGTCATCACAGTTTATGCGGACAGAAGCTTTAGTTTCATTACAAAGACTCCGCCCGCCGCAGTCTTATTAAAGAAGGCATGCAATCTTAAGACAGCTTCGGCAGCGCCGAATAAGACAAAGGTTGCGACTATTTCAAAGGCAAAGATTCAGGAAATCGCTGAGCTAAAAATGCCGGATTTGAATGCGGCAAGCCTTGAGGCTGCTATGAGCATGATAGCAGGCACGGCGAGAAGCATGGGCATCACAGTACAGGATTAAGCGGAGGTAAGGGATAATGAAACATGGAAAGAAATATATTGAAGCGGCAAAATTGGTTGACCGTTCAGTTTTCTATGAGGTTGACGAGGCAGTAGCGTTAGCTAAGAAGACGGCAGGCGCGAAGTTTGACGAGACTCTTGAAGTTCATATCAGAACAGGCTGTGACGGACGCCATGCAGAGCAGCAGATTAGAGGAGCCGTTGTGCTTCCAAATGGTACAGGCAAGACAGTTAAGGTTTTGGTTTTTGCCAAAGGCGATAAGGTATCTGAGGCTGAGGCGGCAGGCGCTGATTATGTTGGCGGCGAGGAGCTTATCCCAAAGATTCAGAATGACGGCTGGCTTGATTTTGACGTAGTTGTAGCTACGCCTGATATGATGGGCGTTGTGGGACGTCTTGGTAAGGTTCTGGGACCTAAGGGCCTGATGCCCAACCCCAAGGCAGGCACTGTAACGATGGACGTTACAAAGGCTGTTAAGGATATCAAGGCTGGTAAGATTGAGTACAGGCTGGATAAATCAAATATTATCCACTGTCCTTTTGGCAAGGCTTCATTTACGGAGGAGCAGCTCAATGAAAATCTTAAGACTTTGCTTGATGCCATTGTAAAGGCAAGGCCGGCAACTCTTAAGGGGCAGTATTTAAAGAGCATCACGCTTGCTTCCACAATGGGCCCCGGCGTTAAGGTAAGCGTAGCTAAGTTTTAATTAAGCATATATCAGGACCTCGTTTGCAATAAACGAGGTCTTTTTAACAGCAGAAGTTATTGGAGGTATGGTTATGGGGACAAAAAGGAGCAGGGTTCAAAAGCACTTGGCGCTTTTTGTGATTGTGCTTGTCTTGGTGGTAACAGCAGGTTTTGGCGCTATGACCATATACTCAAATTATCTGGATAACAACAGCGGTAAAAATGACAGTGATGTCATAAAAAAAGCCGAGTCCTCAAAAAGCGAGACGGAAGTGCTTACATGGACAAAAGAAGCGGCTGAGAGCGTGGAAAGCCATGATGAACCCCGGGAACCAGAAGAAACGGACATAAATAAGCAGCTGTATGAGGAGGCTCTGGGACTTGGGCAAAAAGCAAAGCTTGTGGAATGTGCGGACAGCGAGAGGATAATTTTTCGGTTTGCGGGAGACATACTTTTGGATGACGGCTATGCGATGATGAGCAATTTCAGGGCAAGGGGCAGCAGCCTTGAAGACACGTTTTCACCGTCGCTGCTTGAAAAGATGAGGAGCGCCGACGTATTTATGCTCAATAATGAGTTTACGTTTACGGCGAACGGGGCTCCGCTTGAGGGCAAACAATATACGTTCAGGGCTAAGCCCGAGAATGTCTCTTTCTTTAATGATTTGGGGGTAGACGTGGTTTCACTTGCGAATAACCATGCCTTTGACTTTGGCGAGATTTCCATAATTGATACCATGGAAACATTAAAGAACGCGGGGATTGAGTATGTGGGCGCGGGAGCTGATATTGATGAGGCGATGAAGCCTGTGTATATAATTGCAAACGGCGCTAAAATCGCGATAGTAAGCGCCACTCAGATTGAGCGCAACGGCTCGCCTGACACAAAAGAGGCGACGCAGACGAGCGCGGGCGTGTTGAGGTGCATGGATCCGGCAAAGCTCCTTTCGGTGATAGAGGAGGCAAAAGCCAACAGCGATTTTACGATATTATACATACATTGGGGCACGGAAAGCCAGGAGGATACTGACTGGCTCCAGAATGATCAGGCGCCGCTGTATGCCGATGCGGGAGTGGATCTTATAATTGGAGATCATTCCCACTGTCTCCAAAGGCTTGATGCCGTCAACGGCGTGCCTGTGATATACAGCCTTGGCAATTATTGGTTCAACTCAAAAACACAGAATACCTGCCTTGTCGAAGTGTCGATAAAGGACAAAAAAATGGAATATTTCAAGTTTATTCCCTGCCTGCAGTCGGACTGCAGGACTATAGAGCTTGAGGGGGAGAAAAGGGAGGAGATGCTATCATATATGCGGAGCATTTCGCCTAATGTCACAATAGACAGCGATGGATATGTGGACTTTTCCTGACGTTTTTTGCCGGAATTTAATAAATAGATAATCAGGGTGTTGACAAGCAAATTACTATGTGATAATATACAAAAGGTTGCAAAACCATGCCGAAGACAGTAGGTGCTGTTTTAACAGCGTAAGCGTGACGCCTACCGAGGGAAAGAGTTTTGATGATGCTTATGCCTCTTTGCCTTTAGCGGACAGAGAGGCTTTTTATATCATAAGCTCCTTTTTCGGCAGGAGGAGGGAGACCAAATCCACAAGAATCTATAAGGAGGTAAAATAATGGCAAAGATTGAATTAAAACAGCCTGTTGTTGATGAGATTTCAGCTGCCATCAAGGACGCTGCCACAGTTGTGATTGTTGACTACCGCGGCATTACTGTTGCACAGGACACACAGCTTCGTAAGCAGCTGCGTGAGGCAGGCGTTATCTACAAGGTTTACAAGAACACGATGATGACGCGCGCTTTTAAGGGCACTGAGTTTGAAGGACTTACGGAATGTCTTGAAGGGACAAACGCAATCGCTGTCAGCAAGACTGACGCAACAGCGCCCGCAAGACTCATCAGCAAATTCGCTAAGGACTGCCCTGCCCTTGAGATAAAGGCAGGCGTTGTGGAGGGCACGCTCTATGATGCTAAGGGAATGGCTGCCATCGCAAGCATTCCTTCAAGAGAAGAACTTCTTTCAAAGTTCCTCGGCAGCATACAGTCGCCTATTACAAATATCGCACGTGTGCTTAACCAGATTGCGGAAAACGGCGGCGCATCAGCCTGTGAGAGCGCAGCGGCTCCGGCAGAGGAAGCTGCTCCTGCAGCAGAGGCCGAAGCTCCTGTGACGGAGTAAAAGATAAGCAGGATAATATTTCAGAAACAATAATTAATGGAGGTAATTAAAAATGGCAAAGTTGACAACAGCAGAATTTATTGAAGCTATCAAAGAGCTTACAGTATTAGAGTTAAATGATTTAGTAAAGGCTTGCGAGGAGGAGTTCGGCGTATCAGCGGCTGCAGGCGTTGTAGTGGCAGCAGGCGCAGCGGCAGCTCCCGCAGAGGAGGAGAAGGACGAGTTTGACGTAGAGCTTACAGAGGTAGGCCCTAACAAGGTTAAGGTTATCAAGGTTGTCCGCGAAGTGACAGGCCTTGGCTTAAAGGAAGCTAAGGATTTGGTTGACGGCGCTCCCAAGGTGCTTAAGGCTGGCGCTTCCAAGGCAGAGGCAGAGGAAATCAAGACTAAGATTGAGGCAGAAGGCGCTAAGATTACTCTTAAATAATTTTTTTTCTAAAATAAGGGGTTGGGATATTGTGTCCCAGCCCCATAATAATTATTCTCAATTTCAGTTCAGCATGCGTCATTCGCAAAATATTCATAGTTTTCCAAAATTGTTATTGACTTCCAAAAATTCTTGTGGTAATATGTAATGTGCGCTATTGTGAAGAAATGTACTCATTTTATGCCCAAATGGCGTAATAAAAACAGATGTTATCATAAAGAACGGGGTGAATTGTCATGGAAAAGAACAGAATACGTCCAGTGGTCACAGGTACGACGATGCGTATGAGCTATTCAAGGCAAAAAGAGGTTTTGGATATGCCCAATCTTATCGAAATACAGAAGGATTCATATGATTGGTTTCTTAAGGAAGGTTTTCGTGAGGCACTGGCAGATATCTCTCCGATTAAAGATTACAGCGGACGCATTAGTCTGGAATTTATTGACTATGTTCTTGCAGAAGACGAAATCAAGCATACGATTGAGGAGTGCAAGGAAAGAGACTTGAACTATGAAGCCCCTGTAAAAATCAAAGTCCGTCTCCGTGTTAAGAAGAAGGACGAAATAACCGGCGAGGATAATGATGAGATAACCACGCATGAGATTTTTATGGGCAATTTCCCTCTTATGACAGAAACAGGTACGTTTATAATTAATGGCGCGGAGCGTGTTATCGTCAGCCAGCTGGTGCGTTCTCCGGGCATATATTATGGCATTGCCCATGACAAATTGGGCAAGAAGCTGTTTTCATGCACTGTAATCCCTAACCGCGGCGCATGGCTTGAGTATGAAACAGACTCAAATGACGTGTTTTACGTGCGCGTAGACAGGACAAGGAAGGTTCCGATTACTGTGCTTATACGCGCTCTTGGCGTAGGCACAAACGAAGAAATTTTAGAGCTTTTTGGCGATGAGCCCAAGATAAATGCAAGCTTTACAAAGGACACTGCGGAGAATTATCAGGAGGGCTTGAAGGAGCTCTACAGCAAGATCCGCCCGGGCGAGCCTTTCAGCTTGGAAAGCGCGGAAAATCTTGTCACGGCAATGTTTTTTGATCCCAAAAGATATGACCTTGCCAAGGTGGGCAGGTATAAGTTCAACAAAAAGCTTTCCTTGAAGAATAGAATTAAAAACCAGATACTCGCGGAAGACGTTATTGATACGTTCAGCGGAGAGGTCATCGGCCAGAAGGGCGATAAGGTGACGATTGAGATGGCTGAGGCTATTCAGAATGCCGCAGTTCCGTTTGTGTGGATTCAGACAGAGGAGAGAGTTGTAAAGGTACTTTCCAATATGATGGTAGACATAACTAACTTTGTCGACTGCGAGCCCAGAAGCCTTGGAATCACAGAGCCTGTTTATTTCCCTGTTCTCAGGCAGATTTTGGAGGCATATGCGGAAAATCCCGAGGAGCTTGCGGCTGCCATTACCAGAAACGTATCTGAGCTGATACCCAAGCATATTACAAAGGAAGACATTCTGGCTTCAATTAATTACAATATGCATCTGGAGTACGGGCTTGGCAACAGTGACGACATTGACCACTTAGGCAACAGGCGCATAAGGGCTGTGGGCGAGCTTCTGCAGAATCAGTATCGTATCGGTCTGTCGCGTATGGAGCGTGTCGTGCGCGAGAGAATGACTACGCATGATTCAGATGATATTTCGCCGCAGGCGCTTATCAATATAAAGCCGGTGCAGGCCGCCATCAAGGAGTTTTTCGGTTCTTCACAGCTTTCACAGTTTATGGACCAGAACAATCCGTTGGGCGAGCTTACGCACAAAAGGCGTTTATCAGCGTTAGGTCCTGGCGGTCTGTCAAGAGACAGGGCAGGATTTGAGGTTCGAGACGTACACTATTCGCATTATGGCAGAATGTGCCCTATTGAGACGCCTGAAGGCCCGAATATCGGTTTGATCAACTCGCTTGCTTCATATGCCAGAATAAATGAATACGGCTTTATTGAAGCGCCGTATAGAAAGATAGATAAGTCAGATCCTAAAAATCCGCGCGTCACAGATGAAGTTGTATATATGACGGCTGACGAGGAGGACAATTACCATGTAGCGCAGGCTAATGAGCAGCTTGACGAAAACGGATATTTTGTGCGCAATTCTGTTTCAGGGCGCTACCTTGACGAGACGCAGGAGTATCCCAAGGCTATGTTTGACTATATGGATGTTTCGCCCAAAATGGTGTTTTCAGTGGCTACGGCGCTGATTCCGTTTTTACAGAATGACGACGCCAACCGTGCGCTTATGGGCTCAAACATGCAGCGTCAGGCAGTACCGCTGCTGTTTACGGAGGCGCCCGTTGTAGGCACAGGCATGGAGGTTAAGACGGCGGTTGACTCAGGCGTGTGCGTTGTGGCAAAAAAGGCGGGCACAATCACATATGTGTCATCAGAATGTATTAAAATCACATATGACGACGGTGAAAAGGCTGAGTTTAAGCTTGCTAAGTTTGTGAGGAGCAATCAGTCAAACTGTTACAATCAGAAGCCTATAGTAGTAAAGGGCGATCATGTTGAGGCGGGGCAGGTTATCGCCGACGGTCCTTCGACAAGCGGCGGCGAGCTGGGGCTTGGCAAAAACCCGCTTATCGGCTTTATGACATGGGAAGGCTACAACTACGAGGATGCCGTGCTTTTGAGCGAGAGGCTTGTTCAGGAGGATGTTTACACATCTATCCATATAGAGGAATACGAGACAGACGCGCGCGACACTAAGCTTGGTCCGGAGGAAATCACAAGGGATGTGCCGGGCGTAGGCGATGACGCGCTGAAGGATTTGGACGAGCGGGGAATCATACGCATCGGCGCGGAAGTCCGCGCGGGCGATATCCTTGTCGGAAAGGTTACTCCGAAGGGCGAGACGGAGCTTACGGCGGAGGAAAGGTTATTGAGAGCCATTTTCGGCGAGAAGGCAAGAGAGGTGAGGGACACCTCGCTAAAAGTTCCGCATGGAGAGTACGGCGTGGTTGTCGATGCAAAGGTATTTTCAAGGGCTAACGGCGATACGGAGCTTGCGCCTGGCGTCAATCAGTCAGTCCGCATATATATAGCGCAGAAACGAAAGATTTCAGTAGGCGACAAGATGGCAGGCCGCCATGGCAACAAGGGTGTTGTTTCCAGGGTTCTTCCTGTCGAGGATATGCCGTATCTGCCAAACGGAAGACCGCTTGATATCGTGCTTAACCCGCTGGGCGTGCCTTCGCGTATGAATATCGGACAGGTACTTGAAATACATCTTTCACTTGCGGCAAAGGCGCTCGGGTTTAATGTGTCTACGCCTGTATTTGACGGCGCGGATGAGAATGACATTATGGACACTCTCGACCTTGCAAACGATTACGTAAACCTTGAATGGGAGGAATTTGAAGCTAAGCATAAGGCGGAGCTGCTCCCCGAGGTTATGGATTATCTGTATAAGAATAGGGATCATAGAAAGCTTTGGAAGGGCGTTCCGATATCAAGAGACGGCAAGGTAAGACTTAGGGATGGAAGGACGGGCGAGTATTTCGACAGTCCTGTTACTATCGGACATATGCATTACTTAAAGCTGCATCACTTGGTAGACGATAAAATCCATGCGCGCTCAACCGGACCGTACGGCATGGTTACGCAGCAGCCTCTTGGCGGCAAGGCGCAGTTCGGCGGCCAGAGATTTGGCGAGATGGAGGTTTGGGCGCTCGAGGCTTACGGCGCGTCTCATACTCTGCAGGAAATTCTGACAGTCAAGTCAGATGATGTTGTCGGGCGTGTCAAGACATATGAGGCTATTATAAAGGGTGAAAATATACCTGAACCGGGCATACCTGAGTCCTTCAAGGTATTGCTCAAGGAGCTCCAGTCTCTTGGACTTGATGTCAAGGTATATGACGAGGACCGCAACGAGGTTGAGATTATGGAGTCGGTTGACTATACGGACAGCGACTTCAGAGTTGAGATGGAGGGCGACGGCAAGTACGATACAAAAGAAGATTTGGAGGGCTATCAGCAGAAGGAGTTTGACTCTGAAAGCGGGGATTTGGTTGATGCCGCAGATGATGACGACTTTGATTATTCTGACGACGACTTTAATGATGAAGACTTCAGTGAAGAAGATGATGATGACTTTGAAGAATAATTGGGAGGAGTGCCAAAATGTCTGAGAATAAAAACGAATCATATCAGTCTATTACCTTTGATGCCATTAAGATTGGCCTTGCATCTCCTGAGAAAATCAGGGAGTGGTCAAAGGGTGAGGTAACAAAGCCTGAAACTATCAATTACAGGACATTAAAGCCGGAGCGCGACGGTCTGTATTGCGAGAGAATTTTCGGACCGAGCAAGGACTGGGAGTGCCATTGCGGTAAATATAAGAAAATCAGGTATAAGGGTGTTATCTGCGACAGATGCGGCGTTGAAGTTACGAAATCAAGCGTGCGCAGAGAGCGAATGGGACATATTGAGCTTGCGGCTCCTGTATCGCATATATGGTATTTCAAGGGTATTCCAAGCCGCATGGGGCTTATTCTCGATCTGACGCCCAGAGTGCTTGAAAAGGTGCTGTACTTTGCGTCGTATATCGTGCTTGATCCTATGGACACTGATTTGGAGTATAAGCAGGTATTGTCTGAAAAGGAATATCAGGATAATAGGGAGAAGTGGGGAAACCGCTTCCGCGTAGGTATGGGCGCCGAGGCCATCAAGGAGCTGCTTTGCGCCATAGACCTTGAAAAAGAGTGCGAGGAGCTTAGCGCGGAGCTCAAAAATGACAGTACGAAAGGGCAAAAGCGCGCCAAAATAGTAAAGCGGCTTGAGGTAGTTGAGTCATTTAGAAGCTCTGGCAATAAGCCTGAGTGGATGATAATGGACACGATACCTGTACTTCCGCCTGATTTGCGCCCTATGGTACAGCTTGACGGCGGCAGGTTCGCCACGTCGGATTTAAATGACCTGTACAGAAGGATTATCAACAGGAATAACCGTCTTAAAAGGCTTTTGGAGCTTGGCGCTCCCGACATTATCGTGAGAAATGAAAAGAGAATGCTGCAGGAGGCGGTTGACGCGCTTATCGACAACGGCAGGCGCGGACGTCCTGTTACGGGACCGGGCAACAGGGCGCTTAAATCGCTCTCTGACATGCTTAAGGGAAAGTCGGGGCGATTCCGTCAGAATCTGCTTGGAAAGCGTGTTGACTATTCAGGGCGTTCAGTTATTGTCGTAGGGCCTGAGTTAAAGATTTACCAGTGCGGTCTGCCGAAGGAGATGGCTATTGAGCTTTTCAAGCCCTTTGTTATGAAGGAGCTTGTGTCAAGGCAGATTTCACAGAATATAAAGCATGCCAAAAAGCTTGTTGAGAAGCTTGACCACACCGTATGGGACGTGCTTGAGGAGGTTATAAAGGAGCATCCCGTAATGCTTAACCGCGCCCCGACACTTCACAGGCTTGGCATTCAGGCATTTGAGCCCATTCTTGTGGAGGGCAAGGCTATCAAGCTTCATCCGCTTGTTTGTACGGCGTTTAATGCAGACTTTGACGGCGACCAGATGGCTGTGCATCTTCCGCTTTCAGTGGAGGCTCAGGCAGAGTGCAGATTTTTGCTCCTTTCTCCGAACAACCTGCTTAAACCGTCAGACGGAGGTCCTGTTGCCGTGCCTTCACAGGATATGGTGCTTGGCATTTACTATCTGACGCAGGAGCGCCCCGGGGCAATAGGCGAGGGCAAATATTTTAAAAATGTAAATGAGGCTATTCTTGCATATGAAAACGGCGCCTGCACGCTTCACTCGCGGATTAAGGTAAGAGTGACGCAGAAAGAGGCGGACGGCAGCGAGATAAGCGCGATAGTGGAATCGACGCTTGGCAGATTTATCTTCAACGAGATACTTCCGCAGGATTTGGAGTTTGTGGACAGGACAAAGCCTGAAAACAAGCTGCTGCTCGAGGTGGATTTCCACGTAGGCAAGAAGGGCTTAAAGCAGATACTTGAAAAGGTTATCAATATTCATGGCGCTACAAAGACAGCGGAGGTGCTCGACAGCATCAAGGCTATGGGTTATAAATATTCTACGCGCGCGGCAATGACGGTTTCCATTTCTGACATGACCGTGCCCGCTGAAAAACCTCAGATGCTTGCGGAGGCGCAGAATACTGTTGACCATATTACGATGAATTTCCGACGCGGTCTTATGACTGAGGAGGAGAGATATAAGGCGGTAGTGGAGACTTGGAAGGACACAGACGAAAAGCTCACCCAGACGCTGCTTGACGGTCTTGACCAGTACAACAACATCTTTATGATGGCGGATTCGGGCGCGCGTGGTTCAAACCAGCAGATTAAGCAGCTGGCGGGCATGCGAGGCTTGATGGCTGATACGACAGGGCGTACTATCGAGCTTCCTATCAAGTCAAACTTCCGTGAAGGTCTTGACGTTTTGGAATACTTTATGTCCGCTCACGGCGCGCGTAAGGGACTTTCCGATACGGCGCTTCGTACAGCCGACTCTGGTTATCTGACGCGCCGAATGGTTGACGTGTGTCAGGAGCTGATTATCCGCGAGGTTGACTGCTGTGAAGGCAAGGATTTCATACCGGGCATGGACATTGCGGCATTTATGGACGGCAAGGAAACTATAGAGAGCTTAAAGGACAGAATCACGGGCAGATTTTCATGCGAGGATATAACTGACAGAGACGGAAACGTGCTTGTAAAGAGAAATCATATGATTACCCCGAGCCGCGCGGCAAAAATAATTGCCAAGGGCGTAAACGAAAAGGGCGAGCCTATTGAGAAGGTGAAGGTAAGAAATATTCTCTGCTGCAAGTCGCGTGTAGGCATCTGCGCAAAGTGCTACGGCGCTAATATGGCGACAGGCGAGCCTGTTCAGATAGGCGAGGCTGTAGGCATTATCGCGGCTCAGTCAATCGGTGAGCCCGGTACGCAGCTTACTATGAGAACCTTCCATACAGGCGGCGTTGCGGGTGATGATATTACGCAAGGTCTTCCGCGTGTAGAGGAGCTTTTTGAGGCGAGAAAGCCTAAAGGACTTGCGATTATCGCGGAGTTTGGCGGCGTTGCCACGATTAAGGATACAAAGAAAAAGCGCGAGATTATTGTTTCAGACGGCGTAAATGAAAAGACATACCTTATTCCGTATGGCTCTCGTATTAAGGTTATGGACGGAGCTACTATTGAGGCGGGCGACGAGCTCACAGAGGGCAGCGTTAATCCTCATGACCTGCTTGAAATAAAGAAGATTGGCGCAGTGCAGAATTACCTTCTGCGCGAGGTTCAGAGGGTTTACCGTCTGCAGGGCGTTGACATTGCGGATAAGCATATTGAGGTCATTGTGCGCCAGATGCTGAAAAAGAAGCGCATTGAGGTAAGCGGCGATACGGAGTTTCTGCCTGGAACGCTTGTAGACGGACTGGAGCTTGAAGACATAAACGAAAAGCTTGTTGCCGAGGGCAAGCAGCCCGCGGAGGCCAAGGATATTATCCTCGGCATTACAAAGGCGGCGCTTGCGACTAATTCCTTCCTTTCAGCGGCATCTTTCCAGGAGACGACGAAGGTGCTTACGGAGGCGGCGATTAAGGGCAAGATTGATCCGCTTGTCGGGCTTAAAGAGAATGTTATCATAGGAAAGCTTATTCCTGCCGGCACAGGCATGAGAAGGTACAGGAATGTCAAGCTTGACTGTGACAAGAATTTAGATGATGTCATATCGTTTGGCGATGAAGAAGATGAGGACATTGAAGCGGATTATGATGTCAGTGAGCCAGAAAATGTACAGGAAAATGTAAGCGTTACCGAGGAGTAATATATTGGCGCGCTCCTATGCCTTACGGCATAGGGGCGCGTTTTCTGCTATTGTGGGATATGAAGGCTCGTATCGTATTCAAGACTGTCGTCTGTCACTATGCGCCATTCGTCAATCCTGTAAAGGCATTCATCATAGGCTGACGGATAATTTACGGACAGCCGCACGGACAGGCGTTGTATGTCGCTGATATAGTAAGTGAAGTTTTCGCAATAATTGTCAGCGTCTTTGACACCGCTGAGCTCTGATATGAGCTCTTGCTGATTTGAAGCGCCTTTTTTGTATGCGTCGTTGAGCATTGCGTCAAACTTGCTTATGTCCTCCTCGGCGGCATTGCAGGCATTATAATAGGCTGCCGAGCGCTGCAGAACCTTTTGGCTGAGGCGAAGGTCTGAGCTTGCGCTGACAAGCGATAATATGCTGAAGGAAACCATGCATAATACTATTAAAATGAGCATTATTGAAGGCAGGCCGATATGGGGGCTGAAATTATTTTTTTTGTCCATAATGCTGTGCGCTCCTTTAGTTAGCTTATTGGCGGGATGATTCAAAATTATTTTTATATTTTTTAACTGTCTGTTTATTGATGTAATTTTCCGTGTAAAGCGCCTTGTATTCATAAACGTATATGTCAATATACGAGAACGGGCTGCGGTAATAGCCTTCCGCATAAACCGCATACGCCGCAAGCCCTTCATTGTCTGTGCAGATCCAGTCTTTGTCAAACAATAAAAGCAGGCTGGAATCGTCTGTATCGCGCCTGACGCTGACATCAGCGTATGCCTGCGCTACGGCATCAAAATTTCCGTCGCTGCCAAGAAAAAGCTCCGCTATGTTCTGCGTGTAAAAGACTGTATTGCTGCAGGTTACAGCCTTTTGGCTTATGCTGTATGACTTTGCGAAAATCTGTACAGCCACGGCGCAGGAAATAATGAAGAAAAATATGGATATAATTAATTCAATCAGAAATAATCCGTTTCGCGAAGAACTGTAGTTTGTCATTATAGCTTACCTCATCAAAATATGACACGGACGTCATTTTTTTGCCCCACAATCGCCGCAGTGCAGGCTTATATAAAGTGTAGTGTCTTTTCCAAATTCATCATTATATTGTACGCGTAATAATGAAGGGGAAATAAATTCAAAGCTGAGCCCCGACAGGGAAACGACGGGTTGGCCTGCGTCTGGGGAAAGGCATATATCAGTTTTAGAGAATAGCTCATATAAATATCCGTTGTATTCGTACAGTGACGTGGCATAGACTTCGCCGTTTATGTCCTGCTCCATGATAAGGCGCTCATAGCCATTGGAGGTATCTGTATATATTGCGCCGCAGCTGTCGGACTGGCGGATTTTTTCCGTAATATATGCGGCAGAGGTTCTTGAGGAATAGTTTACATTCATTAAAGAAACGGTATGGGAATATATTTTTATGCCAAAAAGAATTACAATCACGGCGGAAAAAGCAAATAGCAAAAAGAGACATATAATAAATACAATATCTATCGCATAGCGCTGTTTTTTACTGTTCATTATGCACATAATGCCTTTCTGTTTTTATAAGCGCGGAAATGGTATTGGCGGCGGTTTATCGGGATTTTTGAAGTATTGTTACGTCGGGCATAATATTTGAGCCGATGGCGGCATAGTCAATGTAAAACTTGTCGGCATCATAGAAAAAACCATAATTTTCCTCTATATAGCCAAGACTCGGAGGATATGTTCCCTCTATTGCATAGCATTGCATAATGCTGCGCCTAAGCGCCGTCTCAAGATTTTTGCGCTGCCCGCTGTCGGCGGCATCTTCAATAAACGCCGCCGCGGCATTAAAGAGAACAATCAGCCCCGTAATAAGCAAAACTGGCATAACCCGCAAAAGCCTGCCTGATTTTATTTCTTTGTTCATAGAAAAGCGGTTCAGAAAAATCAGCTCCTTAAAAAGCATATAAAGCTATTGTATATTTGACATAATGCCGATAAGCGGCATTATGACCGACATCAGTATAATGCCTACTGTAAATGAAAATATAATCACAAGGCAGGGTTCAATGGCGCCTGCCAGCCTTTGCAGGCGGTTCATGGCGGCATTTTCATAATATTCGGACAGCTTTGTAAATACTCGGTCGCTGTCGCCCGTTTTGCAGCTGATTTGGAGCAGCCGCCTGTGCTGGGCATAGAAAATTTCCGCCTTTTTTATTGCTTCGGACACATCATCTCCGTCAAGCAGGGCATTTTGGAGCATCACAAGCTTTTTGGAGATTAATTCATTTTCAATAATGGCGCCGGCAAGCCCTATTCCCTTAAAAATGTCTATGCCGCTTGAAACAATCATCGCCATAGCGCCCGCAAACCTGCTGTATGCTATGTCAGTAAAAAGGTTTTTCGTAAGAAAGCAGGAATGTAAAATGCGGCGTAAACGCCTCCTGCATTTTGCGTTTTTGGATAAAATAAAAAGGACTACGGCGAAAGCTGCAAATATGCATACAAAAACGCCGGAAACGGCTTGAAGACCGCCGCCTATTTTCATAAGCGTAAGTGAAAATCCTGTCAGGCCGCTGCCAAGCTGTGAAAAGACCTGATTGAATACAGGAAGCACTTTTGCCAAAAGCACGATTAATATAACTGTCATTAAACAGAGCATTATTATCGGATATCTGACCGCGTTTTTTATGGCGGCGGCAATAGAGGCCTGCTGCGCATAGCAATCGGCGAGCTTTGCCATGACAATGTCAAGCCTGCCTGCCTCCTCGCCTAAAAGCGCCATCGAGATGACATAATTTGGGAAAACATTGGCGGCCGCCAGCGCCTCGCAGAATTTTTTCCCGCTTATGAGAGAGGCTTCTATCTGGGCAAGGAGCTCTTTTCCCTCATCTGACGCGGCATCTGCCTCCATCAGCTGAATACCCTCAAGCAGAGTGATGCCTGCGGGAAGGAGCAAGGCGAGCTGTCCGCAGAACGACGCGGTTTCACTATTGGTTAGAGACTTGTATTTTTTCATCAGCGCCCCCGTTAGCTGTGTTTAAGGCTTAATAAATGTATTTTGCAGTGTAATTGCTCCCGTCACCGATAAAGCTTTTAAGAGAAGCCTCGCTGGAGTTTGCGGCAAATGTCGGATCCATCAGTGTCCAATTTTTGCCGTTAAATTCAATGACACCGTTTATCCAGCCTTTGTCCGTTATATATGTGCTTATCCATGCGTGATAGGCGCTGCCTGCGTACCCGACCTCTAAGCGCGTGGGTATATTCTGGCTGCGCAGCATGCTTGCCATTAAAGCGGCGTAATCAAGACAGATGCCTGTGCCGCTTTCCATAACAGCGTCAACGTTTGGAGTGTAGCCCGACTTGACAAGCTCCGCCTTTGAATGGTCATAAACGATAGTCGTCGCGTAGTTGTATATATTCGCCACTACGTCTAGGTCGCTCGAACAGTTTTCGGCAAGCTGGCGCGCCTTTTCCACAACCGCGCTTGAGGAGTTGAAGTTTACGTATTGGTTGGGATAAAGGTAAGGTCCGAATTCATTGGAAATATCCGCGCCTATAGTCTGTGAGATGGCAGTAGCGTACTGGCTGCCCGTAATATTTTCATAGACGGATATTTTGTATTCCCCGCTGCCCTCAGACAATGGAAAGGCTTCATAGCCGCCATGCAGATTATATGTGTAGGTCACGCCGTTATCCCTGGAAATCTGCAGCTTTACCTGCGGATTAGCACCCTTGTAATTAACCATAATATATCCTTCTGACACATTTGACGCGTCGATGGCGGCAAGCTCATTTGAATAGGTTATAACGCCTGAAGCCTGCGGGACAAGACACACGGGAGTATTGTCGCGGATTGCGCCTGCGACGGAGTCCGCCGCAGGAGTGTCCTCCTCAAAAGCCGCGCTCCAGTAAACCGCGTCAACAAGCTGCGGTTCATCAGCCGCCGGTTTATCCGCGCGTGAACAGCCGATAAAAATTAAAGGGCAGGCGGCGTATAAAAAAATGGCAGGTAAATTTTTAACATTCATATAAAGATTCAGCCCTCACGCCATAGTTTAGCAATAATCAGCAATAATTTTAGATTTTATGAAATTATAATATATTTGGC
>X301_European_Hare__coassemble_936_pt1 | contig 34466 bp, 31 predicted proteins | sample X301_European_Hare__metabat2_low_PE_011 | metagenome-assembled genome bin X301_European_Hare
AAACCTGGTTTAATTTCAATGAAGGCTCATCCTAGTTTTCGGACAGTCTCCCCCGTATTCTTTGTGCTGCTTCAGCTTTTGTGACAATATTATAGAAGCTGTCAAAATATGTACCTCCAATATTCCTCACAATTATCTGGGGAATATTACATATCGAAGTATCAAGCCGCAAATCATAGTAGCATTTATCATCTGTCGCTTTCGCCAAATCCTTTCTGTTGAAATATGGCTCAAGCCTCCCAAAATATAAGTTTTCAGGGATGTAACGCTTGTCATATATTCCGTTATTGTCAGCATAAAAAGAATGCCACATTGGATTTAGCTTAAAGCGTCCGTTGGAAATATTCTTATAATACTGTACTGCCTCATTCTCATAAGCTTTATCTGTTTTATATGGGTGCTTTTTTATTATCTGCCTTTGAAATTTGGGGAAAAGTATTCTGTAATAATAATAATTTTCCAATCCAAAGCTCATAGCTGATGATAACTTTTTAGCTATATCCGCCACTCTTACCATAAAGTCTCCTATCATTTTCTTATCCTATTAATCATATACTCTGTGTCATCCCCAAATACCCCCCCCCCAGCATTTTGAAATAACCACATGCTTCCGCACAGCATATTAGCCTCAATCAGCACCGGCTTGCTTTCATTATTCATAGCAAAATCCCAGTTTACTATGCCTATATTGGGCAAACAGGCGTGAAGCTTCTTAGCCGCATTAACTATTTTGGATAAATCTGCAAGCTGGTAATTTTCAAATACTATAGCGCTATCTGGATGCTGTTGAAGCATACCCTGATTGCCACGGCAGGCAAACTTTGACAGTTTTCCGTCCTGCGTCACCCTTACATACAAACCTCCCGCATGTCCATTGTCCACATGTTTTCCGCCTATACCTATGCGTATTACGCATGGCGTAGTTTTTATTTGATCCTCTACCCGATAACTCATTACTCTTATCGTGTTTACAGACTGAGGGTGAAGTTTGGCGTAACTTGCGTACTGCTCTATTTTTTCTTGAATTATATAATCATTTCCAAATCCCGAAAGTATTGTTCCAAGCTTTTCATTTGGCAAATCCAAGACAATCACGTCCCGACCTGAACTTGTCCCTACTGTAGCTTTTAAGATATATTTTCCATTTAGGTTTTGTAATTTTTCTATCATCTTTTCATATGATATTGGAAGTCTGTCACTATCAAAAAAATATCCTGCCGAACACCCACAGACAGTTTTCGGTATAACAATATCGCCATTCTCACATAATACTTTGGCAAATATATACTCAATCAGGTTTTTATCTTGAAGTATCTTTGCTGTTTTATCAGGGTTCAATAGCGGCTCTAGGCGTGTTGTATATAATATTTCAGGAAAATATTTTTTATCAAACATACCGCTCATTGCATAATATTTTTTATGCCATCTAAGCGATATTTTCTTTCCATATACGGATTTCCAATATTCTTGAATTTCTGTTTCCTGTTCTTTGGTGAATTTTGTTTTATTTATCAGCTTAGCCGTATCTCCAAAGAGAACCCCTATCCACTCATATATCCACTGTTTTCTAAGCCGCACTTTTTGGCTTTTCTGTTCAAGATTTGCTATGTAACCCCTGTATATGTCCTTTAGCATATATTTTTATATTCTCCTTTTTTCCAAATCAATCTCAAACTTCTCCCCCAACACAAAATCAAACTCATCAGGTTCAAAGTCATAATATCCGCTTTCAGGGAAAAAGGTCAGCTCGCCAAAATATACCCTGCCGTCTATATCGTACAAATCCACCCTGACATACGGAAAATCCCCGGACAATTTTCGGGCTATCTCTATCATTTCATCAAAATTACCAGGTTTATTGATTTTGGTACGTATCGGTTTGATTTTTTCACGCATATACGGCATAACATTGAAATCCAAATCATAGATATTCTGACGCACGCCGCCTTCTGTAAAACGTTCATTCATTACGTAAAGACAGTACGGCTCTCCATTAAAGCAGAAAAATTTATAGTCACCAAGGCTGTTTTCCCCTTTTCCCGGCGCAAGGTATTTTTCAATCATCAGCTTTGGCTTGTACCGATAATATACCCATTCACGTCCCCCGCCGTTTTTCTGGGGCTTCAGCCATTCATGAAGCTCCTTTTTAAGCTTTGGAATGTCAAGCTGTGACTTATCCTTGCATATCTCAATACCCACGCCGCCCGCGCCGTTCGTAGCTTTTATCACAAACTGTTCCGGCAAAACATCAAAGTCAATATCGTCCTCAGATTGATACACCCCGTAACATTCATTTAAAATATTTCCTAAACCTTTCTTCTCTATGTAGGCGCGGACTTCATATTTATCCGCACACTGCGCCATTAAAGGATCACGGTGGTAAAGCTTGTACCACTGCAGCTTTTCTGTATAGCGTTTAGGATTTTTCAGATTAAGCCTGCGTCCTGTCTTCATCCAATATTGCAGGCATATCATCTGTTTGTCAGGAATCCAGTTAAACAGCTTTAATATTTGAAGCTTGACTTTTGATTTTAAATACTTATCCATTTATCTCCTCCAAATAAGCAGACGTCACCTTACATCTATCAAACTCGCGCTCCATCTTTGCACGGGCGCAAAGCCCCATTTGCCTGCGCTCGTCATTCGTCAGGCTTAAAAACTGCCGTATTCTGCATATAAGCGCATCCGTATTCTTCGCCTCAAAAATATATCCTGTGACATCATCATCTACCGTCTCGCAGCAGCCGCTTCTGTCTGTCGTTATGACAGGACGCCCGCACGCTGCGCTTTCAAGGCAGACGTTTGACATTCCTTCGGGATAATATGACGGATGTATAGTACAGTGCGCTTTTGCCATATATAAGCGCGTGTCATTTACCATGCCGTGATACTTGATTATGCCCTGCTTCTCATAGTCCGCTAAAGCTTCTCCATAACCGCCATCACATGGTCCAAGCACATGAAATACTGCGCTCGGAAATTCCTTTTTTATCTGCTCTGCCGCCGCCAAATATTCTTCTATGCCCTTTTCCTTTATGACGCGCGCCATAAACAAAAACTCCACTCCGCCGCTGTCGCTTGGATATTCCATAAGCCGCCACCTGTCGAGATTTACTCCCGAACCTGCCGTCAGCCGCTGCCTGCCGTTATAAAGCCTGTGTTTCTCAAAAAAATCTTGGTTTTGTGTATTTTGAAAAAATACGCACTTAGCCCTTTTGACTGCTAATCTGTACAGCCAAAGCACAAACGGCCGTATCAGGCTTTTATTTTCCACCGCTGTCCCCAGCCCTGAAATATTTACTATATATGGAATACGCATCGCGCCCGATATTATTCCGCCGTATATACAAACCTTGGTAGTATAAAGCAGCACCATATCAGGCTTGATTTTTGAAAAAATTCCTATGTATCTGCTTATTAACACCGCATCCTTAAACGGATTTTTGCCGCGCTTGTCGATATCGACATCTATAAAGGTACATCCCATATCAACCATCTCATCGACGCGTCCGCCATAGGGAAGGCATATATATACCTCCGTGCCGCTTTGTAAAAGCTCCTGCACCAGCTCTATCCGAAAGTTATAAAGGACAAAGTCCCGATTTACCATTATTAGTATTTTTTTCATACAGCCGCTCAAAACCCTTCCGTACTCTCCCTCATAAATATCACCTTCACCGTCAGCAGAATAAGCTGCAGGTCCAGCAAAAGCGACTGCCTTTCAATATACATCAAATCCATCTTAAGCTTGTCCTCGGCGCTGGTGTTATATTTGCCGTATATCTGCGCATAGCCTGTCAGTCCGCCGCGCACACGCAGCCGATAGGAAAATTCGGGAAGCTTTGACGTGTATTTTTTTACATGCTCTATGCGCTCCGGGCGCGGTCCCACTATGGACATATCGCCTTTTAGTATGTTGAGAAGCTGCGGTGTCTCGTCGATACGCACAGCCCTGATAATCCTCCCTATTTTCGTAATACGGCTGTCCCTTTGGACTGCGGGCATATAGCCCTGTTTTTCCGCATCCACAATCATGCTTCGGAATTTCAGCATGTCAAATTCCCTGCCGTTCAGCGTGACGCGTCTCTGCCGATAGAATATGGGGCCGCCGTCCTCCAGCTTTATGCAAACCGCAACAAGAAGCATGAGCGGCGAAAATATGAGCAGCATAAGCAAAGACACTGCTATGTCAAGAAGCCTTTTGCCCCTATATCCGCTTCGTCTTGCGGGCAGCATAAGCAGCGGTGTATCGGTAATGCTGCTGTACTCATAATTCATCAACAGAATATCCTCAAGCTTCGGCGTGACATACACGCTTTTGCCCTTTTCCGCGCATACGGCAAGCAGCCTTGCCCGCAGCTTTTGTGAGACATGGCAGAGCACCACCGCGTCATAATCGGCAATTTTTTTGACAAGCTCCGAGCCCTCCTGCGTATCGTTGCAAATCTCCTGTATGTCAATCAAATCTGAATGTTTCTTTTTCAGCTTATTCATAAGCTGCTCCGCGGAAGTCTCAATATGCTCCTCCCGAAGCTTCATCCTTGCTCCGTATATAAAGATTGCCGACTGCGGAGGTATATATTTCGCAAGGCTGGATTTGTTTATTTTTATCAAAAAATAGGTTACTACAAGCTGTATTGCCGTCGCAGCAAGCAGAGGGAGCAGATTTGCAAACCGCATATGCGTCAGGTAACATACCATATACATAATAAAATCCGACATCCCGATTGCCAAAAGCTGTGAAAGCATCAGCTCACTTATCCTCGCAATATTTATCTTAAAAGCATGATAAAGCTTACCAAACGCATAATATATCAGTATGTAAAGCGAAGCGCATATAAGCATCCCCCGATACCAAAAGCCCGCAAACGTCTTCTCATTGTAATACAGCGCCCAAACGTAGCAGAATATCATAATATTTCCAAACGGAATAAGCGCCCGCATAAGCTTTAAAAGAAAATCCTCCCTCACACTGCCTCCATTATTCCACTACACAGGATTTCAAATCTCCGCCTTAGATTTCCTTAATGTTTTCAGTTCGCACATAACCCCGTCTATGCACCACAGCATAAATACTGTAAACACAAGAACAAGCACTGGCGCACCGATTTTTTCCGCCGCCGTCAGGATGCCTCCCGCCGCTTTGTACTGCGCGGGTACGCCGATTTTGTACGCATTTGAGAAAAGCGTGGTCGTGTAGTATTCCTCTGTCGTCTGCTCAGTGAGATTCGCCCACTCAGATATTGTCTGAGCTACCTCCGCCATCAATCCGTCCGCGTAATCATATTCGTCCTGACTGTTTGCCGAATTTGAATTATTAATTGCCGCCATGCGCGTATATGCCTCATTCAGATCTGTATTAAGCTCGGCTATTTGATTTGACAAATCAAGTTTTTGCTGCAGCAGGCTGTCATAATAGTCATTTGTCTGCGTAAACTGCTGCATCGTTTCCTGGGCGCTTACAATGACGACAGGATCTTTTTGGTATTTGTCAATGACAGACTGTATATTATTAAGCTCTACCTGGCACTCCGAAATATCCATATTGTATTTCTTTATTTTGTACTCATAATATTCCCGCTGTCTGTTTACATCCTTTGTGAGAGTGTGGCTTTCTATATAAGAGCTTAAGTTTGCTATATCTACTTCGTTGACCGTGTCAAGCGCCGTGGATATGTCGCTGAAGGAAAGTCCCGTCGCCGCGGAGCGAAATTCAGGCGCCTGAGCGCCGCGCTCGTTTACATAGTCAAGCATAATATCTATCTGCGCCTTGAGCATATCAAGCGACTCCGCATAATCATAACCCGTGTAGTCTATCAGATTGCCCGTGACCGTGAGCACCCCAGTATTTGCATATGTGTCAAGGAAATAAGTCCTGTAGCTTTCAAGCACGGCATTCAGTATCTGGACAGCCTCCGCAGATGACATTCCAAACCTGTCGTGCAGATATACGATATACTGTGTCGGGAATACTGTTAGGTAGTTGGGTATTATCGGGTATTACCCGAAAATTACGCTTTTTCCGTATGTTACCACAACCACCATATAGGTATTCCCGGGTAGCACCCACCAGCAAATTTGTGTTACTTCTGTGTTAATAACAGCTTTTTTATGTTACTATTTCCGAGTCCACAAGGGACTCTTTCCGTTAAAAAATATCAATCTTCTGCGATAGATTTTCTAATGCCTCTTTTTTCTTCGCATAATTTACCTCTGCATATATATCCAGAGTAGTTTCAATATTAGCATGACCCATGACCTCTTGAATCACTTTTACATTGGTTTCATTCTCACAAAGCCTTGAGCAAAAGGTATGCCGCAAATGATGACACGAAAAATGCGGAATGATCACTGGCTCCCTATGCTCTTTCTTTGCATCCAGAATTTCCTTTGCATTGTAATTCTCGCTAATCCGGTTAATAGCCGAATTGATACAATGGGTATTATGCACAGTGCCATAGCGGTTAGAAAATATAAAACCACTCATGCCTTCCAATTCATAAGTGCAAAACCCTTCCAACTGCTGTCTTTTGTATTCTTCCTTCAGAATATCATAAACCGCATCCATCATTGGAATGATACGGATTCCTGCCTCTGTCTTTGGAAGCGATACCCCAAATGCCGTCTTTCCGTTTGCCCTCGTATAATATGAAATGCTATGATTGACACTGATAGAACGGTTCTTAAAATCTACATCCTGCCACCTAAGACCGACAACCTCGCCAACACGACAGCCTGTCCCCAGCAAAACAGTAAACAATGGCAGCCAGTGGTGATACTCTGGGCTGAGTGCCGTGTAATTCATAAACGCTTTCTGCTGCTCTACTGTCAGAGCATGGCGCACACCTTTGTTTTTCCAGCCGCTTTTCTTAATCTCAGCCATAACCCCGTCAGAGGGATTTTTTCTGATAATATCGTCACGCACAGCCATCGAAAAGGTTGGATGCAAAACCGTATGTATGGTATCCAACGTGTTAATCTGCAAATTTCTGTCATTCAGGAGATGATAATAGAAAAATTTCACATCCGAGTATTTAATATCCGCAATCTTCCTCTTTCCAAAATCGTCCCGCACAAACTGGTTATACATATATGTATAGTTTGCTTTCGTAGTTTCCCGCAGGTTATACTTGGTTGACATATACCTTTCAAATGTGAAATTAAGCGTTGCGTTGCCTGCTGCATATACATCAAGCCCGTCTAACTGATCCTTTAGCAACTGCCTTTCCTTCAATCGAAGCTCAACCAAATCGCCCGCATAAACCGCCTGCCAGTTCTCATTGAAATCCTTGTATTTGTAGACGTAGATACCGTCACACTTTCTTTGGTACTCTCCTTTCTGTAAAACTCTGCCTTTGCTGTCTTTTCTTGAATTTTTCTTCATCTCTACTCCTTTCTGACAAGGAAAGAGAATCCGTACTACTATTTGTCAACAGCTTTCTTTTCATAAAGATAATTCAATCCGTCAACAACAGTCTGTGTTATGGTCTGGTTGTGATTTTCAGTATAAGCAAGGAGTTTTTTGTGTTCCTCATCGGTAAGCCTGACGCCAATCGTCTTATCTCTGGGATTGACTTCTTTTGGTCTGCCAATCTTTGCCACTTTATACACCTCCTCCACAACCTAAGACCATTATAATTGTTGTTTAACAAATAGTCAAGTGTTTTTGTAAAACAAAAAATATACGGATTCATATCATCTGGCTACCTGACGGGAAACAGTTCAATATACTCTTCAAAAATTTTGGCATCAACCAAAACAATTTTACTCGGTTTGTAAAGTAATTCTTTATAAGTGGTATGGCATTCTTTCGCCATCCGTTCAAATTCTTTCTGGCTCATTTCAAAGAGCCATGCGCCCGTCTTGTAACGCACAAAACGCTTTGCCCATCCAGTCTGATTATCCAGATTCAGCTTCTCCATATATTTGCCCATAACGCTGTGTCCTCCTTCTAAAATTTATAGTCCAGTTTATCCGCTGGTGACAAAACAGAAAATTTTTCTGTTCTTTCATCAGCAGACAAAATCTTCCCCATTTCTTTCAAAAAACACATATGGGTGGCGGCTCAGTACACCGCCCACATCGGTCTTGCACCGTCATTCCAAATTGACCGATCACAGACTTCTCCGCAATCGGAAGTATCATTATCAAAGATATGCCTCACAGCCTCATGTATCTGCTACACTTTTTGCCAGACATTCATCGCTCCCCACCTTAGCTTCAATATCAAAAAACAATATTCCCTCGCATACACTTCTGTTATAGAAGCAGGCGGCTCTTGGCGTGTCCACATAGCGGCTCCGCATATCCCACACGTCCCATATGTATCTGCATATTCAATTATCAAGGTACACTTGGCAGCCTGCGCTGCCCGGCAGAAATCGCTCTGCCTGTTTTGGATAAAATCATTTCTGGACTTGTCAGCCCAAAAAGCACATAAGCACTCTCCGTCTGCTATGAACGGTTCTGTAAAAATTATGTGCTTTAGCGGAATGGCAAGTTTATAACTCCAGTTTATCGGGTCCGTATTTATTCAAAATCTGCAACAGGATTTTCTTTTGCTTTCCCTCCGCCTGTCCATACAGTTCGCACAAAGTTTTCAGCTCGTCAAATGAAAGGGTGTTTATGTACGGCTTATAATTCTCGCCTATGAAAATTCCACCATCCCCACCCTGCTTTGTATAAATTGGAAATCTGGGAGATAAAGCCTGAATATCTTTTTGTATCGTGCGAGTGGTAACGCCAAGTTCTTCTGACAACTCCCTCGCTGTTGTCCGCCGCCGAATAATCAGAATGTTAATGATTTCCATTCTGCGGTCTGCTGTATTCATGCTTCACCTCCCTTCTGCTAATCCTCCAAAGACATTGTAAAAAACGTACCCGAACGTATCGTTCATATTCGTAAAAAATTTTGAAAAAATTTTTTGATAGCTCTTATACACCATTTTTTCTGCATTTCTTCCTGCTTTCTTCTGTTGACTTTCCTCCTGCCGCTTGTTAAAATCTTTAGTGGATAAAATCACAACTTCATAAAAAGACTCTCAAACTGCTATGAGCCGGATCGGGGTAAAATTCTGCCCTGTTCCGGTTGTGGCAGTTTTTTATTTGCCAGAGCAATCCCCTTACAGCCCAATACCTGAAAGGCTTTACAGAAGATTGGGCGGTAACGCCCTTATGTGTTGTAAGACACTCGCCTAAGCTCGTACAACACGCAAACTCCCTACGGGCAGTTTGCACAAGAATAGCAAGCACTGCCTACGGACGTCCGTAGGCTTCAATTTCCCCAAGTTTCTCCAGGTAGAAACTTGAGAAAATTGGCTTGCAGAGGGCATATCCCCCTGACCCCCTTTGCACTCCAAAATTCAGAAATTATCTCTATGGAATTTCTGGATTTTTACGCTTGAAAAACCCTCCCGCCGGATACGGCATATCCAAAAAAACAGACCATTTTTAATGAAAGGAGATTCCAAACAATGGAGAACAGAGAACGCCAAAACCGCTTAACATTACGTCTGAGCGATGATGAGCTTTACATACTGGAGCAGAAATTCAAAGCCTCCAATATGAAAGACAAATCCTCTTTCCTGCGGCATCTGATCATTTACGGTTATGTCTATGACATTGACTATTCAGAGCTGCGGGAATATAACGCTGCGCTTGCCAAAATCGGGAACAACTTAAACCAGATCGCAAAGCGCATGAATGCCACAGGCAACGTATATCAAGCCGACGTAAAAGAAGTAAAGGAGCTGATGCAGAAGGTATGGCATACACAAAAATCCATGCTATCACGGCAACCGTCAATAAAGCAGTAGACTACATCTGCAGCCCTGACAAAACCGACGAGGGAATACTGATTTCTTCCTATGGGTGCAGCCCCGAAACTGCCGCTTATGACTTCAAGTTTGCGCTGTCAAAAACGAGCCAGTCCGATCCAAACAAAGCCTATCACCTAATACAGTCTTTTCTCCCCGGCGAGGTTTCTTATAAAGAAGCCCACCGAATCGGCACAGAACTGGCTGACAGGCTTCTGGAAGGAAAATACTCCTACATTGTGTCCACGCACATTGACCGTGGGCACGTCCACAACCACATCATTTTCTGCGCTGCGGACAACATCAGCTATGAGAAATACCATGACTGCAGAAAGAGCTATTACCATATCCGCAGGCTGAATGACGAGCTGTGCAGGGAGCATAATCTTTCCGTCATTTCCCCATCCGGACAGCGTGGCAGGAAATACAAGGAATGGTCAGCCGACAAAAATAGTTCGTCTTGGAAAAGCAGGCTCAAAGCCGACATCGACGATGCCGTCAAAGCCGCTGGTTCCTTTGAGGTTTTCCTTGAGCTGATTCGGGCAAAAGGCTACGAAATCAAGGGCGAAGCCTTCGGAGAAGGATCGTTAAAATACATCTCCTTCCGTCCGCCGAACAGGGAACGCTTTGTGCGTGGCAGCACCAAGTCCCTCGGCACTGAATATACCAAAGAACACATCAGGGAACGGATTGAAAACAGAGTTCTTGAGCAGCCCGCAAAACGCACTCCGTTCCCAAAACGAAGAAAACCTGTCATAAAGGATTATTCTGCCCGGTCGCTCATCGACACCTCGGAAGAAAAGTTCCAAAACAGCTCCGGTCTGAAGCATTGGGCAGACATTGAAAATCTGAAGATTGCCGCTGCAGGCTATAGTCAGGCTGGCTCCATTGCAGAGCTTGAACAGCAGATTGCCGTAAAGTCCTCCGCTGCAAAAACCGCACGGAGCAGCCTTGTGGAAACCGAGCATCAACTAAAGGATTTAGGCGAGATTATAAAGTATGCCGAACAGTACAAGGCAAACCGTATTTTTCATGTCCGTTACCAGAAGTCCAAAGACCGTGACGCTTACCTGCGCCGCCACGAAACGGAGCTTCTGCTCCACGATGGTGCAGAAAATATGTTAAGGCGCATGGGCATTGACCTGAAAAATCTTGACCTTGACAAGCTCCGCAGCGACTACGATGCGCTGTATTCCAAAAAAGAAACCCTGCAGGGCACATACAAATCTGCGGAGAAGGAAATTAAAGCCTTCAGCCGGAAGCTGGACAACTTAAACCAGTACCTTGGGCGTTCTCCTCAAGTAAAAAACTCTGACAAAAAAATAGAGAATACTTCAAACTCTCTCTAAAATCGACATAAAAAAGGTGTATCGCTTAGAAGTTATCATTCTCACCACGATACACCTTTTACTATGTAGCAATTCTCTAATACTGTTTTTATGCTTTCGCAAATTACTATATCTTTTTATCATCATGCACTCCGTTTAATTTACATATTCATTCTCTCTTACCCATGTATTTTTTCTTACACTAAATGTCATTTCAACAAATAAAGACGGAAATAATACCATCTATCATTTCCGCCCACTTATATCCTTCTCAATCTTGTACTTTACTACCCCTACACATTGAGAAATTAAAATTGTCAGAACAATAAAAGCCATCAACGAAACCATTTTATTGTTACTAATGAGTGTACAGCATCCTGAAAAAAGCAGGAGTACGCTCAGGATTCTCATAACAGCACTTTTACCATGTTCCTTTTCATCATTATCAAGTTCCCTGTTTATACTTTGTACTGGCGCCAACTTGAAAATCAATATGCTGCTTAATATGATAATTCCCCATGCATTCCTTATGGAAAACCTATGCAAATCATTAAGAACCAACACCAAAGTCTGCACTGTAACCGAACATATAAAGCATTTCCAAAAACTGTTTAAATGCACACCGCCAGCAAAGCTCCGTAACAGCATAAAAAAAACTGTTAGTGCAATAAATTCAGGAATCATACGCAAATATACTGCTATGACTGAACAGGCCATTAAACAGCTCAACATTTCAAGCCCAATCTGAAATCCATATTGGTATACCGCATATGATTCCTTAGAGATTACACCGGAATCAATAACAAATTGCGTTAGTTTTTCCGACAACTGCTTCATCATTTACCCCTTTTCATTTTTTTCAGTTCTTCCGGCATTTTGGGCTGATGAAAAATGTAGCAGCAGACACTATCAGCGGATATTCTACCCAGTTTCAGAGATATGTCCGCCAAACCTTTTGCTGCCTGTTTTCTTACTTTTTCAGCATTCATAACTTAAAACTCCTTTCTTTTCTTTCCATATTACTACAACAATCTATCATTTTTTTCTTTATGTAATAAAATCGAGTGTTCATGTAACTTTTTCTTTGATTGCAAAAAACAATGGTGAAATGATATCATCACAGTTACTATTTGGATATATATTTTTTTAAGTACCAGTCCCACAAGATAAGTTCCTCTATTTTTTTCTCATAGTTCTGTTTATTATCAGTTATTTTCATATAATCATATGCCCCTGCTTCCAATATCAGAAATATATCCTGCGGCGTTCCTTTCTCTACAAGTGCAAGAATTGGCATGGAATGCCTCATTCTTGCTTTCGCCTTGATAACTACTTCGGAGGTTTCCTGCTGCAGCATATTTGTATCAAAATACATAATAACAATGTCCGCATCTGGATATTGCTTGTTTTCCTCATAATTATATTTACACCAAATAAGCTTGTGTTTTTCCTGTGTTACATCCTGCGTAATACGAAATACATCTTCATTATCACTAATCAATAATATCCTATTCATTTATTGCCACCCAAATACCTTACTGTAAAAACTTATCTTTTCATTTTATCATATTTCCCATACAAATCATTTCTTATGTTATAATATCGAGCATTCATGTAATTATTCCTGTTCTCCATATAACACGATCCTAATCAAAAACTTACCTAGCATGGTGTCCTCAATGCTCACCGTCCCATGATATTTTGCCACAGCCCGATAAACTGATGGCAAACCGACACCATGATTTTGTGTATCAGCTTTTGTAGTGCTTAATCCCTTATTTCTTGTTTTTTTCAAACAACCTCCATAACTGTTTTCTACAAATATCAGAAGATTATTCCTGTCATATTTCATTCTGATGCTTATGTACTTCCTGTCACCTGCATTTTGTGATGCCTCCACCGCATTCTCCAAAAGATTTCCAAGTATCAGGCACATGTCCGCTCCCTTAAATGGTATCTTCATCGGAATGCGGATATCTGCGGAAAATTCTATTCCCAGCTGCTGCGCCCTTGCATACCAATATCCAATCAATGAATCAATAACAATATTGCCGCTGTTTGTGACTGCGGATATCCGCAGTCCTCCATCGTCCATTATTTCATTGACAAATCCAATAATTCGATCATTCTCACCTTTTTCTGCATAAGCAAGAATTGATACAAGATTATTCTTCATATTATGTTTTACATCTCGTATCTGTAATATGGACATTTCACGCTCCTGCTGATGCCTCTCACACAATTCCAACTGCTGTTTATAGATGGAAGTCATACGTTTTAGCTGCAGTTCATCCGCCAGCCTGATATATATGTAAAATATCAATATGTTTATTCCCAGTAAAATGATTGCGACAACTGCCGAGCTGAAATTAGCCTGTCTACTGTTCACGCTATGGCAAAGCATGAAAATGTTATTCATGATATAAATACTGCCCATTGGAATCAAAACCAGCATTATACTGTAACTGGCAGGCAAATCCCTGATTTCATCATCTGTAAATACTCTTTTTAATGCCATGATAACACATAGAAATAAGCATTTGGAAACAAAGGAACCTAATCCTGCTAAGGTTTGAAGTGCCTCAAATTGCCCAAAATAAATCAAAAATACATATCCACTGAAAGTTTCTATCATCATCCAGATTGCGCTAAATGCAATCACAAACACACATTTTTTCCAGAACTTTCCTTCATATATCAATATGACAGCAGCCAGTGTATCCAAAATTGTAAGTCCGACATTTAAATATGGCGGCAGTGAGAGGAAAATATCTGTTACGGCAAATATAGAAATCCCAACCACAAACGCTATTTTCTTTCCCCTTCTCACAAAAAATATTGAGAAATATGACAGGAACAAATAGATTGCGAATCCTATAAGCAATATATTTATCCCAACTGAAAATACTTTATCTATCAGCACGGATAGTATCCTCCATTGAACAGTACTGTTCACTGATCATTTTTCTTCTGTCCTCACTGATAGAAATTCTTTTTCCATTGTCCATCACAACAAAATCATATGTTTGTCCCTCAATATGTCTGTAATTTACAAGATATGACTGATGAACCCGCAAAAATGATACTTTACATATCTTTAGGCTTTCTTCTATAGTATTCAATTTTCCATATAAAATGAGATTTTCCCTTTCTGTTACAATCAAAATCTTACGCTTACTGCTTTGAAAATATAAAATGTCCTGAATTGGCACTTTATAATTTACTCTCTGATAACTATATTGGAAATAGAAATTCCTGTCACCCACATCCTCATAAGCATCCTTGAAACAGTTCTCCATCTCCTGTTCATTTACTGGCTTTACTAAGAATTGAAATGGGCGTACAGAAAAGGATTCTCTCATATGGTTTTCATGGCCTGTAACATATATTATCAGGACATTTTTATCATATATCCGAATTTTTCTTGCCGCAGAAATACCATCTTCATTGTCCATTTCTATATCTAAATAAATAATATCAAAACAAAACCCTTTACTAATTTCCTCTACCAAACTTTTCCCATCCCAGAACACTTCTATTTCTACATCAACAAAGTTATGCTTTGCAATTTTCTGTATCAGCATCTCCAGTTCCCCTGTAGTCCGAATATCATCATCACAAATTGCTACGTTCAGCATTTCAATCATCTCTTTTCTTTATATCATTTTTACGTTTTTCATGCGTCTTCTTAATCGTTTGCAAAATTGACCAGACAATTTCCTTATCATATTTATCCAATCCTTTATAGACTTCTATCAAATCATAATATTCATCTATATCTTTATTCATTTTCATCTGTCCTTGTAAATCTCTTTTTACATCCGATACGCCTAACAGATAATCCGTTGTAACGTTAAAATACTTCGCTATCCTTTTAAGAATATCAATTTTAATTGTGGTGATATCTCTCTCATATTTACTAAGCGACTGCTGCGTAATGTTTAGTTCTGATGCAAGAATCTCTTGTATTAACCTTCTGTTTTCACGTAATTCCTTGATACGACTTTTCATAATTGATTACCTCATAAACATAACATACATTTATATTACCCTGATTTGATTGTCGTGATACTATCAATAGAAGTAATCAATTACTCAATTTTCGAATAAAAATGGAGGGTATCCCAAAAGTCATGAAATGACTTGAGGGACTGCCCTCTTATCTTTTGCGAAAAAAAGAGAACGGTTACCACACCGCTCTCTATTTCTACCTTATCATATGGTATAATAAGGTATGCCCACATTTAAAGATTATACTATGAATCAGCTACAATTACCACTGTCTTTTGAAGATTTCATTCCTGAAAATCATCTGGTACGGGTCGTAAATACAGTTGTGGACAGTCTGGAGCTGAAGCCACTCTACGACAGATACAAAAAAGGCGGCTGCCCTGCGTATTACCCAAGGATGATGCTGAAGGTAATGATCTATTCATTCTCCCAAAAAACATACTCTTCCCGTCAGATAGCAAAAGCTATCCAGGGAAATATCAACTTCATGTGGAGCGCTGGCGGAAACAAATGGGGACTGTTGGCGATTGCCCATAACATCAGCAAAATGGCGCTGGAAGAATAAGTATCCAGCGCTATTTTTGATGAAAAAGCGTATTTTAGAAAGCATAAGGAGAGGATGCCCCTCTCTATGACTTTAATCAATTATAGTTTTGGGACACCCTCCATTCTTCATCTACTCATGTAGCCATATGAATTATGTTGATGAATAACTAATTTCATTGTAAATAATATCCGCTATATCATCTTCTGATACTTGCTTGTTATCGACTCCTATGCACCTCCCAACTTCATTATTATGCAAATCCATATCTCTGTGCATTGCTTTGGGATATCCATCTGATTCATTGCCTGTAACAACACTACCACCACCAGGATATGCATCATATCCGAACAAATACTGCCATGTAAGAGAATTTACTACACCGGTAACGCCAATCCACATCTTCTGCTGAAATGTTTTCGTTGCTGTTTCAGCGCCGGCACCAAATGCGCCATCTATATGAAATGGATTCAAACTTATTAATCAAATACTGCGCTGCTTTTGCCGCATTATAAGAAGTACCAACCTCTTAAATACGTTATCCACTAAGTATTATGTGCATTCTGACTACTTGTTATGACGATACTCCTTTAGTCATTTTCCAAGTATTCTTCTAAACAAAAACGATTTTCATATATTACTTGTGCATGTTCTATACCAACATATCTAAAATGCCACGGTTCATAACTTGTTCCTGTAATATCCTCCTTACCTTGCGGATAACGCAATATAAAACCATATTTGTATGCATTTTCGGCAAGCCACGCATATACTTCCTCATTAGCGGATTGTGTCTTGTCAGCGTTAATATCAACCGCTATACCGAGCTGATGCTCGCTTGTTCCCGGCAACGCTACCCACTCTTTTGCTATCCTTTCAGCACTTGTTCTGAAATAACCCTCACTCATATAAGCTTGTACTTTTTCGTAAAATGTTTCTTTCTGTTCTTCCTCTGTTCTATACCCTTCACGGACAATCGGATATATTCCGTCTGACCTCATTGCATCAAACATCTCCTGCAGATACGGATATATTCGGCTGTCAACTTTTTGTCCGTTTGATAATTCCGTTAATGTTACGCTATAGTCTTCCGGTATTTCGTTCCAATGATTCACAACAATCAAATTCCATTCTTCCGAAACAGGAATGATATGTGAATCATCATTGACTCCGTTTCGCTCTAAAAGGAAAGGAAATATAGAGTCGCTGTTTTTTAGACTGCCAAATATAAAATATATTAAAATTAGAATCGGAATCACTTTCCAGTGTTTTTTTCTAGTCTTTTTCCCTGAGTCTCTCTTTCTTTCCATTTCCCATCAATCCCTCAACCGCCTTGACCAACACTTTACTGTAAACGGCATACACAAGACACCGATCAGAACTGGAACAGCAATCAGCAAGTACGGCGACCACACATATTTTCCAAAAATATGAAAGGTATTTGTCCTGAAAATATCCAGTGAATCTCCTGCTAAAGGTAATAGATCCAATCCTTTTTGCGCCCACATTGGCAGATAGCCAGATATCACAGACGGCAAATAAAGCAATGCTATCCCAATAAGCACTGAAATAAAATTGTTTTTCACTATGGAGGATACCAACATAATTTCCCCTGCAAATCCGATCGCACCAAATAAAATATAAATATACTGATAAACTTCTGTTTGCAGCATATTAAGAGGTGCAACTGCCAGCATTTTAATAAACTGTACCGGCATATTCCATCCATGCGTTCCCAAAAAGAATATCTGTGTCACTATATTTCCTAAAAGAAGCACCAGAAACATTTCAAAAACAAACGAGATCCCCGTCCATATTTTTGCGTATGCCAATTCACGCCATCCCTTTTTAGTCGTTAAGATAAACGTGCTTGTATTGTCATGCCATTCTCCTGCAAATATGGTTGATAATACAATTGCTATGAAAATCTCTATTACAGTCTCTGTATTAGGGATTACCGCACAAAGAATGAAATTCCATCCTTCTGACCATTCATAAGAAAAGGGTATCTTTACCTTGCTGTTCATTTGCAGCAAAAATGCCTTCTCATCTCCGGTTTGTCCATTATTATCTAAAAATTCCCCAATTTTCTCCTGCCGTCTCTCATAAAACCCTGTAATCTGATATGGATCGATGTAATCTATCATTAGTTCGTAAGAATTTTTCGCCATCAATTCGGGGTACAGTGTCCTGAGCCAGTTATTTATATTACTCCAATCTGCAGCCCATACACTATCCATTTCCTCATTTTTTAACATCCGCTGATAATCTTTTATCATTTGCTGTAATACTTGATCTGTCAATTCCCCTTTCCATTTTTCTCCATATGCCTGCTTGTTTCTAATCTGAGAGTAACCGTCAAAATGATTCCCGAATCCATCTTTATAGCTGCCAAAAGAGATCCACTGAAAAGAAAGAATGTTGACTGCAATAAAGATATACGCAAAGCACAATAAGGCGCAGATCCTGGTACTTCTTTTTTTCCACATTTTTTTATGTTCTGCAAGAAATAATTCCATTGTTTATTCCTCTCCTTCCTTTGTTGGAAAATAGTATAAGTAAATATCTTCTAAAGAAGCCTCACACAAAACAGCAGCTTCTGATGGTTTGTTTTCTGAAACGATACGCAGTATAATATCAGCTTTCTCATGCCGATAGCTGGCAACATTGGCTGTTGCCAGCCATCTTCCTGCATCACTTTGCGATACGCGAAGTTCCCAGACCTTTCCCTTTGCTTTGTCTGTCAGTTCCGAAACGGTGCCGCATTGTATAAAATTTCCATTTTTCATAATCAAAACCTGATCCGCAATTGCTTCGATATCCGATACAATATGCGTGGAAAGGATAATGATTTTATCATTTGCATATTCAGACAGAATATTGCGCAAACGTACCCGCTCCTTAGGATCCAGTCCTGCTGTCGGTTCATCCAGTATTAAGATCTGGGGGTGATTAAGCATGGCTTGCGCAATTCCAATCCGCTGTTTCATCCCCCCTGAGAATGTCCGAATTTTTTTTGAAGCCACATCGCTCAATCCGACATTTTCAAGCATTTCTTCAGTCCGCTGTCTGGCAATCTTTTTGGGAATCCCTTTTAGTGTTGCAATATACAGCAAAAATTCTCTTGTTGTATAATTGGGATAATACCCAAAATTTTGCGGCAGATATCCCAGCAGATTTCGATAGTCACCCCCCATCTCTATGATATTGTTCCCATCCAGCATAACTTCTCCAGAAGTTGCCTCCAAAATAGCACAGAGCATCCGCATCAATGTCGTCTTTCCAGCACCGTTTGCTCCCAACAGCCCATAAACTCCCGGAGTAAATTTTGCATTCACGCAGTCTACTGCGATTTTGCTTCCATACTGTTTTGTCAATCGGTCAATTAATAATTCCATAGTTTCTCCCTTCCTTTGCTGCTTTTATAATGTAATAGATTTCTTTTACATAAAAACTTCCAAAAACAATAAATGCAATAATCCAGATTCCGGTTGCTGACATCCTGTACAGCCACGGAAAAGCAAACGCAGAAGCGCCCCAGCAGAGACAGAAAAACAGGGACATAAACATACACGGCAATGCCATGTCTTTTTTTTGCAGGCGTATACAGCGTAACATCATGACCATACATGATAAAAAAGGAACCGCCGCATATAGGATAAAAACGATCATACTTACAGAAGAATTTCCTGAATATTTTTCTAATACTGCCAATATCGTAAACGAAACCAGATTGGCTGCACTCAAAAGTATCAACTTTGCTAAGATGATCTGTGCGGTTGAAGACCTCGTGACGGCTTCTATCTCTTCCATCATATATGTCTTATTCTGAAATAATGCCGGAATAACGGCTAATGCAAACAGCGGCATAAAGGCCGGTATATATTCAGACATGTCTGAAACGCTTAAAATTCCAAGACAGGTAAAAAGCAGTACCAATGTTTGCAGTCCGAATATCTTTAAGCCCTCAAAATGCAGGATTTCAGACAGGAATGTAAAAAAACCCGTTCTTGTTTCAACATGATATGTCTGCATTTTCATAATTAATTTAAATGTCTTTATTGTTTCCTCCAGTTTCTCTGCTTCTTCTGTTTGGCTCAACACCTGAGTCAAGTATTTCTGGAACTTTTTACCTTTCATAACGGCTCTCCTTTCTCATAATTTCCAATGCCTTTTTCACTCTGCTTTGCAATGTCCTCATATTGCAGCCTGTTATTATTTCCATTTCCCGATAGCTTAACTGTTCACCAAACCGCAATATAACAGCTTCTCGTTGTTTTTCAGATAACAATTGTAATAGCGCCTTGACATCTTCCCGATCCTCGATCTGACGCATATCATTGCACGCATCAGGTAGACTTTTGTCATTTTCCAAAGAACAGCAGATGGGCTTTCTATTCTCATCAATACATAAATGTTTTGCAATCGTGTACAAATATGTTCGAAATTTCTTTTTAGAGCGATACACAGGCAGATTTTTAATAAACTTAAAAAATGTTTCCTGCGTTATATCTTCCGCTTTCTGCGGATTTTTGCAATTCCATTTACAGAAGCGCAAAATAGCCGGATAATACCGCAAGATTAATTCTTCTGCCGCTTTTTCATTCCCCTGTTTTATCTGTTCTATTAATTCATCATCATCCATGTATGCTCACACTTTCTTAAAAGCAGTAACTATATATATAACGAATCACAAAGATAAAATGATTATATAAATTAAATTTTATTACATAATTAAATTTTTCTCTACAGTTACAAAACTCTTAAAATAAAAAAACACCAGAGCAAGAATTATATATGCTCTCACTCTGGCATTTTGTCCTACATAGCAAATTGCAAAACATATCATGCTATTTAGGCATGTATATAAATAAGCAACCAAATGAATTTTTAATTACCACAGCACATATTTTGAGTGTTATACGCACCACAAAATTGAATAACTCAGGATGATTTTAAGCTACGATCATCATGCGTCGGAGGCCTGATTGTTATTTCCGTTCTGGTTAACAGAACCATTTCCACAACTGCACCCACAATTTCCGCCAATCGGTACAGTGCCGCCCACATGCGATACACCGCTGAGACTTGTACAAACGCAATGGCAGCTATTTACCATTGTTTCATATGTTAATGGTGTCTTGTTTAAGGGATTTACAACTTTCATATGAGTTCCTCCTTTCATATAATGTGGTTGCTTACTTATATTTAAGTTATCTCTAGTTTATCAATCTCTTCTATTATCTTTGGCTCATTTTCTAAAGCTGAATGATATAGTATCAACCATTTTTTATATCTATCTTTTATACCATCACAATATGTTAATTTTGTTTCTATGTTTAGCCCATTCTCATCATAACAATCTGCATAACATAAATCGCATAAGCGAAAAGCCCAACAGTTTGAGCAGTATTTAATTGATTTCTGTTCATATTGCTTTAAATAATACTCTTTTAATGTTTCTATATTTATTCCTTGGTCAACATGTCCGATATATGGAGTATTCCCCACGCGTTCACAAACTTTATATAAACCATTTGTACACACATATAGTCTCCTTTGCCCCGGAACACAACATCCATTATAAAAGCTGCAATTTATAGGCTCATCATATATCTGCCTATTATGTATTTTAACTAAAGCCGTTTCCATTAATACAGAATATATATTTTGCTTATTATTTGAAAACCCCGGTTTCAAATATTTGCTAGTTGCCCATTCGAAAATTGTTATTGGATCATCCTGCGTATAATAACTTTGGGGGAGTGATCCCTTACATGGATAAGATGTTCTAACACTTGTATTTTCAGGCAAAAAATCTAATCCAGAGAAAAATTCATTGATTTGATTATATTTTTCTTCTGAATATGGGGGCATTAAAACAGAGTTGAAAATAAATTGAAGTTTTCCATACTTTTTTGCCGCTTCCGAAATATATTTCAATCCTCTATATGCATCATCAAATGTAGACTTATTATTACTATATACTCTTGCACTATTTTGTATTTCCGCCGGTCCATCTAAACTAAGCACAATACTTAAGTTTGGTATTTTTCCTAAATAGTCTGCAATCTCTTCCGTCATAAGTGTTAAATTTGTAGTAAATGAAAAACTCAAATCATTACAATTCTTGAGATTTTCCAACGAATAATCAATACATTGTTTCATTACATCAAAATTCAATAATGGTTCTCCGCCATAAAAAGTTATTGCCAACCGTTCTGGACTTCTATGTTGATATACATAATCAATAGCTTTTTTCGCTGTTTCAAATGTTATGTCTTCCGTATTAAAGTTTCTATTACCTTCATAGTAATCATTATAGATACAATATTTACAACGCAAATTACATCTGCCTGTTAGTTCAATAATTAATTGTTGTATTTCCATATTTTCCTCTTGATATTTATATTCAAGTGGAATAAATTTTTTTAAAATAGGACTTGCAAATAAATTTTCAGAAATAATACTCTTTAGAAACTGTTTGCTATAATCCAATTTACTGATTATTTCACTAGCCCGTTCAATACTTATAGTCGCATCAAAAAGAGAATCAATAATTTCTTTTTCATCAACGTTCAATTCCACCACTTTGCCTGTTCCAGCATCATAAAAATAATTTTTACAGGATGTTGAAAAAGGTATTCCCATTCTCACAATTTCCCCTGTTTCCTTTAGTTTCAAAATATTTTCCCATGTTCTCTGTTTCATTTCATCACCCTCCTGTATATTTATTCATTTTATTAAGATTTTGTAATTGTTCGGAATATAACTGAAAGTATCGTCCTTTTTTTTCAATTAATTTATTATGTGTTCCCTGTTCTATTATCCTCCCATCATCCATGACAATAACTTCATCTGCCATCGATATGCTTGAGAAATGATGAGTTATAAATATGTTTAGCTGTTTATCACTTTTCTGCTTTATATTGCCAACAATACTATTTTCAGATTCAACATCTACCGAAGAAAACGGCTCATCCAAAATCATAATGGTTGGTTTTCTGTAATAGCACCTTGCTATAGCTATTTTTTGCCACTGCCCCTGTGAAATGTCCATTCCATTATTCCACTCCCGCATCAGAACTGTTTTTATTCCATTAGGCATTTTCTTAACCATATCTTCCAAATGTGCGAATTTGATAGCTTCAAAAACGTCCCCCGCATTTAATCCATCTAACTCAGTGGAAATGTTTTCCTCTATTGAAAACGGATATTTTATAAAATCTTGAAATACAGCGCCAATTTGCGAATAATATTCCGCAATATTAAGCTGATTTAAATTCACACTATCTATTAATATTTCTCCCTTTTCCGGTTCATATAACCCAAGCAGCAATTTCAGCAATGTGGTTTTGCCAGCTCCATTAAATCCTACAATCGAATATGTTTTCCCTCTTTCAAACACAAAGGATATATTTTTAAGTGCCTGCATGTTTTGTCCCGGATACGAGAATGATACATTTCTAAACTCAATTCTCTGAAACGATGAATTTACCTTCTCCTTGTGTGAATCGCCTTCAACTTCCATATCATCTACTCGTTTCAATATTTGTAAATACAAAACGTTTTCATGCAACTTAGCAAGCTCATTTAAAAGCACTATTAAAGAACCTTTCAAACTTTCGTTAGCATTAAAAAATAAAACAACTTCTCCGACCGCACTTTTATCTTTCAGGGACTCCAAAAGTATCCATACTTTTATAATCAACGTCAATATTTCATCAAAAACACGTGCGAATGTCCTTCTTGCCAATATCCTCTTACGCGCTTTTTTATCCTCGGAAATAAATTTGTTAAAAGATTCCTTAATATGTCCCAGTATTTTATTTCCCATATTATATAGCTTTGTTTCTTTCACATATTCATTTTTTACAATCAAACTCTTTAAATAATCGATATGCCTAAATTTTCCAATTCTATTATTCAATGTATCAAACCAATACTTATTAACCCTTAATGCCACATATAAAGATGGTACAGCGCCTATTATGGCTAAAACGATAATCTTCCAGTTAAAATTCGCCAATATAAGAATAAAACTAATGATTTGCACCGTATAAAAAATCATTTCCGTAATAGCATCCAATAACCCCATGCAATTCTGCGTCGTGCGTGTCGTTGCAATTTGCAAATCGTTGTATGTGGAAGATTCATCAAATCTTTCCATTGATAATTTAAATGCTTTAGTCAATACCCGTTCAGTAATGAAAAGGTTCATTTGATCGCTAAAAGTCTGTTTTATGTAATCAAGAAGCAAATCGAAAATATAACCTAAAAAAGGCAGGACAGACAGCATTATTAAATAATACCATCCAATATTTCCAATATTTTTTCTATTTACAAATGCTTCCACAAACCAATTTAGTAATTTCTCCCAAAAAATGGCATTAACCGGAGAAACAACGCCTCCCAAAACGCTAAGTATATACAAAGCAAAATACTTGCTTTTTGAAGTTTTAAGCATAAGACCATTTCCATAAAAGAATAGCTTGACATAATCTCTTATATTTATCTCTTTCTTACTCAATCCTTTTTCTCCGCTTATGATATTACAACTTTAATACTTTTCTTCAAACTTTCCTGAATCTCCACAGACAAATAATTCCCTACAGATTTCAACAAATCAATATCTTTATCAATATCTATAAAAGGAATATTAAAGATCAATTCTTTGATAACAGCATTAATAATGTCCATATTACTGCTCTCTCTATCATCTTGTATCCTCATCAACTGATAATAAAATTTCTCCTTCTCATTTTCATAGGATATATCTTTTCTCCAATCTGCGCTATTTCTTAATTCTCTGACAATTTTCGGAATCAGATCTGGCAAAGCATTTTCTATGCTAATCAACAGATATCTTTCCGTATACGAAAAAAACTTTTCCGACACATCTATCTGTTCCGTAAATTTACTTAAATAATTTTTGATATAATATTCATCTAAAAGCTGCCAAAAATATTTCTCCTTTTCACAAATCAAAGATAAAGGAACGTAAATCTCGACTTTATAGCTATTCTTCTTTTGCCTATTCATATATAACGATTGAACCGTTTCCTGTTGCTTGGATATACATTGGTTAAGGTTGCGCTTTACACATACATTTTGCAAAGCGGCATAAGAATACTCTTCCAGCGAGAAAAAGAACATCCTTTTTTCATTTATGATGCCATCCAACCACTCACCTATATTCTGTTCTGTAATTGTTTTGATATCTTCCACATTCCCTGCAGCAAAATTTGTTATTCTATTATTAGTAATAAATCTTACTTTTTCTTCATTGGATGCAATTTTGTCTTTTAGCTTTTCACATTCACATATAACCTGATGCTTAGCTATTTCAAGCCTGTCTGCTCTTATTATGCTTTTATCTTCTATTTTATTTTTAACAATTTCAAGGGTACTCTCCTTTTTAGCTGTAAAATACAAAAATATATGGTCTATACACGTGTATCCAAATGTACTATAACTTTCATCTTTGTCATCTTCCTCAAAACAAGGAAGTAAAAGCATATGCTCTCCTACATGAGCTAGTCCATGTATATTTTTTTCGTTTTCTGAGCCACCAACAATAATGGCTATCAAATGTTTATAATTTTTGTCATCTATAAATTGATACATTTTTACAACCTATCATTAATTTTATTATTAATTCTTATAAATAAGACATTATCATATATTTCCTTATTTGCCTTTTGCATGTAATTTTTTCGATTATCCATGTAATTTTTTCTTTACATGAATACAAATTTACATATTTAATAAGAAAATACACGACAATTACCCATGCCTTGCTACCCTCACCTTTTTACTATTCTCTCTCACTGTACAGTAAATGTAAAAAACAGGACATAGACACCACTATGCCCTGCCATATAATAGTCCTTATTCTATCACCACAAATTCAAGCTGTTCAAATTTCTCATCAATCATATTCTGCTGCTTTCTGATTATTCTGTTGGACAGTTCCTCCATATCCGTATCATCAAGATACGGTAAGGCTTTTTCGATGTCCTCTATGACCTCGCTCCGACTCTCTCCTGCATAAATGCAGATTAAATTGCTTTCTTCCACTGTAAACATTGTATCCATGCTTTTACATCTCCCTCTGGTTATTTTTATTATTTCCCTGTGCTTTTCGGTCTTTGCCCTGATCGGAAACAAGCACCTTTTTCTCTGCAAGGCGGGCTTTTAAGGAAATCCTTGCTGCAGGACGCTCCTGCTCTTTTTTGTTTTCTTTCTTCTGAACCTTTACCCCTGTACCGTTATTAAAGGAACTGTAGCCAGTTCCTTGCACATTATCGACCATATTGTAATTCTGTTCTTCCATGCCATTTATGGCATTTTCCTCAATCTTGGCAAGGGGCTTGTACTCTGCCAGCTTTTCAAGCAGCTCCTTAGCCCTCTTTTCTTCTTCCGGTTCCGTCCCCTCTGTAACCACATCGGCAAGCCACATTGCGATGTCGTGGGTATCCCTCTGCTTTAAGGCTTCCGCAATCTCTGATACATTCTCTGTCATGTTCTGGTTGCTGTCATGGTAAAGGGCGGTATCATAATCATATGCAAAGCGGTCAATTTCCACTGCAAGCTGTTCTGCAGGCGTCAGATCGGGCATACGCTTCTCCCATACCTTTGCTTCCATTTCCTCACTCATATTGCCGTCTATCTCCATCTCCGGCATCAAAGGCAGAGCCTTAGCCACAAGCTCCGCAATGGCTTCCATTGCTTTCGGCTCACTGGTAATGCCCGGACAATGCTCCAGTATCTCCAAGTCAATGCGGCTTCCGTATAACAGGTCAATTTCATCATCCATATAACTTTCTTCACCCGGTCTGTGGACATTGATGCCGATGGCGGGGATGCCGTTCATGCGCTCCGGCGGTATCTGCTTCCAGATTGCGATTGCCTCCTCCACCGTTGGGATATTCTCATAAAACTCACCGAGATTGTGAAATTCGCCGCACTCTGCCACAGTCAGCGTCACTTCCGTTTCAGCCTGTTCCGGGAATAAGGATGTTTGCAGCCCTTTATGTTCAAAGTTTTCACCGTCAAATATTGTAATCTGGTCAGTTTCATCATTGAACTCTATGGAGAAGTCCAGCCTTTCCCCCTGCTCGATATAGGCATGGTCTGCCGCTTCTATCCGTTCCCCGTATTTCCCCATTTCCACAAATGGCTTGTCACATTCCGCATAAGCTTTGCACAGCCCCTCCGCATCAAGCCCGCTGGTGTTCTTGAACCACCGTTCTTCATCATTCATACGGATATTAAAAATGCTTATCGGTTCTTTTTCCCTTGCTTCCCTGACACCTGCAAGGTAATCCTCCACCTGTGGCAGATAGCTTTCAAGAGTGCCTGTGCGCTGGGCAGTGATCGGATTGATGTCAACCTTTACGCCACCGATATGCAGCCCGTCCTCATTGAATGTATCAAAAAGCACATCCTCACGCTCATTCGTGGACAGCTCCACCACCACATCGAGGTCTGATCCGTCCCGTTCCAATCCTCTGCACCTGCTCCCCGCCACGGCAGCATCCACGATAACGGCATCAATCCCGGTTTCGTCCAATATCGCCTGCACATGGCATTTTACGGTTTCTTCAATCTCTGCCGGGTTCATCTCGCTTATGCCATGGAATAATTCATCGGTCTTTGCCTTAAAATCGGCTACCACGCTGCTCGGCGGTTCGATGCGGCTGGCACTTTCAACCTTTTCCATCAGCTCATCATAATCAATCGGTATCAGCTCATCATCTTCTCCGATATTGCCTTTTGCCCCGTTATGGTCTGGCTCTGATTTCAGATCATCCACTATGTCCTTTAACGCTTCCCTGATATTCACATCCGGATTGTCATACACCCCTCCGTCTATCTCCTTATAGCCAGCTCCCATAATGGAATAATCATAGCCGCCCTCAACCTCCTGTATGCTGATGAAACGGTCAGCAATGGAAAAGGCAAGCTCCGTTTCCTGCCCGCTCTCCAGAGTTTTCTTCATATCCGCAAGCACCTGTTCCCTGTCATCTCCGAGGTCAATGATCTCCTCCTCATCATCCATATCCCCTAATTCCGGTGTTTCAGACAGCTTCTCCGGCTCATTCCGTTCCGGCTGTTCCGTTTCTGGCTGTTCTGCTTCCGACTTCAAATCATTCTGCTTTGCAGATTGATTGACATTGTGTCCAGAAGTCACTTTTTCCTGTCCGGTGGACAATTCTTTTTCCTGTTCCAAGACTTCACTGCGGAACATATCAATAAAACCGTCCAAGACCGCCGGGTGGCTACTCACGACCAGGTCACTGTTCATGTCCATCCCACGCACGATATTTTCAGGAATGGAAAATTCTGATGCCCATGCTTTGTTATCTCTTGAAAAACGCCCGTCCCAGGATTCCTGCCGGATCGTATTGGCAAGGACAAATGCGATGCGCTCCGAACCGTACCGCTCCGCCAAAGGCTTCACAATATCATCATTTAAGTGCATACCGTCAAAATTCTGCCGGATTGTTTCCTCAATCGCTCCTTTACATTCCCTGTCAAGTCTGCGGGTTTCAAGGTAATTGTCCGCTTCCCCATGCTCCATTGCATAATTCAAAGACTCACGGTAAACAGCTGGATATTTTTCCGCCCCTGCCTGTTCCGACTCCTGCAGCGCTTCCTGTGCTTTTTGCTTCTCTGTGTCGGACTTCAAAGCATTCTGCTCCGCTGAATGATTGACATCATGTCCGGAAGTGTCCAGTTCCTCCTCCTGCTCTTTTACTCCCTCCAGCTCACGCATAAAATCAGGAAGCCCGGTAAAACCGAAAGAATCTACAAAGTGTGCGCTGTTCTCCCCGTTCTCATGCAGCACCACTATATCGCTGACAGAAAGGGAATGACCTTTGAAGTCCTCCGGGTGGTCTATGTTGAATTTCTCATAAACCGCCTCTAATGTTTCCCCCTGTGAACGTCTTTGCAGCTCCGAAAGCCCGCCCACATAAATCAGGTTGTAGTTCTCCGGTTTAATGGCATCAAAATTATATTTTGTGATACCCATACGCTTTAAGGCTTCCGTACCCTCAAAACGGAACTGATCCAGTTCCGGATTGTCCTTTAGCTGATAGATGCCATACTTGTCAGAGCTTCCATATAAAAGCTGCGTTTCCCTGTTTGCGCCGCTTTCTTCAAGTTCCCCCTGCATAGCCCGCAGATTTCTTTCATTCTCCCAATCGCCTTTTTCTATGCCGAAGATGCCCTCATGTTCCATGATCTGCTTCCTGTCCTCTGCTGTCGTTTCCGAACCGTCCTCATAGAGCAGATACACGGGCAGGTCATGGTCAAAAAGCTCCAGTGCCTTCTCCTCTGTCAATGGCAGCATCCCATTCCATGTGTATCCGTATTCCTCCATTTCCGACAAGCCGATTATCGGGTCCGGAAGCGCATCAATCTCCGCCTGTGCGTCAATGACTGCAAGGGCAGCCCCCTGACTGCCTTCCGTTTCCTCATAATAGATATGCTCCGCAAGCTCCCTCGTCTTTTCCATGTCATTCAGCTTGCAGGCATAATTTATGATCAGGCTGCGCTCATCATCGGAAAAGGCGGTCTTGGCAAATTCCAAGCGGTTGATGATGCCCTCCGCCTGCTTTGCCGGGGAAAGGTGGTGCATCATTATTGCCTCTCTTTTATTCAGGTCAATCTCAAAGTCATTAAACTGCGGCGTTTCGGAATTTCTGCCGCCCTCCACAATGATAGGGATATAGTCAGCACCGCTGCTTTCCAGACAGTCACGGATACTTTTTCTGTCCTTATTCTCCAGCTTGGTGAGCGCAGCCATGATCTCCTGCACTTCCTCCGGTGTCCTGTTGGTAATGCGCTCTACCTCAAAACCGTCTGAATGTGTGATTTTGAGAATCACATCATCTGCCTCAATAGGCTCTTTTGCCCTCCCGTTCCATGCCATTTCTGCCTTTAGGTCAGTGATCTCGTTTGTATCGGTGTTGTACCGGACATCAAGGCGGTACTCCCCAAATTCCTTTGTTTCCTCATTGGCAATCTCCGCAGTCCATGCGCCCCTGCTCTCCAGATATGCGGCAATGCTCAGCCTGTCATCGTCATTCATGGCAGACAGGGCTTCCATAATCTCCGCCGCATCCATCCCCCTGACGCTCAAAAGGCTGTACTCTGACAGGTCGCTGTTCTGTACCAGCAGAAGGCTCTCCTTTGCCTGTCCATTTATGGACATTTCCTGCATCAGCGCACGGTCACGCTGCAATTCCTGAAGCTGCCCCTCTATGCCCGTGATAAGCTCCGATGCAGTCCTGCGGATCGTGTCGAGGGAAGATTTCAGCTCTTTCATGTCTTTCCCGCTGCTCCACCCGGCAATGTACCCGAAGGAATAGTCCGATGTGTCTATGCCGAAGTGCTGGCACACCGTATAGGCGATGCTCTCGGCTTCCACCTCTTTGGTGTTCCTGTCCTTTGCCGGGGCAGGAATATCCTTGTTGACTTCCTTACTGTGCAGCATGGAATGTGCCACCTCATGCACCATTGTCTTTAAGGTCTGGCTCTCGCTCATGCCCTCCTGCACCGCAATCCGGTTTTCCGCTGTGTTAAAATACCCCTTGGAATCGCCGGGAATGTCCTCAAAGCCGATTGGGACAGGGGCAACAAAGGTGACTGCCCTGATAAAGTCCTCATAGCCCTCTACCGTGGACAGAAGCTCCTCCGCCTCCAGTTCCGGGATCGGCTCTCCGTCCGTCTGTAAAATGTCAAAGACGGACACCGCACGGAAAGCGGGGATTTTTACCTCGACTTCCTCTTTCTGCGGCATACCGTTCTCATCGAGCATGACTTCCCCTGTCACGGGGTCTAACTTCTCCCGTTCCTCTTTTACCTTGTACGGGGCAGGGGCAAGGATGCGGATGCCCTTTTCCCCTTTTTTCACATGGCGGTTGAAATTTGTCTGCCATGCCCTAAACCCTGCGACCAGACTCGCCTCCGGCTTCTGCATGGCGATCAGGAGCGTGTTGTTAAAGCTGTAATTGTGGAATTTGGACATGGTGGAAAGATAGCTTTTATATTTCTCGCTTTCAAAAAGCTCTTTTAAGCCATCCTCCAGCCTGTCCGTGATCTCCTTGACTTTCTGCTTTTCTGTTTTTATGTCTGCCATATTTTGATTTTCCTTTCTTTTTCCACGCAAAAATACCGCCCTGAATACTTACAAGACGGTATTTTCTAAAATAAAAAGGTGCATGGATTGCTATAACAACACTGTCCATACACCTGTCAATATGTTACTTTAAAATTTTCAAAAGCTGAATCAGCTCATGAGGCTCACGCCCCACTGTTTCCGATAGCCTGCTGTCAAACTGCTGAAAACCTTTGCTTTGGTAAAATGACAACAGCTTTTCCTCGTTCGATGTTTCCAAAAACACAACCATTCCCCCGGCTAAATATTGAAGATGCTGTATTTGTTTGATTGCCAGCCCAAGCAGTTCCTCCCCGGTAATGCGCTCATTTGCACCATTATGGTAATTTTTACCAAGCTGTGCAATCAGATACGCCGCCAGATTATATGTATGGTTCTGCTCATTCAATTCGCTTACCCTGTCAAGTTTTCTCTTTGCCGTATTGCTGAATGGCTCTGCATTTACCGTTATTGGCTTTATGGTAATGGCAAAATACCCGACCAGCTCTGCATCTTCCGATGAAAATACAAGATAGGTAACGGACTGTTGTTTTTTGGCAAACTCGATTGACCGCTCCTTTGCAAATTTTTCAACATCCTTATTTTTTTCACATGAAAACTCGGAAAGAACCTGAAGTAAATCGTCCTCTCCGAGTTCGTCATTTTGTCCATTTAAATACTCACGAATGTTGAAAACAATGTATTTACTTACTTCCTGCATTCGTTTTCTTCCTTTTTTCCATAAATTCTGCTATATCCTTTGGGTCTGTCAAAAAAGTTGCATTGACTTTTATAGGAGGAGTCTGATCATTGGCAGACGCTTCTATTGCATCGGCAAACATCTCAACCTGCCTCTGACCTGATATAACAAAATTTTTCGTGATGCTTGAAGTTGCCATAAGAAACACCTCCTTTGTCAGTATGGCTCATTCTAAATACAGTTATTCCAAGAGTTAAAACTGTTTGTTCACTCAGACCTTCCTAACTATATTTTATGATGTTTCCGCTGCTTTTGCAATAAATTTTTTATGAATTTTATATGTCCACCTCTTTCCGTTTTTCTTTTGTTTCCGCCTGTTTCTGCGTCCCGGCTGCCTGCGTTTTGAACGCTTCCAGTTTTTCCCGGAGCGATGCCCTCGGTGCAGGCTTGTCAGCCATTCCTGCCGCAGCTCTCATTGCCTGCGGGCTTCTGCCGCCAGCCATAGGCGCCCATCCCGCATTTTCCCCCGGATATGGTGTCGGCGCATCCGCAGCATTTTCCGGCTGTTCAGGAATGTTTTCCGGCTCATCGTCCATTCCGAGCGCTTCACCGCCCTTTTCGTCCATATTCAGCAGGGCATTTAATGCGGCAAGGCGTTCCTGCTTCTGTGCAAGCTCCGCTTCCTGTGCGAAAGGCTTGTTTACCTCCGTTTTTGCGGTTTCAAGCTGATGCTCCACGTTTTCCAGTTTGGTCTGCGCTTCGGCAAGCTGTTTCGGCATGGATTCCAAAGCGTGGTTGATGCGGGCAATGTTGCCGAGCGGGTCAGATCCGATCTCAAGGTTATGGGAAAGCTGCCCTTTTAGGTTCATCACAAATTTGTGGTTAAAAGAATCAAAGGACACCGCCATCTGAAACCCGGCATATTCCCCGACCGTGGCAGGCACATTGACGGTTTTCATCTCCCTGCACATCTCCACCAGTGCGGTTCCGGCTTCTTTTTTGTCCGTATAAGGCTTATCCCCGACTTTCATAAGGAACTGCTCCTTGTCTGCAACGGACGTACCCGTCCGCTGGAGGTTTGCCTTTGCTGTCTGAATGTCAGCCTCCATGCCGCTGATCCTCTCCTTCAGGATGGCTATCTGCTGTGGGTAATGCTTTGCGATATTGTCCTCAAGGCGGTATTTCTGGCTTGTGTGGTTCGCCTTCATGAGCTTTAACTTGGATACCTGGATGTCGAGATCCATTTTTTCTTTTATATAGGGATTGCCCGTTGCCAGAGCCTTGACCTCCGCATAAGTGAGAGCCGCTTCGTCCACGTCCTCGCAGCTCCGCACAGGGGATTTGCTCGTCATGATCTGGCTGATAAATTTCTGCTTGTTCTCAATCACCTGCCATGAGTAGCTGTCGAACGTATTTTCGGTTACGTACCGGAAGATCTTTACTTTCGGATTGATGTTGCCCTGCCTTAAAATACGCCCCTCCTGCTGTTCGATGTCGGAAGGACGCCAAGGCACGTCAAGGTGGTGTAATGCAATCAGCCTGTCCTGCACGTTGGTTCCGGCTCCCATTTTCTGCGTGGAACCCAATAAAAAACGAACCTGCCCGCTTCTTACCTTTGCAAACAGCTCCGCTTTTCTTGTGTCCGTATTCGCACTATGGATAAACGCTATCTCATTCTCCGGCACTCCCTTCTCCACCAACTTGTTTTTGATGTCCTCATAGACATTGAATGTCCCGTCATTTTTGGGTGTGGACAAATCACAAAAGATTAACTGTGCCGATTTCTGCCCTTTTGTCTGCTCCCAAATCTCAAATGCCTTTTCCACGCAGGTACTCGCTTTTGAATTTTCATCATCCGGCAGCATATCGTTGATGAGCCGCTGGTCTAATGCCAGTTTTCTTCCATCATTTGTGATTTTCAGCATATTATCAACCGCTGCGTCCACTCTCCTGTCACGGACAGCTTCCGCACGTTCCGCCAGTGACGCTACCATATCCTGCTGATACCCGCTCGGTTTCAGTACCACATTTTCATACTCCGCTTCCGGCACGGGCAGTTTCAGCATATCCGGCGTCTGGATGTCGGCGCTCTCCTTGAATAATGCGATCAGCTCCGGCAGGTTGAAGAACTTCGCAAACCTTGTCTTTGCCCGGTATCCCGTACCCTCCGGGGCTAATTCTATCGCTGTCTGCGTTTCCCCAAAGGATGCCGCCCAGCTGTCGAAATGCCCTAATCCTAACTTCTGCAGCGTCCCGTACTGGAGGTAGCGCATATTGGTATAAAGCTCCGTCATGCTGTTGCTTATCGGCGTTCCTGTCGCAAAAGTGACCCCTTTGCCGCCCGTTATCTCGTCAAGGTACTGGCACTTGGCAAACATATCTGAGGACTTCTGCGCCTCCGTCTGTGCAATGCCCGCCACATTGCGCATCTTTGTGTATAAAAAGAGGTTCTTGTAATTGTGCGACTCGTCCACAAACAGCCTGTCAACGCCTAACTGCTCAAAGGTCACCACGTTGTCTTTCCTTGAAGTGTCGTTCAGCTTGTCAAGCCTTGCCGTGAGTGATTTTTTCGTCTTTTCCATCTGCTTGATGGTGTACCTCTCTCCGTTGTCGGCTTTCGCCATAGCGATTGCTGTTTCAATCTCGTCTATCTGGCGTTCAATGATCGCCGCCTGCCTTTCCTGTGACAGCGGGATCTTCTCGAATTGACTATGCCCGATGATGACTGCATCATAATCGCCCGTCGCTATCCTTGAACAGAATTTCTTCCGGTTGGCAGGCTCAAAGTCCTTTTTCGTTGCCGCAAGGATATTTGCGCCGGGATAGAGCCGCAGGAAATCACTTGCCCACTGCTCCGTCAGGTGGTTCGGCACAACAAACAGGCTTTTCTGGCATAAGC
>X301_European_Hare__coassemble_948_pt1 | contig 31626 bp, 31 predicted proteins | sample X301_European_Hare__metabat2_low_PE_011 | metagenome-assembled genome bin X301_European_Hare
ACATAAAAGGGTGGCTGCTGCTGCGCATGTCGCTCCACGATCCGCAAATGCCGCTAAACATGGAGGGCGCGCGAGAGGGCGACTGCGACAGGCTTTTTGGCATAGTGCTTTCCCTGCTTGAAGGGTTTGATTCACTGAAAATTAAAAAGTAAAAGTAGGCGGCAGGCGGTTTTGTGTTACAATAATAAAGAAACTTTGTAAATATCCGCTACATAATATAAGGAAGGGAACGAAAAGTTACAGGTTGTTGTTATGAGAATTGGAATGGGATATGACGTACACCGTCTTGTGGAGGGCAGACCGCTTATAATGGGCGGCGTCACGATACCGTATGAGCTGGGGCTTTTGGGACATTCTGACGCTGATGTGCTGCTCCACGCCATAATGGACGCGCTCTTGGGAGCGGCGGCGCTTGGCGACATAGGCAGGCATTTTCCAGATACTGATGAGCAGTACAGGGGCATTTCGAGTATTGTGCTGCTTGAAAAGGTTGGCGAGCTTTTAGAGGAAAACATGTTTTTCATAGAAAATATTGATGCCACGATAATAGCGCAGGCGCCGAAGATGCGTCCGCATATCGACCAAATGCGCCAAAACATAGCCGATGCGCTAAAAATTGACATTTCGCAGGTAAGCGTCAAGGCGACGACGGAGGAGGGCTTAGGCTTTACAGGCGAGGGAAAGGGCATATCCGCGCAGGCGATATGCATGCTCGCAAGCCCGAGGGATATAAGCCTGCCGATTCCCGAAGGGCGGCAGTGCGAAGGCTGCAGCGGGTGCGTAGGAAATTTTGCGGGCGAGTCCGCTGAAAATTAGATTTAGAAGCTGGGCGTAACTTTTGCGGTTAATATAGTGATTGCAAAACGCTTTGAAGTTTTTCAAAGGTTTAAAAAATTAATAAAAAATAAAAAATCGGAGGGAAGAATTATGATTACAACACCACACATAAACGCGGAAAAAGATGCTTTTGGAAAGACAGTCCTGATGCCGGGCGATCCGCTCCGCTCAAAATTTATCGCGGAGAATTATCTTGAAAACGCAAAGCTCGTAAACAACATAAGAGGCATACAAGGCTACACAGGCACGTACAAAGGCACAAAAATCAGTGTAATGGCAAGCGGAATGGGCATGCCCACGATAGGCATATATTCATATGAGCTGTTCAATTTCTTTAACGTGGAAAACATAATGAGAATTGGCTCAACAGGCTCTATTCAGGAAAAAGTAAAAGTGCGCGACATCGTTATCGGAATGGGCGCATGCACAAACTCAAACTACGCAAGCCAGTACCAGCTTACAGGCACATTTGCGCCGATAGCAAGCTACCCGCTTATGAGGGAGGCAGTCGCGCAGGCTGAAAAGGCAGGCGCAAGCTATCATGTCGGCAATATCCTGTCCTCAGACACATTTTACAGCGACAACAAGACGGAAAATGAGAGCTGGAAAAAAATGGGAGTGCTCTGTATCGAGATGGAGGCGGCGGCACTCTATATGAACGCGGCTCGTTGCGGCAAAAACGCGCTTGCGATACTTACCGTATCGGACAGTCTTGTGACAGGCGAGGAGACTACGGCGGAGGAAAGACAAAATTCATTTACGCAGATGATGGAAATTGCGCTTAACACGGCGGTTGCCGTGGATTAAAGAAGTCTAAGACGTCAAAGGTGGCACGGAAATCAAAATGGGCATTTTCAAAAATATAAGGAATGAAATAAGGGTTATACGCGAGCGCGATCCCGCAATACATTCAAACATGGAGGTTTTTCTCTATCCGAGCTTTAAGGTTATGCTGCATTACAGAGTGGCGCATAAGCTTTACAAATCGGGACATTATTTCTGGGCAAGGTGGGTGTCGCAGCGCGCCGTGCGAAAGACAGGCATAGAGATACACCCGGGCGCGGAAATCGGTGAAAATCTGTTTATCGACCACGGAAACGGCGTTATAATAGGAGAGACGGCAATTGTCGGCAACAATGTCACGCTCTATCAGGGAGTGACGCTTGGCGGCACGGGCAAGGAGCACGGCAAGCGCCACCCGACTATAGGCGATAATGTAATGATAAGCGCGGGCGCAAAGGTGCTGGGCTCATTCAAGGTGGGCGAAAACTCAAAAATCGGCGCGGGCAGCGTCGTGATTGAGGAGGTGCCGCCAAACTGTACCGTGGTGGGCGTGCCGGGGCGCATAGTGCGGCACAACAACCAAAAGCTTGTGCGCGAGGACTTGAATCAGGTCGATCTGCCCGATCCCGTAAACGAGGATTTGAAGGAATTAAAATACGCCAATTCGCAGATGATTAACCGTATCATCGAGCTGGAACAGCAGGTTAAGCTTTTGCAGAAGGAGCTTGACGGCAGGAATGGAGGACAATGACAAAAATGGAAAACAAACTATCCTTTTACAATACGCTCACAAGGCGCGTGGAAAGGTTTATACCGAATAATGACGGAAAGGTGTCAATGTACACCTGCGGACCGACAGTATACCATTATGCGCATATCGGCAACCTCAGAAGCTACATAATGGAGGATTTGCTTGAAAAAACGCTGCGTTATATAGGCTATGACGTCAAGCGCGTTATGAATATAACTGACGTGGGGCATCTTTCAAGCGATGCCGATACGGGCGAGGACAAAATGCTGAGCGGTGCAAAGCGCGAGCACAAGAGCGTGATGGAGATAGCAAAATTTTACACTGACGCGTTTTTTAGCGACTGCAGAAAGCTGAATATCAAGACGCCTGACGTCGTGGAGCCTGCCACGAACTGCATAGACGAGTTTATTCATATGATTACGGTATTGCTGGAAAAGGGCTACGCGTATGAGAGCGGCGGAAATATATACTTTGATACTTCAAAGCTGAAGGAATACTATGTATTTTCGAGCCAGAGCGAAAAGGAGCTGCTTGTCGGCGTGCGCGATGACGTGGGCGAGGACGAAAATAAGAGGAACAAGAGCGACTTTGTGCTGTGGTTTACAAAGTCAAAGTTTGAGGATCAGGAGCTTAAATGGGAAAGCCCGTGGGGTCTTGGTTATCCTGGGTGGCATATTGAGTGCTCGTGCATCAGCATGAAGCATCTTGGCGAGTATATGGATATTCACTGCGGCGGCGTGGACAATATTTTCCCGCACCATACGAATGAGATTGCGCAGAGTGAGGCGTATCTTGGGCATAAGTGGTGCAATTACTGGTTTCATGTGCATCATTTGAATGACAAGTCGGGCAAGATGAGCAAGTCAAAGGGAGATTTCCTTACCGTGTCGCTTTTGGAGGAAAAGGGGTATGATCCGCTTGTTTACCGCTTTTTCTGCTTACAGTCGCATTACCGCAAGCCGCTGGAGTTTTCGTATGAGGTGCTTGACAACATGAGCGCGGCGTATGACAAGCTGGTGAAGCGGATAGGCGCGCTTGACAGGAGCGGCGAGGTTGATAAGGGGAAATTTGATGAGTACAGGGCGCAGTTTGAGGAGGCGCTTTGCGATGACTTAAATTCGGCTATGGCGATAACTGTGCTTTATGATATGCTCAAGGCGGATATGTCGGAAGCGACAAAGTTTGCGCTGGCGGAGAGCTTTGATGAGGTGCTGTCGCTTGATCTTGCCGTAGCGCACGAGAGGAAGGCGGCAGACAGCGGAGTTGATGCGGAGTTTGAGGCGTATATACTTGGAAAGATAGAGGAGCGTAAGGCTGCGAAAAAGGAGAAGGATTTTGCCAGGGCTGATGCGATTAGGGATGAGCTGATGGCGAAGGGAGTTACGCTTAAAGACACGCGGGAAGGTGTTGTCTGGGAGCTTAAGAAGTGATATGAGGGTTTATTATGGAGAATGACGGTATGCTTTCGCAGATACGGGCGGCGTTTGGCGGGGGCGGAGTGGATATCAGGACTTATTCGCCGCTGACGTTTGCCTATATTGGCGATGCGGTTTATGAGATTATCATGCGCACTATTGTGGTGGATACGGGGCAGCGCGCGGTGGAGGAGCTGCACAGGCATACGATTAAGCTGGTGTGCGCGCAGACGCAGGCGGCGATGGCTGAGGCGCTGTATGATGATTTTATGACTGAGGAGGAGCAGGCTATTTACAGGCGCGGGAAAAATGCAAAGATTAATTCGTCGGCTAAGAATGCCAGTCTTGCGGATTACAAGAAGGCGACAGGGCTTGAGGCGGTCTGCGGGTATTTGTTTTTGAGCGGCAGGTCAGAGCGTGCCGTAGAGCTTGTAAAAAAGGGGATTGAGCTGCTGGGCATTGAGATTTGACGAAGTATTTGCGTGAATGGAGCATTATTATGAGATATGAAGAATTTACGATAGAGGGAAGGAACGCCGTTATCGAGGCATTCCGCGCGGGCAAGCCGATTGACAAGCTGTTTATGCTTGACGGGGCGCAGGACGGACCTATGCAGACTATAAAGCGCGAGGCAAAAAAGCATGATACCTTTATAAAGTATGTGACGAAGGAGCGCCTTGACCAGATAAGCAGCACGGGTAAGCATCAGGGGGTTATCGCGTATGCGGCGGCGTATGAGTATGCGCAGGTTGAGGATATATTGGAGGCGGCGCGTGAAAAGGGCGAGCAGCCGTTTATATTTCTGCTTGACGGCATAGAGGATCCTCACAATCTGGGGGCGATCATCAGGACAGCAAACCTTTCTGGCGCGCACGGCGTAATCATTCCAAAGGACCGCTCTGCGGGGCTTACCGCGGCTGTGGCAAAAGCGTCGGCAGGGGCTTTGAATTATACGCCCGTAGCGCGCGTGACAAATCTTGTCAGGACTATGGAGGATTTGAAAAAAGAGGGTTTGTGGTTTGTATGCGCTGATATGGGCGGCGACGTGATGTATGACCTTGATTTGAGGGGAGATGTTGGTCTTGTCATAGGAAACGAGGGCTCGGGAGTGAGCAGGCTTGTGAAGGAGAGCTGCGATTTTAACGCCGCAATTCCTATGAAGGGCGATATTGATTCGCTGAACGCGTCGGTGGCGGCAGGAGTGCTTGCGTATGAGATAGTGCGCCAGAGAATGATGAAAAAGTGAGGCGGAGATGGCATCTGGATTTGAAACCTTTTCAGACGAGGAGCTTATCGACAGGATAAGGCAGGGCGAGAGCGGCATCACGGATTATATAATGGACAAGTACAAAAACCTTGTCAGAAAAAAGGCAAAGTCGATGTATATACTCGGGGCGGACAGCGACGACCTGATACAGGAAGGAATGATAGGGCTTTTCAAGGCTGTGCGCGATTATGACGCGGGCAGGGACGCGAGCTTTTATACGTTTGCGGATTTGTGCGTTTCGCGCCAGATGTACAATGCCGTGCAGTCCTCGCGCAGGAAAAAACACACGCCGCTCAATTCCTATGTGTCGCTTTATGCCGACGCAATGGAGAATGAAAGCGACGGAGATACCACGGAGCTTGTAAATCTGCTGATTTCGGGAATACAGACAAATCCCGAGGAGCTTTTCATAGATAAGGAGAATGTCGAGCAGATAGAGGCGATTATTTCCAAGGAGCTGAGCGGCTTTGAAAAGCAGGTGCTTGACCTGTATCTGACAGGAATGTCATATTCGCAGATAGCAAAGGTACTTGGGCGCGACGCCAAATCCACGGACAACGCGCTGCAAAGGCTTAAAGCAAAGCTGAAACGCGCCGTGGAAAATAATTGAGGCAGTAGGCAGGATTTTACATCAAATATATTAGATTAAGGATAGGAGATTTTTATGAAAAAAAAGACATTGATAAAAAAAGCGGCAAATAAGGGAGTGGCGTTGGGACTCGCAATGGCTATGGCAATAGCTGCGGCGGGGTCGTTTAACTTTGGACAGACAGGGCTTTCAGAGGTATATGCGGCGGAGGATGGTACTGATATTTCCACTATGCCTATGCCGTTAGAAGTTCCTGCGTATGTCAGAAGCGTATATACAAATGAATGGGTTACGCCTGAGCAGGCGGGTATAAGACCAATTGCCATAATGATGCCGACAGACAAGACGGCGCAGCCGTCATATGGCATAAGCCATGCAAAGGTTCTCTATGAGATTATGGAGGAGGGCGAGATTTCGCGCCAGATGGCGATTATTGATGACTGGGCAGGACTCTCGCAGATAGGAAATGTGAGAAGCTGCAGGGCGTATTATATCCCTGAGGCTACGGAATGGGACGCATTGCTTGTGCATTTTGGCGGCGTAGTATATATGAAGGACAGGATTACCGCGCCAGACATAAACAATATTACAGGCACAGCGCAGTACGGGGTTGGCGGTGGTGCACCAGGTTCTAATGCATTTTTTAGGACAGCCGATAAAAAAGCGCCGCACAATGCATACACCAGCGCGGCAGGCATCATAAATGCCTGCGCTGAGCTTGGCTATTCAACGGCAGTAAGACCTGAATATTACAAGGCAAAGCATTTCACCTTTGCGGAGGGTGTAAACACATTGGAGCAGTATGGAGCAGCGGCAGCGACAGCAAATACAATAGACCTGTCAAAGATTTTCACTTATACGAAAAGTTCGTTTGTGTACAATCCTGATGACGGACTTTATTATAAATCTTTGCATGGCAAGGCTCAGACGGATGCCTTGAACGGTGAGCAGCTTAAATTTGCAAACGTGATCGTGCAGAATACAAAATGGACAAAGCTTGACGCAAAAGGGTATCTTTATTTCCAGAATTATGACATCACGGAGGATGGATATTACTTTACCAAGGGTAAGTGCATACATGTGACTTGGCAGAAGACAGACGATTATTCTCCGACAGTATATTATGATGACTTTGGCAATGAGATACAGCTTAATGAGGGCAGGACATATATCGCGATAGCTCAAAAGGGCAGAGAGGTAATATACAAATAAAATATTTGGGCAGAATGCAGAAGCGGCGTCTGGGGCATGATTTGAGCTGCTAAGGCGGAATGGGGATAGTGTGAAAAATAAATTTTTTACACTGTGCATTAAAAATGGAGGTTTAGTATGAAATACGAAAACATTAAGCTGGACATGGACGGGGCGGTTCAGGCATCGCTTTCGCTGTACATTCAGGAGGATTATCCCGCGACATACGGGCTGCGCAGGCGTCCGATAGTGCTTGTGTGCCCAGGCGGCGGATATGAGCACGTGTCTGTAAGGGAGGGCGAGCCGATAGCGTTAAATTTTCTCACGGCGGGATGCCATGCGGCAGTACTTTGGTACGACATTTCAAAAGACGGCGTAGAATACCCGCAGGAGCTTCTGGAGCTTGCAAAGGCGGTCAGCATTATCAGAAAGCGCGCTGACGAGCTTGCGATAGACAAGGACAAAATCATACTGGCGGGTTTTTCGGCGGGAGGGCATTTGGCGGCAAGCCTCGGATGTTTCTGGAATGAGGAGTGGCTTGAAAAGGAGATGAATATTTCCAGGGAAAGCTATAAGCCAAACGGCTTGATTCTGGCATATCCCGTTATCACGTCGGGCGAGTATGCCCATGTCGGTTCATTTGCAAATTTTATGGGCGAAAAGGCGTCGCACGAGCTTGAAGTAAAGCTCAGCCTTGAAAAGCAGGTGACTGAAAATGTGCCGCCTGTGTTTATGTGGCATACATTTGAAGACGGTGCGGTGCCTCTTGAAAATTCGCTCCTGTTTGCGTCAGCGCTCAGGCGCGCGGGCATAAATTTTGAATACCATGTATTTCCCCACGGCGGGCATGGCTATGCTCTGGCGACAAAGGAGACGGCGGCTATACCCGAGCGCAAGGAGATAGATCCGCAGTGCGAGCAGTGGATGGAGCTTTGCAAAAACTGGCTCAAATATAATTTTATTGAAAAGTAGAAAACCGGCAGCCGTATTGTTTGCGGCTGCCATTATTTATAACAATAGAAAATTCGCAGAGAGTGTTTTATTTTTTCAGGCGACACAAACCTGTTTGTGAGTCCGGTTGGGAGCCTTAGCGTATGGAGCGCATAAAAGAACTTTTTGCGCTGTATCAGGACCATTGACGAGGAAAAGCTGTTTGCAAACCTGAATTTTGTCTGCTGGGGCAGTGGGAGAATAAAGTGATGCAATTTACCCATAAGTATTGTGAAAAGCTATGGCTCAAATGCGAATTGATATTATTGCTATGGGGTGACCGATAATGCCGATAATACTTAACCAGCAACTTCGGGAACAGATAACACACGATCCGGCAATATTTCCCGTTACATTTTTCAGGGATGAACTTACTGATCTTCCAAATTACACAGGTCCTTTACATTGGCATCCTGATTTTGAAATTGCCACTGCGTTAAACAGCGTTTTGGACTTTCAAGTAGGTGGACAGCATATTGTACTAAAAGCTGGCGACAGTATATTTGTGAACAAAAATGTGATGCATGGAGTCAGGCAGTTGTCAGGAAATGCTCCTGATCCTATGCCCAATATCGTTTTTGCCGACGCTGTAATTGCACCCGAAACCAGCGCAATCTACCAGAAATATATTCGCCCCATTGTTTACTGTGATACATTGCCTTATATCGTATTTACACAGAAAAATGGCTGGCATAGTGAGGTGAATCAATTAATGAGGGATATTTACCATCAGATGCGAGAGAAAGGTCAATGTTACGAAATGGCTGTTCAACGTGCGCTCAGTAGTATATTCGAATATATAATATCAAATTTTGGAGATTTACCTAAAACTGAAACTACACGCATACAAACCAATGCCCAAATACGTCTTCAGAAGATGCTTTCATATATATACGAACACTATGCTGAAGCTGTCAGGCTTGAGGATATTGCCAGAGCAGCCAATATCAGCCGTAGCGAAGCGGGGCGTTGTTTTAACACATATATGGGATGTTCCCCTGTGGATGCGTTGATTCAGTACCGACTTCAAATCGCACGCAGACTGCTTCATGATGTGACGCTGACGTTTCAGGAGATCAGCGATTACTGTGGCTTTCATTCCGTCAATTATTTTAGCCGTCAATTCAGGAAAATTTATGGATGCACACCCAGTCAAGCCCGTGATTTGGGTAAATAATGCTTTTATTTGAGATCATAGTGCCTTTGCTTAATGAAGAATTGATGATATAATACACTTAAATATGAGTATGAAAGGGGATTTATTATGGAATTCAAGTGGTTAAACAAAAGTTCAATCCAACAGACAGGGGGCAGGATTGAGATTATGGCACCCGCCCGTACCGATTTCTTCTGCGGCAGCATCGACGAGTGCGATGAAGGTATTCTTCCTGAGTCGCTTTGTAACGCCCCCTATTACTATACGGAAATAGAGGGAGACTTCGTTCTCAAGGTGAAAGTTTCCCATGAATTCAAGGATACCTATGATTCTGCCTCTGTTATGGTCATGAAAGACCAGAACTGTTGGGCAAAATGCTGTTTTGAACTTACTGATTTTGGGACACATGCTGCGGTGAGTGTGGTAACAAAGGGGGATTCCGACGATGCCAACGGTTGCAATCTTGAGGGTAACACTGCTTGGCTGCAAGTCTGTCGTGTAGGCAACAATTTTGGTTTTCACTATTCTGTGGATGGGCTCAATTTCTATATGATGCGTTATTTTCACCTTCCTGTGGATTCCGTTGTCAAAGTGGGGCTCTTGGCACAGGCTCCGATAGGTAACGGCGGTATCCGAGTGTATGAAAATCTCAGCATTGAGAAAAGAACCGTTGGGAACATACGTGCAGGCAAGTGATATGACTGAAAATCGAAAGTATAAAAAAACCCTTGCAGCTTGCTATCTTGGCTTTGTTACGCAAGCCATAGCTGCTAACTTCACCCCGCTTTTATTTTTAACATTCCAGAATACTTATGGGATCGGTTTGGAAAGGATTGCGCTGATTCCGTTTGCTTTTTATTTGACACAATTATTGATTGATTTTGCAGCCGCTAAATTTGTCGATAAAATAGGATACCGCATCTGTGTAGTATCATCTCAGATATTATCTGCGGCAGGACTTGCTTTAATGGCTGTTCTGCCAGAACTGCTGCCTGTTCCGTTTTGGGGAATTATGATTGCAGTAATCCTTTATGCTGTTGGCAGCGGTCTTGTTGAAGTTTTGGTAAGCCCTATTGTTGAAGCATGTCCCTTTGAAAATAAGAACGGTATGATGAGTTTGTTGCACTCATTTTATTGTTGGGGTGCTGTCGGTGTGATTTTGGGATCAACGGTTTTCTTTTCAGTCTTTGGCATAGAAAACTGGAAAATACTCACACTGCTTTGGGCGGCGGTGCCGTTTTATAATGCATTCAATTTTCTTATATGTCCCATTGAACGGCTGATAGAAGACGGTGAAGGTATGCGCTCTGGTCAATTACTCAGATTACCGCTGTTTTGGCTGCTCATACTGCTTATGGTGTGTTCTGGTGCGTCCGAAGCATCTATGGCACAATGGGCGTCTGCATTCACCGAGTCGGCAATGGGAGTTTCTAAAACTGTCGGAGATTTGGCAGGTCCTTGCCTTTTTGCGGCGTTCATGGGAATGTCTAGGGTTATATATGGCAAAATGAGCGGGAGGCTGGACTTAATCCGATTGATGACTGTATGTGCGCTATTATGTGTGATCTGTTATTTGACGGCATCTTTGGCATCCTTGCCGATTCTTGGGTTGGCGGGCTGCGCCCTTTGCGGTATTTCGGTTGGAATTATGTGGCCTGGTTCAATCAGTATTTCGTCTCAGAGTTGTCCGAGGGGCGGTACGGCAATGTTCGCATTTTTAGCTTTGGCTGGGGATTTAGGTGCAACCGTAAGTCCCACAATGGTCGGCAGCATTTCCAATATAGCTGGTGGTAATCTTAAAGCAGGACTGTTTGCTGCTACTATATTTCCGTTGACATTGATTCTCACCTTGATTGTTCTAAATCGGAGATCTGGTGAGGTATCGAAATAAAGACAACTGCAAAATGCCATCTGAAGATGATGTGCTGAATATGGCATTATTTGGCATGACGGCTAAACAGTGGCGGGATAAGAATTCGGATAAAACAGGCAATATCCGAGATTATGCAAGTATAAATGAATTGATATGCCTATCAAATATGGAAAATATCAATGCAGTGATGATTGAAGATGGGTTGAACCAGAAAGAATGCTTAATAAAACTCAATAAAATTGCAATACATCAGATGTCTATTTTGGAAGAGCAGAATACAAAGATTTTGAAGTGATTTAATTCCCCCGAATTCGGGGAAACACAGGTTGTGGACAAAGTTGGCGCTGGGGATTGTCGCATAGAGGAAAACATAAAAGGTTGTGAGGATATATAAGAATTTCAAAATATATAATCTGATTTTACTAAAAATTTAATGAATATCAGCCTTCATTCTTTTTAGCTATCTGCAATTCATATCCAAGAGCATTTATCATGCTGTAAAATAATTTTAGCGATGGTCTGTGGCTCTGATATACAGTAAATAACATCTATTTGGCATTTGTCCTATAACGCAAAAATACCGCAGCACCAATGGTTCTGCGGTATTTTATTATCTTGCGAAGTCGGAGTGACAAGATTCGAACTTGCGGCCTCCACCTCCCTAAGGTGGCGCTCTAGCCAAACTGAGCCACACCCCGCTTTAACTGACAAAGTTTATTATACTTATACGCACTGTAAATGTCAAGGAAAAAATTTAAAAATTTTATATATTTCGCATATTCCCCAAACAAGCCTGAAAACTGAAAAACGTTTTGCATTGTCCAAATTTTCCTATTTTACAAATACATCTAAATAAACTATAATATATTCATAACACCGCGATCCCGTCCCAAGCTTCCCTCACATTTAAAGACAGGAGATTTATATTTATATGGAAAGAGCACTGATAATAGGCGTAAACATAGATAAAAGTGCCAGCGCCTTTGAACTTGCAATGAATGAGATGTCAAGCCTTGCCGAAGCGTGCGGCATGGAGGTCGCAGGCCGTATCGAGCAGAATATGGAGCGGGCAAACACAGCCACATACATAGGCAGCGGCAAGGTCGTGGAGGCGCGCGAAATGGCAGACGCGCTGGAAGCGGACATAATTATCTTTGACAACGGACTGACGCCTATACAGCTAAGAAATCTGCAGAATGAGCTGGACTATCCCGTAATGGACAGAACCACGCTTATACTGGAAATATTTTCCAGCCGCGCCAAGACAAGGGAGGCAAAGCTGCAGGTGGAGGTTGCGAGGCTTCAATATATGCTCCCGCGTCTTGTCGGTCTGCATAAAGCGCTTTCAAGGCAGGGCGGCACGAGCGGCGCTATGAGCAGCAGAGGCGCGGGCGAAAAGAAAATAGAGCTTGACAGAAGGCGGCTTGAACAACGCCTTGCCACAATGCGGCGCGAGCTTGCAGACATATCCGAGGAAAGAAAAACACAGCGCAAGCAGCGCGCAGCGTCAGACCTTCCGCGCGTGGCGCTTGTCGGCTATACAAACGCGGGCAAGTCAACCATTATGAACCTGCTGCTCTCGGCGTTTGAAGAAAATGAGGAAAAGCAGGTGCTTGAAAAGGATATGCTCTTTGCGACACTTGACACTACTGTCAGAAAAATATCGCCGCCAAACCGAAACGCCTTCCTGCTTTCCGACACAGTCGGATTTATCTCAAATCTGCCGCACAGTCTGATAAAAGCGTTCCGTTCGACTCTTGACGAGGTACGTGAGGCGGATCTGCTTTTGCAGGTGATTGATTACTCTGACGAAAACCATACAGAGCACATGAAGGTGACAAACGAAACGCTCAAAGAACTGGGCGCGGGCAGTATTCCGATGCTCAATATTTTCAACAAGTCGGATTTGTGTGGAATGGGGCAGCTTGCCGCAATTCAGGGCGAGGACAGGCTGTATATGTGCGCCAAATCCGAAAACAGCATCGACGCGCTTTTGTCGCTTATAGAGCAGAAGCTTTCAGGCGGGTACAGGGAATGTGAGCTGTTGATACCGTATAAAAGGGGCGATATAATGTCATATTTGACTGAAAATGCCGCCGTGTACGAGACGGATTACAGGGAAGACGGCATATATATGAGGGCGCGGCTGACGGTCAGGGACGCAGGAAGATATGCGGAGTACGCTCTGCCTAACTAGACAGGACTTTTTCGCAGATACTTAAATGCTTTGCTGCGCGCAAAAGTAATGGGAGCGGTGATGTAAATGCGCAGAAAAATATACATTGGCGGCTTGGCTTTGGTAATACTCATAAATATTCTGGCATGGAACAGCCCAGATTTCTGCGACTGGCATATAAGATATGTCCTGCCGATCATAGTGAATACATACGGGCGGCTCACAAGCCTTCTGCCGTTTAGCGCAGGCGAAATAATGCTGGTTTTGGCAGTGCTTTTAACCGTGTTCGGAGTTGCCTTTTCTTTTTGGAGCTTAATCAGAAAAGATAAGCATAAAAAAGCTGTCAGGATATATTGGGGAGCGTATGCATGGATATTCTGGGCGGTGTGCTGGATTATGACATTAAACTGTTTCATATTTTACCATGCGCCTGATTTTGAACAGCGCTATCTTACATATGACAGCGGAAAAAACGGTGACGGTGACGTCGGCGGAAATAATGAGAGCGACAAAAAAATGTACTCAAATGAAGAACTTGCCGCCCTGCGCGATTACATAGTCATGCGCTGCAATGAGCTTGCGCCAGCCTTTACGCGTGACGAATACGGCTATATAATTTATGACAAGGACTTATTTGCGCTGTCACAGGAGGCGATGCGGAATTTGGGCGCGGAATATGAGCTTTTAAACGGATATTATGTGACGCCCAAGTATCTGAAAATGTCCGCCTTTTTCACGCAGCAAAACATAATGGGCTACTATTTTCCGTTTTCAATGGAGGCAAACATCAATTCAATGATGTACATTGCAAACGTGCCTGTGACGGTCTGCCATGAGCTCGCGCATACAAAGGGCTTTCTAAACGAGGACGACGCGAATATGATAGGCTATCTTGCCTGCATAAAATCAGACGATAAATTTATGCAGTACAGCGGTTATCTAAGCGTGCTGAACTATGTCAACAGCGAGTTTTACTACTCAATAGGCAAAGATGCGGCAGTTTATAAAGACCACGCCCAAATAAGCAGTCTGGTAAGCCACGACAACATTTTCCTCACCCCCGCAGAGAATGCCAAGGTAGAACAGAAGGCAGTAATAAAAACGGAGACCGTAAGGGAAGTTTCAAATATGTTTACGGACACAGTGCTTAAATTAAACGGCGTCGAGGAGGGCAGGAAGCAGTATGACGGAGTTGTCAGTTTGCTTTTGCAGTATTATGACGGCGAGCTGTATTGAACAATGCCCAGAGCCGAACGCTAATAGGCATTTGCGAGTTTTTATTCAATAACCTGCAAAACCTAAGCAATGAAAGGAGAATATTTTATAATGGGAAACGTAATTGCATACATAGATGAATTTGGAGGCTATACCTTCGTGGAAAAGCCAATGTGCGAGCTGGACGGGCTGATCTTATCGCACTTATCATACTATGTCTACGACGGCATAGTGCCGACGCTTGAAGAAGCGCCCGCCTCCATAAAGCTTGAAGATCTGGGGCGCGATATCGACAAGGAAAATTTTATCTCCGTAAAATGGGAGCTTGAAAAAAACCGTGAGCTTTTTGAGAAAGTGACAAGCTCACGCCGTTACAGGAGCGCCCGCGCCTGCTTTTACGTACACGAAATAGACAACGACAGCGCGGTACAGTTTGGCGCAGTCACCTTTGTCTTGGGAAACGGAGACGTATTTGTTTCATTTAGAGGAACAGACGACGAGCTTGTAGGCTGGAAAGAAGATTTTTACATGGCATGCAGGGCGCCTGTAGGAGCGCAAATCAGAAGCGCGGAATATCTGAACCGTATCGCAGAGCATTTCATCAAACGCAAAAATCTAAGACTGTATCTGGGCGGACATTCCAAAGGCGGCAACCTCGCCGTGTACGCCGCCATGTGCTGCGACGACCATGTAAAACATAAAATAGCGCGCATCTACGATATGGACGGTCCCGGCTTTCACCCTGAATTTATGAAGCACCTTGACTACGACAGCATCAGGGACAAAATTTTCAAAATAGTCCCCGACGGCTCATTCGTCGGACTTCTCATGGAAACAAGGACAGACTACACGCTCATAAAAAGCACTCAAATCGGACTATCCCAGCACGTAACGCTCTCATGGTGCGTAGAAGGCGACAGCTTTGTACGCTCAAATGACGCAGATCCCGCACGCAAAGCGCTGTACGACAAAATCAACCAGTGGATTTATGACATGAGCAGAGAACAGGTTGACAATTTTACCGAAAACCTTTTCAAGCTCATAGAAATAACAGAAGCCAGCACCCTCACAGACCTGAAAACCGTAATGCCCGACGCACCCAAAAAGCTTCACAACATAGGCATCGAATACAGAAAAATGGGCGAAAAAACAAAACACATCTTCTGGGAAATAAGCGTATTCATCATGGAAGTAGCCGCCCAAGACCAACAGGACCGCATAAAAAAATCCAAAACCCTAGAAAAAATCAGACAACACATAGAGGCATAACAGAAAACGCAGGCGTTTTTCTCCTTGTAATTTTGTCGTGGCGACTGGGGTAGTAATCAAATGAAACCGTTTACAAAAAATTTCTAAAGAAATTACTAAAGCAAATTAAAGGTAGTTGACTTTCTAACTAAAACGATATAAAATTTAATATGTAAGTGCTTACAGAAAATACCATATATTGATGTCACCACAGCGCCTACAAACAATAAATTGATAGGAGATAAGAAAATGGAATTATTGAACGCGGCTAAGACCGGAAAAAAGACAAGACCTATTAAGGTGCTTCAGTTTGGCGAAGGCAACTTCCTACGTGCTTTTGTCGATTACTTCATCGACATAGCAAATGAAACAGGTAAATTCGACGGCGACATAGTTCTGGTAAAACCCATTGATTTTGGAAATCTCGATATGTTCCACAATCAGGACTGCCAGTACACAGTATGCCTGCGCGGTATCGTAGACGGCGAGCCGAAAGTAATCAAGAGAGTAGTCACAAGCGTTGCAGACGCGGTTGACGCTTATAAAGAGTATGAGAAGTACGACGGCTACGCAAAGCTTGACTCCCTGAGATTTATTGTTTCAAACACGACAGAGGCAGGAATCGTTTACGACGACAGCGATAAATTCGAGAGCAACCCTCCCAAGACATATCCCGGCAAACTCTGCAAGCTGCTCTACACAAGATATAAGCATTTTAACGGAGCTGCGGACAAGGGACTTATCATTCTTCCCGTAGAGCTCATTGACGACAATGGTATTCATCTGAAAGAGTGCGTTGTAAAATTTGCAAAGCTCTGGAACCTCGAGGACGGCTTTACCAAGTGGCTTGACGATGCGTGCGTATTCACATCTACATTGGTAGACCGCATAGTTACAGGTTATCCCAGAGACGAGGCAGAGGAAATCTGGAAAGACCTAGGCTATCAGGACAATATCGTGGTTACAGCCGAGCCGTTTGGTCTGTGGGTAATCGAAAGCTCAAAGGATATAAGCAAGGAGCTCCCGCTTCCCGACGCAGGACTTCCCGTAATATACACAGACAACCAGAAACCGTACAAGCAGAGGAAAGTGCGCATCTTAAACGGCGCCCACACCTCATTCGTGCTTGCGTCATACCTTGCTGGCAACGATTATGTAAGAGAGTCTATGGAAGACGAGATAATCGGCAAGTTTATGCATGACACGATTTATAATGAGGTTATCCCGACGCTCGACCTTCCCAGGGAAGACCTGATTAACTTCGCAGAGGCAGTAGACGGCAGATTTAAGAATCCGTATATAAAGCATGCGCTTCTTTCAATTTCACTCAATTCCGTATCAAAGTGGAGAGCAAGATGCCTTCCTTCATTGCTTGAATACATTAACAGAAAGGGCGAGCTTCCTAAGCACCTCACATTCTCTATCGCGGCGCTCATGGCATTCTATACAGGAAGCGAAATCCGTGAGAAGGCGCTTATCGGACACAGAGACGGACAGGAGTACAATATCCTTGATGACGCGGCAGTGCTTGAATTTTTCGCGGCAAACAGCTCTAAGCCCTCAAAGGAGTTTACGGATCTGTACCTTAGCAACGCGGACTTCCACGGTCAGGATCTGACAAAGGTTGCAGGACTTGCCGACGCGGTAGCCTCTTACCTTGACGACATCAGGACACTTGGCATGAGAAAGGCTTTGGAGAAGAATTTTTAATAAAAGTCATATGGGGGTTTAAATGGCAAATTTAATTAAAATAAATGAAAACGATAATGTGGCTGTAGCGCTGGAGGTTATTCCCGCAAATACTACGGTAAACGTAAACGGCGAGAGTGTTACGACCACAATGGAAATCCCTGCGGGGCATAAATTCGCGCTTTGCGATATGCCCGAGGGTACGCCCGTCATAAAATACGGCTTTAGAATCGGCAACACTACAGCAGCCGTAAAGAAGGGCGAATGGATTCATACCCACAATATCAAGACGGGTCTCGGGGATTTGCTTGAATACACGTATGAGCCAAGCTTTGCGGAGGAGAAATTTACTGATGACGTGACTTTTATGGGCTACAACCGTGACAACGGCAAGGTAGGCGTAAGAAACGAGATTTGGATCATACCGACAGTAGGCTGCGTAAACAATGTGGCAAGCAAAATCGCCGAGCTTTCACAGGGGCTTGTGAGGGAAAATATCGAGGCGGTATGCGCATTCCCGCATCCTTACGGCTGCTCGCAGATGGGCGACGATCAGGAGCACACAAGACAGATACTTGCCAATCTCATAAACCACCCGAACGCAGGCGGAGTGCTTGTGCTGGGACTTGGCTGTGAGAACAGCAACATTGACGTTTTAAAGGGCTATATGGGGGAAATCAATCCTGACAGAGTTAAATTCCTCGTGGCACAGGAAAGCGACGACGAGATAGCAGAAGGCGTCGAGATTGTAAAAGGTCTTGCTGAATATGCCGCTCAGTTCAAGAGAGAGCCGATAAGCGTGTCAAAGCTTGTCGTCGGCATGAAGTGCGGCGGCAGCGACGGGTTTTCAGGTATCACGGCAAATCCTACAGTAGGGCGCTTTTCAGATATTCTTATCAGCAAAAAGGGTACAACCATACTTACCGAAGTTCCCGAGATGTTCGGCGCGGAGACAATCCTTATGAACCGCTGTGCAGATAAGGAGCTGTTTGACAAGACGGTTAATTTGATTAACGACTTTAAGAATTATTTCAAAAGCCACAACCAGACGATATACGAAAATCCCTCACCGGGCAATAAAAAGGGCGGTATCTCGACTCTCGAGGACAAGTCGCTTGGCTGCACGCAGAAGTCAGGCAGCGCTATTGTAAAGGGAGTGCTTGCCTACGGCGAGGTTGTAAGCACGCCAGGGCTTAATCTGCTCAGTGCGCCAGGCAATGACCTTGTAGCAGCGACAGCGCTTGCGGCGAGCGGAGCGCACATCGTGCTGTTTACCACAGGCAGAGGCACGCCGTTTGCATGTCCTGTGCCTACCATGAAAATTTCGAGCAATTCAAGGCTTGCGGGCAAGAAGGACAACTGGATAGACTTCAATGCCGGCGTAGTCGCGGAGGGCGAGGACTTGGATGCGGCAGGCAAGAGGCTCTTTGATGAGGTGGTCGCTATCGCTTCGGGCAAAGAGGTCAAGAGCGAGCTTGCGGGCTTCCATGACATGGCGATATTTAAGCAGGGCGTTACATTATAAAAAGAAAGCAAAAATATAAAGCGGTGTCATTTTAAAACAATCAATGATAAAAATAATAAAAATAAATTATAAAATGGAGGAATTTTAATTATGGCAAAGAAAGTAGTTACAATGGGCGAGATTATGCTGAGACTCTCAACACCCAACAACGAGAAATTCATTCAGGCAGATGAGTTTGACATCAACTATGGCGGCGGCGAGGCAAACGTGGCTGTATCACTTGCAAATTACGGACATAACGCGAGCTTCGTTACGGCAGTGCCTGACAATGAGCTTGGCGAGTGCGCTATTGCTGCTCTCAGGAAGTACAATGTAGACACTACAAACATCGCTAAGTGCGGTGAGAGACTTGGCATTTATTATTTGGAGTCTGGCTCTGCTATGCGTCCTTCAAAGGTAGTTTACGACAGGGCTCATTCTTCTATCTCTACGGCTACGGCTGCTGACTTTGATTTTGACAAGATTTTTGAGGGAGCTGACTGGTTCCACTTCACAGGCATTACTCCCGCTGTATCAGACGCGGCTGCAGTTCTCACAGAGGAAGCTTTAAAAGCTGCTAAAAAGCATGGCGTTAAGGTTTCAGTAGACTTGAACTTCAGAAAGAAACTCTGGTCTTCAGAGAAGGCACAGAAGGTTATGAAAAACCTTATGCAGTATGTTGACGTATGCATCGGAAACGAGGAAGACGCAGAGCTTGTATTAGGCTACAAGCCGGGCAACACAGACGTTACAAGCGGCGATCTGGAGCTTGCGGGCTACAAGTCAATCTTTGAGCAGATGGTAGCTGACTACAACTTTGAATATTGCATTTCTTCATTGAGAGTAAGCCATTCGGCATCAGACAACGGCTGGTCTGCTTGCATTTATTCAAGAGATACCAAGGAATTTTATCATTCAAAGCAGTACAGCATTCATCCTATCGTTGACCGTGTCGGCGGCGGCGACTCATTTGCGGGTGGCGTAATCTGCGGTCTCCTTGACGGCAAGGATTTCAAGAATGCGCTTGAGTTTGGCGTAGCTGCATCTGCATTGAAGCATACTATCCCTGGCGACTTCAACCTCGTATCAAGGAAAGAGGTTGAGACTCTGGCAGGCGGAGACGCATCAGGACGTGTACAGAGATAAAAAGCCGAAAAGAAATTCTAAGTCTGCAAAAGACGCAGACTAAGAATTTCTAAGTTTCGGCTGCAAAAATGCAGAGGACGGCATTTTTGCGATGTATTTAAGATTATAAAAGTTATATAGAAGTAAACATTATAAAAAATTTAGGAGGAATGAAATTATGGCAAGTAATCCATTTTCACTTGAAGGCAAAGTAGCTTTAGTAACAGGCGCATCTTACGGCATAGGTTTTGCCATTGCCAAGGCTATGTCAGCGGCAGGAGCAACGATCGTATTTAATGATATCAAGCAGGAGCTTGTTGACAAGGGACTTGCTTCATATAAGGAAGCTGGAATTACGGCTCACGGCTATGTATGCGACGTTACAAACGAGGAGGCTGTAAATGAGCTCGTTGCAAAGATTGAAAAAGAGGTAGGCGTTATTGATATCCTCGTAAACAATGCGGGCATTATCAAGAGAATACCTATGTGCGATATGACAGCGGCAGAGTTCAGACAGGTTATCGACGTTGACCTCAACGCTCCGTTTATAGTTTCAAAGGCAGTTATCCCTTCAATGATTAAAAAGGGACACGGCAAGATTATAAACATCTGCTCTATGATGTCAGAGCTTGGCCGCGAGACAGTTTCAGCTTATGCGGCTGCAAAAGGTGGTCTTAAAATGCTTACAAGGAACATAGCGTCTGAGTACGGCGACCAGAACATTCAGTGCAACGGCATTGGACCGGGATACATCGAGACACCGCAGACAGCGCCGCTTCGCGAGAAACAGCCTGACGGCAGCAGACATCCGTTCGACCAGTTTATCGTAAACAGGACACCCGCAGGCAGATGGCTGCAGCCTGATGAGCTTGGCGGTCCTGCAGTATTCCTTGCTTCAGACGCTTCCAACGGCGTAAATGGACATATCCTCTATGTAGACGGCGGCATACTTGCTTACATCGGCAAGCAGCCTAAATAAGACGAAAAGAATTTCTGAGCCTGCAAAAGCTGCAGGCTTGGAAATTTATGCAGTTTAGAGCACATTTCATAATCATCTAAAAATAAATTGATGTTAGAAAGGGGTAAGATTAAAATGAATGAAGTATTGGAGAAAATCAGTAAAATAGGCATTGTTCCTGTTGTTGTATTGGATGACGCTAAGGACGCGGAGCCTTTGGCACAGGCGCTTGTAAAGGGCGGTCTTCCCTGCGCTGAGGTTACATTCAGGACAGCGGCGGCAGAGGAGTCTATAAGGATCATGTCTACAAAGTTTCCTGAGATGCTTGTAGGCGCAGGCACAGTGCTCACCACAGAGCAGGTTGACCGTGCCGTAAACGCTGGCGCGAAGTTTATCGTAAGCCCGGGCTTAAATCCCAAGATTGTTAAATATTGTATTGATAAAGGTGTTCCTGTTACTCCCGGTACGGCAAACCCTTCAGATGTTGAGCAGGCTATCGAGCTTGGACTTGAAGTTGTCAAGTTCTTCCCTGCAGAAGCAGCGGGCGGTTTAAATATGATTAAGTCTATGGCGGCGCCTTACACACAGATGAAGTTTATGCCTACAGGCGGTATTTCAGCAAAGAATATCTGCGAGTATCTTGCATTTGACAAGATTATCGCCTGCGGCGGTTCTTGGATGGTTAAGAAGGACCTTGTAGCTGCTGGAAAATATGACGAAATCCAGGCTCTCACAGAGGAAGCTGTAAGGACAATGCTTGGCTTTGAGCTTAGGCATATCGGCGTAAACTGCGAGGACGAGGCTGCTGCTGACAGCGTAGCCGCAAGATATGACGAGCTGTTTGGATTTACAAAGAAGGTAGGCAACAGCTCAATATTCGCAGGCATCGAGGTAGAGGCTATGAAGAAGATAGGCCGCGGCAAGAACGGTCATATCGCTATCGGTACAAACAGCGTAGCGCGTGCTAAGAATTATCTGGAGTCTGTAAAGGGCGTTAAGTTTATTGAGGACTCGGCTGTAGTTAAGAACGGCAAGCTTACGGCGATTTACTTAGATGAGGAAATCGGCGGATTTGCGATACATCTTGTTCAGAAATAAAAAACTAAGCAACTCTAAGAGCGCAAAAGACGCACTCTAAGACTTGCTAAGTTTTTAAAAGAACGCCAAGGGCGGGCGTTCTTTCCGCCTCTTGACGCTTTAAGTGATAAAGAAGGCGTAAGGGGCGACAGATAAGGGCATCACTTGTGGTTGGGTGATGCCTTTATGATTTAGATATTCATATAAAGTGAGATGGACTGACATAAGTTTGACAGAAATGAGGGATTTTAAGTGTTATATAAGATAAATATGATTACTGAGGAGGACGGCTGGATAGTGCTTGATACGGCGGGAAATTATAAGTATGGCTCTGATCCTGTCAAAATGCTTGCACAGAGCATAGCGGACGAATACGGAAAGGAAATGTTCCAACCGTATGAGGGCGATGCGCAGTTTATGATAAAGGGCGATCCGTATAAGCTTATTTTCCAGTATGACGACTGTTTCGGCTCCGTGGTGATACTTGATAAGCTGTCGGACAAAGACGAGGTAGTGGCGCTTTTGGAGAGGCACTTTGAAAAGCTGAAAAATGCGTAGCGGTAAAAGTTTATATGTGATTGGATTTTATATTATTGAATAGGTTTTTATAATTATATATGTATAAGGATAATAACCATAAATATATTGTAGTAGAAACGGAGGTATTTCATTATGATAGACAATAATTGTTCATATTGCGTTGAAGGTGAATTGGTGGCGAAGTTTGGAATCAAGATTTGCGAGCTTGATGCGACTAAGGTGTATCTTTTCAAGGAGCAGAGCCATAAGGGCAGGGTGATTGTGGCGAGCAAATATCACGTAAGCGAGATTACAGAGCTTACAGACGAGCAGAGGAACGCTTTCTTTGCAGACGTAAACCACGTAGCCGAGGCAATCCACAAGGCATTTTCGCCCGACAAGGTTAATTACGGTGCATACGGCGACACAGGTCATCACCTTCATTTCCACCTCGTGCCAAAATACAAGGACGAGTTTGAATGGGGCGGCACATTCGCAATGGATCCCAAGCAGAAAACCCTGACAGACGCAGAGTATGACGAGCTTATAAATGAGCTTAAGAAATATCTGTAATTTGGCAAGATTGCGCTAAGGCATTCAAAGAACCAAAATTTTTTATGCAGTCAGACACATCAATATAACAAATACACAGCTGTCTGGCATAGGATTTTAGCACAAAAAGCAAAGCCTATGTTTGGCAGCTGTTTATTTATTCATGGTTTCAACCAAATCACGCAATATTCTTATCTGATTATCAGTCAAATGTTCAACATTAATTATCTTTGAACTGTCATCCTTATAAGTCCTGCCAAGCAGATAGTCAGTAGACACATGGTATATATCTGCAAGCGCCACCAGTTTTTCCAAACTTGGCTTTCTTTCCATTTTTTCATATGCGCTGATAAGCGAGGGCGTAACTCCGATTCGCTTGGCGACGAAGGTCTGGGAATAATTGTATTTTTCCCGTAATTGAATCAGCCTCTTTGCAATATTATTTTCCATTAGTTCAAAGTCCTTTCAACTGTTAGTATAGGTTATATTTTTATACATACGGCTAATAAATATTCAACTAATAGTTGAAAATAAAAATGATATGTGCTAGAATATAAACACTTGAATAAATGCATGCGATTTTATGGCAATGCCATTGAAAATCAGCATTTATGAAAAAGAGTTTTGAATAGTCTAAAAATCATATGAAAAGAGGGAGAACAAAATGAAAAGAAAGTTATTGATTGTATCAGTGCTGGCATCTGCCGTGCTTGGATTAGCTTCTTGCGGCTCAAAACCCGCTGATTCTGCTGAAAGCGTTGCAACAGTTCAAAATGCTGGTGAAACAGAAACTGCTAAATCAGAGGAAATTGAACAGCAAAGTGAAACGGCTGCTGAGGAAGCGTCTACAGAAATTGTGACAGAGGAAGTTGCGAGCAATGAGCAGGACAGCAGTGAGGTAATATGGTATATGGATTCCGAAGGATTGAAAAGCGACGAGTTGGGGATTGTTATAAGAAAGGACAATGATAGTGATCAGAAAATTGAAATGTCGTGTGACACAGATTCCCAATATGATTGGATATACTGTGATTATTACAATGGGGATATAGATACATATATTTCAGAATCTGCATTTTTATCTACTTTGTCTAGTTATTCTATTATGTATATGGATAAGAGCGATATGAAAAAGGCGAGTATAGATAATGTTGAGTATGCTTATGTGCTTGGGAATCACGGATCTGCACTTGTTGTATTTGTAGGAAATGGAATTGCTATTTCAACAGAAATATATCAAGGTGAAGAAACAGTTGAAGAACATATGAAATCGATATGGAATAAAGAAGAGGTTTTTGAAAAAATTAAGGTATGTTCTTGCGATGAGTTCCAGATGGATTGTATGGCATATATGACAGATGATGGAATTTACAGCCCTGCACTGGGAATAAAATTTAATATAGACGAAGGGATGTATCTTCGTACAAGCTGTAGGCAGGTAGATAAAGGACAGATTGATTTCTCGAATAAACTTTCATATTATGCTGAAGATGCTAAAGACGCACAAGATGCTGTAGAAAAGTATGTTAAATACTATACGGATTTGAGTAATACGTTCCAAGAAAGTAATGCAGGAGAACTGGAAACAATAGATTTTGGAAAATACACTTATTACGGAAAAGGGTACACTTACAATTCCGGAAGTGTAGATAAATACTTTTGTTCTGACGATACAGAATGGAATATTGATTTTAATTATGTGAATGGTAACGAAGACTACATCAACTGCATTGAAAGCCTAGAATAGAAAACTAATAAACAGACAATCACAAAACTCTTTTTCTTAAATATACAATCTGACAAAATGACAAAATATACAAATTAGCAAAAGATTAATACTAAGACAGAATGGAGGAATAAGATGAAGAAAAATATTTGTAAAATAATAGCCGCAATGATGACGGCAGTGATGCTCTGTTCAATCAATGTATATGCAGCTGGCAATTCAACGGCAGACATTTTAAATTCAGCGACAGTCACGCCGACAGATACGCCGTCGGGATCGCAGCTTTTGGACGAAATGATAGTGTATCTGCTATCACAGATAACAACTCCAGAAATGACTACATATGACAAGGCTAAAGCGTGCTATGACTGGCTTATAGCGTACATGCAGTACGGCACGCCAGGATTTGAGCTTGTGAATGCTGATCCTTTAAGCTTTGTGACTTATGGAGATTATATAGGATATGTGGCATTGGCAAGCGCGACGGGAGTGTGTGATGATTATTCGTATATATATTCAGAAATGCTGAAAGCGATAGGGTTAAACAGCTATTTGGTATCAGGGAAAACACACAAGGCAAGCGGCGGATATACTGGTCACACTTGGGTTGTAGCAAACATTGATGGCGTGGAATATATTTTTGATCCGCAGATAGAGGACAATATAGCAAAAGGCGGCACGGTAGCCTATTACCGTTTTTGCAAGACATATGCACAAGTGCCTGACAAGTACATACCCTATGATCCTCAGCCGACTACTATATATTCTGCTGATCCTCAGGCGCTGCAGACAGCTGGCATAAGAGTGATTTTTTATTAGCTGTTGCATAAATAATAGAAAAATAATCATATAATATGTAAAAAGGACGTGCGGGGCAATGGCGCATGTCCTTTTTGCATCTCTTAAATTAGGCATTTGTCATAATTGATAATGTTAAAATTGTTGCGGATTGATGCTCGCCAAAGAAAGGAAAAGCTGTTATAATATAATAAATTGTGCAACAATTAAAACAGTATCCAAAATGCAGTCAGCATTTTAATAAACAAAGCCAATGCAAACCAAATCAAACAGGAGTGAAAAACGCTAATGAAATTCAGCTTTAAAGAAGATTTTAAGAGAATAATCGTATTGTGCATAGCCTCAGCAGTGATGGCAATTAATATCAAATCCTTCGTGCGCACAGGCGGGCTTTATCCGGGCGGCGCCACGGGGCTTACGCTGCTCATTCAGCGCGCTTTTGAGATGTTTGCCAACATCAGCCTGCCGTACACGCTTATAAATGTGCTGCTGAACCTGATACCTATTTATATCGGCTTTCGCTTTATCGGCAAAAAATTCACGCTGTATTCCGTGCTCACCATAATGCTGACCAACATTCTTACCGACGTGCTGCCAAGCTTTCCTATCACTTACGACATACTTTTGATAAGCATATTTGGCGGTCTTGTCAACGGCGCGGTCATAAGCCTTTGCCTGATGATGAACGCGACCACGGGCGGCACTGATTTTATTGCGATTTTCCTGTCCGACAGAAAAGGCGTGGATTCGTTCAATGTAATTCTGGGCTTTAATGCTGTGCTTCTGCTTATCGCGGGCATAATGTTTGGCTGGGACAAGGCGCTGTACTCGATTATTTTTCAATATACCTCGACGCAGGTGCTCCATATGCTGTACAAGCAATACAGGCAGCACACCCTGCTTGTCGTGACGAATAATGCGGCGGGAGTTTATGAGGTAATATCAAAGGAGAGCAACCACAGCGCGACGATTTTAAGCGGCGAGGGCTCATATGAGCATCAGGAGCGCAAAATCGTGTATTCAGTAGTATCACGGGCGGAGTGCAAAAAGATAATTGACGACATCAAAAAGGTTGATCCGAAAGCGTTCGTAAACGTCATAAACACCCAGCAGATTTCAGGGCGCTTTTATCAGAAACCGCATGAATAAAGGCTCAATAAGCCATGATGGGGAACAAAATTTAGGCAAACAGAAAAAAGTATGAAAAAAGCGAAGCCGTCATCTAAACTGATGCGGCTTCGTTTTAAATATGCAGGAGATGGGACTTGAACCCACACGGTATTGCTACCACAGGCACCTGAAGCCTGCGCGTCTGCCAATTCCACCACTCCTGCGGACAAAAAATATTCTACACTTTTTAAGAGCCAATGTCAACTGCTTTTATTATTTTTTGAAAATTTTCAAAATTTTAGTAACAGCTTACAGCGAATAAGGCATTTTCAGGTTGTGGCAGGCTCAGAAAAAATATCTAAAAAATATTTTAGAAAAACAAAAAAATAAATATTGACATCTCCTATTTAAAGTGGTAACATATATTTTGTTACGGCGATAAGGTAAATTACATATTGCTGATATGCGGGAATGCTGGAATTGGCAGACAGGCAAGACTAAGGATCTTGTGTCCGCAAGGACGTGTGGGTTCAAGTCCCACTTTCCGCATTGTATGAATCGTTTAGAACACGGCAATCAGTGGGTTTTAAACGATTTTTTTGTATGTACAGCTTAATGTTTGGAAAATATAAAAACTTTCTTAAATAAAAAAGGAATTTAAGCGGCGGCGCGTAATATTATAAATATATGGACATTTAAACTTTAAGTATTTTTAAGTATTTGATGATTTACAATTGCAAAAAACGGGGATTCTGTCAGCTATTTGTCAGTTTTTTGTCAGCTGGCAGAGTGGCAATTGTATATTAGAAGTTTTGGAGGTCTGGTATTTATGCTGGTTCGGGAAAGCTTGGAGCAGTGGGAGCGCGAGTATTTAAGCCCGTATGCTACATTGAGCGTAAATTCAAGGGGACGTGACAGGGAGGAGCCTGAATGTGACATACGCCCTGTTTTTCAGCGGGACAGAGACCGCATTATCCATTCAAAATCGTTTAGGCGGTTAAAGGACAAGACGCAGGTATTCCTTTCACCAGAGGGCGACCATTATAGGACAAGGCTCACACATACGCTTGAAGTGTCGCAGAACGCCCGCACGATAGCAAGAGCGCTCCAGCTCAATGAGGAGCTTGTCGAGGCTATCGCTTTAGGGCATGACTTAGGACACACTCCATTTGGGCATGCTGGCGAGCGAGCGCTTGCGGAGGTCTGTCCATTGGGCTTTGCGCACAATGTGCAGAGCGTGCGCACTGTGGAAATAATAGAAAAAGACGGCGAAGGGCTTAATCTTACATGGGAAGTGCGCGACGGCATATTGAACCACCAGACGTCAAGCATGCCCGCCACGCTTGAGGGCAAGGTAGTGCGGTTTTCGGACAAGATTGCCTATACATATCACGATATGGACGACTCCGTGAGGGCAGGCATTTTAAAGGAGGACGACGTGCCGCGCGAGATTGGTGAGGTTGTCGGATATACCCCGAGAGAGCGGCTCAACAATTTCATACATGATATAGTAAAAAACAGCAAGGGAACAGACGACGTGAGAATGTCCCCCGAGGTCGAGCTTGCGATGAAAAACCTCAGAAGCTTTATGTATGACCGCGTGTACAGAAACCCTGTGGCAAAGCACGAGGAGGGCAAGGCGGTTTCGCTTGTCAAGACGCTTTATGAATACTATATGAGCCATACTGACGAGCTGCCCAAATTTTATGTGGAGCTTGGATTCAGGGGCGAGGCGCGCGAGCAGGTTGTGTGCGATTACATAAGCTCTATGACGGACAGGTTTGCCGTGGCGCTCTATAATGAGCTGTATGTGCCGAAATTCTGGCAGCTATAAAAAACTAAGCGGCTCTAATGGCGCAAAATATGTGCCATTAGACAAAAGAATGTAAAAAGGCAGCGTTCTTTTGAATAAAAAAGGAGTGGAATCAGGGGGAAATGTATTATCCGGAGGAGCTTATTGAGGAGGTACGTCAGAGGAACGACATAGTTGATGTAATTTCAGGCTATGTGAGACTGCAGAAGAAGGGCAGCAATTATATGTGCTGCTGCCCGTTTCACGGAGAAAAGACGCCCTCATTTTCGGTAAACAGGGCAAAGCAGATTTATAAATGCTTTGGCTGCGGTGAGGGCGGCAATGTAGTCACATTTGTGATGAAATATGAAAACTGCAGCTTCCCCGAGGCGCTTAAAATTCTGGCTGACAGAGCGGGCGTGGAGCTTCCGCAGGCGGAGTATTCAGAGGAGGCAAGGCGCAAGGAAAGCAGACGCCAGAAGCTTCTTCAGATAAATAAGGAAACGGCTACGTTTTATTATTATCAACTGCGCACGCAGAAGGGTGAAAGGGCTAAGGAATATTTGGACAAGCGTATGCTTTCCGAAGAAACGCGCAGGAAATTTGGACTGGGCTTTGCCCCTGTAAAGGGCGGCGAGCTGCTTTCATACCTTCATCAAAAAGGCTTTAACGACGAGCTTATAAGCGCGGCAGGTCTTGCAAAGATTGATGAGAGCAGAGGCACTTTGACACAGTTCTGGAACAGGGTAATGTTTCCCATTCAGGACATAAACGGTCGTGTCATAGGCTTTGGAGGGCGCATCATGGGCGACGGCGACAGCGGACCTAAATACCTCAACTCGCCAGAGACAGAGATTTTTGACAAGAGCCGCAACCTTTACGGCATGAATTATGCACGCTCTGCGCGGACAGGCAATATAATTTTGTGCGAAGGCTATATGGACGTCATAAGCATGCACCAGGCGGGTTTTACGCAGGCGGTTGCCTCGCTTGGCACAGCGTTTACGCCGGGACAGGCGGGTGTCATAAAGAAATACACGAAAGACGTGCTGCTTGCCTACGACAGCGACGGAGCGGGAGTCAAGGCGGCGCTCAGGGCGATCGGCATACTGAGGGCGGCAGGAATGTCAGGAAAAATCATAAATATGTCGCCATACAAGGATCCCGATGAATTTATCAAAAATCTTGGGCAGGAGGCGTTTCAGGAGCGCATAGACAATGCTGAGAACTCGTTTATGTTTGAAATCAGAATGCTTGAACGTGATTTTGATATGAGCGATCCCGAGGAAAAGACAAGCTTTTACAATCAGATAGCCCGTAAGCTGTGCGAGTTTTCGGAGGATATCGAGCGCGAAAATTACATAGAGGCTGTGGCGGACAAGTATCATATAGGCTTTGAAAATCTCAGAAAGCTTGTGGTAAATATGGCGGCAAAATCAGGCGGCTATGCCGTTCCCCTTGAAAGACCGCGCTCGGGAATACAGAGCAGAAATAAAAACACTCCCGAGGAAAACTCAAAAAAGCTCCAGCGCCTGCTGCTCACATGGATCAGCGAATATCCGCAGCTTTATCCCAAAATAAAGAGCTACATTACCACGGAGGATTTTACGCAGGAGCTGTATGCGAAGGTGGCGGCGCGTATGTTTGAGGACATAGAAAAGGGGTGTTTTAATCCTGCCGTAATCATAAATATGTTTGACGACGAAAACGAGCAGAGCGAGGCGGCGTCACTGTTTACGACGCAGCTCCCCGAGCTTGAAAGCGAGCAGGAAAAAGAAAAGGCGTTTAAGGATATATTGCTTAAGGTAAAGCAAAACAGCTTTGATTACTATTCGGCGAGGTCAAATGTGGACATTGCGGCGCTGAACAAGGTCATAGCTGGAAGAAAAGAACTGGAAGAACTTAGCAAAACGCATATTTCTTTAAAATAAGGATAAAAATATATGGTATGGAGGATTGACCGAAATGGACGAAAACACACAAGCAAAGTTTGACGCAAAATTAAAAGAGCTTTTATCAGTAGCCAAAAAGAAAAAGAATGTGTTGGAGTATCAGGAAATCAGCGATTTTTTCAAGGATATGTCCCTAGAGGAGGAGCAGTTTGAAAAAATACTGGAGTTTCTTGACCAGAACAACATAGATGTTTTGCGCATCACTGATGATGACGATCTTCCTGATGATGACGTGCTTCTTTCTGACGAGGAAGAAGTCGATATGGAAAATCTTGATTTGTCTATCCCCGATGGCGTAGGCATAGAGGATCCTGTCAGAATGTATTTAAAGGAGATAGGCAAAGTGCCCCTTTTGAGCGCAGACGAGGAGATTGAGCTTGCGAAGAAAATGGAGCTTGGAGACGAGGACGCTAAAAAACGCCTTGCGGAGGCAAATCTGCGCCTTGTTGTCAGCATCGCAAAGAGATATGTCGGCAGAGGAATGCTTTTTCTTGACCTTATTCAGGAGGGAAACCTTGGGCTTATAAAAGCAGTTGAAAAGTTTGACTACAGAAAGGGCTACAAATTTTCAACCTATGCGACTTGGTGGATTCGTCAGGCAATCACGCGCGCTATCGCAGACCAGGCGCGCACTATCCGTATTCCTGTCCATATGGTGGAGACAATCAACAAGCTTATCCGCGTGAGCAGACAGCTTTTGCAGGAGCTTGGGCGCGAACCGACGCCCGAGGAAATTGCAAAGGAGATGAATATGCCGGAGGAGCGCGTGCGCGAGATTTTGAAGATTGCGCAGGAGCCTGTCTCACTTGAGACGCCTATCGGCGAGGAGGAGGACAGCCATCTGGGCGACTTCATACAAGACGACAATGTGCCTGTGCCTGCGGACGCGGCAGCGTTTACTCTTTTAAAGGAGCAGCTTGTGGAGGTGCTTGACACTCTGACGGACAGGGAGCAGAAGGTATTGCGGCTGCGCTTTGGGCTTGACGACGGCAGGGCGCGCACGCTTGAAGAGGTTGGCAGGGAGTTCAACGTCACAAGGGAGCGAATCAGGCAGATTGAGGCAAAGGCACTCAGAAAGCTGCGCCACCCTTCAAGGAGCCGCAAGCTAAAGGACTTTTTGGAATAATGACATTATCGGAGAGAATGAAGGCGGTCATAGGGCTGGCTGAGCCTTGCGAATGTATCGCGGACATAGGCTGCGACCATGGGTATGTCGCAATAGAGCTTGTAAGGCGCGGGCTTTGCAGGCGTGTGATCGCTATGGATATAAATAAAGGCCCGCTTGAACGTGCGAGGGCAAACATAGCGTCATTTGGGCTGGAGGAGTGCATAC
>X301_European_Hare__coassemble_954_pt1 | contig 30870 bp, 25 predicted proteins | sample X301_European_Hare__metabat2_low_PE_011 | metagenome-assembled genome bin X301_European_Hare
CAAACAAGGCTACCCGTAAAGGATAGCCTTGTGTTTTAACGTAAAATTTACTTACTGAACCTCTGCCGCTTTTCTGAGCGCAGCTTCGTTTACGCACCAGTCTACGCAATCCTGATAGCCATAGCTTTCGGCATCTGACTTCATTTGTGACCATATATAGTCAAACTCATCATCACTCTTAGCATAAATTGCCTGCCAAGAACCGTTTATTATGCAGTTCTTAACCTGCTCCCACGTAGTCGTGAGCTCGTCAGACCTGGGGCTCTCAGCATAGGTGTGTGCCGCTGAGATTGAATAATCAAATCCGGAAAGATACTCGCTGTATGAGTCAACACCCATATCTTCTCTCCACTGTGCCTCCGCGTCATCTACATCAAGGGATAAATATTTGTCCCAATACTGATAGTTGAAAGTCTGTCCGTCTACGCCGCCTGGAATTGTCGTGTTGAGCGACCATGTGGTGTTGTTCATCTGAGGGCAGCCGTCATCCCAGAGTCCGGAATAAGGCTCAGGCATAACCTTGTCCTCTCTTGCCGCAAGCGCTTTGCATTGTAAACCGAAATCCGTAAGCTCTGCCTTGCCATTGTCAAGCCACTCCCAGCATACGCCCTGAGGACCGTACTCATAGTCGAGCCTTCCGTCAGGCGTGCAAAGATAATTGATGATAGCCATGCAAAGTTCCGGGTATTGTGAGTTAGCGCCGATCGTCCAAATACGGTTGCTGCCTACCTGTCCAAGACCGTAAACAAGCGTATCCTGATTTTTTGCGGCTACAGGAAGCATCTTTTTGCCTGCTGATTTGTGCTCGTCAGTATTGTACTGGACAGCGCCCATCCAGCCAAAGATACACATAAACGCGCCGCCGTCCTGATAGTCCTCCATACATCCGTCATATCCTTGCGTCATTGAGTCGGGGTCAAGCAGCCCTTCCTGATAAAGCTTGTTGTAAAATCTAAGACACCTCTCATAATGTCCTTCATCCATCAGGCAGTCCTCAAACTCGCCAGTATCAGCGTCATAGAAACCAAAGTGGAACTCGTCCAGACCAAAGAAGTTTGTGGCAGTAGCCTTGACAAACATTACCATGTTTCCGTCCCAATCCTTAAAGAGTGAAGCGCCGTATGTTTCCTTGCCTGAGTCAGAAGTAGGGCAGACCTCTTTCATCTGCTTCAGTACGTCTATGTAGTCTTCAAGCTCGTTGATTTCGGGACTTCCGATTTCCTTGTAAAGGTCATAGCGGATATCAGGATGGTAGTCAAACTCGCCGTACTGGTTAGGACCTGACGCTACATCATGTCCAAAGCCATATACTGTGCCGCCCGAAATGGAAGCGTTCTTTTCAAGGGCAAGCGCCATATGTTCCTTGATATATGGACCGTAGTCCGAAAGAATGTCGTCCTCGTTCCAGTCCAGGAGCATTCCATTCTGCCATGCGCGTGCATACTGCTCGCCGTCTGAGCCAAACAGCACTATGTCGCCAAGATTGCCTGACTCCATGCGCGTATCAAATACGCCCTCGCCTTCGCTGATGATGTTCAGCTTAACATTAAACTTTTCCTTCATAATGTCAGCAAACCAGCCAATCTGCTCGCCCTCGTAGTTTGAGAGCTGTGAGTAAACAGTAAGCGTCACGGTTTCGTCAGGGATAATGTCGGATATGTCCGCCTCTGTTTCTGCCGCCGCCTCTGTGCCGCTGTCTGCCGCTGCTTCTGTGCCCGCTTCATTGCCTGCCGCCGTGCCTGTTGCGTTGTCTGCCGCGTTGTTTGTTGTCGTGGTCGTGGTAGTCGCTCCGCCGCACGCCGCAAGTGAACACGTCATAGCTGACACAAGCACTAGTGACAATACCTTTTTCAATTTCATGCTTTTTCCTCCTACGCACACATTAAATTTTAAATGTCCAAGCCTGCGCGTGTGCCACACAAGCTGGTAAGTGAAAAGCTCACTTTTGTGTTATATTTCAAATACCGCCTTGAAATAATACGGCAGTATCTAACACCTGATTAACCCTTTACAGCGCCCAGCATGATGCCCTTCTCAAAGTACCTCTGCATAAATGGATATACCATGAGAATAGGCAGCACAGTAACCATCGAGATAGTATACTTGATTGTCTTCGCGTTTAGCACGTTTGCCGCCGCCGCGCCTGTCACGCTGCCTGAACCTGAATTCATGACGCTCTTTAGGTTTGTAGCCGCGTTCAGGTATGTGTACAGCTTATGCTGCAGGGTATGAAGCGCGGGCGCATCGGGCATAAGGATAAGGGAATCCGTAAATGAGTTCCAGTTGCCTACCGCTCCGAATATAGCGATAGTCGCCAGTATCGGCTTGCTCAAAGGCCATATAAGCTTTCGGAAAATCGTCATATAAGATGCGCCGTCAATCATCGCGCTCTCTTCCAGCTCGCCCGGTATCGATTCAATATACGTTTTCACCAAAATAATATTGTACGGCGCCACTATTCCGGGAATTACATAAGCCCAAAAGCTGTTTGTTAGACCAAGCATTGACATATTCAAATACCAGGGAATAAGTCCCGCGTTAAAATACATCGTAACGATAAGGCATCTGTACCATATTTTTCTGCCCCACATTTCCTGCTTTGTGACAAGATAGCCAACAAACGCTGACGCAAGCACCATAAGCACAGTGCCAAGCACAGTACGCGCCACCGTCACAAAAAGCGCCGTGCCGACATCGCCTACATTCATCATAGACGCGTAGTTGCCCAGATGTATGCCCCTTGGGATAAAGTTAATCGCACCCTTTCTTACAAGGTCGTTGTCGCTTATCGTGTTTATAAATATGTAGTAAAACGGAAAGATGCACATTATCGTGAAAATGAGGAAGAACGCGTGGTTTAAAATGTCAAACGTAACATCTCCCGTCGTTCTTTTGTAGCGGCGCTTGTGCTTTTTTTCGTAAAGCGCCTCCGCTTTTTTGTCAAGCTTTTCCTGCTTTGTCATTGCCATATTTCCAATCCCCCTTCCACACTAAATAATGCTCTCGCCGCGAATAAGCTTAGAAATCTTATTTGCGCCAAACAGCAGTATTACGCTTATAACTGATTTGAACATACCGATTACCGTTGACAGCGAAATCTGCCCGCTGTTGATACCAAGCTTATATACATACAGGTCAAGCACGGTAATCGTATCTGTATTGTAAGGGGTTTCAAATACAAGATACTGATCCATACCGTTGTTCAGAATGCCCGCTATCGCCATAAGCAGAAGCACCATAAATGTAGGTATCAGGCTCGGCACCGTTATATTCCACATTTTTTGGAAACGCCCCGCGCCGTCGATTGACGCAGCCTCGTAGAGCTGCTGGTCGATGCCCGATATGGCTGCTATGTAAATAATAGCGTTCCAGCCTAAGCCTTTCCACATGCCCCACAGGAGCATCTTTATCCACATATGGGAATTGTCCATCAGGAAGTTCGTGCCTGTACTCAAAACGCCCGCGTTTACAAGCAGCGAGCTCACAAAACCGTCAGTAGAGAAAATCGCAAACGCTACGGCATAAACAAGCACCCAGCTTATGAAGTTTGGTATAGTCGTGAAAGTCTGTACAATCCGCCTGAACCTGAGATTTTTAATCTCACAGAGGAAAATTGCAAACGCCATAGAGCACCAGCTTGTGGCAAGCCCCAGACCGCTCATGGCAAGCGTGTTTCTAAGAACTCTTACCAAGTCGGCGCGTGTAGCCGGATTTTGGAAAAGAAATGCAAACCATTTAAAGCCGGCGAAATTTTCAAGCGACAAATCCTGTCCTGATTTATAATCAAAGAAAGCATATCTCCAGCCCAAAAGCGGCAGATATGAGAAGACAATGCACAACGCCAAAAACGGCAGAAACAGCAAAAACAATTGGTATTTTGTCTCTATATGGCATTTCTCGCCCTTTTCCACTTTGGGAAGCAAAAAGAAAATAGCCACAGACAGCACCAGAAGCGCTATGGAAATAATCATAAATACCATTATGGCGCCTGGTTTCATAGGCTCTACCCTGTCGGGATTGGGCGTGCCCTGAATATCGTTTGCTGCCCAGTTAATCATAAAGCAGCCGATAACCGCCACTATAGCGCCTATTGCCGAAGGAATAAGCCCCAGCTTTTTTAGCTTGTTTGAGCCAAGCGACATACATCCGCCTGCCGCTGTCGCCGCAAATCCAATGATGATGCAAATCGAACCGCCGAATACCATCTGCATAGTCAGCGTTCCTACCCAGCCCTTGCTGAACGCTCTCACGAAGTTGCGCGTGAGTGCGCCGTAGGAAGTGCCGCAGGTAAATACCGACGATGTTTTTGAAATAAGACCGCTTATCCGCGCGGGATTAATCGCGGGAATAAACAATGCCACCAGCGACACAATGCACAGGATACGGAGCACAATGTACAGCCTGTCCGCAACCTTTCCCTTATTCATATACTGCACCTACCTTCATAATACATTTCACATATGCACGAAAATGTAATATTTTCATAAATAATGTGATATTTTTATTATATAGGTAAATCGTATTCAAAGGAAACCGTTAAATATACTGAAAAATTTAGAAAATTTTTATTAATTTTAACTATAGGCATATAAAAAAACGAGCAAAAAGCAAAGCCGTGAAATTTATGCGGCGTTTTTCAGGAAATGGTTATTGTAAGATATGGATGGTTTATGATAAGATTATGAAAAAAGATAAAGAAGGAGGGTAATGGCGTTATGAAATTCAGCAATGGAAACTGGCTGCAGAAGGAGGGCTGCGCATGTTTTTCACCTGCGCAGGTGTATTTTACAAGCATAAAAGAAAATGAGGTGCAGCTCTGCATGCCAACGTCAAAAATCGGGCATAGGGGCGACACTCTGGGCGGCGTGGTACTAACGCTTGTGATTAGCGCGCCGTATCCGGAAACGTTGCGTCTGAGGACATATCATTATATGGGCGGTAAAGCTCCGATGCCTGAATTTGAACTTGCTCCCACAGGGACAGGCTTTCTGCAGGCTCAGGAAACAGAGGAAAAGGTTACTGTATCGAGCGGTACGCTGCGGATTGAGATAAACAAAGCAAACGGCGCTTTTGCGTTTTTCCGCGGAAACGAGCAAATTACGGCGAGCGGCTGGAGAGACCTTGCTTATATGAAAACTGACTGGCACGGCGAGGCGTATGACAAGCGCCATGACGACGCATATATGCGCGAACAGTTGTCGCTTGCCGTAAACGAACGTATTTATGGGCTTGGAGAGCATTTTACGCCGTTTGTAAAAAACGGTCAGACCGTCGATATCTGGAATGAAGACGGCGGCACGTCCACAGAGCAGGCGTATAAAAATATTCCGTTTTATGTTTCGACTAGAGGCTACGGCATTTTTGTCAACCACCCAGAACGCGTTTCCTTTGAAATCGGGACGGATATGGTGACAAAGGTTGGCTTTTCCGTACAGGGGCAGAGTCTGGATTATTTCTTTATCAATGGACCCACGATGAAAGAAGTGGTGATGCGCTATACTGACATTACAGGGAAACCATCACTTCCCGCGCCGTGGACATTTGGTCTCTGGCTGTCCACGTCTTTTACGACAAACTATGACGAAGAAACGGTCAACAGCTTTGTGGACGGCATGATTGAGCGGGGGATTCCGCTGCAGGTATTTCATTTTGACTGTTTCTGGATGAAGGATTTTAACTGGTGCAATTTCAAATGGGACGAGCGCGTTTTCCCTGATCCAGAAGGGATGCTGCGCCGTTTAAAGGAAAAAGGCTTAAAAATCTGCGTATGGATTAACAGCTATGTCGGACAGGAATCAGAGCTGTTTTTGGAAGGGAAAGAAAAGGGCTACTTTATCAAACGGACAAATGGCGACGTTTGGCAATGGGATATGTGGCAGCCGGGGCTTGCTATTGTGGACTTCACCAATCCGGAAGCATGTAAATGGTATACCCAAAAATTGGAAGCGTTGCTGGATATGGGCGTGGACTGTTTTAAAACGGACTTTGGCGAACGCATCCCGACAGAAGATGTGGTTTATTATGACGGATCGGATCCGCAGAAGATGCATAATTATTATACATATTTATACAACAAAACTGTTTTTGAGCTGCTCAAACGAAAAAAAGGCGAAAAAGAAGCCGTGTTGTTTGCGCGTTCTGCAACAGTTGGCGGACAGAAATTCCCCGTTCACTGGGGCGGAGATTGCTGGTCGGATTATGAGTCCATGGCGGAGAGTCTGCGCGGCGGTTTGTCGCTGACGACATCGGGCTTCGGCTTTTGGAGCCATGATATAGGCGGATTTGAAAATACGGCGACGCCGGATGTATACAAACGTTGGTGTGCGTTCGGACTGTTGTCTTCCCATTCAAGGCTGCATGGCTCTTCTTCTTACCGCGTGCCATGGGTATATGATGAAGAAGCGGTTGACGTGGTGCGTTTTTTTGCGAGGCTCAAAGCATCGCTGATGCCTTACATTTACCGCAATGCGATAGAAACGTCAAGGACAGGCGTGCCGCTTATGCGCAGCATGATACTGGAGTTTGAGGACGACCGCAATTGTGAATACCTGGATACACAGTACATGTTTGGGGATTCACTTCTTGTCGCGCCAATCTTTAATGATCGCGGCATGGCGGAATATTACCTGCCGCAGGGCATCTGGACATCGCTTTTGGATGGCAGCGTAAAGGAGGGCGGAAAATGGTACACTGAAAAGCATGGATATTTAAGCATACCGCTCTATGCGCGCGAGAACAGCGTTATCGCAATAGGCATAAAGGATGACGGTCCTGTATATGATTATGCGGACAATGTCACATACCGCGTTTATGCGCTTGCAGACGGAAATGAAGCGGGAACTGTCATTTACAGTACGGAAAATGAAAAAGTCGGAAGTGTGCGCGTATCGCGCAGCGGAAATGTTTATCATGTTGCGCTTGAAGGCGGCAAGCCCGCATCAGTTGTGCTTATCGGTGCAGGAGAGCCTTCACATGTGGAGGACGCCGCTTCGCATACGCTGCAGGGGCAGGATGTGGTGCTGCAGTTTGCCGCAGGCGGAGAAGCAGCAGTGACTTTTTAGGTGAGTATCAGTTTTGATTTAAATTTGTGCTTAGGACACAAATTCGCAGATGTATCAAGAATGGGGGATTAACATGGCGGAAACAAAGGAGCAGGAGTATCTTGCGCTTGCCGACCGCATGATTGGGCAGGGACCATATGCGCCGACGTGGGATTCTCTGGCGCAAGCGCAGATGCCGGCATGGTTTCGTAAGGAGCGGCTGGGGATTTTTATCCATTGGGGGCTTTATAGCGTGCCTGCATATTCAAATGAATGGTATTCCAGAAATATGTATATAAAAGGGATGCCGGCATATAAGCACCATATACAGACATATGGCGCGCAGAAGGATTTTGGGTATAAAGATTTCATCCCGATGTTTACTGCGGAGAAATTTGATGCGGCGGAATGGGTGTCACTGTGCAGAGAATCCGGCGCGGGGTATTTATTTCCTGTTGCGGAGCATCATGATGGTTTTCAGATGTATGAAAGCGAACTATCGCATTGGAATGCGAAGGAGATGGGACCATGCAGAGATATCCTTGGAGAGCTGAAAGCAGAAGCCGAACGGCAGGGGCTGATTTTCTGTACATCATCGCACAGGGCGGAACATTGGTTTTTTATGGGGCATGGCAAGGAATTTGACAGTGATATCAAAGACCCGTTAAAAAAAGGCGATTTTTACTGGCCGGCCATGCCTGAGCCTGAACCGGAGGAGTTGTGCAGTAAGCCTTATCCGACAAAGGAATTTTTGGATGACTGGTTTGCGCGGACGGTTGAGCTTATTGTTAAATACCGCCCAAGGCTGTTATATTTTGACTGGTGGGTGCAGCATAGAGCGTTTAAGCCATATTTGCAAAGGCTGGCGGCATTTTATTATAATTGCGGCGCGGAGTGGGGCACGCCTGTCGGTATCTGTTATAAGCATGACGCGATGATGTTTGGAAGCGGTATTGTGGAGGTGGAGCGCGGAGGTTTTGCGCAGGCGAAGCCGTATGAATGGCAGACAGATATGGCAGTTGCAAGAAATTCGTGGTGTTATACGGATTCTTTAGATTATAAAAGCAGTAGCGAGATCATATGTACGCTTGTGGATGTTGTCAGCAAAAACGGCAACCTGCTTTTAAATATCGGTCCGAAAGCGGATGGAACGATACCGAAAGGCGACCGTAAGATACTGGCGGATTTGGGCGCTTGGATGCGCATAAATGGCGAAGCGGTGCGGGGCGCGAAAGTCTGGCGGAAATTCGCGGAGGGACCTACTGCTGCCAGAGAAGGTCAGTTTCAGGATCAGGCGGAGATTGCCTATACGCCGCAGGATTTTCGTTTTACTGTCAACAAGGGAAACATTTATGCAATCTGCCTGAAATGTCCGCCTGATGGAAAGTTTTTAGTGCGGTCACTTGCAGACAGCAAGGATCAGAATGTGCCGGAGTTTCATGGATTGATATGTAAGGTAGATGTTTTGGGCTACGCTGGAGAGGTATATTGGAAAAAAGGACCGGAGGGACTTTTTGTGGAGGCAAAAGGCATAAAGAGCGCATTCCCAGTCGTGCTGCGCGTGACAGTGGAATAAAGGCAAATTTGTGCTTAGTGTACAAATTCGTAGGAGCGTCAGGAAAGTAGGGATAATAGTATGTACGAGAAAGTATGGAACCAGACAAAGATTGCATTCGGCGGGGATTATAATCCGGAGCAGTGGCCGGAGGAGGTCTGGGATGAGGATATGCGCCTGTTCCGCCTTGCACATGTGGATACTGTGACTTTGAATGTATTTTCATGGGCATCACTGCAGCCGTCAGAGGATACATATGACTTTGCAAAACTTGATAATATTATGGAATATGTGACAAAAAACGGCTTAAAGGTGGTGCTTGCGACTTCTACGGGGGCGCATCCGGCATGGATGGCGCGCAAGTACCCGGAGATACTGATGACGGATTATAACGGAATGAAACGGAAATTTGGCGGGCGTCATAATTCCTGTCCAAACAGCTCGGTTTATCGGAAATATTCATCACGTCTTGCGGCAAAGCTTGCAGAACGCTACGGACATTATAAAAACATTGTGGCGTGGCACATATCAAATGAATACGGCGGTGGCGGCGAGTGCTATTGCGAGAATTGCGAGAAGGCGTTCCGTAAGTGGCTGAAGAAAAAATATGGCACAATCAGTGAACTAAACCGAGTATGGAATACGTCCTTTTGGGGACATACGTTTTACGATTGGGATGAAATCGTGCTTCCGAATGTATTAAGTGAGCAATTTGGAGACGGCAGGACCATGTTTCAGGGGATTTCGCTGGATTACCGGCGTTTTCACTCAGACAGTCTGTTGGAATGTTACATTTTGGAATATGATGCCATAAAGACGATAACACCAGATATCCCTATTACGACAAACCTGATGGGTTTTTTCACTGGACTCGACTATGGAAAATGGGCTAAACACATGGATTTTGTGTCGTGGGATAATTATCCTTCAAATGATATGCTGCCGGCGGAGATTGCTATGGGGCATGAAATTATGGGAGGCGTGGGCAGCGGCAGGCCTTTTATATTGATGGAGCAGGCACCGAGCGTTACCAACTGGCTGCCGTACAATGCGTTGAAGCGGCCGGGCGTTATGCGGCTTTGGAGTTATCAGGCAATTGCGCATGGGTCGGATTCGGTTATGTTTTTCCAGATGCGGCGCAGCATCGGGGCGTGTGAAAAATACCATGGGGCACTGATAGACCATGCGGGGCACGAGCATACGCGCGTGTTTCGGGAGATGGCGGAGCTTGGCGCGGAATTAGCCGCACTTGGCGGCGAGGTGATCGGTTCACGTATTGAGGCGCGGGCGGCAGTGCTGTTTGACTGGGATAACTGGTGGGCGGTTGAATATTCGGCAGGACCAAGCTGTATGCTGCATTACTTAGATGAGGCAAGGAATTATTATAAGGCGTTGTTTGCACAGAATATTCCTGTGGACATCATTGGATGCAGTGATGATTTTTCAAAATACAGTGTAATCTTTGCGCCGATTTTATATATGGTCAAGCCTGGCGTTGACACGCGGCTTTGTGAATTTGTAAAGGCAGGCGGCAGGTTTGTTACGACTTATTTCAGCGGTTATGTGGACGAACACGATTTGGTTGTGACTGGTGGTTATCCGGGAAAATTGCGGGAGATGCTCGGCATCTGGGTAGAAGAAAGCGATGCGCTGCCGGAAGGGGCTTCGAATCATTTTACGTGGGAAGGATGCCGTTATGAGGCAAAGCTTTTATGCGACCTGCTGCATTTGGAGGGCGCGGAAGCGCTTGCGTTTTATGAAGAAGACTTTTATGCGGATATGCCTGTTTTGACGAGAAATAATTATGGAAGCGGAAGCGCATGGTATGTGGCGGCGCAGTCAGAAGAGGCATTTTATGAAAAACTGACGGAAAAGATATGTGCTGACGCAGGTGTACGTCCTGTACCTGTAATAGCGCCGCGAGGCGTGGAAGCGACTGTGCGTACGCGGGAGGAGGCTGCGTATTTATTCCTGTTAAATCATACAACGCAGGAGCAGACAGTTTTTGTGAGGGAGGATGCCACTGTATTGTCGGACGGGGCGCCAGTGGCGGCGGGAAGCAGCATAACGCTTCCCAAATACGGCGTTGTGATTTTAAAGCAGCCGCGGAAAGCGAATAATGAAAACGGGTTGTCAGGCATATAAGTGCAGGCAAGAATTGGGAATTAATACGAGGGAATGTTTTGAAACGGAATATGGTCTGCCGCATTAAGGTTTTACATAAATGCGGCAGACCATTATTTTTCAAAAGTTCATCATTTTGTAGGCAGCACTCCGTTATTTATCGTGAATTTCCGCGTGCAGCGCCTGCAGCGACTTCACCTCGCTGTCGCCGTGCTCCTTCACATACTTTATCCCGCTTGCGGTAGCCTTCGCGGCGGCAATAGTAGTCATGTAAGGTATCTTCGCCTTAATCGCCGCCTTTCTCAGATAGCTGTCGTCATGCACGCTGTCCTTGCCAATCGGAGAATTGACAATCAAATCAATCTTGCCGTTTGTGATAAGGTCAAGGATATTCGGACGCCCCTCATAAAGCTTGTTTACCTTTTCAGCTTCAATGCCAGCGTCGGTAATAAGCTCATATGTTGCGCCTGTAGCGGCAATCTTAAACCCGCACTCGGCAAACTGTTTAGCGACATCTACGACTTCCGCCTTGTCCTTTCTGTTTACGGAAATAAGCACAGTCCCTTCAAGCGGCAGCTTTGACTGCGCCGCCTCCTGCGCCTTGTAAAATGCCTCGCCGTAAGAGCTTGAAAGCCCAAGCACCTCGCCAGTAGAGCGCATTTCAGGTCCAAGTACGGGGTCAACTTCCTGGAACATATTAAACGGGAATACAGCCTCCTTTACGCCGTAATTCGGTATTACCTGCTCCTTTAAAGCGGGAACGGGCGAAGGCTTTCCTGTAAGCTCTGATGTAATAATTTCCGTGGCAAGCGGCACCATGCGGATATTGCATACCTTTGAAACCAAAGGCACGGTGCGTGATGCGCGCGGGTTTGCCTCCAGCACATAAACAGTGCCGTTTTCAATGGCATACTGCATATTCATCAGACCTTTAACATGCATTTCCTCCGCGATTTTGCGCGTGTATTCTTTGATGGTTTTCACGTTTTCATCGGAAATATGCACAGACGGAATAATGCACGCCGAGTCGCCTGAATGTATTCCCGCAAGCTCTATATGCTCCATAACTGCGGGTACAAAAGCGTGTGTGCCATCGCTTATGGCATCAGCCTCGCACTCCATAGCATGGTTGAGGAAACGGTCAATCAAAATCGGACGGTCAGGCGTAACTCCGACTGCGGCATTCATATATTCGGTCATGCTGTCATCATCATATACGACCTCCATGCCGCGTCCGCCGAGCACATAAGAAGGGCGCACCATTACTGGATAGCCTATGCGCGCCGCGATTGCAAGCGCTTCGCCTACTGTAGTCGCCATTCCCGATTCGGGCATAGGGATGTTGAGCTTTTCCATCATAGCCCTGAACTGATCGCGGTCCTCCGCCAGGTCAATTACCGACGGAGAAGTGCCGAGGATTTTCACGCCGTTTTTCTCCAGATCCGCGGCGAGATTGAGCGGTGTCTGACCGCCGAACTGGGCGATCACGCCGAGCGGCTTTTCCTTTTTGTAGATGCTTAGTACATCTTCAAGCGTGAGCGGCTCAAAATAGAGCTTGTCCGAAGTGTCGTAATCCGTGGAAACCGTTTCGGGATTACAGTTTACGATAATCGTTTCAAATCCAAGCTTTTTCAGAGCAAGGGAAGCGTGTACGCAGCAATAGTCAAACTCGATTCCCTGACCGATACGGTTCGGTCCGCCGCCGAGTATCATAATCTTTGGCTTGCCGCTGCTTACGGGATTTTTGTCGGGAGCGTTGTAGGTAGAGAAGTAATATGCGCTGTCCTGTGTGCCGCTTACGTGTACGCCCTCCCAGGCTTCCTCTGCGCCAAGGCTTATTCTGCGGTTGCGGATTTCGTCCTCTGGTACTTCCAAAAGCTGGCTCAAATACTTGTCTGAAAAGCCGTCTTTTTTAGCCGCAATCAGCATTTCATCCGAAAGCAGGCTGCCCTTTGATTTTAAGAGCAGCTCTTCTTCATCGACAAGCTCCTTCATCTGTTCAATAAACCATTTCTTTACATGGGTTATTTCGTTTATCTCGTCTGCTGACGCGCCCTTGCGCAGCGCCTCGTACATTATGAAATGGCGTTCGCTTGACGGGGTTATCAGCATTTGGAGAAGCTGTTCTTTGGAGAGCGTGTCAAAGTTTTTGGCGTGTCCGATGCCGTAGCGCCCTGTTTCAAGCGAGCGGATTGCCTTCTGAAAAGCCTCCTTGTATGTCTTTCCTATGCTCATGACCTCGCCGACGGCGCGCATCTGTGTGCCGAGTTTGTCCTCCACGCCCTTGAATTTTTCAAACGCCCAGCGTGCAAATTTGATTACTACATAATCGCCGTCGGGCACATAGCGGTCGAGCGTGCCGTATTTGCCGCACGGAATGTCTTTCAATGTAAGCCCTGACGCGAGCATGGCGGAGACGAGCGCGATAGGGAAACCTGTCGCTTTTGACGCGAGCGCGGAGGAACGCGAGGTGCGCGGGTTGATTTCGATTACCACGATGCGGTCTGTCTTCGGATCGTGGGCAAACTGCACGTTTGTGCCACCGATTACCTTTACGGACTCTACAATTTTGTATGCCTGCTCCTGCAGACGCTTCTGTGTCGCCTCTGAAATAGTGAGCATCGGCGCGGAGCAGAAGGAATCGCCCGTGTGGACACCCATAGGATCGATATTTTCAATAAAGCAGACTGTAATCATGTTGTTGTCGGCGTCGCGTACTACCTCAAGCTCAAGCTCCTCCCAGCCAAGTACCGACTCCTCAACCAGTACCTGACCGACAAGGCTTGCCTGCAGACCTCTTGCGCAGACGGTCTTTAGTTCCTCACGGTTGTACACAAGTCCGCCGCCTGCGCCGCCCATAGTGTACGCAGGGCGAAGCACCACAGGATAACCGAGCGTATCGGCAATTTTCAATGCTTCGTCAACGCTGTATGCAACTTCGCTGCGCGCCATCTCTATGCCGAGCGCGTTCATGGCATTTTTAAATTCGATACGGTCCTCACCGCGTTCGATAGCGTCAACCTGTACACCGATTACCTTTACATTGTATTTGTCTAAAATTCCTGTCTTATTTAACTCTGCGCAGAGGTTAAGCCCTGACTGACCGCCAAGGTTTGGCAGCAGCGCGTCGGGACGCTCTTTGGCGATGATTTTTTCAAGGCGCTGTACGTTTAAAGGCTCGATATAGGTGACATCGGCTATTTCAGGATCGGTCATAATCGTGGCGGGATTGGAGTTTACAAGCACGATTTCATATCCGAGCCTGCGAAGCGCCTTGCACGCCTGCGTGCCTGAGTAGTCGAACTCGCACGCCTGCCCGATAACGATAGGGCCTGAGCCTATGATGAGCACTTTTTTGATATCTGTTCTTTTTGGCATTAAAATATCCTCCTGATTGTGGTTTTGGTGTGGCTTTGCAAAAGCATTCTGCACTTCCGATAATATATATTATATAGGAAAGAATAGGTGAAGCACAAGAAGAATTTTGTATGCTTCTGTTCAAATATAAAAAAGTGTGCTACAATACATATAATTGAGCGCAATTTATAGGATTAAGCGTAAATATGCGCTGTTGTTTATTAAAATGGGGGGACATGCAAAATGAGCCTGACAGAAATAAGCAAATACATAAGTCTAATCCTGCGCCACAAGCCTGAGACAATCGGGATAAACCTTGACGAGCATGGCTGGGCGGATGTGGACGAGCTGATAGCGGGCATTTCAAAAACGCATAAATTTGATATGCATATGCTGGAAGAAATCGTGCGCACGGACAGCAAGCAGCGCTATTCCTTCAATGAGGACAAAACTCTGATTAGGGCAAATCAGGGACATTCCGTTCAGGTGGACGTGGAGCTTGAAGAAAAAGAACCGCCCGAGACGCTCTGGCACGGCACAGGCGAAAAATATACAGCGTTGATTGACGCGCAGGGGCTTATTCCTAAGAGCAGGCTTTATGTGCATCTGTCAAGGGATAAGGAAACTGCCATAAAGGTAGGGCAGCGCCACGGCAGGCCAGTGCTTTACACTGTAAAGAGCAGGGAAATGCACGGCGACGGCTATAAATTTTACCTGTCAAAAAACGGGGTGTGGCTTACTAAGGAAGTACCTGTAAAATATTTGAAAAAAGAGAACAATTAGGAATCGGAGGATTAAAAAATGCTGGAAATCGGAACAAAGGCGCCAGACTTTGAGCTGCCTGACCAAAATGGAACTGTACACACGCTTGAGGAATATAAAGGCAAAAAGGTAATTCTTTATTTTTACCCCAAGGACAATACGCCTGGCTGCACCAAGCAGGCGTGCGGGTATGCGGACAGGTATCCCCAATTTGCGGAAAAAGGTGCGGTGGTGCTCGGCATAAGCAGGGATTCAGTAGCGTCGCACAAAAAATTTGAGGGAAATTATTCGCTGCCGTTTACAATCCTTTCAGATACGGAGCTGTCGGCGATAAAGGCGTATGATGTCTGGAAGGAAAAGAAAAACTATGGAAAAGTGTCAATGGGCGTAGTGCGCACCACATACCTTATTGACGAAGACGGAATTATCGTCAAGGCGAATGACAAAGTAAAGGCAGCGGAGGATGCTGAAAAAATGCTGGGAGAGCTGTAGACGAACGCAGCCATAGTACATAGGGAGTATATTAAACTAACAAATACTCACAAATATATAAGGAAAAGAGAAAATCATAATGGAAAAAGGAACAAAAAGAAACACGTTTACAGGTTCGATTGGGTTTGTGCTTGCAGCAGCTGGCAGCGCGGTCGGCTTGGGAAACATATGGCGCTTTCCGTATCTGGCAGCTAAAGATGGCGGAGGAATGTTCCTCGCAGTCTATATTGTGCTTGCGCTGACGTTCGGATTCACCCTTTTGGTGACAGAGGTCTCGATCGGCAGAAAGACAAAGCAGAGTCCGCTGACGGCATACGGCAGGCTGCATCCCAAATGGAAAGGGCTTGGCATTGCCGCCTGTCTTGTGCCTGTGATAATACTTCCGTATTATTGCGCTATTGGCGGCTGGGTAATAAAATATTTCCTTGTGTATCTCACGGGAAACGGCGCGAGTGCGGCAAATGACGGATATTTCACGGACTTTATTACAAGCGGCGTAGAGCCTATTGTAATGCTTTTGATTTTTTTGTGCGCAGTAGCGTTTGTAGTATTCCGTGGAGTAAACAAGGGAATTGAGTCCTGCTCAAAGGTGCTGATGCCTATTCTGCTCGTGCTTGTGGTGGTTATCGCGGTATTTTCGCTAACGATTAGCCACACTGACGAGATTGGCGTCACGCGCACGGGTATGCAAGGGCTTGGGATTTATGTGATTCCCAATTTTAAAGGAATGACGCTTTCGCGCTTTATGAATGTAGTGCTTGACGCGATGGGACAGCTCTTTTTCAGCCTGAGCGTCGCTATGGGCATTATGATTGCTTACGGTTCATATATACATGATGATGCCAATATAAACAGCTCGATAAACCAGATAGAGATTTTTGACACTGCTGTCGCTTTTTTGGCGGGCGTTATGATAATTCCTGCTGTCTATACGTTTGCGGGCACGCAGGGAATGGAGGCATCGGGTCCAGGCTTAATGTTTGTGACAATGCCTAAGGTGTTTATGGCGATGGGGCGTATCGGAAATATCGTGGGCTGCCTGTTTTTTGCTATGGTGCTTTTTGCGGCGATTACCAGTGCGGTGTCTGTAATGGAGGCGGTGGTGTCAAGCTTTATAGACGAGTTTGGGCTGTCGCGCACGAAGGCGTCAGTTGTGGAAACCGTGATTGCGCTTGTCGCGGGAGTTGTTGTCTGCCTTGGCTATAATGCGTTTTACTTTGAATTAAAGCTGCCAAATGGCTCTACAGCGCAGATACTTGACATAATGGATTATATCAGCAACAACATTTTGATGCCCATAGTGGCGATTTGCACCTGCATTTTGATCGGCTGGATAGTAAAGCCGAAGACAGTAATAGACGAAGTAGAAAAGACTGGCGGCAAAATGGGCAGGAAAAAGCTTTATGTGGTGATGATAAAATTTGTCGCGCCTGTGTTGCTGGCGGTGCTTCTTTTGAAGTCGTTTGGGTTGTAAAATGTTTGGGAAAACGTAATAGCGGTGTTTTTATTCACACTATAAGACTATACCGCCCTTATGACTTCATAAAGATTAATGGAAATATGATTTCGGCACATAAAATATAAAATTTAATGAGGGAAATATCTGCCCGGCGTAAAAGAGTTTACTGTTCACTTAATCTGTGCTATTATATAATCAACAATAAAACTAAAATCTGACATACGGAGGAAGAATGAAATCAACCAGCACACCATATGATGATGTGTTCCGAACCCTGCTGAACGACTGCAGCAAGCTGATAATACCGCTTATAAACGAAGTGTTTGGGGAGCATTACACAGGAAATGAGCGGATAGTGTTTTCGCCAAATGAGCATTTCATAAATCAGCAGGACGGAGCGGAATACGAATGCATTACGGACACGAAATTTAAGATAATAGGAAAAGAAACAAAAAATTACCATTGGGAATGCCAGAGTACGGCGGACAGCAGCATGGCAGTCAGAATATTTGAATATGCTTCCCAGATAGCGCTTGATGAGGGAGAAATAAGCGCAAACCGATTGACAGTGACATTTCCACATTCGGCAGTGCTTTACCTAAGAAGCAGCAAAATGACACCTGATGAAATGTACATAGAGATAAAAACGCCAGGGGGCAGCATAACCTACAGCATACCCGTGATGAAAATGCAGGTGTATGCCATAGATGATATTTTTGAAAAGAATCTGCTGTTTCTCCTACCGTTTTATATATTTACACATGAAAAAGAGCTGGAAGAATATGATAAGAATGAGGATAAGCTGGAAATATTAAAACAGGAGTATGAAGGCATAAAAAAGCGTCTGGAGGAAAAGACGGTAAAAGGCGAAATAGATGAATATACAAAATGTACGATTACTGATATGTCAAAAAAAGTATTAGAGCATTTGGCTGACAAGTACGAAAATGTTAAGAAGGGAGTTGGTCTTGTTATGGGAGGACGGATTCTTGATTATGAGGCGAAGACAATAAAAAATGAAGGTTTGCGTGAAGGCAGGAATGAAGGCATAAATGAGGGTTTACGTGAGGGCAGGAAGGAAGCGGCACGAAATCTGATACGTGCGGGTAAAATGTCGTTGGAAGAAATAGCCGAGTGCGTAAATCTGACGCTTGATGAATTGAATGTTCTGGCTTCAGAAGGAGCAATCAAGCAGGGAAATGCGCAGTGAATGGATTTTAATTAATTCAATATATTGTGAAACGCTATTGCGAGAAGGAAAAAGGTGTGCATAATAATTGCGCGCCTTTTTATGTGTCTGTTTGGAACATATTTTGACAGAAAACTTTATTCTACCCAAACATAAGAAAGTGTGCTACAATACATTTGGCTGGACATAATTTACATCCTTATGCAGACATCAAGAAATGCATAAAATAAAAGGTAGTAAAGGGGAGATACTTATGACACTTAAAGAGTTGCCTATCGGAAAAAAAGCTACTGTCACGACGGTAGGAGGCGAGGGGGCGCTCAGGCAGCATTTTCTGGATATGGGCATTATACCGAATACGGATATCGTGTTTGTAAAATATGCGCCGCTGGGCGATCCCATGGAATTTATGGTGCATGGATATGAGCTTACCCTGCGCGTGGCGGATGCTGAAAAAATAGAAATTAAGGATATACGGGAAGACGTCGCTGACTCCCCTGCGTCTGTGTCGAAAGAAAAGGCGCAGCGGAAAAAAGCCGTAGAGCACCCTGGTCTTGGCGAGGGCGGCAAATACCATGAGAAGGCGACGGAAAATCCGCTGCCTGACGGCATACAGCTCACATTTGCGCTGGCGGGCAATCAGAATTGCGGAAAAACCACGCTTTTCAATCAGCTCACAGGTTCAAACCAGCACGTCGGCAATTTCCCGGGCGTCACTGTGGACAGAAAAGACGGCGTGATAAAAGGCAACAGCAACACGCTTATTACAGACCTGCCAGGCATTTATTCAATGTCGCCGTACTCAAGCGAGGAGATAGTGACAAGAAGCTTCATAATGAAGGAAAATCCGAGAGGAATCATCAATGTCGTTGACGCGTCAAATATAGAAAGAAACCTTTATCTCACAATGCAGCTCATGGAGATGGACATTCCCATGGTGCTTGCGCTCAATATGATGGACGAAGTGCGCGGCAACGGCGGCTCAATCCAGATAAATGAGATGGAGGAGATGCTCGGTATACCTGTCGTGCCGATTTCCGCGGCAAAAAACGAGGGCATAGACGAGCTTATAAACCATGCGCTTCACGTGGCAAAATACCAGGAACGCCCCAAACGCATTGACTTCTGCGGCGCGGACAAAAACGGCGGCGCCGTACACAGATGCCTGCACGCTATCAGGCATTTGATAGAAGACCATGCGGTAAGGGCAGGCATACCAGTGCGCTTTGCGGCAAGCAAGCTTGGCGAGGGCGACGAGGACATTTTAAACAGCCTTGATTTGGACGACAACGAAAAGGAAATGCTGGAGCATATTATCTGCCAGATGGAAAAAGAAAGCGGAATGGACAGGGCGGCTGCAATCGCGGATATGCGTTTTGCCTTTATAAATGAAGTATGCGCGGCGACAGTGGTAAAGCCAAAGGAAAGCAAGGAGCACCACAGAAGCGCGCAGATTGACAAAATCCTGACTGGAAAATATACGGCAATACCGTCTTTTATCGCGATAATGGCGCTTGTATTCTGGCTTACATTTAATGTCGTGGGCGCATGGCTTCAGGGGCTGCTTGAAACGGGTATAGACTGGCTTGCCAACCTGACGGACTCCGCGCTTACGGCGGCAAACGTAAATGCCGCGCTCCATTCGCTTATTATTGATGGCATATTCAACGGCGTGGGAAGCGTGCTGAGTTTCCTGCCCATCATAGTGACGCTGTTCTTTTTCCTGTCGCTTTTGGAAGACAGCGGTTACATAGCAAGGGTAGCGTTTGTGATGGACAGGCTGCTTAGGAAGATAGGTCTGTCAGGGCGCAGCATTGTGCCTATGCTGATTGGCTTTGGCTGTACAGTGCCTGGCGTTATGGCGACAAGGACACTTCCGTCGGAGCGCGACAGGAAAATGACAATTTTGCTCACTCCGTTTATGAGCTGTTCCGCAAAAGTGCCGATTTACGGCTTTTTCGTGGCGGCGTTTTTCCCGCATTATGGCGCGGTGATTATGATTGGGCTTTATCTGCTTGGCATTATGATAGGCATTTTAATGGCGGTTTTGACTAAAGGCACGGTATTTAAAGGCGAGGCAGTGCCGTTTGTGATGGAGCTGCCAAACTACCGTATGCCTGGGGCAAAAAATGTAGGGCATCTGCTCTGGGATAAGGCGAAAGACTTTTTGCAGCGGGCGTTTACGGTTATTTTCCTTGCTACTATAATCATATGGTTTTTGCAGACCTTTGATTTCAGGCTCAATATCGTGACCGATTCAAAGGACAGTATGCTTGCGGCGGTGGCAAGCGTGATAGCGCCGCTACTTTCACCGCTTGGACTTGGCGACTGGCGGATATCTACGGCGCTTATCTCCGGATTTATGGCAAAGGAGAGCGTGGTGGCGACGCTGTCCGTGCTGTTTGGCACGACGGGGGCGCTTGCGGGCGTACTCACTCCGCTTGCGGCGGCGAGCCTGCTTGTGTTCAGCCTTCTCTATACGCCATGCGTAGCGGCAATCGCGTCAATAAAGCGCGAGCTTGGCGCAAAATGGGCGGCAGGCGTCGTAATCTGGCAGTGCGTGATTGCGTGGATAGCGGCGTTTGCGGTGCGGATTATTGGTATGGCGTTTTTATAAAGCCTGATGCGCGAATCAGCGGACAGGCTTTGGGTGAGGCAGCGAAGTCTGTAGACATGGAAGAACTTTGCCTGACAAGATGGAGCGTCTGCCCAAAGCAGAGTGGTGATAAGCGAAAAAAAGTAATGAAAATATCTGTAAAATATTGATATTTTCATTTTGAATGGCTATAATAAAATTACAATTTAGATTAGTCGGAGGCAACCGGTTATGGCGTACATCGAAAGAGCAATCACATCAGTGTTGAAGGAAAGGGTAAAATCAAGCAAATGCGTGCTTGTGACGGGCGCGAGGCAGGTGGGCAAATCCACGGCTGTCAGGCACGAATTTCCCGAATTTAACAGAGCCAATTTCGACGACAGGCTGACAAGGCTTCAGGCTAGGGAGGAGCCAAAGCTGTTTTTCAAGAATAATCCATGCCCGCTTTTTATTGATGAGGTGCAAAAGGAAAGCTCAGTTTTGGAGGAAATTAAGCTCGTTGCTGACGAGACGGAGCAGAGAGGTCTCTTTATTTTGTCAGGTTCACAAAGGCTGGAGCTTATGAAAGGAATGAGTGAATCTCTGGCAGGCAGAGTATCGGTTTCCGAATTGCTGGGTCTTTCGCTGCGCGAAATATGCGGGGTAAAGTTTAATCGGCATTTTGTTCCGACAGATGATTATATTCAGGAGCGCGAGCAGGAAATAAAGCCATATAAAGACATCTGGCAGATAATACACAAAGGCTCATATCCTGAATTATATGATGTGGAGCGGGACTGGCAGGACTATTATTCGTCATATGTATCTACTTATCTTGAAAGAGATGTGAATGAGCTTATTTCAAGCGATGGTGTTACATTTACTAAATTTCTGACAACGGTAGCGGCGAGGACGGGTGAAATATTAAATTATGCTAATATAGCAAGCGAGGTAGGCGTAAGCGAGCCGACAGTCAAGAACTGGATTTCGATTTTGGAGAGGACAGGGATTGTCTATCTTTTGCATCCATACAGTCAAAGCGCGTTAAAGCGTGCGATTAAGGTCCCTAAAATGTATTTCAAGGACACGGGACTGGCATGCTACCTGACAAGGTGGATTGCGGCGGACGCGTTGAAATGTTCGGCGGTCGCGGGCAGCATGTTTGAAACCTTTGTGGTATCGGAGATATTGAAGTCGTATGCAAATGAGGGGAAAGATTATAAATTCAGTATTTTCTATTACAGGGGCAAGGACAAGAGGGAAGGGCAGGAGAATGAAATTGACTTAATTATTGAGGAAAACGGAATTTTGTATCCCATAGAAATTAAGATGACTGGAAACCCAAAGGCGAATATGGCAGCGGCAAATACAATACTTGATAAGATACCTGATAGGACAAGAGGCATGGGTGTGATACTGTGCCTAGTTGACAGGAAAACATTTCTTCGGGAAAATCTCGTGGCGCTGCCGATAGAGTATATATAGATATTCGTCTGCTGCCAAAGATAAAATGATAAACACGGTTTAAATATTATGCATAATAGCGCACGGAGGTCAGAATTATTATCGGCGGAAAGGAAATATATTAGCCAGAAAGCAGGACTGGCGGAAAAATAAGGAACTGAAAAATGTGGAAAATAACGCATATATTTGACGGCGACTACGGCTGTGAGGAATTAGCGCCTGGCGAAAAGCCTAAGGTCACTGTGACATTGGAAGATGAAAGCGGTGGGCGCAGGCATCTGAGCGTCGAGGATGACTGGCTTATAAAAAATGGGCTTGATGTTGGTTCTATATGGACTGAAAAATAAAAATACGGTCTAAATCCTTACCCGAGCATAGTGTTGTGGGGAGTTGTATTTAGACCGTGTTTTTATTATTGTGAAAATTGAGTGTTGCGGCGGTTGTGCTTTTCACCGCCTTTGCCGCCAAAGCCCCCGCCCATTCCCATATTGCCCATATTGGAGATGTCAAGACCTGATGTATCTACTGCGGAGGTATCGCCCGAAAGCTGTCTGCTTACGGCATCAGCCCTGAGTGTCACAAAAGCTTCAAGAGCCTGCACGCCGTCGTCAAATTCATCTGCTGTGCAGAATTTTGTCGGATCTTTTTCGACATAAGGCTTTATAAGCGCCTGCGTGTCCTCAATCATCTGCGCAAGCTGTCCGTCGGAGAACCACCGCTCGATAAATTCGGAAAAAAGCTCGTGGTACTCCTGCGTATATTTTTCATCGGAAAATATCCACCCAATCATTGGGCGGTCGTCTGCGCTGCCCCCAGAAACAGGATTGTCAATATCCGCATTTACCGAGCTGTCGGCGTTGCTGTTTTGGAAAGAGCCAAAGGCAAGGTTATAGTCCCATGGAATCATGGCAAGCTGTCCGTCCTGCTCGTGAAGATAGTAGTTGTGAATCATTGAGCCTGTATAGCTGTCGCCGTTGCACACGAAATTGTGTACTACAAAGTAGCGGATTACCTCGTCGGTATCTACAGTATTTTCAAGGTCTGTGTATTCGTTAAGGTTTTTGAGGGACGAGATTAGGCGCTTTTTGTCGGCAGATGTAATATCCGTTTTGGCGTTGTCAAAAATATTGCTGTAACTTTCAACGTTATCGTCGATATATTTCAGCTTTACATCATCACTTCCTCTGGCGCCGCCGTTTGGCATTCCACCGCCGTTTGGCATTCCGCCGCCATTTGGCATTCTGCCGCCGTTTGGCATTCCACCGTCGTTTGGCGGTGCGGGAAAGTCGCCTCCTGCTGTTTCACCATCTAAGTCTTTTTGCGGCATATTCTGTGAATTTGTATCATCATCAAAGTCAAAGTCATCAAAATTAAAGTCCTTGCCGTTGCCAAGCCCGCCGCCAAAGCTCATGCTGTCAGGTTTATACAGATTTCCGCTGTCATTTCCATAATTCCTCTGCAGAAAGCTGTCCTCCACGCTTTCGACAGCAAGATACAGCCCCCAGTCCTCGCCGTTGACCGTGATATAGGCGTAGCTGCAAAGCGGTGCGTCTACACCGAAATCGCCCATCATTTGATAGACAAGGTAATCCTTCATCATAGTGTTGTCCTGGATCAAATTGTTCAGGCACAGCTTGTCAAGTCCGTGGTAAGTTTTTCCGTCCTCGTAATGGTCAAATTCAAGCTTAAAGCTGTAGCGCGTGCTGTCCATAGAACGGACTGAGCTAAGCGAGGTATTTCCCTTTGCGCGTATACCTATATTTTTATAGCTTTCGCCGTCGATAATGACTGCGCAGGGGCTGTACTCCTCATTTTCGCAGCTTTCAATAAATTCGTCCCAGTCGTTCATTACGATGTCGATAGTATGTACAGAAGATGTGTCAAAAATCATATCCTCATAGCCCATTGTCCTTCCCTCTGCGGAGGAGTTAAGGGCTGCGCCGCATAAAATTAAAACAGTCAGCGCAAGCGAGATTATAATTGCTGCAATGCAGATTTTGCCCATATGTCTGCTGGTTGACATTGTTCTGCCTCCTATCCCATGTAGTCGCCGTTGTAACTTACAAGCACTGCGCTTTTTACGTCCTGCATTTCAGAAAGCTCATTGATAAAGTCTGTATTGTCGTCTTTCAGGCGGATTTCAAAATTGACCTCAACCATGCCTTTTTGCGCGCTTTTGCTTTTGACTGTGCAGCGCTTTGTCATTTTGCTAAGATATTCCTTTGCCGCCTTTTCGCTTTCACTGCCGTCACAGGACAGGATGGCGATATATGGATTGTAGTGAGACTTTTTGTTTACAAAAATGAGAAGAATAACGCCGATAATCACGCTGCCGATAACGGCAAGGGGGATAAAGCCTGCCGCAAGCACTATTCCAACTGCAATCGACCAGAACAGGAACGCTATGTCGAGCGGCTCCTTGATTGCCGTGCGGAAACGGACAATGGACAGAGCGCCCACCATGCCGAGGGACAAAACCACATTGGAGGTGACGGCAAGGATTACGACTGTCGTAATCATAGTCATGGCAATGAGCGTCACGCCGAAGCTTGACGAATACATCACGCCCTGATATGTCTTTTGGTACACAATAAAGATAAACAATCCTATGCAAAAAGCCAAAACCAGAGCGATAGCCATATCAAGAAGGCTTACTGCTGTTACGTTTTCCATAAAGCTTGATTTGAAAATGTCGTTAAAATTCATAATTTTTGCTCTCCTTTTATTTTTCATTAATATTGTAGGTAATTGTGAAAGGTTTTCTAAGCCGTTCGAATAGAATTTTCCCAAATGCTTTTGTAGTTGCAAGCTTAACCGTATATGCGGCACTGTGCATATTTTGAAAAAGCGCCTGCGTGTCTGCTGGGAAGCTGTACTGCGTCGCGTATGATGTCGGGAAGAAAATTATCCCACTTCACTTCCATAATAATCGGGGCATTGCCTGCAGGAATCGTGACACAGTCCCAATTTAAAAAGTCCGTGCAGCTAAGTCCCGTGCGTATGTTGTAGTCAAAGGTGACGCGGACATTTCCAGGGGCATATACGAAAGGCTCCCGCGTGTAATCCACGATTGTTTTCGGGCGCAGCCCTGTCGTCTGCATTTTTGCGTACAATTCGCGGACAAGCCCATGCGGGTGTTCCTTCATCCGGTCAAGGTTTCCGTCAACAATCGCCTGCGCCTCTTTGACGGTGATTGCGGCGGATTGCTTATTGCCGAGGCTGTTCAGCTTGCTTTTTTTCTCCAGATGAATTTCCTGAATATTTCCGTTGTAGTAGCGTATGCGGAATTTTTCGCGGACACTTACGCCGTCCAGCTTTTCACGCAGCGCGGTGTCTGACAGCGTATCAAAATATAGACTTCGTATAGTGTATTTTCCGTCAATGGCATAGGGGTCACACTGCATAATGCTCCGCAGCCGCAGCCGCAGCGTCAGCAGATCCGCGTTATTGATTTCATGTTTTAGTTCATGCCTGTAAACCATCTTCTGCTTCTCCTTTCCGTCACGCGAATAAAAGTAACCGCGGACAAGTATAAAGCCATTCTAAATTGCAGCTTTTTAGGCTGTTTTGGCTGTCACTATTGAGATTATAAGAGCGCAACCTTAAATGAACTTAAAGAAAAATAATAAAAGGAATTTTTGCTGAAAATTTTTATTATAAATACCTTTTTATAATACTTTTTAAGTATAGAAGTCTATTTAATATATGTATTTGATATTAAACCAAACCCCATGTATAATAAAATCAAGTAAGGCGCCGTTTATTATGCACGTTTAGCAAAATTTCACGCTGTTAATATAGAATTTTGCAAACGCCTAAAAATTCATCATAAAGGGGGATATTGCTGTTGGACACGGAAAAAATGATATATTTCGGGGAGGACACAGACGCAGACAGCGACAGGCTGATGGCTGACGGTGAATTGTTTCAGGAGGCAATAAAAATCACAATGGAAATCAATTGCCAGTATCATAAGCCGGATGAGCTTAAAGTGCTTATGGAGCGTCTGACAGGCAGGCGCATAGGCGGCGGGTTTCGTATGTTTCCGCCGTTTTACACAGACTTTGGGAAAAATATTGTAATAGGAAATGATGTATTTATCAATTCGGGCTGCCATTTTCAGGATCAGGGCGGCATTTGGATTGGAGATGGCGCGTTGATTGGACATAATGTGACGCTTGCTACTATCAACCATGACCTTGAACCCGAAAATAGCCGAAAAAATCATTATGCGCCGATTAAAATCAGGGAACACGTATGGATTGGCTCAAACACTGTAATCCTTCCAGGCGTGGCGGTTGGAGAGTGGGCGGTAATAGGAGCGGGCGCGGTAGTCACGAAAGATGTCAAGCCTTATACAGTTGTCGGTGGCGTGCCTGCAAAAATAATAAGGTGCGTGGAAAGGCAATAGTGTGAAAAATAAATTTTTCACACGCAAATTTGTGCTTGGTGTATAAATTCTCAGGTGTATCAAGAATGGAGGATTGGTATGATGAAACGTGTTGTTACAGTTATTTTTACATTTATAATGGTCTTTGGGCTTGTTGCCTGCAATGGAAGTGAGGCGCAGGGCAGGGTAAAAAAGGCGGCAGACTTGGGACAGAGCAAAGACGAGGAGGAAAATGTTATGAGTTTACCCGAGACACAAAGCACAGGACAGGCAACGCCTGATATAGAGAAAAACAATATTCTTGTGGCATATTTTTCAGCTACAGGCACGACGAAGAAGCTTGCGGAATACGCCGCCGATATTTTGTCTGCCGATATTTACGAGATTACGCCAGAGCAGCCTTATACATCTGATGATTTGGCGTATTATACAGGCGGCAGGGCGGATCAGGAGCAGAATGATCCTGACGCGCGCCCTGCGATAACAGGCTCTGTCGCAAATATGGAGCAGTATGATGTGGTTCTGCTGGGCTATGCTGGTGGTATAATAGGACTAAATTAAGAGAAGCCCAGTAAAATCAAGGGTTTGCACTGATTTAGTCCTATTATTTTAAGCCCATTTTAGGTCAAGATTAGGACAGCGCTGATCAAAATCGAAAACCTACATTACGAAAGTCAGATAATGGTCGATCACTGATACGGTCATTCTATGGCTTTAATGAAATGCGAGGTGAAACAGAACAATTAAGATTTAGGCAGGACTAAATTAGCTCTCAAAGCGGATATTCCGTTTGTGTAACGCTAATCTGGTCCTGCCTTTTTGTTTTGAGAAGGAGGATTTACAGATGGGCTTTACAAAAAGGGAGCTGATTCAGTTCTTAGACGGGCTGGTGGAGTTAGCCAGCGGGGAAAACAAGGCAAAAGCAGTATTGGCAAAAGAAAAGTTCCTAAGTGACTTTGAAAACATTTATGGATACGAAAAGGAGGGGATCACAGAAGCTTCAAAGCTGCCGCCACGCTATATAGCGGCAATGCCGGATACGGTACAGGAAGAAATCAGGCAGAAAGTAATGACAGCGCTGGTGGAACACGGCGAATGCACTCCTGAAAATGTTGACCGTGCCATGAGTTCCAAAATCCATGACTTAGAAGGTCTGACTGACATTCGTGATTATGCAGAGCGGATGGAAGCGGAACAGAGGAAGAAAGCGGAGCAGAAAGGGAGGGGCGGCAGATGATACAGGCAGCGGCAGGCATTATAACAGCGGCAGCATTTGTGTTTTATTTATCGCTTGCAAAATCAGCAGGCATGGCAGAGCGGAAGATGGAAGAACTGGACAGGCTTTCCGCCGAAAGAAAGGCGGGCGGCCTGGATGGGGATTAACGCAAAGGTCAGGAAATACCCAAAAGCAGGGGACGCCATTACGGCAGAAGCGTTACTGGAAGGGGACATACGAAGCTGTATGCGCTGCAGGTTTTTCCATAACAGCAGACAGTGCATTGCCAGTAAATGCGTGAAAATGTCGGGGAATCCGCCGGCATCGGAGATTGGCAGGGAAAGCCAGTGTTTTGGCTGTCCTTACCACCAGACAGAGAGATACTGTTTTCCCTGCATGAAAAAGCTGCTGGAGGGGACGGAGGGAAAATCAACATGAGTAAATTATGGAGGAAGAACAGAATGGAAAAACATATTGAAGTAATCGGGATCGATCATGGCTGGTCGAATATGAAAACAGCCACACAGATTTTTACGACAGGGGTAAAGGAGATCACAACGGAACCCGCATTTTATGACGATGTGGTGGAACTGGACGGAAAGTATTACAAGGTAGGCGGGAAACGCCTTGAGGTCAGGGACACGAAAGTTGAGAATGACAACTTCTATCTGCTTACCCTTGCGGCAGTCGCAAAGGAACTGAACAGGCGGGGAATGAGAAATGCGGATATCCTTTTATCAGCAGGCCTTCCCCTGACAAGGTTCGGCGCAGAGAAGCAGGACTTCATTGATTATCTGTCAAAGAAGAAAGAAGTCAGTTTCCGTTTTGAGAAGGAGAAGTACACGGCAAGGATAGCAAGGGTGTCCGTATTCCCACAATGCTATGCGGCGGTTGCAGAACAGTTGAGAACTTTGCCGGGGCGTGTGGCAGTGGTGGATATAGGGAGCTGGACCATTGACATCATGCCGATAGAGAATGGCAAGCCGAATGAGGCGGAATGCGTCACAAGCCAGCAGGGGCTTATCCGCTGCATGAGAATAATCAACGAGGAGTGCAGCAGGCAGATCGGGCAGGAGCTTGAGGAAAACGTGATACAGCAGGTCATGGCTACCGGAGAGGCGGCGCTGCCGGATAAGTACATGAACATTGTAAAGGAATGCCTGCGTGATTTTGCACAGAAAGCCTACAACACCCTGAAAGAACACGGTTACAACCTCGATGTGACGCCGATCGTGTTCGTAGGCGGCGGTGCGGCGGTCATGAGGCTGTTCGGCTCCCATGACGGCGGGAATGTCCGGTACATTGAGGACATCAGGGCAAACGCAAAGGGGTATGAGCAGCTGGGCAGGATTTTCCTTGCAAAGCACCGTAACCGGATAGGGCAGGGGTGAGGCACATGGCAAAGTCAAATATCTGCTACCACAGTGTCCGGCTAAACCTTGACAATGAGCAGCACTGCAGGGTACACAAGGTCCTGTCGGAACTGAATACGGAAATACACAAATCCGTCAATCAGTTCATCGTCGATGCGGTGGATTTCTATATCCGCAGCCTGAATGATGAAAGCCTTGTGAAAGATGCGGCGGAACAGAAGAAAAATGCAGGGTATATTTCAAGGGATGACCTTGACAGCATACGGGCGGAGCTGAAAAGCGAAGTCAAGAATGAAATCATCATGCTTCTTGGGGCGGCGCTCGGAGCCGGGGGCGTGAGGGTGGCTGCAGCACCCACGGGCAGGAACAGCGTGGATGCCGCAGCAGTGGAAACGGCCGGCGGTGTTAAGGAACCGGATGATCCAGCCATGATGGAACTGGTTGACAGCTGGGGATAGGAGGAATGTTTTATGGCAGGAATAGTTTTAAGAAAGACCGGGGTGGCATTGCTTACCATATTGAAATGGATATTACAGGCAGTGCTTGCGGCATTTAAGCTGGCGCTTGGGACAGCCAAACTGTTCCTGCTGTTACTCGCCCTTGTTATGAGGATTGTGCTGGTTATGGCAGGAGTTTCTGTTGGCAGACGATAGGAGGTGGGCGGTATGTGGAAGCTGAAATTCTACAGGGCATATGCAGATGACAAGGGACTGAAAAGAATGCTCGCATATTTTGGCAGAATGAAGTAGTTTCACAGGAGGAAGCAATGCACAGAATACGGGACAGACCTGAAGCGATATAATTCATAAACATGCATGGATTTGGCGGGGCATGTAAGCCGGGGAAGCTTATATGCCCCGCCTTTTTTTGCAGAATTGAAGGAGGAACAGATTTTATGATGGATTATGGGATATTCAAAGAGGCAGTGAAAGGAAGCTTTTTATCATACATGCCTGAGAGTTACCAGGGCATGGAGGTAAGGGTTGAACCGGTAACAAAGGTAAACCGTAAACTGGACGGGCTCAGCCTTCTGGCGGAGGACGAAAAAATTATGGTTTCCCCCACTTTATATGTCAACGACATGTATGACCAGTATTTAAGGACGGGGGACTTACAGGCAGCCCTGCGGGAAACGGCGGAAGCAATGGATGCGGCATTCAGGGAGGCGGAACTTCCGACGGTTGATATAAGCACGGCAAAGGACAATATCATCTTCCAGCTCATAAATACCGCACAGAATGAGGATATGCTGAAAGACAAGCCGCACAGGGAATTTCAGGACATTTCCATTATTTACCGCTGGGTGGTAAGCGTGGGTGAAAAGGGAATCGCAAGCACTGTAATCAGCGATGATCTGGCAAAGGAGCTTGGCATGGGGGAAGAGCAGCTGTTCAGGGCAGCGGCGGAAAACACCAGACGCATACTGCCTCCTGTGGTGAAGTCCATGAATGAAGCCATAATGGATATGCTTATGGCTGACGGCATGCCGAAAGAACTGGCAGAGCAAATAACCGGGGAACAGGAGCCGGAACAGGCCATGTGGGTTATTACGAATGAACGTGGGATTGACGGTGCGGCTTCCATGCTTTATGAGGATGAGCTGCACAGTCTGGCGGAGGGCCTGGAAAGAAACCTGTATATCCTGCCATCTTCCGTGCATGAAGTCATTGCAGTGTCTGTTGATATGGGCGAACCGGAAACGCTGGCACGGATGGTCGCAGAGATAAACATGGACCATGTGGAACTGGGCGAGAGGCTTTCCAACCAGGTGTACCACTATGACAAAGACCTGCGGAGGATCACGCTTGCAACCGACACGCCGGACAAAAGGCTGGACGGCATTGTGGCAGAGCCGGAACCTGTTTATGAAGCAA
>X301_European_Hare__coassemble_957_pt1 | contig 30559 bp, 25 predicted proteins | sample X301_European_Hare__metabat2_low_PE_011 | metagenome-assembled genome bin X301_European_Hare
CGGCGTAAGCTTTGAAATAACAAAAAACGGCAGCAATATAACGGAATTAGCGCCAGCCGCTGAAAACTGGGTATCCGATGGCGACACGCATACAGCCAGAATATCATTCAGCGACGACGGCGCATATACCATAAAGGTAAAATGCATTGATTTAGCCGACAATGAAAGCGTATATGATGAAGCCGACTATTTTGTCATAGACACAACGCCGCCGCAGGTATCAGTATCATATGATAAAACAGCGTTAAATGAAATCTGGTACAATGCAAATGTGACAGCCGAAATAAAAATAGTTGAGCATAACTTCCGGGAAGAAGATTTTAACCTTATATCACAGCCTGCCAAAATGAATACCCCATGGAAGAATGACGGGGACATTCACACATCATCAATAATATTTGATGCTGACGGCGAATACGCATACGGAATAAACTATACGGATTTGGCGGGCAATCAGGCGGCAGCTTCTGTAAATGAGCATTTTATAATAGACACGCAGCTGCCGCAGATAACTATAAGCGGAGTACAGGACAACTCGGCGAACTCTGGCGATATTGCGCCGTTCGTGAGCATAACCGACCAGAATATAGACGGCACGTCAATAATGATAACGATGACAGACGGATTAAACAATGAAATAGGGCTTCAAAGCAGCATTTCACAGACTGAGCAGGGTTTTACATACCAGCTTTTAAACGTATCAGGACAGCCCGACTCCATATATCATCTAAAGGCAACCGCAAGCGACATGGCGGGCAACCAGAATATAATGGATATCCGTTTTTCACTAAATCGAAACGGCTCGTCATACGATATAACGGACGCTTATCCGATTGTCAGCCAGATGTACAACAAATATGAAAATCTCCATGACATAAGACTGATAGAAACAAATGTAGATGAGGTGCAGCAGTTTAATATTTATATGAACCGCAATGGAGAGCTTGTAAAAAGCGTGAACACTTCACAAAAACCATGGCATTTCAGCCAAAACAAGCTTTATTACACTACAGAGCGTTATGGCAGCCCTGAGCTTGGATATACATATGAATACATTATATATAAGGAAAACTTTCAAAAGGAGGGCAGCTATAAGCTTACATTCAGCTCAGTTGATAAGGCGGGCAACCACGTCAACAATACGCTTGAAAATAAGGAGGCGCAGATTTCCTTTATAGTAGACGACACTCCTCCTGCGGTGTACATAGACGGCGTAAAGACGGACAAGCCCTATGCGGCTGTCGGGACTTCGGCAAATGTCTATATAAAAGACAATTTTAAATTTGAGGAGGCGGAATTGTACCTTATAAACGAGGATAATAAACGCGTTAAAACATGGAACTATATGGATTTAGTCCAAAAAGACCAGAATACTGGCGAGGGCATAACTCTTGACCTGCCCGCAGACGGTAAAAAACGGTCGCTTATATTTTATGTGAAAGATTGTGCGGGAAATGAGGCCGCCACGCTTGCGGATAACACAGAGGTGCCAAGGAGCCCTTCAATAACTAATGGCGCCGCCGCAGAAATCCCAAATCCTGCGGAAAATGAAAACCAGATGCAGACAGCGCAGGACATACCGTATCTTATTGCGTCTGTTGTAATTTTTTCCTTTGTATTATGCATATGCATATTATTTGTCTGCCTTGCAAAAAGGGCAAAAAGCAGAACGGACACTCATTCATAAAGTTAAGATTTTTAACAAATAATAAAATATTATTATTTTCATTGACTTATCCTTGTGAAAAAGGTTATAATAATATAACCGTGCAGCCGGGGAGTCAGCGGTGCCCTGTACCTGCAATCCGCTATAGCAGGGGTGATGGGAGGCCGAGGGTTTGCGTTTGTATAGCTGCCCTTTATAAGTGGCGTTGAAGTTTGGGTCTTGCGCAATATGTGCCATTGAACCGTGTCAGGACAGGAATGTAGCAGCACTAAGGTGGATTTCGTATGTGCCGCAAGGGTGCCTGGGCGGAGCAAACTGTAAAGGTAACGTGTATGGATATAAAATTCAAAGCATCCCGCGCGGTAGAGAGAGGACAATGCGATTAGCATACTTAAGGACTAAGAGCGCGAAACACCGCGCAGAAAAGAGGAGAACAGTGAAAAGAAAAAATATTCAAGGCAAGGGAATGGCGCTGATTCTGGCGGTTACGCTTGCAGCGGCGCTTTGTGGCTGCGGCTCAAACAAGGACACAGAGGAGCCCGCTACAGAGATTGATTTTTCAAATATTACAAATAATGCGTCAGATGATACTGCGGAAACAGAGCCGCAGACAGAGATGGTATCAACAGAGGCGGCCACTGAGGAGGAAATTCCTGAGGGTATGTACCGCAGCGAGATTACAAATGAGTGGATTGACGAGAGCCTTAAGGATCAGCGCCCTGTCGCCATAATGGTTGACAATGAGACCAAGGCGCTTCCGCATTATGGGCTTACAGAGGCTGATGTGGTTTATGAGCTTATGAACAGCACGGCAAACGGCAGAATTACGCGTCTGATGGCTATTGTCAAGGATTGGGGCAAGATTGAGCAGTTTGGCAGCATAAGGAGCACAAGGCCGACTAATGTTATGCTTGCGGCGGAGTGGAACGCTGTGCTTGTCCATGATGGCGGGCCTTTCTATATTGACCAGTATATTGCAAAGGATTATTCGGCAAACTTCAGCGGCGGCTTTACCCGTGTAAATAACGGCAAGGCAAGGGAGTACACAGAGTATGTGTGCACGGGAGATTTGGACTCCAGATTTGCAAATTCAAAGTACAGCACAGAGTATAATGAGAATTATGCCGGCCAGCATTTTGTATTCTCGGATTCAGAGGTAGAGCTTACAGCGGATAGAGGGGCAATTGACTGTACGCGCATAGAGCTTCCGTTCCCTCACAACGAGTCTATGCTTGAATATAATGAGGAAACCGGCACTTACGATTATTCAGAGTATGGAAAGGCGCATACAGATCCTCTCCATGACAACGCGCAGCTTACCTTTAAAAACCTTTTAATTCAGGATTGCACATTTGCACAGCTTGATGAGAACGGATATATGATTTACAATGTGGTTGGACAAGGCGATAATGCTTACTATATCACAAATGGCAAGGCTATAGAGGTTGTTTGGATTAAGCCGTCAGAGAGCGAGCCTACTATTTTCCTTGACAAGCAGACAGGCGAGCAGGTTGAGATGAACACAGGCAAGACATATATAGCGATTGTTCCTTCGGACAGCTGGGACGATTTAGTTATCCAGTAAATAAAATTAAGATTTTTGGGACTGTGGCAAGGGCTGAGCTTTTAGCCCGAGCGATAGTCCTATTTTTTATATTAGATTTTGAGGAGGAATGGAAGTTGTCTAAGTCATATGCAATTTCAGAGGACAAATATAAAGAAAAGCGCGCGTCAATGGAAAAAATGCAGGACGCTGAGTATCTTGACGATGCTTTGAAATATGACGGAAATGACCTTGGCGCTGTGTACGGCAAGGACAAGACCGTGTTTAAGCTGTGGGCGCCTACGGCGTCAGGGGTAAGGCTCAATCTATACGAAAAGGGCGACGGCGGTCTGCCTGTGGAAACTGTTGATATGACAGCGGGAGAAAAGGGCACATGGTTTTGTGAAAAGAGCGGGGACTTGAACGGGGTTTATTACACCTACTCTGTCACTGTAGGAAGCCAGACAAATGAGACAGCAGACCTTTATGCGTGGGCGGCAGGCGTAAACGGCAACAGAGGTATGGTAATTGACCTTGATGCGACAAATCCCGAGGGCTTTGAAAATGACATCAGGCCTGCATTTGAAAATGCGACAGATGCGGTAATCTATGAAATTCATGTCAGGGATTTGTCATCAGACGCTTCATCAGGCATTCGCAATGTCGGCAAATTTTTAGGCTTTACGGAAACAGGCACTAAAAACAGTGACGGGCTTGCCACAGGCCTTGACCACATCAAGGATTTGGGAGTTACGCATATTCAGATTCTGCCAAGCTTTGACTATGCGACAGTTGACGAGACGAAAACTGACACGGCGCAGTTTAACTGGGGCTATGATCCTAAAAATTACAATGTGCCCGAGGGTTCATACAGCACAGATCCCTGCCACGGCGAGGTACGCGTAAAAGAGATGAAGCAGATGGTTCAGGCGCTCCACGCAAACGGCATACGAGTGAATATGGACGTGGTATTTAACCATACCTACAATATAGAGGATTCGTGGTTTCAGAAGACAGTCCCCGATTACTACTATAGAAAGGCTGGCGGCAGCTATTCCAACGCGTCAGGCTGCGGCAATGAGACAGCCTCAGAACGCGCCATGATGCGAAAATACATAGTTGACTCCGTAGTTTACTGGGCCAGGGAATACCATATTGACGGCTTTAGGTTTGACCTTATGGCAGTGCATGACATTGATACCATGAATGCGGTAAGGGCGGCGCTGGATGAGGTTGATCCTACAATTATGGTATATGGCGAGGGCTGGACGGCAGACAACGCGGGCATACCCTCATCAGAGCAGGCATTAAAGCGCAATATGGCAAAAATGGAGGGCGTAGGCGCTTTCAGCGATGACATAAGGGATGCCGTAAAGGGCAATGTGTTTGACGCGCTTGACAGGGGCTTTGTAAACGGCAGGAGCGGAATGGAGGAGCGCATTAAATTCAGCATAGCAGGTGCTGTCCCACATCCTCAGATTATGGCATCACAAAAAGAAAATGTCGGTAAAAGCTGGGCGGCAGCCCCGTCACAGAGCATAAATTACGTGTCGTGCCACGACAATCTTACCTTCTGGGATAAGCTTGCCATCTCAAACGCTGACGACAGCGAGGAGATAAGAATAAAGATGAATAAGCTCGGTATTGCCATAGTGCTTACCTCTCAGGGAGTGCCGTTTTTTCAGGCGGGAGAGGAAATGCTCCGCTCTAAGCCTTCCGATAAATCCGATACAGGATTTGACGAGAACAGCTATATATCGCCTGATTCTACAAACAGCATTAAGTGGGACGACAAGGCAAAGGTATATGATGTTTATGAATACTACAAAGGTCTTATAGCCTTCCGCAAGGCGCATGGCGCGCTTCGCATGACTACGGCGAAGGATATCCGGAATAATCTTGTGTTTATGGGCGGGCTTGACGCAAACGTTGTAGCGTACATTATTTCAAATAAGCCGAATAATGAAACCGCCGAAAGGCTCATAGTTATTTTCAACGCGAACAGGAACGCCGTAAATGTGTGGCTCCCATCAGGCGAATGGGACATATGCGTAAACGGCGCGGCAGCAGGCACAGCTCCAATCGGCACGGCGGCAGGCAGCGTATCTGTTGACGGTATTTCGGCAATGGCGCTTGTTCAGGGCGACAGTGCTATTGAGAAAATTATGACTGGTAAATGAGAAGGCAGGTATGCAAAATTGTATGCAGCCATAGATAGGCAAGTACAAATTGTTCAAAAAATATATAAAAATTAAAAAATATATGCAAATCCCCTTGAATATAGTATGGTTCTATGCTATAACTATAGTACAAAACTACTGAAAATTTGCGGATAAATGTCAAAAAATAGTACATTTTGCGCAAAAATCTTGAAAATTGGAGGGGGAGCGTGTTATGGAGTACATGGAAGGAAAAGGCGCGGCTCGTGTTATCAATGATTACATAGAAAGGGAAGTGTCAGAATTTAAAAGAATCGCGGACAACGAGTTTTCTGGAGGAGTAGCTCCCGAGGCAAAGGCGGCATTTGCAAGAAAACCATGCTACAAGGTCATGGGAATGAATCTTAAAAGCCGTCCGGTGCTGAGATAATTAATTATGGAATAGCCAAAAAACCGTTATCAGAATATGCTTTAATTTCCTGATGGCGGTTTTTGTTTTATGGCTTTATGGTTATAGTGGGATAAATGCAAAAGTGAGGAGGAGGACTGTATGAAGGAAAAGAATGTTAAATTGTTTGCCGCATCCTTGACGGCTGCCCTGGCGCTTACGCTCACAGGGTGTTCACAGGAGAGCGGAAAAACGTCATCTGTTATTCAGGCTGCGGAGGATAATGCAGAAACAGAGACAGACACAGCACAACCAGAGCTGGAGATCACCGCAGAAAAAGAGACAGCTGCAGATGCAGATACCGAAGCCCCGACAGCGGCGCAGGTGCTTTCGCAGATGAACGTCGGCTGGAATTTGGGAAATACCTTTGACGCATGGGGAGCGCCCAATCCGATAAACAATGAAACCTACTGGGGCAACCCAAAGACGACAAAGGAAATGATTGATGCCATACGCGCACAGGGATTTAACACGATAAGGATACCTGTAACATGGAGTGAAAATGTGGGCACGGCACCCGAATACAAGATAGACGATGCGTGGCTTGAACGTGTGGCGGAGGTAGTTGATTATGCATATAATGAAGGAATGTTTGTTATTATCGACACACACCATGAGCCTGATTTCTGGCTGAAACCGCAGAGGGAGGGTTTGGACGTGATGAAGGGGGAGCTTGCCGCTATATGGGCGCAGCTTTCCGACAGATTTGAGGATTATGATTACAGGCTGCTCTTTGAGGGAATGAACGAGCCGAGAGTGAAGGGCTCGGCGCAGGAGTGGTCAGGTGGTACAGACGAGGGGCGCGCTGCGGTAAATGAACTGAATAGGGTGTTTGTTGACACAGTGCGCGCGGCAGGCGGCAAAAATGCGACAAGATGTCTGATAATATGTCCATATGGCAATTCAGTGACATATGATTCAATAACGCAGCTCGAGGTGCCTGATGATAAATATGTGATGGTATCGGTGCACCTTTACACTCCGTATGTATTCTGCTATGAGCCGGAGGGCAGTGTAAACGAATGGGACGGCACTCTAAAAAAAGACATAGAGAATGTAGCCGATATGGTAAATACAAATTTTATTGAAAAGGGAATCCCCGTGATAGTGACAGAGTTTGGCGCGGTAAACAAGACAGGCGCTGGCAGGGACGGCAGCCAAAACACGCAGCAGATATTAAGTTGGCTTGCCGACTATATGGAGGTCATGAATGGATATGGCATAAAGTGCATCTGGTGGGATAACGGTATATATGACGGTCAGGGCGAGAAATTTGCGATATTTGACAGAAGCAGCTGTACCTGGTATGCGCCAGAGATAGCGGATGCGCTGATAGAATACTCTAAGGCAGAGTAAAAGTGACGGGGCTTACGCACCAAGAATGTAATATGCAGGATATGCCGCGGGCATATGCTGTGCGGCAATATCCTGTATATATTTTCATAGTGCGGCGGCCCCATAATAAATTAAAGCATCTGGACAACCTCAGCCAAAAGCTGTACGAGAGCCGAATTCCAATATACAGTTACTTCATTTGTGGAATAGCTCCCTGTCATATCGACAATCGCCTTGGCGGGAGCCGTATTTTCAGAAAGCATCTGCTTTGCAAGCTCGTCAAGGCGTGCGCTGCAAGGTCCTCCAGAGAGCATGCCCGCCATAGCGCGTCCGTTAAAGCCTGACGGTCTGTGATGAGGGTGCTTTACCGCGTCTGTGCCGCAGCCGGTAAGATAACAAAGCCCCATAGGATTGCGTCCAAGCAGATAATGGAGCTGCTGTGCGGCGGCATTAAGGTATTTCGTATCGTTTGTAAGCTTATATGCATCGTAGAGATGTATGCCGTTGCAGGCGGCATAGAGGTTGCTGCCCCAAATGTAGCCGTCGGCGGTCAGTGATGCGCCGTATCCGTCGGAAAGCGTATTTGAAAGGAGCCTGTCGGCAAGCTCAAGCATAGATGCCTTGATGCGCTCGGCAAGCCCCGCATCGACGGGGTATCCGCAGGTAATGTAGGCGCGGTTGCCGTAGCTTCCCATATCCTCCCAGCCGTAGCCATGATAAATTTTTGCACTGGCAAGCTGTTCAAAGTCTTTTCTGTACTGTTCGTCACCAAAGGCTTTGTAAAGCTCGGCAGCAGCCCAGTAACGTTCGTCAGTGTCGCAGGCATCTCCGTATTCGCCTGTGCTGATTTCGGGGGGATTTTTAAATCCGCCCTCAAGCGTCATGCTGCGCATAGCCTTATAAGCCCGCTTTGACGCGTTTGCAAGCGTATCTGAAAATTCTGCGTCAGCCTCCCTGTACAGGCGGGATGCCATAGCCGCCGCAGCCGCAAAATCCGCTGTCGCCGTGACAGAAGCGGGGCTGATTACAAGCTCCTCTTTTTCCATATCGGGCATGATAAATCCGCAGAAGCTCCTGCATGAAACCTTGTGAAAAAGATTGCCGTCGCTGTCCTGCATTTTAAGCATCCAGTCAAGCTCATATTTTATCTCATCAAGGAAAGGCGAGGGCTTTGTGTCATTGATTTCGCTGTCGGGAGAAAGATAGAGCGACGAAAGCCCTTTGTTTTCTTCGTATGCATACATAAGCTGTGCGACAGCCATAGCTGCGGGGGCAATATAGCGCCCGTAATCGCCCGCGTCGTGCCAGCCGCCGCTTACATCTATTTTACGGTTGCTGCCATATACGATGGCAGGTGCAGTGTGGCATGCGCCATGTGAATATATGCCGCCCGCGCGTTTGGGAATGGCGCAGCCGCAGCGCTGTAAGTAGAAAAAGGCAGACGCTTTCTGAAAAACGTCATTATATACATCAGCGCCAATTTCAAATGTATCGGATTCGCCATATCCGTCGGCAGTGATATAATATCTGCCAGGCGCCGTGACCTTGGAAAAATCGCCGATATAATTTATTTCCTTAGCCGAGGAATTATCGGCGCGCTTTGTTGCCGTGCCGGAATAGACAGATGCGCCGTCGCTTTTTAACACGTTAAAGCTCACAGGCTTATCAATGCCTGTACTGTTAAATGTAACAAGCTTTTCCATATAAGGCAGGTAGCCGCACTGGTTTATAAAGATGCGTTTATACATAAGTTATCCTCCTTCGCTGCAGGCGCCAATCTGCCGTATGCTTCATTTGACGGACAAAGGTGTTTCTTTATAAAAGCATATCGGCAGAATGTCTCCGCAGGCGCCTGACAATAATATTTTGAAATGCAATCATATACAGTATAGCAGTGAATACGGCAAAAGCATATCAAATAGCTGTTATTTTTGACGTATTGTTTGCCAAAGCGCATTTACACAAGGGCGCGCCAAAAAAGCGCAGACAAAATGCGCGCTACTCAGTCTTTATCACGCCGATTTCCTTTAGGAAAAGCACGCAGTCCTTAAAGCCCTGCGCATAGGAAAGCTTGACCGACAGCGCCCCCTCCGCCGTATATGCGCATACAAGGCGGTCTATCAGCCTTAACTCATCCGCGCTGAAACCGTGCGCATCAACCTCTTTTGTGATGACGCCGATATCCCTTTGAGCCTGCTTATATTCCTCATTGCTTAAAACTATGCCGTCCAGCCGCTCATTTATGACGCGGTCAACCAGCATATCAAAAATGCCTGAATCCATAATTACCTCCTCTGTATCAACTCCTAAATATCCAAGGACTATGTCATAACATAATTAACCAGATAATTATGCCATAAATGCATTGATGCAATAAATAACCGATATTTGAATTAACATAAAGGTAATTTCGCTGTATTAATTGCTGAAAAGTAGGATATATTTAATATACCATTAGTCTTCAAAATATGCAATACCATTAGCGAAAATATGTTCGATTTATTATCGGGATTATGATAGAAAAATAATTGTAAAATTAGCAACAAAAAACTATTGACAAATATACCCAATAGGTATATTCTGTAGCAGACGATTATTTTGAAACTCAAAATATTTGAAGGCAAAAATATTTGAAAGCCAAAGTTTTATTATCATTTATTATCAATTGAAAGGAAGGAAACCACAATGTTAGAAAGAGTAAAAGAGATTATCGAGGAGCAGTTAAATCTTGACGGAGTTGAAATCACAGAGGAAACACGCTTTAAGGAGGATTTGGAGGCGGATTCTCTTGACCTTTTCGAGCTTGTAATGGCATTCGAGGAGGAGTACGGCGTAGAAATTCCTTCTGAGGATTTGGAGGGCATCACTACAGTAGGCTCAATCATTGAATATATGAAGTCAAAGGGCGTAGAGGCATAACCGCAGCCTTTTGCATTTGGGCAGTATGCCGCATGAAGCGGATTATAGGGCATGAGAGGCATTAACGGCATTATAGAGGAACATAAAAATATGAAAACAAGAGTCACGGACATTTTAGGAATTGAGTACCCGATTATACAAGGCGGCATGGCGTGGGTTGCGGAGCACAATCTCGCCGCCGCCGTATCAAATGCGGGCGGTTTAGGCATTATCGGCGCGGGCGGCGCGTCAGCTGAATTTGTCAGGGATCAGATAAGGCAGGTAAAGCAGGCGACGGACAAACCTTTTGGCGTCAATATAATGCTTATGAATCCCGAAGCCGACGCCATAGCGCAGGCAGTAGCGGAAGAAGGCGTACAGGTAGTCACCACGGGAGCGGGCAATCCGGGCAAATATATGAATATGTGGAAAGAAGCCGGCGTAAAGGTTATACCCGTAGTCGCAAGCGTGGCAATGGCTAAGCTTATGGAAAGAGGCGGCGCGGATGCCGTAATTGCTGAGGGAATGGAAAGCGGCGGTCACATAGGCTCCACGACGACGATGGCGCTTGTGCCGCAGGTAGCCGACGCGGTGGCAATCCCTGTAATCGCGGCGGGCGGCATAGCCGACGGCAGAGGCTTTGCGGCGGCGTTTATGCTCGGCGCGGAGGCGGTTCAGATGGGCACGCGCTTTGTGGCGGCAAAGGAGTCAGTCGTACACCAAAACTATAAAGACATGCTCATCAAGGCAAAAGACATAGATTCAGCAGTCACAGGCATGTCCACAGGGCATCCCGTAAGAAGCATACGCAACAAGATGACGAAAGAATACCTGCGCCTTGAAAAAGAGGGCGCGGATTTAATGGAGCTTGAAAAGCTCACGCTCGGCTCGCTCAGGAAGGCGGTAGTCGAGGGCGATGTCGTAAACGGCACAGTAATGGCAGGACAGATTGCGGGGCTTATAAAAAAAGAGCAGACGTGCGCAGAGATAATCAATGAAATTATGGCACAGGCGCAAAAGCTGCTTAAAATAAACTGATGCCTTGCAGTTACTTTATAACGGTTGAAGGGCATTTGCGGGGCTCTATTCAGACGGCTGGAAACAAGCCTTGCAATTGCATATAAATTGACGGAATGAGAGATGAAATATGGGCAAAACAGCATTTATTTTCCCTGGACAGGGTTCTCAGTACGCTGGAATGGGAAAGGATTTTTATGATACATACGAGGAGGCAAGGGCAGTTTACAAGCTTGCGGGGGAAGCCACGGGGCTTGACATGGAGGAACTGTGCTTTACGGAAAATGACAGGCTGGACATCACGGAGTACACGCAGATAGCAATGCTTGCCACAGAAGTGGCGCTGCTAAAGGTACTTGAGTCAAAGGGAAAAGAGGCTGATGTCGCTGCGGGCTTGAGCCTTGGCGAATACGGCGCGCTGGCAGCCGCAGACGTAATGGAGTTAAAGGACTTATTCCATTTGATAAGAAAGCGCGGCATTTATATGCAGGAGGCTTATCCGACAGGCGGAGCCATGACGGCGGTTCTCGGCATGGACAGCGGTAAAATCCTTGAAATCTGCAATCAGACGGAAGGCATAGTCACCATAGCAAACTACAACTGTCCCGGGCAGATAGTAATAACGGGCGAGGAGAAAGCCGTGGCGAAAGCGTCAGAGGCTTTAAGCGCTGCAGGCGCAAAAAGATGTGTGCCGTTAAAGGTAAGCGGTCCATTCCACTCAGCGCTTTTGCAGGACGCGGGAAGGAAGCTTCGCGAGGAGCTTGATAAGGTCGAGGTCAAAACTCCAAAAATTCCATACGTCTGCAACGTCAGCGCAGGCTATGTGACAGATGCGTCAGAAATCAGGGACTTGCTTGAAAAGCAGGTTTCAAGCTCAGTACGCTGGCAGCAGAGCGTTGAAAAAATGATAGCCGACGGCGTAGACACCTTTGTAGAAATAGGACCGGGCAGGACACTCAGCGGCTTTATGAGAAAGATAAATAAAGACGTGAAATGCGTCAACATGGATAAGCTTGCCGATTTGGACAATGTGCTGCAGATTTTGGCATAGCCAAAAGTGACACACATGTCATTTTATATGGCGAATGGAGGAATAAAAAAATGCTTACAGGTAAGGTTGCTATCGTCACTGGGGCGGGCAGAGGCATAGGGCGCGAGATAGCGCTTGCGCTTGCGGCAGACGGCGCGGTGGTGATTGTAAATTACAACGGTTCAAAGGAGGCGGCAGACAAAACAGTGTCACAGATAACGGCAGACGGCGGCACAGCCGAGGCGGTACAGTGCAATGTTTCCGATTTTGCGGCGAGCGAGGCGTTTGTAAAACAGGTGCTTGAAAAGTATAAAAAAGTTGACATACTTGTCAACAATGCGGGCGTGACAAGAGACAATCTCATTATGAGAATGTCCGAGGAGGATTACGACGCGGTTCTTGACACAAACCTAAAAGGCGCTTTCAATATGATAAAACACCTGTCGCGCAGCTTTATAAAGCAGAGAAGCGGCAAGATAATAAACATATCATCGGTAAGCGGCATACGCGGCAATGCGGGACAGTCAAATTATTCGGCGTCAAAGGCGGGGCTGATAGGGCTTACAAAGAGTGTGGCAAAGGAGCTTGCAAGTCGCGGGATAAATGTAAACGCGGTGGCTCCGGGCCTTATAGACACTGACATGACAAGGGTGCTTTCAGACGACGCGAAAAAACAGCTTGCGGCATCCATACCGATGGGAAAAATCGGCAGCCCTTCAGACGTGGCAAAGCTTGTGCTGTTTCTGGCAGGAGAAGGATCGGACTACATTACAGGGCAGGTCATCAGTGTAGACGGCGGTTTGGCGATATAAAATGCGCAGAGCTTGGCGCGGAAAAGAGGAAGGTATGAAAAGAAGAGTAGTAGTAACAGGCATGGGCGCGATTACCCCTATAGGCAACAGCGTCGAGGAATTTTGGGCAGGAGTCAAGGCGGGTAAAATCGGTTTTGACAAAATCAGCTACTTTGACACTACTGATTATAAATGTAAGCTGGCAGCGGAGGTAAAAAACTTCGACGCTGCTAATTTTATGGACAAAAAAGCCGCGCGCAGAATGGAGCAGTTTTCACAGTATGCGGTAGCGGCGGCAAAGGAGGCAATCGAGGACTCGGGACTCGACATGGAAAAAGAGGACGCCTACAGGGCAGGCTGCGCTATAGGCAACGGCATAGGCAGCTTACAGGCAATGGAGAGAGAGTACACAAGGCTTGTGGAAAAAGGCCCTTCAAGGGTTGCGCCGCTTTTTGTCCCGATGGTTATCTCAAATATAGCGGCGGGAAACGTGAGCATTGCCTATAATCTCAAGGGCAAGAGCATAAATGTAGTGTCAGCGTGCGCCACGGGCACAAATTCAATAGGCGAGGCGTACAGGACAATCCAGTACGGAGATGCCGATATAATGCTGGCGGGCGGCACAGAGGCGTCAATCACGCCGCTTGGCATAGCAGGCTTTGCATCGCTCACGGCGCTTTCGCCATGCGATGATCCTGCGCGCTGCTCAATCCCGTTTGACAAGGACAGAAGCGGCTTTGTAATGGGAGAGGGCTCGGCAGTGGTAGTGCTGGAGGAGCTTGAGCATGCAAAGGCAAGGGGCGCGAAAATATACGCGGAGGTGGCAGGCTACGGCTGCTCGTCAGACGCATTCCATATCACGTCGCCCGCAGAGGACGGCGCTGGCGCGGCGCGCGCAATGCTGAACGCCATAAACGATGCGGGCATTTCCACGGACGACATTACCTACATAAACGCCCACGGCACCAGCACGCACCACAATGATTTGTTTGAGACAAGGGCAATCAAGCTCGCATTTGGCGGGCATGCAAAGGACATAAAGATTAATTCCACCAAGTCAATGGTAGGTCATCTTCTCGGCGCGGCAGGCGCGGTTGAGTTTGTCACCTGCGTCAAGGAGATTGAAGAAGGCTATATCCACAGGACAGTAGGGCTTCAGGAGAGCGAGGAGGAGCTTGACCTCAATTACTGTAAGGAAAGCTACAATGAGGACATCACATACGCGCTCAGCAACTCGCTCGGCTTTGGCGGACACAATGCAAGTATTTTGATAAAGAAATACACAGAGGCGTAAGAAAATAAGGAAGGTGACACAGATGTCAGTTTATACGGCAAAGGAAATAATGGAAATCATACCGCACAGGCATCCTTTCATGCTGATAGATACCATAGAGGAGCTTGAAGAAGGCAAAAGGGCGCTTGGCAAAAAGTGTGTGAGCTTTAACGAGCCCTATTTTGCAGGACATTTTCCGAAAAATCCTGTGATGCCCGGTGTACTTATAATAGAAGCGCTGGCGCAGGTCGGCGCTGTGGCGGTATTAGGACAGCCCGAATGGAAGGGAAAGACAGCGTATTTTGTAGGCATAGATAAGGCGCGCTTTAAGCAGAAGGTAATCCCTGGTGATGTGCTTATGCTTGAAACAAAGATAATCAAGGTTAAGGAACCTATCGGCGTAGGCGAGGCGACGGCAACGGTAAACGGCAAGCTTGTCTGCAAGGCAGAGCTGACATTTGCAGTCGGCGACTGACCGCCAACAGCGTTTTTCGGCATATTTGCAATGAGCGGAATGGAGGGAAATTGTAATGGATAAGAAACAGTCAGGCAGGGCAGTAAGACAGTTTCCGAACTTGTACAACAGATTGGAGGAAAAGCTGAGAAATAAGGCAGCCGAGCCTGTAAAGGAGAATCATTCCGATGAGCAGGCGGCGGAGGATAAAAGCCTTGTAAAATGCCCTAAATGCGGCAAAATGTTAGAGCGCGGCAGGGTGGTTAGGAAAAGATATGAGTGCTATGAATGTGGCGCGTATTTCAGGGTGAAAACCAAAAACCGAATCCGCATGGCCGCCGATTACAATACATTTGAGCCATGGTTTGAGGATATGGAGGTAAGCAATCCTCTGGATTATGAAGGCTATGAGGGAAAGCTTGCGGCGGCTATGGAAAAAACAGGCTTAAACGAGGCGGTCACAGTCGGGCGCTGTAAAGTATTTGGCGAGGATATTGTCCTTGGCGTGTGCGATTCACGCTTTCTCATGGCAAGCATGGGTCATGTAGTCGGCGAGAAAATCACAAGGGCGATTGAGCAGGCTACGAAGTTGCGGCTTCCTGTATTTATGTTCTGCTGCTCGGGCGGCGCGCGGATGCAGGAAGGAATAATTTCCCTTATGCAGATGGCAAAAACTTCCGCGGCAATCAAAAAGCACGGCGATGCGGGGCTTTTATATAGCACTATACTCACTGACCCTACGACGGGCGGCGTCACGGCGAGCTTTGCAATGCTTGGAGATGTCATAATGGCTGAGCCCGGCGCGCTTATAGGATTTGCGGGACCGCGCGTCATAAAGCAGACAATAGGGCAGGAGCTTCCGGAGGGCTTTCAAACGGCGGAATTTCTGCTGGAGCACGGCTTCATTGACGGCATAGTACGCAGGGAAAATCTCAAAAAGACTATATATTTCCTGATAAAGTCGCACAAATGCGGCGGCAAAAGGACATACGCGGACTTTAGCGAAAATAAGGACTCACATTTTGAACTCAGCGAGGAGGTCAAGGAGCACAGCTGGTATTCAAGCCCGCGCAGCGCGTGGGAGAAGGTAATGGCAGTGCGCCGCGTAGAGCGTCCCGCTGCTACTGATTATATGAAACATATATTTGACGTGTTCGTAGAGGCGCATGGCGACAGAGGATTTAGCGACGACAGGGCGGTAGTCGGCGGCATAGCGTTTCTCGACGGGCAGCCTGTGACAGTCATTGCCGATATAAAGGGCAAGGACATCAAGGAATGTCAGGAGCGCAACTTCGGCATGCCGTTGCCCGAGGGCTACAGAAAAGCGCTGCGCCTTATGAAACAGGCGGAAAAATTTAACCGCCCCATCATAAGCTTCGTAAACACGTCTGGCGCGTTCTGTGGCATAGAGGCGGAGGAACGCGGACAGGGCGAGGCAATCGCGCGAAATCTGCTTGAAATGTCAGGTCTAAAGGTTCCCGTTCTCTGCATACTGATAGGCGAGGGCGGCAGCGGCGGCGCGCTTGCGACAGCAGTAGGCAACGAGGTTTGGATGATGGAAAACGCTACGTATTCTATTCTCTCGCCCGAGGGCTTTGCGGCAATTCTCTGGAAGGATTCCAACAGGGCAAAGGAGGCAAGCGAGGTCATGAACATCACGGCACAGGATTTAAAGCGCTTGGGCGTGATAGAGCGCATAGTACCTGAATTTGGCGGCGCGGACAAAAAGACCACGGAAGCAATCGCAGGCTATATGAAGGAGCACATAAAGGAGTTTCTTGCCAAATATGACGGCAGGAGCGGCGAGGAGATAGCGGCGGAGCGCTATGACAGGTTCAGGGCGTTTTAGGCGGAAACGCTTGTAATGCCTGCAGGGCGGACAGAATAGAAACAGTGGCGGAAATAATGGAGGAGTTTTCATAATGACAGTTAAAATCAGCGGTACAGGAAGCGCGCTGCCCGAAAAAACAGTTACTAATTTTGATATGGCGAAGCTTGTCGATACCTCTGATGAATGGATTCGTGAAAGGACAGGAATAGCGGAGCGCAGAATTTCAACAAAGGACACAGTATCGACGCTTGCGGCAAAAGCTTGTCAGGCTGCGCTCGAAAACGCGGGGGCTTCGGCGGAGGAGGTAGAGCTGATAATCGTGGCGACCTGCTCGCCCGAGCTTCTGCTTCCATGCTGCGCGTGTCAGGTGCAGAGCATAATAGGCGCGCATCATGCAGCCGCGTTTGACATAAATGCCGCATGCTCGGGATTTTTATTTGCGCTTAATACAGCCTATGCCTATATGAATACAGGACTATACAAAAATGCGCTGATTGTCGGCAGCGAGGTGCTTTCAAAGCTTGTGGACTGGAGTGACCGTTCTTCCTGCGTGCTTTTTGGCGACGGAGCGGGAGCGGCGTATATTCAGGCGGCAGACGATAAAGACGCGCGGTGCGAAAACGGCAGGCGCTCAGGAATAGAGAGCATAGTACAGGGCTCAGACGGCGCAAGGGGAGCGGCACTTTCGTGCGGCGAGCGCGGCGTTTCCAATCCGTTTGCTGGAGACAGTGAGCAGCCGTCAAAATATATACATATGGACGGACAGGAGGTATATAAGTTTGCCACAAGACAAGTGCCTGCGTGTATAAGCGAAGCGCTTGACAAGGCGGGGATTGGCGTCGGTGACGTGGACAAATTTGTGCTGCATCAGGCAAATGTAAGGATAATAGAGTCAGTGGCAAAGCGCCTGAAAGCGGACATTTCCAAGTTTCCGATGAATTTGGACAGGGTAGGGAATATGTCGTCAGCAACTATTCCAGTGCTGCTTGACGAGCTGAACAGAAGCGGACAGCTAAAGCGCGGCGACAGGCTTGCGCTTTCGGGCTTCGGCGCAGGGCTGACTTATGGCGCGAGCGTGATTGTTTGGTAAAAAAACATTAAGAAACACTAAGACGTCAAAAGACACCGTTTAAGTGTTTCTAAATGAAAAACATTAATAAACACTAAGATGCCAGAGGACACCATCTAAGTGTTTATTAATGTTTGGAAAAACGCAAGGGCAGCGTTTTTCATGAGTTTTGAATTTATTTATATTGAATATTGATAAGAAGCGAAGGGAGGTGACGGATATGCAGAGGAGCGAGAACAGGGCTTTAAACAATATGATTGTAAAGCTGTTCAACAACATAATGGATATCGAGGAAAAGGCGATAATCACAAGCGAATTTAAGGATATCACAAACAACGATATGCACATTATGGACGCAATCGGAATCGACGAGCCACAGAGCATGTCCGTCATAGCAAAAAAGCTCTCCGTGACAGTAGGCACGCTTACCACGAATATGAACAGCTTAGAGGATAAAGGCTATATAATAAGGGAACGCAGTAAAAATGACAAGCGTGTCGTTTTAACGCGCCTGACTGATAAGGGCAGAAAAGCCTTTTACCACCACAGGAATTTCCACCAGAATATGATAAAGGCAATACTCCGCGACATGGAGGAGGATGAACTTAAAGCGATGATAAAAGGACTTCTCAACCTGAGTGACTTTCTTGAAGAAATGGAGAAAAAAGTATAGTACCGTAGCACAAATATCTGCCTGATATTTTGTGCAGAATAAATGTGTTATTTTAAAATCCAGCAGCTTTTTGTTGAAAAAGCAGGAAATAATATGGTAACATTCTGCATAAGGAGCAATCGTGCTGCGGGGTGGGTTGATCTTTCATTCCAAAGGAATGGAGGTGATGCCTATGAAAAATCAATTTGATTTTAAGGATATGCTGACTTTTGGCATATTTCTTTTGGCATTGCTTACATTTATTTTTTCATTTTGCAAGTAATGCTACATAGAAAAACCACCCCTAAACTTTGACCAGCGATGGGGCGGTTTTTCTACCCATATAGGTCAACCCACCTTGTGGGCGGTTGCGCCTTTTATATATTTAATATACTACATATGAAACAAAATTTCAAGGAAAAAAATAGCTGTAGCTATTCTCAAGACGTTCATTTCCAATAACATTAAAAATGCATTTCTTAAATTAAAACCACCCAAAAATTTGAATGGTAATAGGGTGGTTTTTATTTTATTATATGGTTATAATAAGAAATGCAACATTCTAGCCAGAATGTTGCATTTTTTAACGCTGTTTTTCGTTCTTACATCTTATATATCGGTTATTGTCTGAAATACTTTACCCTTTATACGAAAAATTTTTGAATTTTACAGAAAAATGCTTTTCGAGTACATAATGAATGTCCCTGAATTAGCCGCAAAAAGGCATAGTTATACCATAAGACGTAAAAATGTTTAAGACGGCATTATAGAATTGTATATTTGACACCCATGGCGATTATTCCTAAGCTGCTAAAGCGCAACCTTCATAAATACCTCGTCGCGTTCGTCCTGCTCTATGCCCAGATAGCGGCGTGTTATCGGGAATGATGAGTGGTTAAAGATATTCATAAGCATTGTAGAGGGAATACCCATGCGCGCGGCAAAGTAGCCAAAGGTCTTTCTTAGCGAATGGCAGCCGATATTTCCCGCTATTTTCAACACTTTTGCGGCGCCGCTTATAATGCGGTATGCCTGCGAGCGGCTCAGCGGCTTGCCTGTGTGCTTTTTCCCAGTAAATATAAAATCGTTTTCTTTTATTGGCAGGCGGCTTTTGCTGCAATATGTCAGCAGCTTTTTTAAGGCATTTAACGCTTCCTTATTTAAAAATATTGAGGATGCCTTTTTTGTTTTTTGCTCTCTTAGCTGCAGGTGTTTTTTAAATGAGCGGCATTTAAAGTCATATACGTCTTTCCAGCGCAGGCTTAAAATGTCGCTTATGCGCAGGGCGGTATTAATTCCTACGCAGAACAGCGTGTAGTTTCTTATCTCATTTTTTCCCAAAAAGTATTTTTTCATAGCTTCCAGCTTTCTTTTGTCCTTGATAGGCGACATTGTACTCATAATTTTACCCTTCTCTAAACGTTTCCTTTCGTCAGATTTCCTTTCATTTTAATATAATTCGTTTCACGGCAAATATCAAATGCAACATTCTGGCTAATTTGTCGCATTCGGAAATTTATCCGCAAAACGCATTTTCACGAAAAACAAGGAGGTTTTTATATGCTGATGCTCACAGTGCCAAAGGAAGAATATTTGATGATAGGAAAAAATGTCAAAATCACTTTTCTTGGGGGAAACAACAACCAGCTGCGGCTGATGATAGACGCGCCCAAGGAGGTAAACATCGCAAGGGGCAGGGCAATCCAAAAGCGCGCGGTAAAGCGCAAGAGCGCGGCGCTGCAACAGGCGCAAGCGCAGGAGGAAAGCGGCGAGGAGGCTTCGGTTGAAAAAGCGGAGGAGACTTCCGCTGAAAAAGCGCAGGAGGCGTAGCAGCCGCAGGCAGTGATAATAGCTGAATACAGCCCGTCAAAGCAGGCGCGCCAAAAGGCGGACTGTATTCGGATTATTATATACAACTGAATATTGAAAACAATGTAACTCAAAAACAAACGGCGGGAAACGGAAATTTCCGCGGCACGGCTAAGGCGCAGAGGATAAAAGATATAGCGCCGACGGGCAAAACAAGGAGGTAAGATTATGGTAGTACAGCACAATTTACAGGCAATCAACTCTAACAGAATGTTAGGAATCACACAGGGCACGCTTTCGAGTTCTACAGAGAAGCTTTCATCAGGCTACAAGATTAACCGTGCGGCAGATAACGCGGCGGGCTTGACAATTTCAGAGAAGATGAGAAAGCAGATAAGAGGGCTTACACAGGCATCCACGAACGCAGAGGATGGCGTATCAGCAGTGCAGACAGCAGAAGGTGCGCTGACAGAGGTTCATGATATGCTGCAGAGAATGAACGAACTTGCGGTACAGGCTTCAAATGGTACAAATTCAGAGTCAGACCGCCAGGCCATACAGGATGAGATAGACCAGCTTGTGACAGAAATTGACCGTGTATCTGAAACGACAAAGTTTAACGAAATTTATTTGCTTAAAGGAAATGCAGAAGGGAATAAATCTACGAACCTTGTAGCTGCACATGATGCTGGCATTGATGGAAAGCTTATTGATAATGAGAATGGAACATATTCATTTGAGCTTGAAAAAGAACTTAAAGTAGGCGACAAGATTAAGATTGGCGGTCAGGAGTATGAGATTGGTAAGTCAAAAAATAAGCTTGACTATATTGCAGAGGATGATTTAGCTTCTTTATCAAGCGATAAGCTTAAGGCGGGCGATAGTATAACAAAGGCAGATGGCACAACGAAGACAGTGGTTGAAAAGCTTACCAAGGGCGGCATCACAGCTATGACATGGGCTGCGGATGATACAATAACATTAGCAGATGCAGATGGTAATGAAACAACTTATACGATTGCTGGCGCTACAGATTTAACCAAAAATCAAATTGCGGCTGCTGACCTTGAGAAGATTTTAAAATCAGGTTCAACTATTACCAATATGTCTAATGCAGCTGTTAAAGCAGCTGCAGCTGACTATAATAATATAGTAGGAATGAAAATAGAGGAGCTTGGCGAGGATGAATTAAATATTTTTGATCCTAAAGTAGCTACTGCTACGACAGCTAAAACCACGGCAATAGATGAATTTAAGGCAGCAACAGTAGGCGACTCATTTGTCTTAGGCGGCAAGGCGCAGGAAGTGGTGGCAGGTACCCCGTCATCATATGATGATTTGAAAAAGGCTCTTGAAGCGCTTGGAGAAGATGCATGGGTTGTAGTTGGTGAAGATACGCTTACAGGAAAACCTAATGTATATCAAATAGCGACTGGCAAGGGGGATGAGCCAGAGGAAGATGTGGCAGATGGGTATCAGAAGCTTACGGTAGATCAGATTCTTGATAGGATTAAAGAAGGTGATACGGTAAGAACATATGCAAGTCTTACTGATGATGATGCTGATGGAGTATTAGATGATCCTGATGAGCTTGATACAGCAGATGAAACATACACCGCAATAGGAATATCTGATACTAATGATAAAGATACAATAACTGCCGAAGAAGCATACAGAAAGATAACAGATGAGCTTGCAAAGGCAAGTTCAATTGGAACAGATACAGGTGCAGAAGCGGAATATTTAGGAAATGGCAAGTTCCAAATCAAGCAGGGTACAGTAGAGTACAAGGACAGTCTTGCATTTAATCTTCATGTAGGCGCAGATGCGGATATGACTAACAAGATTATGGTTAATATTGAGTCGATGAGTGCCGCAAGCCTTGGCATTAAGAATCTTAACGTAAAAGATCTCACAGGCAACGATGCCACATATGCAATTGACGCAATCGCGGATGCGGTAGCAAAGGTTTCCGCACAGCGTTCAGCTCTCGGCGCTGTACAGAACAGACTTGAGCATACAATATCTAACCTCGACAACGTAGTAGAGAACACCACAGCGGCAGAGTCACGCATCCGAGACACGGATATGGCTACAGAGATGGTACAATACTCTAACGCCAACATTCTCGCACAGGCAGGCCAGTCAATGCTCGCACAGGCTAACCAGTCTAACCAAGGCGTACTCTCATTACTTGGCTAATCATTCTCAGAATGAAATAAATAACACACCCCCTAAAAAAGGACCGACGCAAAATTGCGTCGGTCCTTTTAATCTTACGTTATTGTTACTGAAAAACAAAAATTACCTAATAATTCTATACTATGCCATAATCGGCTCCGCCAACTCCCTGACTTCATCAAGTGACAAGCCAGAATACAACGCAATTTTTTCGATTGGCAGCTCTCCGTCCTTAATCATACAAACAGCTATTTTTTTCGCCTTGTCCAACTCTGCTTTCTGTGCTGCTTCCCGCGCCGCTTCATTCCTCATATCCTCCAACATCTTGCACATTGACTTCACTCCTTCCTCGTTCTGTTTGAAATACCTCGCCTTTTTTGCAAGCACGTCATAATTCATATCATCGGGATTGGTACAGGAAAAATCATGCATCAGCCTGCCGATTTCATCATCGCCGCGATATTTTCCATTAACATATATTATATGCGAACCATCCCCAAACAATACTTTTTCATCACCGATTGAAACATATCTCTCTACTGAATAAATTGACTTGCCGCCCTTCATCACATCATTTTCTGTAATAAAAATGACATAACTGTCAGGAATATCCTCTGTATTTTCCCCAGGCTTTAGGATATGCGCGTCAAGTAAGCTGCTGTTATGCCTTGCCCTTTTTGCGCCCACCCCCGCATCTGAACGCTGAATTTCTATGTCCGCCTCTTTATCATCAGCGTCAATTACATGTACATCCAATATTGCTGAACGCCCCTGAAGATTTTTCAATACTTCCTGCGTGCGGATTGATTTAATTCTTACCTCTTTTCCCAACACAATCCGAAGTATCAGCTCCACCGCTTCAAAATTATCTTCAAGACAGACTGTAAAAAAGTCATCGTCCATATATCGTAGTGATTGCAGACGCTCCAAGTCCTGTTGATGTATCTGCTCTGCTGTATTCAAGAATATCACCCGCTTTCCCTCTTAAATTATACATCAAACGCCTTTTATTGAAAACTGATTTTCGTAAAATTTTCATGAAAAAATTTTCATGAAATCCCCATAAAAATCTCAATGGAATTTTCAAATTTTTTTAACGCATAACATAAGAATACAAAAAAGCGAAAAAAGCATATCCATAAAATTATTAGTATATATCCCTAAAAAATGGTACAATATAAAAATGCAACAATCTAAACAGAATGTTGCATTTTTTGACGCTGTTTTTGTTCTTACACTCTATATATCGGTTATTGTTTAAAATACTTTACCCCTTGACTGAAAAAATTTTGATGATTTTGTAAAAATGACTTGTAAGTACATAATAAATGACCTCAGATTAACTGAAAAAAGGCATAGTTATGCCATAGACGCTCAAAATTTAAAAAAGTATTAAATAATCAATCAGTTTTGCCAGCCGTTTTTGCTAAAGCGCTATCTGCATAAACACTTCATCGCGTTCGTCCTGCTCTATGCCCAGATAGCGCCTTGTGATTGGAAATGATGAATGATTGAAAATATTCATAATCAGCACGGAAGAAATACCCCTGCGCGCCGCGAAATAGCCAAAGGTTTTTCTGAGCGAATGACAGCCGATATTTCCAGCTATTTTCAATACTCTGGCTGCGCCGCTTATAATGCGGTACGCCTGGGAGCGACTCATTGGCTTTCCTGTATTTTCCCTTCCGACAAATATAAAGCTGTTTTCTTTTATATGCATTTTGCCTCGGCTAAGGTGCGAAAACAGCTTTTTTAGGGCCTTTACAGCCTCTTTATTTAGAAATACCTCATTTCTTTTCCTCGTTTTTTGCTCCCTTATCTGTAAATGCTTTTTGAATGAATGGCTTTTAAAATCATATACGTCTCCCCAGCGCAGCTTCAAAAGATCGCTTATGCGCAAGGCGGTATTGATGCCTACGCAAAACAGCGCATAATTTCTTATTTCGTTTTTTCTCAAAAAGTATTTTTTCATAGCATCCAGCTCTCTTTTGTCCTTGATAGGTGACATTGTACTCATAGCTTTACCTCTCTCTAAACGTTTCCTTTCGTCAGATTTCCTTTCCTTTAATATAATTCGTTCTGCGGCAGATATCAAATGCAACATTCTGTTTAGATTGTCGCATTCGGAAATTTATCCGCAAAACGCATTTTCACGAAAAACAAGGAGGTTTTTATATGCTGATGCTCACAGTGCCAAAGGAAGAATATTTGATGATAGGAAAAAATGTCAAAATCACTTTTCTTGGGGGAAACAACAACCAGCTGCGGCTGATGATAGACGCGCCCAAGGAGGTAAACATCGCAAGGGGCAGGGCAATCCAAAAGCGCGCGGTAAAGCGCAAGAGCGCGGCGCTGCAACAGGCGCAAGCGCAGGAGGAAAGCGGCGAGGAGGCTTCGGTTGAAAAAGCGGAGGAGACTTCCGCTGAAAAAGCGCAGGAGGCGTAGCAGCCGCAGGCAGTGATAATAGCTGAATACAGTCCGTCAAAGCAGGCGCGCCAAAAGGCGGACAGTATTCGGATTATTATATACAACTGAATATTGAAAAATTAAAAATGGGAGCAATCCCCAAAAGCAACTCAAAAACAAACGGCGGGAAACGGAAATTTCCGCGGCACGGCTAAGGCGCAGGATTGGAAAATTATAAGGCGCCAAGGCAGACAAGGAGGTAATTTTATGGTAGTACAGCACAATTTACAGGCAATGAACTCTAACCGTATGCTCGGCATTACACAGGGAACACTTTCAGGCTCTGCAGAGAAGCTTTCGTCAGGCTACAAGGTAAACCGCGCGGCTGATGACGCAGCAGGACTTTCTATTTCAGAAAAGATGAGAAAGCAGATAAGAGGACTTACAAGGGCTTCTGCAAACGCTGAAGACGGCATCAGCGCAGTACAGACAGCAGAAGGCGCTTTGGCGGAAGTTCATGATATGCTCCAGAGAATGAACGAGCTGGCAGTACAGGCATCAAACGGCACAAACTCTGAATCAGACCGCCAGACAATACAGGATGAGGTTGACCAGCTTTTGACAGAGATTGACCGTGTATCAGAGACGACAAAGTTCAATGAGATATATCTGTTAAAGGGAAATGCGGAAGGCACATCTTCTGACATCTATGTAAATGCCCATGATGCAGGTATTAAGGGCAAGCTTGTTGATAATGGCGGCAAAACAGCGACATTTGAGCTTGAGAAAGCGCTTGAGGATGGCGATGAGATTACGATTGCAGGCGAGAAGTATACAATCGGAGATAAGGCTGAGAAAGTGTCTACTGACGGCTATGCAAAATACAATGCGACATCAACGACAATTGGCGCTGCTAAGCTGCAGGCAGGTGATACAATTACAATTGATCCTGATGAAACTAGTCATATTTCTCCTGTGGAAGATTATGTGACAAAAACTATGGTAGACAAGATAGACACTACTGCTCTTCAGAATTTAGTGGGTACCGCAAATGCTGAGTTTACAATTACAGATGAGAATGGTCATGTAACGAAATATGTTACAGCAGCCGCTGCAGCAGGATATGACGCTGCTACAGATACATATACTGTTGCTACTGGTGATGCGGCAAAAACAAAAGCTATGATTGATGAAGCGTTAAAGCAAGGTCATAAAGTAACATTTACAAAGGTTGGAAATGCTACACCAGCAAATGCACAAGAAGTAGAGTGGGATGTTGTATCAAAGCTTGAAGAAAACGAAGTAGGGGCTGATGTATGGTTTGGCAAAGATGTGGATACTGTGGCAAAAACAGCTTCTTGGTATAATGGAAATACAGCACCTACAAATCTTGAAGACAATATAAGGTCAGTCAATCTTGCGGGAAAGAACACGATATTTACTACGCAAAGTAAGGTTGTAAGTGCAGATGATATTGCAAAAGCTGTGGGGATGCTTAAAGCTGGTGATAAATTAGTCATTGAGGATAAGTTAGGTGGCGGAACAGCAAAAACAATTACGATTGCCGATACTACGGATGCTAAAGAGGATCGATACACAGTTGAAGATGCACTTAAACTTATAAATGTTGAAGATGGAGACATGGATGAAATAGAATTTTGGTTAGCAGAGGATACACAAAATGCTGGTAATCCAGTTAATAAAAACGCAAATAAGTTTTTAAAGAGTATAGGCGTAACAGCGACTGTCGGTGCTACTTCTGTTGCAGCTAATAAAGTATCTGTAGTAGGAAGCCCGACAAAGGCAGAGGTTTCCGATGATGTAATAACGGCTAAAGAAGCTTACAGGAAAGTAGCTGATGCCCTTAAGCAGGCAAGCTCAATTGGGACAGACGAAGGCAAGGAGGCGGAAGTAAAGAATAATGAAGACGGTAGCTTCACTATTGAAAAAGGCGCTACTACTGCTAAGGATGCACTTAAATTCAACCTTCATGTAGGCTCTGATGCTGATATGACAAATAAGATTAATGTTAAGATTGACACAATGGACACTAAAGGGCTTAGCATCCAGAAGCTTGACATAGTAGGCAAAGATTCGGACGGTGCAAAGATTGACGACGGCGGTATGGCAGCAACATATGCAATTGATGCTATTTCAGACGCTATCTCAAAGGTATCTGCACAGCGTTCACTCCTTGGTGCGGTACAGAACCGCTTAGACCACACAATCAAGAACCTCGACAACGTAGTAGAGAACACGACAGCAGCAGAGAGCCAGATTCGCGACACTGATATGGCTACAGAGATGGTAACATACTCTAACGCCAATATCCTCGCACAGGCAGGTCAGTCAATGCTCGCGCAGGCTAACCAGTCTAACCAGGGCGTACTTTCATTACTTGGCTAATCATTCTCAGAATGAAATAAATAACACAACCCCTGACAAAAATGACCGGCGCGGTTTCACGCCGGTCATTTTAAATGCCGACAGTCTTTAATTTCTGGCTGTCCTGCACATAAAATTTTATAACCCTTTCAAAACCCTCTTATTCTCATACATAAGCGCATCCGCTTCCTCAATTGCTTCCTCAAGCGTCGCATTGCCCTTAATCAGCTTAAACCCGCGTGCAATCTGCAGCTTAAATCCAAGGTCAGGTCTTGCGTTCTGCTCCTCGCAGTACGCGTCAAGCTTTTTCACCCCAGCTTCATAAACTCCCTCCGGATCAAGGCAGTTAATTACGGCAAGAAATTCATCGCCGCCAGTCCTGTAAATATCCACGCTTTCAGGAAAAGCCTTATGCAGTCCCTCCGCCACAGCCATAATCATCTGATCGCCCTTTTCGTGTCCGAGGGTATCATTAACCTTTTTAAGGTTATTCACGTCAAACTGCACTATGCCAAGCGGCGAAAAGCTGTCAATCATATGATTGTACTCCTCCGTATGCTCCGCAAGGGCAGTACGGTTCAGGCATTGTGTCATATGGTCGGTGAGCGCGAGATTGTGCATCATATCCGCCTGAAGCCCCTTTGAAAATGTGTTGGCAGTCTGATTGAGCTGGTAAAAAATGAGCTCAAACAAGAAGCACAGCAGAGAAATCCTTATATAAGTCGAATAATTGCCGTAGCTGCCGTTGTAATATTTCACAAACGCTATAATAAGGCATATGACAAATATCGCAAGCAGGTTATAAAGGAACATATTGTTCTTGCGCTCCGCCTCCGAGGTGTAGCTTAGCATAGTCTTGATTAAGGCGGGAACAAGAATAACTATCAGCAGATGCGTAAAGCCGAGCGAATAGTGAAACTCAAAAATCCCCGTCACATGCAGCACAATGACAGCAATCAGGTTGGCACAGGCGACAAGGCTGTAAATCTGGGAAAACCTCTGAAATCCGCCTTTTAGCCGATAGCACGCAAACAAGCCAAACGACAGCGGTATAGCCGCAAGCGACAGATAACCAAGCAGATGAAATACCTCTGAATACCCAAAAAACAGCTGCCACAGCAGTGATTCCGAGCTTGACCATTGGGCGGCAAAAAATGTCGAAACACCAAGATAAAGAAAATCCTTTCCGACATTAAAACGTTTTTTCAGGTAAAAATACAATACAAGCAGAATAACGCCTGCCAAATGAAGCGATGTAGACAAAATAAAGCCAGGCACGCGCGTAGTGGTGATAATCCGCATAACATCGTGCGCCTTGCCGAGATAAATATTGTCAATCAGACCGTTTGTATTGTAATATGCCGCAGTTACTTCAAGGCATATTTCCACAGGTTCATCTGAGATGTCAATCGCGATATTGTGCCAACGGCTTCCCGAAGAAGAACCGTAAATAGTCGCTATGTCAGTATCATCCTCATAGGCAAGCCGCCCATTTATGTATATGTTTGCAAAGCAGTTGCGCGTGCGGAAAATAACCGCGCTGTCAATATCCGTCACCATAGTGGTATAGTACACCCGCTGCGGCACAGGACCGTCCTTGGTAGTGGCGTTAAAATTTCTCAGGGAAAAAGCCTCGCCATTTTCATCAGTCCATACATCCGAAAGCTGTGTGACGCAGAACCTGTCAGGAGTACAGATACGGTATGTGATTGCAGCCACAGATATGGCAAACACCAGTACATATGAAAATGCCACAATTATATGACCGCCATAATTCATTAACTTTTTATTTTTATTCATCAAAATACCTCAAAACAAATACATTAAATCCATCAAGCTGTAAATAAAACTGGAATACTTACAATTTATATGATAAAATATATTTGCCCATATTTCAACAGCTAAGCTGATATTCGCAAATGTTAAAACAATAATGTTTACAGAAATATATATAAAAACCAATTATAACAAAGAAAAAAAGTGCATATAAGGCATAAAGATGCATATTTTGGAGGACAGACAAGTGGCGTTTACACTGGACGAGCTGCAGAGCATGATAACCGTCAATATGGGCGATTACAAGCTTGCAAGGGGCTCGCAAAGGCTTATAACAAGGGATTTAGGTTCATGCGTGGCAGTCGCCATGCGCGATCCGCATACAGGAGTAGGCGGGCTGCTCCACATCATGCTTCCTCGCTATACAGACATAGATTTAGGCACGGAGCGGAATCTGGCAAAATACGCGGACACAGGCATAGAGGAGCTCGTCAAAAATCTCGTGCTGAAGGGAGCAAAGCGCGAAAGGCTTGTTGTAAAGCTTGCGGGCGGCGCGCATATGGTGAGGAGCGAGGGCGTAAGCGAGAGCAGCGACATATCATCAAGGAACGTCAGCGCAGTCAGGCAGAAGCTTATGAAAATGAATATTCCCGTGCTTGCCGCAGAGCTCGGAGGATACCACCCGCGCACAGTCATATTTGAGCCGGGCAGCGGGACATTCCGAATCTTAACCGCGGGAAAAACAGACAGGACACTATAAAAGGGGGAGCTATGTCAGAATTAAACGAAATGGAGCTTTTAGAAAAAAACATCATCAGCCGCTACAACGAAATACTCAAGGCGCTTATAGAGGAGGGCGACATGGACACCCTCGAAAAAGTGATAATGGACGACAGCTATCGTGAGGAAATGATGAACTCAAAACACAGACATTAAGGAACGCGAAAATATTTGCATTTATAATGGCGTGGCTGCAGATATTTTTACATTCCCAATAACTGCAGCAGGCATAAAAAATGCCGCCTGAAACAGCCGGATATTGCTGTTTTCAGACGGCATTAAGCTTTTAATTCTTCAACAAAGCCAGCGCCAGCTTTCTCTTATGATGACGGTAAAGGCTTGCGAATCTGTTGTAAAACCAGAAGGACTCGACGAGCACATGGTTAAATATTCCAATCCTGCTCTTGACAGTGCCATGATAATAAGTACCGCCGTAGCCGATGTTCTTCTTTTCACGCACAAGGCTTATAAGGTCGCTCTCTGTCCTGACAGTGTCGGGCAGCTCAGTATAGGCAGTACCCACACATTCAGGGTGGTGTGAATCGCTGCCGCCAAACATAGGCAGGTCATATTCAAGCGCAAGAGCTCTCGCGTTTGCGTTTGCCTCGGGCGCCTCGCAGGCGTTAAACGCCTCAACAAAGTCAAAACCCTTCATTATATCGCGGTTTCTTTTATACGAGCGGGTACGCGTAATGCTCAGATGGCGCTCTCCGCAGGGGTGTGCAGGACCGAGAATGCCGCCGTTTCTATGCACTATGTCCTGCAGCAGCCTTACGGGAAGCCCGCGGCACTCCAAAATCAGAAGTTTGACATTTGAAGGCATAATCACGAGGATATGTCCCGCGTCTATCGTGTCATATTCAATTCCCTTTAAGACGACGAAGCCGTCAGCCTTTTCCTTATAAAAATCACGGTATGCGCGGAAACCGTTGTAGGAGTCGTGGTCGGTGACAAGCATGCCGCCGTAGCCGTTGTCCTTTAAAAGCTCTATATACTCATCTATGGGGATTTTCCCGTCCAGTGAGCCCTCCTGGGTATGACAATGCATATCAAACT
>X301_European_Hare__coassemble_967_pt1 | contig 29059 bp, 26 predicted proteins | sample X301_European_Hare__metabat2_low_PE_011 | metagenome-assembled genome bin X301_European_Hare
AAACCTGGTTTAATTTCAATGAAGGCTCATCCTAGTTTTCGGACAGTCTCCCCCCTGTACTTATTTGTCAATATATAAAATATACATTTTTCATATGCAAATACAACAATAGATAGGACGGCGGCACAGAATTAGAACATTATGAGGAAATGGTATCTAAGTATATTAAAAATGGCAGAATTATCCACAAGGATGAAGCGGTTATCAATAAGAAAAAACGGTTTGTGATTAGTTTAAGACCAATTAAATTTCTTGAAGAGGTTTTAAATTCTTAAAAAATAAAGAAAACGAATATAAGGGTAAATATAGGAATTCATGCGTTTGTCGTGACTATTTAGAAATTTTTGTTGAATGTATGCGGAAAGTGTGGTATAGTATTATCAGAAAAGGAAAGCACCCACTCCAAAGTGGATGCTCCCAAGGAAGTGAATGTCCTTACAGACACCGCCTATCCTGTGTTGCAGACAGGATAGGCATTTTTATTTTCGCTTTTTCTTTCTCTTTGAGAGAAAGGCAAGCAACGCTACAATCAGGCTGCCAAAGGCACATAACAAAGTTAATATGCCGATGAAAATCGAAATGATTTCAAAAGCTGTCATATAACGCCACCTCCCCTCTAACGTACTATGTACGTTTTGTATTACCGGCAAGCCGGTCATTAAGCTTTGGGAGGCTACCACCCTGTCATGGGCACTTTCCTATGGCTTTCGCCACGTTACCAATATACCATTTCCGACATCACATTTCAACCGTTTTCTACAATTCTGCCTCTTTCCGTTTATTATTAAGTTTTGGGGAAATTGAGGGGGAATGTTTGGAGCGGTGGGTAGGGCGGCAGGCAGACGGTAACGCGGCGATATGAAAAGAGCGCCACCCTGAAAAAATTATGAGCAGCGCTATGTGTGAAATCTGACTGTTGTTATATGGCGGCAGAGGTATTAATACCAATCTGCAAAGCCAATTATACCAGTTGTTGCGCCAATAGGAGCATACGAATAACAAGAATGCCACTATTCATCGCTCCAGATGCCTGTAAACTTCTACCCCGTATGAGCCATCTACTTCATAAAACATTCTTTATCAAATAAATTAATACAGATATTTTACCAGCACTTACTACATTTTGCATATCCTGCCTTTTCAGCCTGCTCCAATGAAACTTGTCTGGCTTTATTGGGATTCATTTTCCCGCAATTATTTATGCTGTGATATTTACTGCCTGTAGCCGACAGCCATACCATTTGGGTATCTGCTTGTTTCGGCTGCTCTGAAACAAGTGTCGTTTCATCACTATTTGTGGTTTTTTCAAAACTCCTGGAAGCTGCAAGATTGGCATTACGCATTGCAGTAGATGCTTGCGGAGTTATAAAATACTCACCCTCCACGCCTATAACAGTACCTTCAGCCAAACATTGGTCAAGCAAAGCAGTATCAGAAGTTACGAATGGCGTGTATGATGTTACTATTTGATACAGTCCATCTGTATCGTCAGGTGCAATTGAACCTGCTGGATTGATACACACTCCATCTGCATCAAATAAAAACCATAAACCATTAACTTCAACCCAAGCAGATGTAACATATGTGCCATCATCATTCAAATAATGGATACCTGTAGCATCTTGGGTAAATCCAGCAGCCAACACATTAATTGATAGCAGCAGACTAAATAATAATGTAAATACTGCTGTTTTTAAAAATCTTTTCCTCATAAAAATACCTCCTTGTTCTTTATAATAATTAATAATTGAGAAATATTTTCAAGGAGCAAATATTCAGGGAAAAAACAAGCCAAAATTTCGCAATTATCTTCACTTTTCATTATATCCATGCTCATACCTATCTGTCAATAATCGGATTTATTTCTTTAGCACATTATTAATATCATCCAAAACATTTCTATTAATGCAACTATATCCACCTATTGAATACTTACGCATTATAGTCTAAGCGCATTTAATTCAATACACTATATTTTTTACTTTACACAGTTCCCCTTTTTACATGATAGTCTTTTTTTAGATTTTTAAAAAGAGAACCTCAACGTCAAAAATACTAAGGTTTTCCTTTTCTAATCTATCTTTTTATATCTCAGCATATTTTCCATTCAGAGGGGTAGGCTGTTTTAAAGGACAAGGTTTTTTTACTCTGAGGGTGGACAAATTCGATATAATCCGCTATCAGGGCGGCGGATGTTATGCCTGCCTGCGCGGATATTTTTTGTGACTGGGCAGAGCCGTATTTTGCGTCGCCAAGCAGCGGGTAGCCTGCATTTGACATCTGCACGCGTATCTGGTGGTGGCGTCCTGTGAAAAGCTCTATTTCCACGAGGGAGTATGCGCCTGACGCTGTGGAGAAGCTTTTGATTAATTTCCAGCTAAGCTTGGCGGGCTTTGCGCCTTTGGCTGTGCCTGGCACTACGGCAGAAAGGTTAGTGCGGGCGTCTTTTTGAAGGTAGTCCGTGAGTGTGCCCTGCTGCGCGGAGGGCTTGCCGCATATGAGGGCGGAATATCTTTTGACGAGGGTTTTGTCTGAAAGCTCGGCACTCAGCCGCTTTGCCGCCTCCGGGGTTTTGGCAAAGACCAGCAGACCCTCGACGGGCTGGTCCAAACGGTGGATTACGCCGATATATGTGTCCTCGTTTTTGCTTTTTCTGTAGTTTTTCAGCTCGGAAACCAGATCGGGCTGTCCGAGGTGCGCGGTCTGGGCGGCTAGTCCTGCGGGTTTATGAACTACCAGCAGGGCAGCGTCTTCGTGGATTATCGTGCTTTTCATATTACAGCTTGAAACGGTAGCCGACGCCCCAGATGGTCTCTATATACTGGGGTTTTGAGGTGTCGGTCTCGATTTTTTCACGGATTTTTTTGATGTGGACTGTCACTGTGGCTATATCGCCGATGGAATCCATGTCCCATATTTCGCGGAAGATTTCTTCCTTGGTGAATACGTGGTTTGGATTTTCGGCGAGGAAGGTGAGGAGGTCAAATTCCTTGGTGGTAAAGGTTTTTTCTACGCCGTCAACGAATACGCGCCTTGCGGTCTTGTCTATGCGTATGCCGCGTATTTCCACTATGTCGTTTTCCTTGGCGTGGCTGCCGACAAGGCGGTTGTAGCGCGACATATGCGCCTTGACGCGCGCCACTAGCTCGCTGGGGCTGAACGGCTTGGTGAGGTAGTCGTCGGCGCCGAGACCTAAGCCCCTTATTTTGTCAATGTCGTCTTTTTTGGCGGATACCATTAGTATCGGCACGTCTTTTTCCTCGCGGATTTTTTTGCAAATCTCAAATCCGTCCATTCCAGGGAGCATAAGGTCGAGTATTATCAGGTCAAAGCTTTCCGCGAGCGCTGTCGCAAGCCCTTTGTCGCCGCTGTTTTCGATTACTACCTTGAAATCGTTCAGCTCCAGATAGTCTTTTTCAAGCTCTGCTATCGCTTCCTCGTCCTCAACTATTAAAATTCTGCTCATTTTGTTTGTCCTCCATTTTTTCATAAATTCCTATGAATTTCTCACACTATTACATCATCTTTGATTTCAACATATTTGCGGATTACGAAGTGCATGCAGGTGCCTTCGCCTTCTTTGCTTGTCGCCCAGACGTAGCCGCCGTGGTCCTCGATTATTTTTTTGACTATGCTGAGCCCTATGCCGCTGCCGCCCTGCATTGAGTTGCGTGAGGCGTCTGTCCTGAAAAACCGCTCAAATATATTGCCGATGTCCTTGGCGGCTATGCCTTTGCCGTCATCTTCTATCTCGACTTTGACGGATTCGCCCTCGTCAAGTATTCGTATGTCTATGCAGCCGTTGTCGTGCCCCATGTATTTGACGCTGTTGCTTATTATGTTGTTTATCACTTTTTTGAGCTGCTCGGGGTCTGCGACTATGCTTGTGTCCGCAGGGACTAGATTAGTATAATTCAGGCGGATGTTTTTCTGTTCAAGGTCAAGCCCTACCTCCTCCACGCAATCGGAAAAATAATCGGAAACATTTATAATATGGAAGTTATACGGTATTTTGTTGGAATCTATGCCTGAGTAGGTGGTGAGCTCATTTATCAGCCTGTCCATGTCGTTCGCCTTGTTGTATATGGTTTTGATGTATTTGTCCATCTTTTCGGGAGTATCGGCGACTCCGTCTATTATGCCCTCGACGTAGCCTTTTATAGAGGTTATGGGGGTTTTGAGGTCGTGCGATATGTTGCTTACAAGCTCTTTTGATTTTTGCTCATTCTGGCGGGTTTCCTCGGCGTTTTCCTTTAGTTTGAGGCGCATCTGCTCGTAATTGCTGTAGAGCTGACCCACCTCGCCTGTGGCTGTGTTGGAAATCCTGTAGTCAAAATCACCTTCCGCGATGTGCTCCATTGCGCGGTTTAAGCCTTTTATCGGCTTGTATATGTCGTTGTTTATCCATGCCGTGATGAGGGCGCTTGTCAGTATAAGTATGATTACCATGGAAAGGGTGAAGTAGCTCATAAAGCGTTTGTTTATGAGCGCTTCTATCATTATGTCCTCTTTGGTGAGCTCATGGAAAAGGTTTATGTTTTCGTGGTAGCCAAAGCCTAAAAATGCCGCCACACCAAAGCATAAGGGGACTAGGATTATGGCAAGGAACAGGACCATCATTTTGGTTTTTAGTTTCATTTTTAGTGTTCGCCTTCTTTATTTTTAGCATGTACAAAGCATTTGTTGATGCGGGCTGCACATGCTTAGCTATTTATGTGTAAAAATAAGCGGGGTTTAGTTTATTATATCATAGGAATTTTTTTAATATAGTAGGTTTGGCGCGAATTAATTTATTTTTTATGGAATTAATTTTATGGAAATATTTTTTTGCCTTTTACTTTTGCCTGTTTTTGGAAAAATGCTATTCCGTAGCAGAAAATCTGCTCGTAGCCGTACAAGCCCTCGGCGTATTTTTGAGTGGTGATTTGTTTGAGGGCTTCGAGGCAGAGTTTATCCATGTCGGATTCTTTAGGGGATTTTTTGGATTCTACGATGAGGGCGCGGCGGTTTTCCTCGTCTTTTAGTATAATGTCGGGACGCCCTAGCCCTTTTTCCTTGTTTGATTCAACTTCATATCCAAGTCCCACAAACGCTCCTGCCAGAAAAGCGTGGTAATAGTCCTCGTGATAATCATTGTAGCTGATAGTCCTCCACAATAATTCAGAAATCGCCTTGCCTGCTCCTTCCTCATCATTATTCCAAAAAAACTCCATCATTGATTTTTGTCTGCTGTTATCTATTGTATCTTTAAAGAGTGTGACTACCGTGTCTTCAAATATGGTGGCTATTTCCTTATTTGGTATTTTTACCTGTACGGTTTCCCCTTCTTCTGCTGCATCAGCCTTAGTGATATAGCCCGTCATAAGCAGAACGCTCCAGAGATTATCTTCTGATGAATGTAATGTATCATAGGTCAGTGCATCCGTGATTGTTTGCACAATCGTACCGCCGTTCAGCAAAGTTTCAAATTTGCCCTTTACCTTAAAGTCGGTTCTTTTTACAAAGCTTAGAAGTATTCCGTTATGGCTTGTATTTTTCCAGTAGCATTTGGGGACTGCATCTTTTCGTTTTTTGAGCGCGGAAAGATAGTTTACCACGTCCCAAGGACAGTATACATGGCTGCTGCCGAATATATATCCGTTATACCATTCTCTGATAGTTGCCGCTTTTTCCCGCCTGTCAGCAGCGGTTAGGATCGCCTCTATCTCACTTTCCGTAAATCCGAAATAATTGGAAAAGTCCTCGTCAAGCACTGAGTATGACACGAAATTGTTTGTCCCCGTAAATATGCGTTCTTTAGCAATTCTAAGGCAGCCTGTTATTACGGCGAATTTCAGAAATTCATTGTCTTTTAGCGCTGTGCTCATAATGCCTCTGATTACGTTCAGCATCTTGGAATAATACTTGTTGTCCGCTGTGCTTTTTTCGCTTGCGTGCGCCAGCGGAACGTCGTACTCGTCTATTAGTAGAATCGTTTGCTTGCCGTGAACGACATTCATCATGCGCATTATGGTTTTGAAAGAATTTTGGACATCGCTTTCTGTTGCCGTCTGCATTTTTAACCTTTCAAAAATCTGCTTATCAGCTTCGTCTATAACTTCCGAATAAGCTATATAAGCAATTTTCTTGCAGACATCCGCAATTATCGTTTTCAGCATCTGATACGCGCCGTCAAAGTCCTCTGACTCAACGTCCTTAAAGGAGACAAACAGCACAGGGTATTTATTCTGCCATTCTTCACAAAATTCCTGATGTTTTGATATTTCAAGGCCATCGAAAATTTCCCTGCTGTCCTTCATGATATTGAAAAAGTTTTCCATCATGCTCATCATAAGCGTCTTGCCGAACCTGCGCGGTCTGGTGAAAAGTGTGACTGCATTGTCTGTATTGTTTACAAGCTCATATATGATGCTTGTCTTGTCAACATAATAATTGCGCGCCTTTCTAAGCTCTGCGAAGTCTGATTTTCCTACGCCAGCCTTAAATTCCATACGCTTTCCTCCCGATATTGCCTTTTATGTTGTCCGCCTGATACGCTTAAAATTATAACATAGCGCCACAAACCGCACAAGCTTTAAGGGGTATTATTTCGGACGGGATTTTGCTTTGGAAACTGTGTGGAAAATTTGCAGAAAATTCTTTCTTTTTAGTTGACAAGCGTAAATTGTCTAAATATAATAGTATTAATTACCGCCGTAGGGGAATTTTTGTGATAGTTTTACATAGCTTGCGGGGGAATTTAGGATTTTATTTAAAAGGAGGAATTTACAATGAAATATGTATGCAGCGTATGCGGTTATGTTCACGAGGGCGATACGCCGCCTGAGAAGTGTCCTCAGTGCGGAGTGCCTGCCGAGAAGTTTGTAGCGCAGGGCGAGGGGCTTACTTGGGCTGCCGAGCATGTGGTAAGCGTGGCTAAGGGCGCGCCCGAGGATATCATCAACGATTTGAGGGCTAATTTCAACGGCGAGTGCTCTGAGGTCGGCATGTATCTTGCTATGGCGAGAGTGGCTCACAGGGAAGGTTATCCTGAGATTGGGCTTTACTGGGAGAAGGCAGCGTATGAGGAGGCTGAGCATGCGGCTAAGTTTGCGGAGCTGCTGGGCGAGGTTGTTACTGATTCTACAAAGAAGAACCTTGAGATGCGCGTAGAGGCTGAGAACGGCGCTACCGCTGGAAAGACTGACCTTGCTAAACGCGCTAAGGCTTTGAATCTTGATGCTATTCATGATACTGTGCATGAGATGGCCAGGGACGAGGCTAGGCATGGGAAGGCGTTTGAAGGGCTTTTAAAGAGGTATTTTGGTTAATATGTAATATGTTAAAAATCCCCATCTGATGTTTTAGATGGGGATTTTTTATGCTGTTTTTATCCTGAAACCACTCTGCAGCGCTTTTTGTAACACGCAATTCCATATTTGCGGATTGTTGTTATGCCGTCGTCGGTCAGTCTTTCCTCGTAGCCGCGTTCATTGATCTGCTTCAATGCCTCTTGGCATGCCGTGTCAAACGCTGCCTTCTCTGCATATTTCAATTCTATGATAATGCCTATCTCCCGCTCCTCTATCTCTACGCTGATGTCGCTGTAGCCATCGCCGGACTCGGCATTGGACTGGACATCCCAGCCGTCCATGTTTGCAAAGAGTCCAAGCAGGATGCCGTGGTAAAAGTTTTCCTTCATTTCTTTTCTGACACTCGTGTCACGTATGCTGATTGTCTTTTTCAGATAGGCGTTGAAGCCTTCCTCGATTGCGGCTGTGTCGTTTTCCTCAAATGCCCTGCAGAAGCTTTCCAGCTTTTCCATATTTCTTCGAGTTTCGCTTTTGAACCACTCTCGGATTTGGCGGATATAAATCCACTGTACCTCTTTATTAGGGATTACAAGCTCTGTCATGTCACCCGACTGTGCGCTGCGCTGTGTCAAATAGCCTGTCGTAAATAGGATGCTCCATAGGTTATCTGGATCGGAATCGAGGTCTCTGTAGGTCAGTTCCTGGCGGATTATCTTTTTGATGCTGCCGCCGTTAATCAGCTGCTCAACGTCGTTTCTGTCGGATGTTTTTGCCTTGCTCAGAAAGCTTCTGATGATGTCGTTGCTGCTTGTGTTTACCCAGTAATTTTGCGGTTCTGTCACGCTTCCGTCGCGCAAATCTCCGCAATAATTAATCACGTCCCATGGACAATATATTTGCAGATTACCAAACATATAGCCATCATACCATTCCCTGACTACGTCATACTGGTCTGAAAATCCGTAGTATTCCAGTATTTGTTGGACTTCCGCGTCTGTGAAGCCGAAATATTCCCTGTAACGCACGTCTTTTATGGTATATACTCTGAAATTATTCAGCCCTGTAAAAATGCTTTCCTTTGATATTCTAAGACACCCTGTAAGAATTGCAAACTGCAGGCTGTCGTTTGTTTTGAATGCGTTACCAAACAAAACTCTAATCAGCTCTACCATGGAATCATAATACCCTGACCGATATGCTTTATCAAGCGGCACGTCATATTCGTCAATAAGCATAATGACATTCTGATCATAATGCCTCTGCAAAAGCTGTGATAAGGTCTGAAGGCTGTCCTTTAAAAGCTCGTCGGACATTGTAAACGCGCCTGTTTTATCCATGTCAATAATCGCCTTGTACTGATTGTGGTCTGATTCTGACAGTTTGTCGCTCTGTATCAAAAACTGGAAACGCAGGGCTTCTTTACAGATAATTCTTCGGAGCATGGTTTTTGCTTCTGTGAAATTTTCGCCTGTTGCGCCTTTCAAAGTGATGGATACTACAGGAAATTTTCCCATGTACTTTTCACACAGCGCTTTTTCCTTTGAAATTTCAAGTCCGTCAAAGATTGTGCCGTCGCTGCCTATTTCAAAAAAATATCTCAGCATGCTCATAGTCAGTGTCTTGCCAAATCGCCGCGGGCGTGTGAACAGGTTTACTTTTCCCAGATTTTCTAACAGCCCCTTAATAAGCCCTGTTTTATCGACGTAATAGAATTCTCCTTTGCGTATCTCCCTAAAATTCTCAATCCCCATAGGAAGTTTTATTTTTTCCGTCATGCCATACCTCTTTTCCATGAAAACTGCTTTGTTTTTTACAGTATAGCACATCTTTAAGGCAAATCACATCTTAATTTCAAAAAACGTTTGAAAATTTTCGTACAATCTATCCCTGCAGACGGGATAAATGACATCCCCCTATTATGGCAAAAACCTGTGGACTTTTTCCGCAATCCGTGCTATGATTTAGCAGAAGAATATTCATAAACTCTTTTTGGAAAGGAAGTGAGGATGGCAATCCCGATGTTTCGGGCGGGCAGAGGGGGAGCGCCCTGTGTCTTGTAGACAGCAGCGATGGGAAGCCGTGTTTCGGCGTGAGAGGAAGCAATCAAGCTTCGACCGACCTTTATTCAAGAGGACGCCGCTGTTATCGCCGTTCTCAATTTATTTCAAAAGGAGAGAGAAAAATGAAAAAAGTGAATACTAAAAAACTATGCGTTTCTGGAATTTTGTGCGCTGTCGCCGTGGCGGGGAGTTTAATTTCGTTTCCTGTATTTGGAAGCAAGTGCGCGCCTGTACAGCATATGATTAACATTCTGTGCGCTGTGGCGCTCGGTCCTTGGTACGGCGTGGCTGTGGCGTTTATCGCAAGTCTGCTGCGCAATCTTTTCGGGCTTGGAAGCCTTATGGCGTTCCCAGGCAGTATGTTTGGCGCTTTGCTGTGCGGGATTGTTTTCTGGAGGACTAAGAATATCGCGCTCACGCTTTTGGGCGAGGTATTCGGCACGGCTGTGCTTGGCGGGCTGTGCGCGTACCCTGTGGCGATTTTCCTTATGGGACAGAGTGCGGGGGATATAGCTTTTTATGCTTATATTGTGCCGTTTCTTATTTCTACCGCGTGCGGCGCGGTTATATCGGCGCTTTTGATAAAGCCGCTTAGAAAGACGGGAGTTTTTAATTATTTGAATGAGTAAACAAAAATCCGCCGACAGTGTATGTGCGCTGTCGGCGGGTTTTATTTTTGCGTTTACACTATCCTACTTTGATGCACTCATACCGCTCTGAATTGATTACCTGCTGCATCATTTCCGTGGGGGTGCTGCCTACGCAGGATATGAGCTGCTTAAATACCGTGGCTGACTGACCGCTGCAGAGCTGTACGCCGCGGCGGTTTTTGTCGGCGTGGAATATGTTGTGGCGGCTGTTTACGTTCCAAAATACTATGTTCGGGATTTCGTAACCGTAAGCGCGGTATCTTTTTGCCATCTTGTCGTAAAATGTCCACTCGCCTTTGTGTGCGTCGCAGCTGTCTATTTCCATATCCGAGATAACTATTATTGACTTTGGCATTTCGTCCTGCGAGGCATGACTTTTGCAGGCTATCTGCAAAATCTTGTCAAATGCCGCCCTAAGGTTTGTGTTCATTCCCCAATCAGACTTCTGCACCTGTGATATCTTCTGCTGCAGCGTCTCGCCTTTTAGCTCTACTATCTGCGGATTGGCGCTGAATGTCATAAACAGGTTGTGGTACGCGCCTGTGTTTCTTTCCGCAAAATATATGGCAAGCCCTACGGAGGTTGACAGCGGTATGCCGCCGCATGCGGTCATTGAGCCCGATACATCAGCCATCACTATGGCATTTATGTCCTGCCCAATGTAATTTGGGAGCTGACGCCACTGCGCCTCAAGCACGTCTGAGCTTTCGCCCATGCATATTTTATGTACAATATCATATGGATAGAGCGCAGCGGAATTAATCTTCTCCTCGCCTGCTGCCGCCCTGTTTATAAACGCGTTGAAGCGCTGTGCGTCGTGACGCGCAAATGCTTTTCTGTAAATCATCATCGCGCGGCTTGGAACTTCCGAATACTTTATTTCATCCCAGCGCCCCGCCGACATTAGACATTCGACTACGTTTATCTGTTTTCTCATTCTGCGCACGATTCTTTTGAAGTCATAGACGCTATAGCCGAGCTTTTGCGCGGTTAAAATGCCAAGCCTGCGGGTGCTGCCTGCGCTTGCGTCGGCGGTCTTTATCCATTTTGCAAGAAGTGAGACGGCGTTGCCCTTTTCGAGATTTTCCAAGTCCTCCTCAAACTGCTTTTTCATGGCGAACCACATCTCGTCTTCAAGCCGCGTGCCTATCAGCGTGTAAAGGTCATCGTATCTGCCATATACGCCTACGAGGTCGAGGTTTTGACGCAGCGCCTCCGGGTGGTTGTCCGCCATATATCTCAAAAGCGTGCGGAAAACGCGTCTTTCACCTAAGCCCTCTCTGATGTCCCTTGCATAAAATGCGATTTTTGTGGCAAAAAGCGGATTTTCGGCGTATGCCTCGGCAAAGAGCGTGTTTATCCTGATTTCGTCAGCGCTGCGCAAAGCGCCTGCCGTGCTGAACAAGTCAAGACAGGCATCACCCGTGGTGTTCAGCGCCTGTGCGCCGTTTTCTGTGTATGTATGTGTTGCCTCTTTTTTAAAGATGTTTATAAAATTCATGGTATCATTCCTTTCCTCATTATGGTTTTAGGTAATTGTGAAATGTGTTCGCGACTGTCTATTATGGTTTTATGGGCATTTGTAAAAACAGGGCCTCTTGCGGAATTGAACCGCATCTTTACGCTTCTGGCGATAAATTAACCTTTTAATTTGCTGCATAGGTCCCAAAATAAAGCGAAATGCTTTTGCAGGCGGCGGCAGGCTTCTAACCTGCAATGGATTCCCCATAAATATCTGCTGTCTGTGAAACGACCATTTCACTGCCTCGCCGCCTTAGTCAGGAGGAGCGGACTCGAACCGCCAAATGCTGCCATACAGTTTGGGTGTATTTTGCTGTTAAAGCCACGGTCATGACTTATTTTTTTTCAGTGATCTCCCAGTTGAGCTACCTCCTGAAGGGTTATGTAATTTATAGGACTGTCAATGCGGAAGGTGTTGTGCTTTCGCTTGACTTGGGTTTATATTAACAGGAAATGGAAGGGAAATCATTTAAAAAAAGTTGCGAACTGAAAATATGCGGACAGACCAATCCTGCAGCTAAGTCCTGCAGCTAAGTCCTGCGATTAGGCAATTTTATGTTGAAACGCTTGTTTTACTATAGTAATATTAAATAGTGATATTAATATATATGAAAAATTTTTCTAAACACAAAACTTCATAAACGGATAAAAGGTTACGGCGATTCGGAATTAATGCCGTAAAAGATGATTGGTATATCGGGAGGTGAAATCGTGTCTGAGTTTAGCGAGCTTGTTAAATCCATAGCCAAAAGCCGCGAGTATGTGCGGGATTTTTATATTTACGGCTTTAAATCGCGCGAGGACTTTGACCGCAAAAGCGCGCGCACCTACGACAATGAGCGCAGACGGCTTGAAAGCTGGCTTACGCCGTATGTGAAAAGCGACTACAACGGCGCGGTCAAAAATGTCTATCTTTCCATAAATACCAATATGCTCCCGTATAATCCGCTTTACCGCGTGTTTGAGGCAAAAAGCTTTACTGACAATGATATTATGCTGCACTTTTACCTGATTGATATTCTGGGCGGCGGCGTGCAGATGACGGCAGACGAGCTTGCCGATGAAATTGCCCAAAGATACGAGGCGGAAATTGAGATACAGCTTGTGCGCAAAAAGGCAAATGAATACGTCAGCGAGGGCATTTTGGGCTCTGAAAAGGCGGGGCGGCGAATGTACTATTTTCTCCTGTCTGATAAAAAGCTTACTGGCAAGACGGAGCGGCAGCTTGACACGGCTGTCAGTTTTTTCCAGCTTGATGCGCCGCTTGGCTTTATCGGGTACAGCATTATGAAAAGCCGCGGATTTTCCAATGACTGTTTTTTGATGAAGCACGGGTATTTTGCGCATGCGCTTGAAGACGAGATTTTACTCCTGCTGCTTACCGCCATAAACGGGCATAATAATATTGTCAGGCTGAAAATGCAGAGCAATAAAAGCGCTGTAAGCCATGCGCCCCAAAATGTCGAGATTTTCCCGCTTAAAATTTTTGTGAGCACGCGCACGGGGCGGCGTTTTTTATGCGTGTATTATCCGAACGCACGGCGTCTTTCCACTATCAGGCTCGACCATATCAAAGAAGTGACACTGATGTCAGAAACCTTTGACTATGATAAATATAATACTGTCCTGCGCAGGAATATTTCCAAGTGCTTTGGGCTTTCATTCAGCGGAATGGAGCGCGAGGACACAATTAAGCTCACGCTCCGCATTAATGAGCCGTATGAACTGTTTGTCTTAAAGCGGCTTGAAACCGAAGGGCGCGGCGGCAGGATTACGCGCGTCGCGGACAATACATATACATATGAGATTACCGTGTTTGACGGCAATGAGATGATGCCTTGGATAAAGACGTTTACGGGGCGGATTATCTCATTTGAGAGCAGCAGCGAATATCTTCGTGCAAAATTTTACCGCGATATTAAGCTGATGGCGAAAATGTATGGGATTGGTGAAGGATAACTTATGGATTATTTTTCGGAAATTTACGGGTGTTATTACAGGGTTGTGGCGGCTGTGCTTGAACGCGCAAAGAGCGGCGGCATTTCAAGGGAGGAGATTGTAAGGCTTACCGATGAGCTTGGATTTGGGGAAAGTGCGCTTACTATTCCCGATAAGCTGTGCTTTGGCGATTGGCGGCTGCTGGAGCAGGGGGACAGCGGCAGGTTTTATCCGTGTGTCGATTATGCCCAGATGCCGCTGACGCTGCTGCAAAAGCGGTGGATTAAATCAATACTTTATGACAGGCGTGTCAGTCTTTTCCTTGATGATGGGGCGCTCGCGGAGGCAAAAAAGGCGCTTGCGGGTATTGATCCTTTATGGAAAGAGGAACAGTTTTATTATTATGACAGATTTGAAAGCGGAGACAGTTTTGAAAGCGCCGTGTACAAGGAAAATTTTAAGGCTGTTATGTCGGCAGTACGCGAAAGGAGAGTGATTGACTTTGATTACACCTCGTCTAAGGGAAAATACACGCGCAAGAGATGTCTTGCGTTAAAGCTCGAATATTCGCCAAAAAACGACCGTTTCAGGCTGATTGGGCTTCGTTGTCCATTCGGGAAAAAGTATATTATTGACCATTACCGCCTTGACGGCATGGCAAATGCTGCCGTTTCAAATTTGTATGAGGATACGGAAATTACAGAAAAGGCTGCCGAGGCATCGCTGGGAGCGCTTATGCGCCAAAGCTATGATACGAAGCCTGTGCGCCTGATTATTGAGGACAAGCGCAACGCTCTGGAAAGGGCGATGCTGCATTTTGCCAATTATGACAAGGACACCAAGCGCCTTGAAGACGGCACTTGGGAATGCTGCATCTACTACAACTCGTCAATGCAGACAGAGCTGCTGATTGAGATTTTGTCGTTTGGTCCTGTGGTGAAGGTGGTATCGCCTGACGGCTTTATCGCCTTAATTAAGGAACGGCTGGAAAAACAGCTTGCCCTCCAAAAGCTGCTGCATTAAAAGATATTACAACAATTCCTTATAAACCTTTAACACATTTTTATATAAAATATTTTCTATTTCTTCACCAGTAAAATGATTTCCCTCAAGCGCCTGCACAAGCTTATATATCTGCGAGGCGTCTTTTATTTCCATATCGCCGTCTATCCCGTCAAAGTCAGAGCCCAAGCCGAGGCACTCGCTGCCTCCCGTATTTATGATGTGGCGGGCGTGGCGGGCAATTTTTTCCGCGCTTGAAAAATGTGGGCTTTTGTCGTCAAGAAATTTGCCGTAATAGTTTAAGCCTATCACTCCGCCGCGCTCTGCTATGGCGCGTATCATATCATCTGTAAGATTTCTTGGGTGGCGGCAGAGCGCTCTTGCGTTTGAATGGCTTGCCACGAAAGGCTTTTTGGTATTGTTAAATATGTCCCAAAAGCCCGCGTCGGATAAGTGCGACACATCTATTATTATACCAAGCTGCTCCATTCGCTCTATAAATTCAAAGCCCTTGGGCGTAAGTCCTTTTGAGCCGTCAAATGTGAATGTGTCTGATGCGCCGTACTCTGCCAAATCATATAAATTTGGGAAACCAAGCTCGTTTGGGTAATTCCATGTGAGCGTCATCATTCTCGCGCCAAGCTGATACAGCTTTTCAAGCTTTTCAATGCTGCCCTTGCAGCAGCCGCCTTCCTCTATTGTAAGCAGGGCGGATATTTTTCCCTGATTTTCGTTTTCGGCGATTTCATCATAGCGTTTTATGACACTTATGTCATTTTTATTTTTTTCTATCTCTCCATAAAAAACGTCTATGAGCGACAGCGTGTGTTCATACGCGTCTGCGCACTCCTTTAGGTTCGTAAACATTGCGAAATTCTGCAGAAGATATCCTGATTTTTTCAACTTCTGCATATCTATATGAAACTTATTTTTGGCAAGCTGCGCGTCTTCCCCCGCCCGCCTTGACTTCCATATCTTGGAAACTGTGTCACAGTGCATATCTGCTATTTTCATGAAAATTCTCCTCCATTCGCGTTATTAGGCATTTAAACTATTCTCCGCTAATGCAGAATCAGTGTGCCGATATTTATTTCTATATAATAATATGCCAAAAAAGCAGCTTTGTACGATTTTTTACATTTCAGACGCTATTTTTGCCCAAACTCTTGCCAAACGCAGGCTTGAATGGTATAGTACGTTTTAATGAAACAAATCAATTTATCTTTAAAGTTTCTTTAGTTTAAAAGTTCTTTAGTTTCCGATTGATTTCTGTTTTACAAAATACCCAAATTATAATATACTAAAAAGGAGAAAGCATGAAAAGAGAAAAACTTAATATCGCCAAAATATTCAAGCGCTTTGCGGTAAACAGGGCTCACAAGGACAGGCTGTTCCAAAGAGTATTTGCTGACAAAAGGGATCTGCTTGATTTGTACAACGCGGTAAATCACACAGACTACGCAGATCCTGACGAGCTTGAAATCACTACGCTTGAAGATGTCATTTATATGTCGATGAAAAATGATATGTCCTTCATAATATCGTCAACGCTTAATCTTTACGAACATCAGTCCACCTTTAACCCGAATATGCCCGTGCGCGGGCTGATGTATTTTGCAAGATTGTATGAGGGCTATATCAAACAGCATGGCTTTGACATATATGGAAGGCAGCTTATCAGGCTGCCAAGACCTCAATTTATCATTTTTTACAATGGCAGGAGTGAGTACCCCGATAAAACAGTTTTAAAGCTGTCAGATGCGTTTATCCCAGAGTCGGCAGATGAAGCCGTCCTTGAATGCCGCGCCACAATGCTGAACATTAATTACGGACACAACAGCGCCCTGCTGAACAGCTGCCGCCGCCTGCATGATTATTCTTACTTTATAGCTAAGGTAAATGAATATTCGGACAGCGGCTGCGCGATAAAAGACGCAATAGACAAGGCGGTAGACTACTGCATAAAAAATGATGTTTTGGCGGATATTTTAATCAAGTGCAAAAGCGAGGTGACGAATATGCTGCTTACGGAGTTTGATGAAAAGCTGTACAAAAAAACGGTATATAATGAAGGGTACGAAGATGGCATGAATGAAGGTCATAAGCGCGGCGTGAGTGAAGGCTTTGAGCGCGGCATAAGCAAGGGCTTTGAAAACGGGCATAAACGCGGCATACTTGAAACGCGCGAACAGGATATAAAAAACAGCATAATGATGTTAAGGCGCTTAAATTTATCTGACGAAGAAATCGCAAGCCTTATCGCAGAAAATTACGCGGTTTCCAAAGATGCCGTCATAAAGGAAATCTGCCAAATACCCGACGGGAACAGGCAATAATAAAAATCCTGCAGTAAAACCCGCCGCCTTCATTATTTCCCATGCGCACTCCCCAATGGTGGAATGACGCTATCTGCTTTACAAGCCTTAGCCCAAGCCCATGCTCCGAGAGCTTTTGGGGCTTGGCATGGGCGTTGAGGGTTTTTAACTTTTCCCATTCTATGCCGATGCCATTGTCTGACACTGTCATTTCATAATAGCGCAGCACCAAAAGCCTCTTGGGTGCAAGGCTTACCGTGACTGTGCAACCCTGCGGATTGTGGCGCACCGCATTGTTTACAAGATTTTCGATAAGCCTTTTTGTAAGCTCTGTGTCGCAGTAAATGCAAAGCTTTTCCAAGCTGTCGGGTATGTCTATGGCAAATTCAAAGCCCTCGTCTGTCATACAGTTTGCTATGCCGCATACTGTCTCGCGTATCAGCGCCGCAATCAGGCAGCGCTCTTTTTTCCAGTTTCCCATGCCGTAGGTGAGCTTGTTCTGGGTGTTTAGGTTTGTCACAAGCATTTTAAGGCGGAGCGCCTGATTTTCTATTACCTGCGCTTTCTGCGCAATTTCGTCATCGCCGCTTTCCTGCTTTATAGCGTCGGCGTACCCCAGCACAAGCGATAGGGGCGTGCGTATGTCGTGCGATACGCCCGCTATCCACGTTGTCCGCTCGCGCTCACGCCGTCTCGCGTCGCGCCGTATGATTATCGACGGCACAATCAGCAGCACGAAAATGTTTGAAATAAATATAAGTGGAAACAAATAGACATACGCCTCAAATGTGCTCATATCGTAAATGATTTCCTTTTTCCATATAGTGTCTTTTTCATAACCGACTACTACTATCCCGCCGTCGTCTGCGGTATATGTGTATACAGGATAGCCCTGAAGATACCAGCGTGTAAAAGACACAGTCTGCGCTATCGTGTAATGGCGCGGAAGCTCATCGGGCAGATTGTGCTCCCACACCACATCGCCGTTTTTATCTATCGCCATAACAAAAATCCACCTGCCCTTCAACACTTCAAGCTCATCACCTGACGCGCGGCTTTCGGCAAGCGATATGATTTTTTCCCTCGGCGCTAACGGTAAAATGCTCATGCTGCCCGTTTTGTATGATATTACCATTATTATAAAGAAATCCGCTGCTAATAATATGATAAACATAAACAGCGCCAATATGACATATTTTATAAAATTTTCTATTCTACGCACAAACGCCACTCCTTAACCACCATGCGACAAACCAATTCAAAACATAAAGCCTCTCATAACATACAATCCTAACCTTTGCGGAAAACATTTAACAATCCCCATACATACAAATACGCTAAACCAGCTTATACCCCAGCCCCCTTGCAGTCAAAAGATGCTCAGGCTTAGACGGATTTTTTTCAAGCTTTTCACGCAGACGCCTAATATGCACCATCAGCGAATTTTCATACCCATAGCTGCCATCAGGCCAAAGCGTATCGCACAGTGTATTTATCGACAAAATTCTCCCCCTGTTTTCGCACAATTTTTTAAGCAAAACATATTCCTTAGCAGTAAGAAGATATTCGCTGTCAGGCGTCTGTACCGTACCTGCGCTCCAATTAATCACAGCATCGCCCACAACATCATTTTTCGCTGTATCCTCCATATGATAAGTACGCCTCAACACCGCCCTAATCCTAAGCAGCAGCTCCTGCGGCAAAAACGGCTTCGTTATATAATCATCCGCGCCAAGCCCCAAACCCTTAAGACGCGCCGTGTCCTCATCCCTTGCCGATAAAAATATAACAGGAACCTCCGCGACACGCCTTATCTCATCAAAAAGCATAAAACCATCGCCATCAGGAAGCATTACATCAAGAAGCACCATATGATATTCAACCGCGCCAAACATTCTTTTCGCCGTACAACAATCAGACGCCAAATCCACATGGACATAACCCTCCTTTTTCAGCAGCTCTCCCACCATCTGCAAAAGGTCAGGCTCATCATCAACAAGCAGAATTTTGCTTTCATAAAAGTTCATCTTTCCACACATTCCTTTGCTTTCAACAGCTATTATCCCATCAAATTGTTGAAAAAATTTTTATCTATGCTTTAGTATATCTTATTTTTTATGCATTGTGGTGATTTAAGCCGAATTTTTAAGGTAAATGTAAGCTTCCCGTCATTTTTATTTAAGGTAACAAAGTTATAGTAAGATTGTTATTTACAAATGTTTGTAGGGTGCTATTCAATAACATAGAATTTAGTCAAAATATATAAAATCAGCGACGTTTCGCATCGCGCACCAAGTCGCGATTTTATATATTTTGACTAAGTTCGAACGGCTTACAAAACCTTTAGTAGCCGCCATTTTATTCTACGCTATATTAGATAACGTAGAATTTGTGTGAAATATACAAAATAAGCGACGATTCGCACTGCGCACTAGTCGCGTTTTTGTATATTTCACACAAATTCGGTCGGCTTACAAAGCCCCCTTTCACAAACATCAATCCACCATTCATCCAGAAAGGAGCCACCAAATGAACTACATCATCAAAACAAAAAATCTAACCAAAGGCACAGACGGACATATGCGAGTAAAAAATATCGCCCTAAAAGTCCCCGAAGGCTGCGTCTACGGCTTCCTAGGTCCCAACGGCGCAGGCAAAACCACCACCCTAAAACTTTTACTCGGACTACTCAAACCAACCGAAGGAACCATCTCATTTTTCGGAGAACAAATGACAGACAAAAACCGCCTCTCCATACTAAAAAACACAGGCAGCCTAATCGAAAGCCCCAGCTATTACGGACATCTGACAGGACTAGAAAACATGCAAATCATCGCCAAACTAAAAAATACACCCGCCGCAGAAATCGAACAAGTACTCGACACCGTGCGCCTCCTAGAGCAAAGAGACAAAAAAGTAAAACAATATTCCCTCGGCATGAAACAACGCCTAGGCATAGCCATGGCTCTCCTAGGCAATCCGCGCATACTAATACTTGACGAGCCGACAAACGGCCTCGATCCCGCAGGCATACGGGAAATACGCGAATTTATCAAAAACCTCCCGCTGACAAGACAAATGACCGTAATCGTGTCAAGCCACCTGCTCAACGAAGTAGAGCAAATGGCAGACATGGTCGGCATCATCAACCACGGCGAACTTATCTTCCAAGGCACTATGCAGGAGCTTGAAGCAAAAGGCGACGGACTGGAGGACGTATTCTTAAAGCTGACAGGAGGTGCAGAAAGCTTATGAGAGGATTATTTTTAGAGCTTCGCAAGACTAAGCGGCGCGGCGTATGGCTTGTAGTCGCAGGACTGATACTTATGCAGTTTCTGTGGTCAATGTGGGTATTTTCCGACAGGCTTGACACAGAAGACTTAGCGCAAGGCTGGATTAGCCAGATTTACATGATGCCTGTTTTAAACGCCATTCTGACACCTACATTTATAGCCGTGCTCGCAAGCCGCCTGACAGACATGGAGCATAAAGGAAATACATGGAAAATGCTCGAAACCTTTCAAAGCAGGAACAGCATCTATTTTGCAAAGCTTCTATATGGCTTTGTGTGCGTGCTGATTTTTGCCGTCAGCCAGCTTGGCTTTTTAATTTTTTTCGGAAAGCATTTCGGATATACGGACAGCCTTGATTTGTGGGCGTATGCGCGGTACTTCTCGGTAACTGTCGCCGTAAGCTTTCTGATTTATCTGCTGCATCTCATTTTGGCGTTTGCGTTTACAAACCAGGCTGTCACGCTCTGCGCGGGGCTGCTCGGAAGCATATGCGGACTGTTTTTGATGTACCTGCCGCCCTCGCTTATCATAAACCGCCTTATCCCGTGGGGGCTTTATGGCGCTTCGTCTTTTGTCTGGATGGACTGGAATCCTGACACGCGCGTCATAAAATACAGATATTATTTCCAGCATAACGGCGCGGAAATCATCACTGCTGTATGGATTGTCCTGCTGCTGGCAATCGGATGGGCGCTTTTTAACAAAATGGAAACAGAAGGCTTAAATTTCAGCAGCATCACGCGCTTTGGGATTTTCAGGCGCAAGCGAAGATTAAGCAAAATTAAGATACCCCGTCTGCCCGTGGAGTTTATAAAGGTAAAGCGCACGCCTATATGGCTTGCCTTTATCATACTTCCATTAATCTCGGCGGTTATAGGCTCGATGAATTATATGAACAATCTGGGGGTTTTGAAAAAAGCATGGTATTCATTATGGAGCCAGCATACACTGTTTTTTGCCTTCTTTTTCCTGCCGCCGCTTATCGGCATTTATGCAAGCTATCTGTGGCGGCTGGAGCATAACGGCACTAACTGGAACACTGTTATGACACTTGTGTCACCTTTTAGGCTTGTGCTTAGCAAGCTCTGCATATGTACAGTCATGACAACGGCTACTATTATGTTTATGATTTGTCTTTATGTTTTCAGCGGCTTTATATGCGGGCTTTCCCTGCCGCTGCCCAAAGAGCTTGGCGAATGGACTATATGCGGCATATTCGGCGGTATTGCCGTGTGCTCCGTGCAGCTTTTCCTGTCGCTTGTAATAAGGAGCTTTGCAGTGCCTATCGCTATCGGGCTTGTCGGCGGAGTTGTCGGTATGCTTATCACAAGCAAGGGACTTTATTATTTTCTGCCCTATTCGCTTTTAAGCGTGGGGCTGCGCGCAAATAATCCGCAAAGAATTATCGACCTGTGGCAGTTTGCCGACTGGACAGTGCTGTATATTGTTGTAATTAATGCGCTTGGTGTTTTGTATCTGAAAAGGAAAGATGTGAGGACACAAGAGTAAAAAGCGCGAAAATAATGGGCTGTCACACTAAGGAAATTAAGTACAATATATAGTATCATATAATTTGGTCATAATGCTATATATTGTATTCTTAATCCTTTGCGGCAGCTCCATTTATTTTAGACTTCTTTATAACCATGGGCGATTGCCCATTCGCGGTATTTTTTTGCCTCCGCCTCGGCTTTGCCAAGCGCGGCAGATTTTTCTGACAGCGTGACATATTTTTTCAGCAATGCCGTGTCCTTCTCTGACAATTCTGCATTTTTCTGCGCCAACTCAGCCTCCGCTTTTGCAAGCCTTTCAGCATAATCCTCAAACTCCTCGCGCTCCCAGCAGCGTTTCTTAACCTCTAAATCCGCACATAGTTCAAAAATTGTCTTGGACGCATCTTTGATATAAACATCTTCCTCCGCCAACATTTTTACCGTCTCCCATGTGTTCGCCTTAAAAAGCTTAGCCCATTTGTCAATGCCATACCTTTTATCCTCATCTGTGGCAAGTTCCGTTTTATTTAAGTCTACCACACAGAGGGTAACATTGTCACTATAAATCTGCCCTGTTTTGACATACTAATTTTCAGTCTTTCCTGCCAAACTTATTTTTCACAAACAGCTGTACCTCATAAGGCTTCAAAAACTCCTCGTGCTCTCCCTCAAGCATCACGTAGCTGTCGTGCAGACTGTAAACCTTCTCATCATTTGTGTGGTTGATGACAAACAGCCAGACCTTGCTGTCATTCTCGCGCGTCATCAGCTCTACGCCTGCTGGCGCGCTGCCAAGCGTCGCGACTCCGCTCTGGTTTACAAAATACTCCGCCAAATCCTCCATAAGCTCCTCACCCGGCTCCGTGCCGACATACCATACAACGCCGTTTTCATATTTATTTTCCGTAACGGCGGGAGTCTGCTTATAAAAGCCTGTGGAATACTCGGCAAGCTGCTTTGCGCCCTTGAGGGTTATGATGTCGCACCATTTCTGCGTTTCATACTCATTTTTCCCAAATAATACGCCGCCCGTCGTCTCAATCAGGCAGTCATACTCAGGCACCTCTATGCCGCATATGTCTCCAAGCCTCCCTGGCAGCTCGCGGTCAGTCATGCAAAGATTCGTCGCATCTTTTACGCCCGTGCGCATTGTGAGTACAAGCCTGCCGCCTGCTGCCACATAGTCGATATACCGCTGCTCCAGCTCTGGCGTCATCAAATACTGCAGCGGCGCGACCACAAGCTTATACTTTGAGAAATCCGCTGTGTCAGGTATAAAGTCCACCGGGATTTTTTTGTCATAAAACGCCTTGTGGTATTTATAAAGCTGGCCCACATAGCTTAATTCAGGGTGGTGCGGCTGTATGTCAAAAGCGTAATTCTGCCTGAAATTGTGAACAATAGCCACCTCCGCGTTTGGCATACTGCCCTCAAATTCGTCCATATATTTTGAAAATCTGTGCGTAAGCGACTTTGCCTCCTCATATGTACGCCCCGGATTGCCGCTGTGCCCCAGTATGCCGTGCCAATACTGTTCTGTGCCCATAGCGCATGTGCGCCACCTGAAAAACACCACCGCGTCAGCGCCATGCGCCACCGACTGCATTGCCCACACGCTCATCTGCCCTGGTTCAAGCGCCCTGCCCATTATCTCCCAGCCTGCCATTCCCGCCTGCTGCTCCATAATCCAGAACGGCATATTTTTATACCCGCGCACTACGTCATGCGACGCCGCAAGCTCGTTGTCGGGCTGGTGCGGCTGCTTCTGCCAGTGCCCCGCGGGATAAATGTCATTCGACACAAAATCAAGAAGCTTTCCCAAATCATAATAGTCCACCTTGTTGTCAAAGCACATATAATTATGCGTGATAAAATGTTTCGGACAGTTCTCCCTGATGATATCCGCCTGCATTTTGGCAAAGTCAACAATCAAATCGGAGCAGAAGCATTTCCAGTCAAGCATAGCTGAAGGGTTCTCGCCGACAGCCGTAATAAGCGGCGTGCTTATCTGCGAAAAGCTGTTGTAGCCCTGACTCCAGAACGCCGTGCCCCATGCGTCGTTTAATCTCTCTATCGTGCCGTATTTTTTTATAAGCCATTTCTGAAAATTCGCGCGGCATGAGCTGCACATGCATAAATCGCCATGCGAATTGCCAAGCTCATTGTCAATCTGCCAGCCTATCACGCCCTCATTATCGGCAAACCTTTGTGACATTGCTGTCACAAACCGCCTTATATGCCCACGGTAGACCTCATTTGACTGGCAGTCATGATGCCTGCCGCCAAAAAATCTTCGTCTGCCCTGTCGGTCAATCGGCTGTATCTCAGGATTTTTGCGCACTATCCATGCGGGCGGCGCGGCTGTAGGCGTGCCCAGTATAGTTTTGATGCCGTATTTGTTTAAAATGGCAACAGCGTCTTCAAGCCACTCAAAATGAAATTCGCCCTCCTCCGGCTCCATTTTAAACCATGAAAATTCCGCCATTCTCACTACCTGAACGCCCATTTCCTGCATAAGCTTTGCATCAGTCTCCCAGCGCTCGCGGCTCCAATGCTCAGGATAATAGTCAACCCCAAAATGTATCCCCATAATCTTACCTCATTTCCACGCTTTCACCCACGCACAGCAGACCTGCGGCAGGCAATCCAGTTTTTCACATGCTGCAATTAAAAATTTTATCTGCTCCTTCATAAGCGGCAGCCTAAAAGCATTAGCCAAGCAATATCAGCAATGCCGCCAAAACCACAGCTACAGCCGCCATCACGCCAAGCTTAACATACCATTTCCCCGATGTCTGCGGTATAAAATCAAGCACAAAATACATCACCGCAAATATGACAAACAGCCACAGCGGCGCAAGCATTAAAATAATGTTTTCCATTAAAAACATCGTACACAAAAGAAAACCTGATACTGTCCCCACAAGCGCGATGACTGCGGCGACATAAAAATTTCCCTTTAAAATACGCCCTAATTTTTCCTTCATATAATAATCTCCATTCTGCCAACAGGCTGACCTAATATCCCACGTTTGTCAGCGCTCCGCTCTATCTGTCAAGCCCGCAATATACTCCCTGACCTTGCCCATCACTTCGCTGTTTTCCCAGAATTCCCTGTGTCCTATATTTACGGTCACAAAATCGCAGCCATTGCCATAAGCCTGAAAAAGCCTTGCAGAGCTCTCATATGGAACTGTTTCGTCTATATTTGAAGCCAGTATAAGCGGCTTGACCGACACATCCTTTGCAAACTTCTCCGCCCGCATCTTGTATGACACCAAAAGGCGCAGCGGACCGTGGAAAATATTCAGCTTATTGTTATAAAGGTCATAGCCATCTGCATACGGCGCCATAAGCACTAAGCCTTTCGGATTCCTCTGGTTCGCCACATAATTTGCCACGCCCGTGCCAAGACTATAGCCCATAATTACTATATCGTTTATGTCGCTTCTCTGGTCAAAATAATCATATACGGCTAATCCAAATTCTTTAAGGCTTTTGTCCGATGGAACGCCTGCGCTTTTACCATACCCCGGATAGTCCACATAAGCAAAATTGCACTTTGAAAATGTGACAAGCCTGTCATTTTCTTCCATAAGCCATGCCATTCTTGCCGAGGAATTATCCTCGTTTCCTCCATAATAAAGCACAAGAGGCGCACCGTCATCGGCATTATGCATAAGCCATCCCGAATATTCGCCTCCGTTTATTTCAATTTTTTCAATAGTATCTTCATAATCAGTCATACTGTTGTACGCCTTTTCGTCAAAGCTCGTCTTAAAAAGCACGGCTGGCGCAAACGCATACACCGCGACAAGCAAAAGCGCGGCAACCGCAATGACAGAAAACAAAATATTTGCCAAAAACATCGCTTTTAGCTTAAGCTTATCCGCCACAATGTCAAATACAAGCTTCAGCACGAAAATAACAGCCGCCGCGCAAAGCATCACAACAGCCGCGCGCTTTACGCCGGCGGATTTGAACATAAACCAGACGAAAGTTACAAGCGTACTGAAAAGCAAACCCGAAAGCAGCGCTCTTTTAAGCTTAGTTTTTATTTCCATTTGTATATCCCCCGTTTTGAAAAATTAGGCGTGCGCGCTATATTCTCGTGACAAGCTGCTCGACAAGCTTTGCCGAATGCGCCGCTGCCGCACGCTCAAACTCGGGATAATCCATATGGGCGCTGCCGTCTGCCTTATCCGATATTGCACGGATTACGACATATGGGATTTTGTTCAAAAATGCCGCATGCGCTATTGCCGCTCCTTCCATTTCCGCGCAGGAGCCGCCGAAATTTTTGATAAGCGAATCCTTCACCGCGCCGTCAGAAATGAACTGGTCGCCGCTCACCACTCTGCCCTCGTACACGGAAATGTCAGGATTTACCTCCCTGCAGACAGCCATTGACTGCTCCACGAGAGTCCTGTCCGCCTTGAAAAACGAGGTCTCCATCTGCGGAATAATGCCAAGCTCATAGCCAAGCGCCCTCACGTCCATATCATGCTCGCATGCGTCGCTTGAAACCACTATGTCGCCGATATTTATCTCCGCCCTGAGCGAGCCCGCAACGCCTGTATTAATCACAGCGTCTACATTAAATATGTCCGCCAGAATCTGCACGCACATACCGGCGTTTACCTTGCCGATACCGCACTGGACAACTACAACGTCCTTGCCGTTAAGCTTTCCCTCGTGAAATTTCATGCCCGCCTTTTCGACTATTTTAATCTGCTCGAGCTTTGATTTGAGCTCTGAAACCTCAAGCTCCATTGCTCCGATAATTCCTATTTTATTCATTTTAACTTTCCTCCATACCGCCTTTTGCGGCTTAAATATTGTTGAAAATACTGCCCTTGCGCTGCTTTGCAGCTTTTTTATCATTGAAAGATGCCAGACTTACGGCATTTCCTGCGCAAGACTTATTGCTTTACTGCGGTCTGCTCCTTTGCCAAGGCAATTATCTCGTCATACTGTTTATACATTTTCTGCACCTCGTTTTCCAAGGTGTAATAATGCCCTATATACGGCACAAGCAGCACCATAAAGAGAAATATGAGCGCGAGCATCGGCATATAGCATGCAATGCAGTATATACCCAGCGCGATAATGGTCATAAGCGCGAATGTGACTGTCACTATCAGATGTATAAGGCGCTCATGCTGAAAAAATGACACTTGTGTCAGATGTTCATTCAATACCGCCTGCCAGTCTGTTCCTTCAGGCACATCCGCTATAAGCCTGTCTATCCTTTCCCGATAACCTACAATTCTTTTTTTCATTTTCACACCCATTCCTGCCCAAGGGCATCCCGTCAAAATAAGCGCAGGCGCGCAAAAATCTCAAACAATGCTGCGCCAGCCCTTCATATTGCCGCCTTACTGCGGATAAACAAGCCTGTCCTCGCTTATGCCGTATAAAACATTTTTGAGATAACGGTCTGCGAGGTAGTTTGCCATGCCTAAATTCATATCGAGATAGTTTCCGCAATCCTTGGGGCTTGCGCCAGGCACTTCGTCCTTGTAATCACGGATAAACTCGTACATCTCAATCATAAGCGGCACTATATCCTTCGACTCATAGTCACCCGCAAGCAGCAGATAAAAGCCGGTCCTGCAGCCCATCGGTCCGAAATAAATCGTCTTGTCCTTATAATCCTTATGGTTTCTCAAAAAGGTCGCCCCCAGATGCTCTATCGTATGCACCTCCGCCGTATTCATTACAGGCTCCTCATTAGGCGAGGTCATTCTCAGGTCAAATGTGGTAATTGTATTTTCGCCCACCTTGTCCTTTCTCGATACATACACACCCGGCTGCAGCTTAATGTGGTCGATTGTGAAGCTTGCTATTTTTTCCATATAAAATCCTCCATTTCCGATTAATTTTCAAAGCTTTCTTTATACTGTATTATTCGTTCCCAGCTAAAACACGCATAATGAATTTTATCCGCAAATCCAAACCATTCAGCATAACGCCATTACGTAAAGCTGGCATACGAAAAACACTAGTTTAATTTTACAATAAATGGGTATGTATTTCAATCCTTTAGCGCCTTTTTAGAAATTAAAAAAGCCAAAAGCCTTGATTTTAAAAATCCAAAGCCCTTGGCTTTTACTGACTGTTATCTTTTATTTCCCCATAAGCATTTTCAAAAGCTCGTCGGCGCTGTCCGCCATAATGCCGTCCTCGCTGCCGCAGCCCTCGTATCTTGCGTGGTAGGTTACTCTGCCGTCGTCCCACAGCTTCGCGCCAAATTGAAGATATGTCAAATTACCCTCGTATGCTTTTTCTGCCTCTTTCATTTCCTTGACGGCTTTGTCAATTTTTTCAAGCAGTTCATCATCTAAATTTTTAACGTCGCGGGCATCAAGAAGCACATTGAATTTAGCGCAATATCTCCATAAACTGTCCTCCCTAAGATTTGAATCGGCGCTCGTATAATAATTGAATCTTGTATCATGACCGTCCGTGGAATATTTAGCCTCTAAAGCGTCTATGTCTGAATATTGCCCGAATACAGGATTTTTAAGGCTGCCTGTCTTCATGCACCTTCTTTGAAACCAATCCCACTCAAGACTTGATGCCTCAGCAAAAAGCGCATTTATCGTCGGATCGCTTTTAAGTGTCTGGCTGCGATCATTGATTGGCTGCTTTGAAAATTGCAGGGTTTTTGCTTCCTGAAACTGTAATTCAACCGCGTTATCGGCTGATACCTCGATGTCACGAATATCTATCTTGTCATATGCGGGAGGTTCATAATCAGCGGGCTGAGAGGCTATATGTAGGTCATAATTTTTTTTGATTAGCAAATCAAACGCCCTGTTATGCAGTTCACGCGCCCTCGCGTATGTATCGGGATCATCCAGCCTAAAAAGCTCCTGTATATCCCATGTATCGCTGGTGCTGCTGTACCTTGCTTCCTTTTTCAATTTGGCTGAATTGTTTTCCCACGCTTCTCTTGCAGCGGTTACTCCTGCTTTTTTGGCATTGCTTATAGTATTAACGGGGGTGTTTTCAAGCTTTGCCTTGCCTTCATTGGATATTTCCGATTTAATGCCTGAAGATGTATCTTCTTTGTCTAAACCAGCCATTTTAAATTGGGGGGCTGGATTGTTGAGTACAGAGTTTGCCTGAATATTGGCTATTGGTGTTTGGTTCGCGTTAATGGTTAAACTATTTGACATATTTTTTCATCCTAAAATCTTTTTTAACTCTTTCATCGTACTTATAGACTGTGCCTCTTTTCAACGACAATGTAATGTTTTAATATATTGATTCCTTCTGTTATACTCACACGCATTTAGATTTCCTTCCTGCCCATCACATGGCATTAAATTATGCGACATACAATAGACAGGCATTAGAAAATCTTAGTGTCCATCCGTATATTTCCCCATAAGCATTTTCAAAAGCTCGTCGGCGCTGTCCGCCATAATGCCATCCTCGCTGCCGCAGCCCTCGTATCTTGCGTGGTAGGTTACTCTGCCGTCGTCCC
>X301_European_Hare__coassemble_971_pt1 | contig 28323 bp, 26 predicted proteins | sample X301_European_Hare__metabat2_low_PE_011 | metagenome-assembled genome bin X301_European_Hare
GCGCTCAAACTCATATTTTTTTTTTTTTTTTTGCATACGCGGGTGAAGCTCCTTAAGCTGCTCATTCGCATCAACTGTAAGTATAGTAAATCGCCCGTCGTCATCGGGAAGCCCCGTGCATATGCCCGCAAGGTATATTTCGTCCGCGCTGTCGCTGTCAGTGACACAGTACCTTTGTTTATTCCTGTCCCACTCGTAAAAGCCGCTTGCAGGCACAAGGCATCTGCGCTTTACATAGTCGCGCCCAAACATAGGCTTTCCTTTTATACTCTCCGCCCTTGCGTTTATAATCAACTGTCCGTTTCTTCCTTTATACCCCCACTTAGTCTTTTTCCACTCTCCCGCCAAATCAGTCATTATAAAAGCGCTGTCCGACGGCGCCACGTCGCGTATGCCGCTTACCCTCGTAACATCCCTTATGTAAAATCGCCCACACATATGAGAAGCCTGCCTTTCTTAACCTCTATCATACTCTCCTGCCCTGTAAATTCATTGCTTACTCCAATAGGAAAATCCTGACTGAGCTTAGCATCGTCAAGGCTGTATTTCAAGCCTCTTTCCGTGACGCCATACGCATTGCCCCCGTATGCAAACACTGATATCGTGCTGTATCTGCTGACAAAACTTTCAGGATAATATATTCTGCCGTCACGCAAAAGCTCCACGCGCACCCTGTTTCCGTACAGCACACCGCTTGCGCCGTTGCTCAGCAGATAATCAAGGCACTGGATATTCGCTATCGCGTGGTCTATCCGCCCCCCAAGCGCCCCATACAGTTCAAAGCGTCTATACCCTCTCGCAAGTCCTTCCTTTATAGCCGCAAGCATATCTGTGTCGTCTTTTTCCACGGGAAGCTTTTTTATGGAAACGTTTTTAATTTTTTCAAATTCCTTAAGCAGAGCGTCATTTTTTAAGGAGTCCATATCTCCGATTATGAGGTCGGGAATGATTTCAAGCATATTCAAATGCATAAGCCCGCCGTCAGCCGCTATACAGAAATCACCGACGCTTACAGCCATTTCGCTTTTGGCATACTCGGCGTCAAAATCTCCCGCACCCACTATAATGCATTTTTTTTCTTCCATATTACTATACTCCAATCAAAAACTCAACAATATAAAAAACGCCCTGCCAGTTTTATATTGTCATTAATAATAAACCGCCGTTTTCATAACGGCGGTTTTGATTTTGTCTAAAATTTTCTGAATACGTCTGTTTCTTTTTGAAGCTCTGCCGCGATTTCCTGATTTTCGTTCATGCGGTTGCTGATATTTTCCATATCCTCCACAAGCACCTGCGTGCTCTCGGCTGCGCCCGTAACGCCTCTTGCGCCTTCCTCGATAGCGTCCGTGATAGTGCCGATAGATACCGCTATCTCGTCTACGGCGCTCTTTAACGCGTCTGTCTTTGTATTGAACTCGTTCATGACATTTTCAATATATGTAGCGTTCTCCCTGTACTGCACGCCGCTGTCTACGAAGTTTTCAAACTCCGGAAGGATTGACTCCGTCATATACTGGACTAAATCATTTGCGTTGCCCGCAAGGTTATGCACCGCGTTTGTGACTACGCCGTTAATCTCCTGAATACGGTTTGCCGTGGCGCGGCTCGAATCCGCAAGCTGCCTTATCTCATCAGCGACTACCGCAAAGCCCTTGCCTGCCTCACCCGCGCGCGCCGCCTCGATTGAAGCGTTCAGCGCAAGCAGGTTTGTCTGGCTTGAAATATTGAGGATATCGTTTGTAAGCCCGTTTACCTGCTCTACGCTCTTGCTCTCCTCTATAGCCTCGTTCAAAACATTGAGGATTTCCTGCACCTTGACATTTGTCTCCTCCATGTTGTGGCGGGCGTCTGATTCCATTTTGTCGGCGTTTTCCTTCATCTTCTTTGAGTAGTCATTTATGCTGCTTGATTTGCCTGCAATTTCCTCTGTCTCAGTTCTGACTGAATCAGCGTTCTGGTTGATAACCGTAGCAGAGTGCCCTACCTCCTGCATAGTAGCCGAAAGCTCCTGAGTGACAGCCGAGAGATCCGATGCGCTGTCGTTTGAGGTTCTTACGCTCTGCTGCACCTCGTCAACCACAAGCTCGAGCTTTTTGGAATTTTCGATAATCATCTTCATGATTTCCTGAAGCTTTTCCATAAAGGTATTGATGCCCTTGCCCAGATCGGATATCTCATCATTTGAAAGTATGCTTACGCGCTTTGTCAAGTCGCCCTCCTTGTTGTCAATGCCCTCTATAATGTCGTGCAGCTCCCTGCTCGTAATCGTAAGCTTTTTGATAACAAGCACAAATACCGCATAAAAGGCAAATACTATCGCGACAACGCACACTATTACTATCGCAAGGTTTCTCATTACCGCGAATTTGTACTCTTTTTCAAGCGCATCGCTTGCGTCCGACGCGCTCACCTTTGCCTCCTCAAGCATCGTGTCGATATTTGCCTGAATAGCGTCGCTGTACTGCTTAATCTCGCCGTTTGCAAGCGCAAACGCCTCTACCTTGTTGTTATTTCCGCTGAATGCCAAGAGGCTTCCTATGGCGTATTTCATGCTCTCATAATTTGTGACAAGCGCATCATACGCCGCGCTGTCGCTTTCCCTCAGCTCGTCTCCGTACTGCGCAAGGTATCCTTCAAGCACTTCCTCCTCCGCGCGCACCGAATCTACAATGCCGATAAGCGTGTCAAGGTCCGTCGCTATAATGTGCGAAAGCGCCATTTTATGTATCGCCTGTGTTTCCTTCTGGATATCGCTCAGTTCTGACATATGTGTCATATGCTCGTCTGATATTACTACCGCCGTATTGTTTACCCTGCCGAGATTGGTGATAGCCTCGATATTTGAAAAAATCGCCACTATGCCAAGTATAAATACAGGGAGCATGATTATTAATTTAATACTAACGCGTTTTTTCTGTTCCATGGCTTAAATTTCTCCCTCCGTTATTGTACTGCGGACGCCGTTATTCCGCTGACAAGCGTATCCATCAGTTCCTGCAGGTCCAAATTGTCTGGATTGCCCGCCGCTATAATATCCGCAAAATTGGTGCAGGCGTTCCAATAGCTGTTGCCTACCCTCTGCAGCACGCCGTACTGCGACTGGTCTATAATCGCCGCTATCGCGGGAGCCTTTGCAACCTCGTCTGATGCCGCCGCATTTATGTTTGAAGGACCCGTGCTCCTTGCCTGAAACCTAAGCGTCTGGTTCTGTTCGTTTGTGAGCCACTCCGCAAGCTTGTGCGCCCATCCAAGATGCTTTGAGTACGCGTTTACGCCGTACATTTTGTAGCCTGTAAATGATGCCATCTGCACCTGCTGTCCGTTGCAAGTATATGTAGGGAGCTTAACCGCGCCGTAATCATCGCCCCATGCCTCCTGTACCGCTGAGGCATTCCATACGCCGCTTATACCCGCTATGATGTCTCCTGACTGTATACCCTCCACAAAATTTGCGTCCGGCTGGGCTATAAACGCAGGGCTTGCCGTGATGTCGAGCAGCGCCTTTGCAATGTCAACGCCCTTTATGCTGCCCTCTGTGCTGTTCCAGTTGCAATGATTTGTGATGCTGTCGTCATTTATGCCAAACTCAAGACCTGTATTGCCAAAGAAGGAATACAGATACCACCCTGAGTTAAACTCCATCGAAACCTGCTTACCCGCCGCCTCCGCAGCCGCGAGAAGTCCGTCCATAGTCTTTACGTCGTCAGCCGTAAGGTACTCCTTATTATAATACAGGAAATAACCGTTGTCCGCTGAATATGGATATGCATAGAGCGTGCCGTTGTATGATGCCGCCTCAACCGCTTCCGCAAGATTGGCGCTTTTCATGGCGGCCTGATTTTCCACAGGTGAAAGTCCGCCGCCCGCTATCAGGCTGTAGAGCTGGTCGTCAGGCATTGAAAATATGTCGCCCGCATTGTAAATATCATTCAGCACGGCATTTCTCGTGTCCGCGTCGCTCGACTCCATAACACTGATTTCAAAATCCGCCTGTCCCGCATACTCCTGCTTAAAGCTTTCCACCATATCAAAAAGACAATCGTCATACGAATCGCCCGCCCATATGGTAAGCTCAACCTTGCCTGAATCAAGAGCCAATCCGTCACTCTCCCCAGAAGCAGTCTCCTGCGTCTGATCTTCCGAAGTCTCCTGCTCATCCTCCGCCTTTTCGCCTCCGCAGCCGTAAAGCATCGTCGATGCCAGCGCCGCTGTAAGAACCGTCGCCAGAAAGCGTCTTTTTACCGTTTTGTTTTTCACAGCCAATCTTCCTTTCAATATTTTATAGTATCTCGTGCCGCAACCAACCAAACAGCCAAATAAAATATGCCTGCTTTTATGCCTGCTTTAATAAATATTTTATACTATCCGCCGATTTATTTCAATACTTAATCAGCGGCATTGCGAATTTTTCCGCTGTCAGCCTTTTCCTTCTTTTTTTCAGCCTTCTGCGCTTTTTTGGCGTTTCTGTTGTTGACGCTGTCACGCAGCAGCAGGTAAAACGTCGACACAAGCGGGATAAACGTAAGCATTCCCGCGACGCCGAACAGGCTTCCGCCGACGCTTACAGCCATCAGCACCCAGATTGCGGGCAGCCCTACCTTGTTGCCGACAACCTTTGGATATATGAGGTTTCCTTCTATCTGCTGCAGCACAAAAAACAGTATAAGGAATATTATCGCCTTAATGGGATCGTTTACAAGGATAAGGAACGTGCCTATCACACAGCCCAGAAATGCGCCCACTATCGGGATTAGCGCCGTAAAAGCGATGAGCACGCCGACCAGCACGGCATACGGAAGCCTTATTACTGTCATTGACACGAAAAACATGCTGCCGAGTATCACTGCCTCAAGGCACTGTCCTGACACAAAATTTGAAAAGTTTTTGTTCAGCAGGCTCAAAACCTTTATTATGCTGTTTTCAATGTCTGGCTTTAGGTACGCGGACATTATGCGCTTTGCCTGATTCTGCAGAGTTTCCTTTCCCGAAAGTATATAGAGCGCAAAGATAAAGCCAATAAAGCTGTTCATGAAGCCCCCTATAATGCTGCCCGCCACTGAAAATGTCGAAGCAAGCATGTCAGACATGCCTGTGCGCAAGAATTTCCACACATATTCAAGCAAACTGTTCCAGTCAATCTTTACGCTCTGGAGCTGCGCGACATAGCCCTGAATCTGGGGATATTGGACACTGAGATCTGTAAGGTATGTAGTCATCCCGTCCATAAATTTCGGAATTTTATTTCCAAGCTCCACTATTGTCCTGCCTATCTGCGGCGTTATCGTGATTACGACTATAGCCAGTATCAAGATCACCAGAAGTATGCTAAGGACTATGCTTATGGGGCGTTTTAGCTTATCCGCCTTTTTTCCGCTCCATTTTTTGAGCAGCCCCTTTTCAATGAGGTTCATAGGTATATTGAGCACAAAGGCTATCACTCCCCCGTAGATAAAGGGCTTCAAGATATTTACCAGCACTCCCAGCGCAACCAGAACCTCCGCCCTGTACAGCAGCAGCAGGCACACAACCGCCGTAAAAACAATAAGCTCCCTGATTTGCTTTAGCTTCTTTCTGTCAAATCCACTGTTCATCGTTAATCCTCCTTCGGTTTTAAGCGCCGACGGCTTTTTACAGGCTAATACCGACGGCTGATAATGACATTTTACATTAACTGCGGCGATTCGTGAACCGTTTCCGCAAAAATTTTCATTTTTTTATTAATTTTCTTAATTTTTTTACGAAAAGAATGGCATATACAGTATAAAAGTGTTATACTATAATTGCTTAATGATTATCTATTCATTATTTATTCTACTTCTATCTAAGCTTTTTGCAGGGAGAGCATAAGGTATGAATTTAAACATAAACAAAAAGTATTTCTGGTATTTTGTGATTTTGGTGGTGCTCGTGTATGCCTTTCTCATAGGCATCTTTATTTATGACCGCAACGCGGACAGCAGGCTTGAACAGCCCATGCAGTCATTCAGTGAATGGAAAATATACGGCGTGGTGCATACATATACAAAAACCATTGTCAAGGGCAGCATCGAGGCGAAGCCCGGTTTTGACAACGTTCTCGCATTTTATTCCTCGCACCAGAATGTTGAAGTATATAATTACAATGAGCTTATTTACAAATACCCCACGGAAAATAATAACCCGATTTCCTCGACTCCGGGGTATTTCTGGAATTTTGTGCAGCTTCCAAGAGAACTGAACAGTATTAAGGTGGTTTTTACATCGCCGTATAAGGACGCAAACAGGAAAATACCTAAGTTTTATGTCGGAAATATTGCGTCAGTGACCTCGCACATCATAAACATAAGCCTTTTCCAGTTTATTCTATGCATAATCATGTTTTGTCTGGGACTGTGTATGGCGGCGTATTATTTTGTCATACACAAAAAAAACAGTACAGTCAATGCCAATATGCTCTACCTTGGCATTTTTGCCATGTTTCTTTCAGCATGGTCAATCAATGAGTGTCCTATCACTACCCTTATATTTAAAAACAATATTGTCACCTCGTATATTTCTTTCCTTTCGCTTATGCTGCTGCCTATGCCGTTTGCGATTTTCGTAAAGAATTTTTACAATGATACGAGCAAGAACTGGGATATATTTTTCAGGCTCAATCTCGCCCAGATTATGACATGCATCGCGCTTCAGCTGCTAAAGGTATATGATTTAAGGCAGACGCTGTGGACAACCCACGTTATCATGGCTGTACTTATCGTGATAGTGCTTTACAGGTCATACCATCTTCTGCACACGGCAAAAAACACAAAGACAGTCAAGGTGCATCTGATGTGCATGGTAATATGCGCGGTTGCTCTGGTGCTTGACATGGTTGGTTATTATGTAGGCACATGGGACAGCAATACCTTTGGCAGGATAGGATTTTTGACATATATAATCGTGCTCGGCGTGTTGTCTACTAGCGAAACGGCATCGCTCATACAGATGGGTCAGCAGGCTGACGCTTATCAGCGGCTTGCCTACACAGACCAGATGACAGGGCTTTTCAACCGCACATGCTTTAACGTTGATTTTGCTGAACTTGAAAAAAATCCCAACGACGTGGCTATAATCGACTTTGACCTCAACCACCTTAAACACACAAACGATACGTACGGCCACAGTGCCGGGGACCGGTACATAAACAACAGCGCGCGGATTATCAAGGAAATTTTTTCAAGCATCGGCAAATGCTACCGTGTGGGCGGAGACGAGTTTGTGACGATTGTGCAAAACTCATCATCGATAGACATAACATACTATCTGGCTATGCTCGAATCGAGCGTTGACGCGTGCAACCGCGAGGCTGAAAACAAGGATCTGCATATGCAGATTTCATCGGGCTGCGCTGTGTATTCCGCCGAAACCGACAGGACGCTTGAGGATACATACAACCGTGCTGACAAGATTATGTATGCAGATAAGAAAAAGAAAAAGGGAGTCCGCGAATAATGCGGGCTCCTGTTTTACTGTCCTCTGACATTCTACCAGTTACTGTAGTATGAATTATTTCCGTATTTATCATAAAGACCTGTGCCATAGAGATTGTCCATGGATTCAAGCGAAGAAGACGCGGATTTGTTGATGATGCCAAGCTTTCCGTTTATTTCATCTGCGTATCCGCCCCCGGTGCCAAATACTGCCTTCATATCGCTGTATTCCGCCGCTTTTAAAGTGTCTGCTGTTACGGTCAGTTCTCCGTTGTCAGATATTGTTATGCCGAGCTTTTCAAGCTCCTTTGCGTAGGAGTCTGTTATCTTGCCAAGCTGATCCCTGAAAACATTGCTCAACGTGTCTGACAGGCTGTTTAATGACGAATAAAGCGTGTTATAATCTGACACAAACTCATTTATATATGCTGTCATTGTATCCTTATCTTTTTCTTTGCTATCGGTCTTTTTGCCAAGCTCCAGCATTTTGTCAATATTAACGCTTAAGTCATCGCTTGATTTTTCAACCTTTTCATACAGCATGGTCTGCTTTGACTTGGTAAACCTGTCAAGCGCGCTTGAACTGCTGCTCTGTGTTTTTTTCTTATTTTTTGATGAATCAGTGGTAATTTCCTTGTCGTGGAGCTTCTCCGAGCGGCTCCTGACAGCCGACTTCATCATCATTGTCTTTGCGAGGAAACGCGCTGCGCGTATATTTGTATCCATAATGGCGGTACTCCCTTCACCGGTATTTTACTATAGGCGTTTGTAAAACTGTTCTGCTATATATTTTATATCGGACAGATACTGATAAATATTTAGGCTGTTTTGAGATTTTTGAGATTTTGTGAATATTGTCGGGGCAGCTATATGTCAAGCTCAATCCATTCGCCGTTTTCTATCTGCCATTTATAGTATTCGCCCTTTGGCGTGCCGTATTTCTGCATTATTGACATGATGGCGCCGCCGTGGATTATGAACGCGGCTTTGGGCGATGAGATATGCTGGCTGGCTGAAAAGTCTTTTACCTGCGAAAGGCAGGTTTCAAAAGCGCACTGGCAGCGAGCTGCAAATTCTTCCCTGCCTTCTCCGTTTGGAAACGGCGAATATCCCCCGCTTTCAAGCCATTTGACATACTCTGCATTGTCCTTTAACTCATCATAGCATTTTCCCTCAAAATCTCCGAAATTCATTTCACTCAAGCCGCCGCAGATTACAGGCGTATGCGTCGGGTAAATTGCCGCCGATGTCATAAGGCAGCGCTGCATGGGGCTTGAAAAAACGATATCAGCATTCGGGTATTTATTTTTCTTCAATAAAGAAAGCCCCTCTTTGCAGAGAGGCTCGTCTGTCGCGCCTATATAGCGTCTTTCGAGATTGCCCTGTGTTTTGCCGTGGCGAATAAGATATATTTTCATTTGATTTGCTGTCCTATTCCGCAGATGACGCGTATTACTGTGCGGGAGCTTTCGGCAATCAGGCAGCCCAAGCGCCCTGCCGCCTCGCGGTAATCCCTGTCCTCTTTTTTGATTGGGACTATGCCGCTGCCTACGTTGTCCATAATCAGGATATACTCAATGCCTGTGGTTTGTTCCCGTGATATGAGCGCGGACACAAAATCCTCAAGCGCCTCGGGAGTCTGGCTTTTGCTGTCTCTGGCTATAAGCTGCAGGTTTGTTATGCACCTTTTTTCATACAGCTTATCTGTGTCAAGCTTATCTGTGTCCATGTCCGCACAGTCTGCTATGTCGCTGTCTGAAAGCTTATAATTTTTTTTTGCATAGTCCAGCTTGCCCTGATGGGCGCCGCCTGTTATAAAAATCATATATTTAACTGTCCTTTATTTCCACGGGCTGCAATTTCAAGCTGACAAGCCCGTTTACTGGTTTTTAAAATAGCGTGAAGACATAATCCCGCTGCGTTTCGGATAATGCGCTTTTATCTTTATCACGTGGCAATACGGTGTCTGAATTGATTTTAATATATCGGACGCTCCCACTGGTATTTTTCCATATTTACATATCCGTCTTTAAGCTCGATGCCTTCCGCCTCAAGCAATTCTATCTGGCGGTTGCCGCCGCCAAAGGCAAACGCGTCTGAAACCCTGCCCTCCCTGTTTACCACGCGGTAGCACGGGATATTGTCGGGATCGGGATTGGCGTGGAGCGCGTAGCCTACCACTCTCGCCCAGCGCCTGTTGCCCGCTATCGCGGCTATCTGGCCGTAAGTAGCCACCTGGCCGTATGGGATTTGCTTTACAACATCATATATTAAGTCAAATGTTGATTTTGATTCCAATTTTGGGCTCAATCCTGCGCTACGACCTCCTTGTAAAACTCTGAATAGTCCGTGCGCTTTTCTTTGGTGAACTGAATCGCGGTCCTCGGGTGCTGGTTGAGCTGACCTGTCATCATGTACTGCAGGTCATAGCCCCATACTACTCCCTCTGCTTTGAGTTTGTTCATATACTGCTCTACGAATTGGATAGCGTAGAAGGGCTTGTACTTAGGATTTTTGAGGAAGCCAAGCAGAAGCTCCATCGCGCAATTGCCCGCGCCGCGACCCATTGACGAGTATGTCGCGTCAAGCCAGTCCACGCCGTCGCCTACTGCCTCTATCGTATTGGCAAAAGCGAGCTGCTGGTTGTTGTGCGCATGTATGCCGAGCTTTTTGCCGTATTTTGCCGCGAACTCTGAATAAATGCCCGCAAGACGCTCTATCTGCTCGGGGTAAAGCGAGCCGTAGCTGTCAACTATATAAAATACGTCAACGGGAGTTTTGCCGAGTATGTCAAGGGCGGCTCTCAAATCGCTCTCCTGCCCGTTTGAGATTGCCATGATGTTGCAGCATACCTCATATCCCTTTTTGGCTGCGTCCTCTATCATATCTACCGCTGCTGGGATAGTGTTTAAATATGTAGCCACGCGCACTACGTCTATGGGACTGTCCGCCTTGTTTATTATGTCGTTTTTGTAATCGCAGCGGCCTACGTCAGCCATGACTGATATTTTGAGGTTTGTATTATTATCGCCTACTATGGCTCTGATGTCGTCGTCTTTGCTGAATTTCCATTTGCCGAATTTATTTTCGTCAAACATCTCGGTTGATGCCTTGTAGCCAAACTCCATATAGTCTACGCCCGCTTTAATGTTTGTCTCATAAAGCGCCTTTACAAATTCGTCCGTGAAATAAAAATCGTTTACAAGTCCCCCGTCCCTGAGCGTGGCGTCGATTACCTTGACGCTGGGGCGGTATTCCATAAGGTTTAGTAATTCTTTCATTTTAATCTCCATTCCGCCGCTTTATGGTTGGCGGCATTAAATAATAATAAAGTGTCCTTGCGCTGCACATAGTCTGTATTTTAGCACATTAAAGCGGAAAAGTCCATATTTTTTCAACAAAAAATAAAAAGGTTAAAAAATAAAAAGGTGCTGTTTATTCACACCTTTTCATCGGAAATTTGAAAGATATTGAATGATTATATGACAAAAGCAGGATACGGGAGTCGAACCCGCCTCTCCAGCTTGGGAAGCTGGCATACTACCGATGTACTAATCCTGCGAGATGGCATCAGCCGTCACGTGTGCTACGGGATAATCTATTTGTTTGAACCTAGACACTGACGATACGCAACAGCGCATTCCTCCCAGAACTGATGTCAAGCTGATAATTATTATATACCTGTTTACGGATTATTGCAAGGTGAAAATTTTAATATTTTCATTATTTTTATTATATTAATGTACAAATGCAATGCTTTTTTTCTACTTGGGTGTACTGACTGCGTAAGTCAAAAGATTTTATACTGCTTGAACCAAATCTTTGACTACCTCACCCGCGATAATCAGTCCTGCCACTGACGGAACAAATGCCGCGCTGCCTGGGACAGACCTGCGTCTTGTGTTTGTGTCCTGCGTATCGGGCTGGCATACGTTCCCGTTTTCGGGATTTTCCAGTATGTTCGTGTTGGGGATTGTGGGCATTTCATCGGAATATACTACCTTCAGAGACTTTACTCCGCGTTTTTTTAGTTCATGCCTCATTACCTTGGCAAGCGGGCATACATTTGTCTGATATATATCGGCGACTTTGAAACGGCTTGCGTCAAGCTTGTTTCCAGCGCCCATGCTGCTGATAATCGGCACTTGCTTTTCCTGCGCTTCCATAACTAAGCTTATCTTTGCCGTAACTGTGTCAACCGCGTCTACTATATAATCATATTGGTAAAAATTAAACTGCTGCGCTGTCTCCGGCAGGAAAAAGCATCGGTGCGCCGTCACGGTGGCTTCGGGATTGATTTCCAATATCCTTTCACGCATAACGTCAGCTTTGTATCTGCCGATTGTCTTATGCGTCGCGATTATCTGCCTGTTTAAGTTTGTGATATCGACCTTATCGCTGTCAATCAGGTCAAACGCGCCCACTCCGCTCCTTGCGAGCGCTTCGCACACATAGCCGCCCACTCCGCCTATTCCAAATACTGCGACGTGCGACTTTGACAGCTTTTCCATTGCTGCTTTTCCCAAAAGCAGCTCTGTCCTTGAAAACTGGTTCTGCATATTTATTGCTCCATTTGTAAAATTTTCAGATGCTTGGTTTATTATAGCTTTTTATTGTGGCGGATGTCAATATGATGGCATTTTTCTTAATTATTTCCTAAATATATATGTCATTTTAATTATTTTTTTTATTTTGCTGCTGATAAGCATAACAGCAAGTTATTATGCTTGTATTCCTGTTTTAATACCACACTCAAACACTTTTCCATAATTTTCTGACTAAAAAAGCACAGCTAAGTCTGTCAGTTTATTGACTTTTTCCCTTATTGCAGATATACTTAAATTATCAATTTATCAACGAAAGGAGAAAAATAAATGAAAATGAAAACCAAACGGCTGATAGCCCTGTTATTTGCACTTGTTATCGCTGTTTCCGTTATGCCTGTCAGCACTGCAAACGCGGAAGGTGAAGAATGGATCAGCATAGGCAATGGCTGGCATTATCTGCAGGGCACGGATATCAAGGTGCAGATTGCAAATGATACGATAAGGATTACCGGAAGCGGCGCACTGCCTGACTGTAATTACTGGCATCTTTATAAACGCCCCTGGCATGCATCCGGCTGCCACTATCTTAGAATTGACAGCACCATCACATCAATAGGCCAGTATAACTTTTACGATATTGACACCATTAAATACGTATTTTTAAGTTCAAAGACTTTTATTGATGCAAAAAATGCATTCAGCGGAATCTCTTATATGCCGATTTTCCGCATTAAGTATGATGGTGAAGAAACGCGCATGATTGGCACTATTCCTTATACAAGTTATGACAGCATAAAGGCGTTTGCCCAGTCTAACTCTATGGGGGCGTCTTATATCATGGACAATTCAAAGATAGCACAGGCTTTTCAGGAAAGCGTCAATCCAACCATCTGCAATGTTTTTTCAGCAGAAGATACCTCCGCCCCCTGGAATTCGGTGGCAGATAATGGCAATGGAAATGTTGCCACTCAGATAATAAGGCTTGCGCCCGAAAATCATGATTACTCGTATAATGTGTCAGCCCAGATAATATATCCTGGAATGGCTTGTTATGAAGTATATGCGGCATTTATTGGCGATTATACCTTTGCCACCCCAGTTAATGTCGTAGTGTTGAAGGAAGGCAAAAAGGTTGAATATACAGATGCCCCGATGAAGTACGTACTTACGATTCCGCCTAAATACCGTCAGGCTGGAAGGTCGTTCAGGCTTCTTGGCATTGCGCCCGGCGCTGTAAACATTTATGACGATCTTGATACTTTAAATGAAACCATTACCTTTGAGACAAATTATCCGTCTACGGCATATGCATTAGTATATAAAGACAATAATGTTTTCAATTTCAACTACTAATGCATAAACAACAGAAAACATGTCCTGTGGGTTTTGTATTTTCTTGATAAAATCTGCTGTTAAACTTAAAAAATAAATTTTATTTTCAATAGTGAAAATAAGATTATCGGCAAAACATAAGCCACAGCTGCATTTCTCTCAGCCGTGGCTTTTTTATTTAGTACACTCCCGCCTCACATGCATTCTTCTTAATGCCTGCATTGTTAAAGCAGACTATATTTTTATTTGTCCCCGCCGTCTCGCGTCCCATTGGAATATCATCATAATCACCGCAATGCAATACAGGCGCTGATATATCCTCCTGTGCAAGCGTTGCCTGAACGTCTATTACTCTCTGGTTGCTGCTGCCCTTCCATAAAAGGTTGTTGTCCTTTTTGTCCTGTACAAATTCGCCGTCAACAAGTATGTCAACATATTGCAAAAGTGGGTAACGCATTATCCTCTCCCAATTGTCGCCTGTGTAAAGCCATATGGTTTTATTGGGATATTTTTCCTTGATTTCCTTCATCAGCGTTTTAACGCCGTCACGGTTGGCGCTGTGCAGGGGATCTCCTCCTGAAAATGTTATGCCCTCAATATACGGCTTATCAAGCTGCTCAAAAATCTCAGCCTTTGCCGCGGCATCAAACTCAATCCCGCCGTCAGGATCCCAGGTCATAGGATTCTGGCAGCCCTTGCAGCAATGCGAGCAGCCCGCCACCCACAAAACCACGCGAAGCCCGTCGCCGTTAAGCATATCATCTTTAGTTATGTTATGGTATCTCATATAAAACTCATTCCTTTTATTTATATTATTATAAGTGTGAAAAACGCTGCCCCTGCGTTTTTCCAAACATTTAGAAACACTTAGGCAGCGTCTTTTGTTGCCTTAGTGTTTCTTAATGTTTTCTACATGCTTTTCCGTTCTGCAATCTCCGCCATCTTTGCCTCGTTCAGCCTTGTATCGCCGTGTACGCGCGAGTACGACAGGTATCCGTTCATTCTGTCAATCTTTGTCAGATTTCTGCTGCCGCACTTAGGGCAGACATCCATTTCAAGCTCCTGATGACCGCAATCGTCACAATATGCAAGCGACAGATTCACGCCCTCATAAAAACCCATTTCCATGGCGCGCCTTACAAGCGTCTTGATTGCGGAAATATTGTAATCAATAGGATATTTTACATACTGTATCTTGCCGCCGTTTGAAAGCTCCCAGAATCTGTACTCCAAATCCTGCTTCTGTATCGGCGTGATGTCCTCAGTGACATGGCAATGAAAGCTGTTGCTCACATACTCCCTGTCGGAAACGCCTTCCACAATGCCGTACTTTGCCCGAAACTGCTTGACCTGCAGGCCGCAGAGATTTTCCGCGGGCGTGCCGTATATCGCGTAGAGGTTGCCGTCCTCCTCCTTAAAGCGGTTTACTTCTTTATTTATATACTCCAAAACTTCAAGCGCAAAAGCTCCGTCCTCGACAAGCGATTTGCCGTTGTAGAGCATCTGCAGCTCGTTGAGCGCCGTTATGCCAAATGATGCCGTAGCCGACTTTAACAGCGGCTTAATCTTGTCCGACAGCTTTAAATGCCCGCCTAAAAAACCTCCCTCACAGTACGCAAGCGGGTTTGTTGACGCGCGCATATTGCCAAGATAGGCGTATGTCCTGATATGGAGCTGCCTTATCAGGTTAAGATAATAGTCAAGCACCTCGTAAAAATCTTTACTCTCCTGACGCGCCTTTGCCAAAATCATAGGCAGATGGAGCGAAACCGCGCCTATATTGAAACGCCCTACAAATATCGGCGTGTCCTTGTCGTCAGCGGGGTGCATTCCTCCCCTTTCGTACCATGGCGACAAAAACGCCCTGCAGCCCATAGGTGAGATTACCTTGCCGTACTGCTTGTACATGCTGGCGATATAGCCCTTTCCGGTAAGACTCAGCCAGTCAGGGTACATGGTCTTTGCGGAACACCTCACGCCCGCCTCAAATACGTCCTCTAACGGCTTTCCCTTGCCGTGAAGGTTTTCATCATATAAAAAGACAATCTTTGGGAAAAGCACTGGCTTTTTGCAATCCTTTTTGCCCTGCCCTTTTCGCCTTACATTAAGCATCTGTATTGTCGCAAGCTTGGCAAAACGCTCCGTGCCTATGCCCGCTGTGACTGTGATAAATGGATAATCGCCTCGGCTGCTCGCCACTGTATTGAATTTGTACTCCCAGCCCTGGAAGCCCTGCTCAAACTCGCGCTCCACGTCTGAAAGCGCCTCCGTCTCCGCCCTTTCGGGTGAAACGCCGAGGTTTATATATTTTTCATATGAAGACTTGTATGTTTTTTCAGCATATGGCGCGAGGATTTTGTCAACCTCAGGCACTGTAAAACCGCCGTACTGCTGGCTTGCCGCGCTTAACACTATATCGCCGATAACGTCAAAAGCCACGTCAAGCGACTTCGGCTCGTTGTACCAGATATTTCCCATCTCAAAACCGCCCGAGAGAACGCTCTGCACGTCAAAAAGGCAGCAATTCATAGTATCGCGCCTTGCGGACATATCATGCACATAGATGTAGCCGTCCCTGCACGCCTGAATTTCCTCCGTGGTCATAAAAAACTTCTGGTAAAGCTCCTTGTTAAACTGGTTGAAAATAAGGCTGCGCTTTGTGGAAACAAGGGCTGAATCGGTGTTTGCATTCTCCTTGTCGCCGACGTACATGATTGACTGGCTCTTTTTGTACACATCATCCATCATGCGCACGAAGTCCTGCTTATAATTTCTGTAATCGCGGTAGCTCTTGGCTACGACTGGCTTTACATCCTCGAGCGCGCTCTCAACTATATTGTGCATTATCGGGATAGGAATTTCGTCCGCGTCCATCTCGTTTACCTTGCTGATAACGTGCTCGCATATATGGCGCTTGTCCTCTTCCGTAAACTTGGTAAGCGCGCGGTATGCCGACTTGCCGACGGCGACAATCACCTTCTGCACATTAAACTTTTCCTTGCTGCCGTCCTTTTTTATAACGTATATCTGCCGCTCGGGCTGATAAAGACTGCTGTAATCAATTTCGTCCTTTTCAACGGCATTTAAGCTGACTACCTTACCCATATTTTACTCCTCCATTCATACTCCAAAAAAGCGATAGTACAACGATTTTCAATGCTCGTTGTGCCGTGTTTTTCTTTATTTTTTTGAATATTTTGTATGATTTGTTTTTATATGGCACTATATGTTGTGTCTGTATATTAGTATAATTCAAATGGAGACCGATGTCAACAAAAAAAGCGTCTGGAAAATGCACAATTCCAAACGCCGTTTTATAGTGTTATTTTATTGAATTATTCATTTTTAGCTTTCTCAACCTTCGCCTTGGGCTTCCACACCTTGACGCCGATAAAACCGCCAATGCCTGACACTACCGCGATTACCGCAAAGGTTAAAATATACGACAGGAACATTCTCAAAAATTCTATTAAATTTGCCACGACTATACCTCTTTTCCGCAAAAGCCGTTTTCAGAAACAGCTCCCGCATTTTTGTAAGTTTACAGAAAACTCCATATATCTATAATACCACTTCACCTATTGCATCGTCAAGCAGCATATTTGTATCTTTGCAATCCGCCGCATCGGTCGCAAGCTTGTCGCAGCGCTCGTTCTCGGGGTGTCCTGCGTGTCCCTTCACCCATGTAAATTTCACGTCATGCTGCGCCTTCGCCTTTAAAAGCCGCTGCCACAGGTCTATGTTTTTTACCGCCTGCTTTGAGCTGTTTTTCCAATTATTTTTCTGCCAGCCCTCTATCCAATGCTGGTTGAAGGCATCGGTCACATACTTTGAATCGGAAATTATCTCCACCTCACAGTGCTTTGTAAGCGCCTCCAAGCCTGTTATAACCGCCATAAGCTCCATTCGGTTGTTTGTGGTCTTTTTATATCCCGCCGAAAACTCCCTCTCGTGGAGCTGCCCCTTTGTGTCAACGTACTGCAGAACCGTGCCGTATCCGCCTGGTCCCTCGGGATTGCCCCTTGCCGCCCCGTCAGTAAAAATCTTAACAAACATGCTTTACCCCTTTCCCATATTTTTAAGCTCATACAGGTGAATATTGCGAAAGCTCCGCTGCCATTTTATCCGCCTCTTTTACAATATCCTCCGAAAATCCCATTACTTCCAAAAGCTTAATCGCATTGCGCGTGTGCGCCCTTCCCTCCAAGAGATGATACGAAAACAGCACATCGCCGCACTTTACCTCCTCCTCGAAATGGAAATTGTCGTAGCTGTCCTCCAGCAGATGCGTAAGCTCTATGTCATGCGTTGCCGCAAAACAGTATATTCCTTTTTGCGAAAGCCGCTTTAAAATCTGCGCCGATGCCGCTATGCGCTCCACCGTATTCGTGCCGCGCAGCACCTCGTCAACAAAGCACAGCAGCGGATTTTCGCTCTCCAGCGCCGCCGCGTCCATTATGCGCTTTAACGCTTTTATTTCCACTATATAATAGCTCTCGCCGCCGTCAAGGTTGTCACGCAGCGCCATTGACGAGTAAATCCTGTAAAAATTGCCGTTGTATTCCCTCGCCGCGCAGGTATGGATTGTCTGCGCCAGAATCGCGTTTATAGCCGTCATTTTCAAAAAAGTGGACTTGCCCGACGCGTTTGAGCCTGTGATAAGCATGCCCCTGCCCTGCGCAAAGCTGTTTAGTACGGGCTGTTTTATTACGGGGTGAAAGCCCTCCTTTATGATAAAAGGCTCTCTTTTTCCCTCTGAAAGCGAAGGCACACAGTAATGCGGCAGCGCAGCGCGAAAATATCCTATCGAAATAACTGCGTCAAGATAGCCTATCGCATCAGTTATGCCGTAAATTGCCTCAGCGTTGCCGCGCACCAGCTTTAGCATGCTGTTAAATTTTATCAGATCAATGTGCGTGAGCATTTTTATATAGTCAAAAATCAGCTCGCCTATATTGCCCGTAGAACTGTTGAGTTTCATCACCATTCCCGAATTGCGCTCTATGGCTTTCAGCTTGGCGCGCCTTTCCTTCAACAGCGAAATGTAGTCGTTCATATCGCTGCCATACTCTGCCGCGATAATGCCATCGGCGCATTTCATCATGCGCATGATATAGGCAAAGCTTGCCACATACGGAGCCGCCTCGTTTTTTTCCCGCATATACGTCACTATGTTGACGCACGCCACAGCTATCAAAAGCATAACGCCGACAGACGTGTTCAAAAAGATAAGCGCAATCGATACTACAAGCAGCGCAATTCCCACGTAATGCTTTAGATTAGAGCGTCTGCCAAGCTGCTCCAGATATTTCATGTAATCATAGAGCGAATATTTTCCAGTCGTGCCAAGGTCATTCAGGCATAGCATCGTGTCAAGCCTTTTTTCCTCATGCCCCATCATATAGCATATGTGGCGCTCCATTTTTTCAAGGCGCTTGTCCTTGTCGGAAAGCAGCGGCTGCCGCAGCATTGCGTAGAGATATTCCTCGCCTGACGACGACTGCGCAAAATCCATCATGGAAAAAATGCTGTCCATATTCAAATCGTTCCATGTGATGTCGTCAATGGCGTTTTGTCCCCTGAAACGGTCTGCTGTCCTTTCAAGCCTGTCATGATTTAACTCCTTATCCGCAAAGCTTCCAAAGCTTTTTCTCAAATGCTCCCTGTAATTTTTTCTCCTCTGCTTTTCCTCATAAGCCCCCCTTATCATAACGTAAAGAAAAACCAGAAAAACTGCCGAAAAAAATACGATTATTTCCATAATTAATATATATACCGCCTTTGATGTTATGATTAATCAGCCTTTATATAAACTTTGTCAAATTTCAAACCTCTGCCCTGGCGCCGTAATACGCGCTATTTTTTCCGCGTGCGCCTTGCCCTCATTTGTGACATACCTGTCAATATAGCTGTAGTCCTCCCACATATGCATTGGGAAAACATGCGCTGCGCCTACAGCCTCCATAAAATAGGACATTCCCATCCAGTATGTGTTTTCAAGGTGCGGATCAAGCGGCACGAATGCGCAGTCAATTTTCTCCCCGCGTATGGCGTCTATCTCCGCCTCATATTCACGTTTCATTTTCTCATTGTATTCGCGGCTCTCCTCTGCCCTGCACCAGCAGTTCAAATCGCCCGCGTGATAGATTTTTGCGTCCTCGCAGTCTATCAGATAAGCCACGCCTGCGTCCGTGGAGCGCAGCGTGCGTATATGGATATCGCCAAAATCCATTTCCTGCCGCTTGTACAGGTTTGTGACGTAAGAATCCCTGTCTATGTTGATGCCGTTCCGTGCAAGGTATTTTTCATTCAGTCTCAGCCCCGCGCCTAAAAAATAATGGACATTTTTGTATTTTGGCGCAAGGTTCAGTATTTTTACATTAAAATGGTCCGCGTGCTTGTGCGAGGTAAAAAACAAAATCTGCTTGTCCGCGTCAAAATCAGGCAAGTCCCCGTCGAGACAATAATCAAAGATTAAAACATGCCTTTCCAGCTCCACGCAAAAGCTGCTGTGCTTTATATATGTGACAATCATACGTGTGTCCTGCTTTCGTCAATAATACTGGAAATACTCATAAATTTGACGGGTCAAAACCGTAGGGAAGCATTTCCTCCAGCGTCTTTTCAAGGTATTTTTCCTTTGAAATGGCTGTTATAATACGAAAGCTCTTGGGGTTGCAGAACTCCATCATCACCTGCCTGCACACGCCGCACGGATAAGAATATTCCGTAGGTACGCCGTCGTATCCGCCCGCTATCGCTATCGCCTCAAATTCCCGCTCGCCCTCGCTTACCGCCTTAAAAAAAGCGGTTCTCTCCGCGCAGTTTGTCGGCGTATAGCTTGCGCTTTCAATATTGCAGCCTGTGTAGACCTTGCCGTTTTTGGCAAGCAGCGCCGCGCCGACCTTAAATTTTGAATATGGGGAATATGAAAATTCCCGCGCTTTAAGAGCTGTTTCTATTAATTCTTCGTTGCTCATTTTAATCCTTTCTGCCGTTTATGAACGGCTAAGTACAAGCGTCTTTTTCTTTTAGCAAATTATAGCACAAACTAAAATATCAGGCAACTTAAAGAATAATATAAACCCGCCGTGGCTATAGCTTAAGACATTCCTTAAGCACAGGATAAACAGCCTGCGCCATTCTCATAAAGCCAAGTGAATTTGGGTGAGTGCCGTCTACTGTACACTCTCCCCGTCCCTCCTCGCCGAAAAATTTACCGCCGTCAAGGAACCATACTTTATCGTCGCCATTTTTGACAGCGTTTTCATAGGTTTTATATATAATGTTTCTTCTCTTTTCAGAATCCGCCATATCTTTATCCGTATCAGGGCGTGTCATAAATATGACAGGCGTGTCACAATGTGCCTCCCTTATGATTTTGAAAAACGGCTCATGAGTTTCGGCAAGCTGCTCTGGGGAATCAGCATTGTGATCATAGTCGTACACAAACGCGCTCATTTCAGGAATGTCCGCGATGTATTGTGCAAATTCCTTTTCCCCGCGCGATGAGCCTGAAAAGCCAAAGTTATAATAATCAGCGTCAAGCCAGCGGCATACAATGCTTGTGTACGCATTTCCCGCACGCGAGGCGCAGCCGCCCTCTGTAATCGACGAGCCGTAAAAGATTATCGGCTTGGATATCGCGTACTCGTCGGGCGCTTTAAGCGTGGCGCCGTCGTCTATTCCTATTTCCATGCTTAGAAGATGGTCGTTTCGCGGCAGGTTTATAGTGACCGTTTCAAGCTCCGCTTTTTTTAAAAATGTTTTCTCCACGCTTATTTCGTCCATGGTATGTACGGCTGGCGCAATGTAGCCTAAAAATTCAGAGGACTTTCCCTTTCCGAGATATATGTCCGCTCCCGCGGAACCTGAAAGCGGTATGTTGATGTCCTCCTTTGCCTGCGCCAATGTCATTTTCACGCATAAAACAGCGGAATCCGTCTTGAAACGCACGCGCCCGCCTGCCGCTCTTTTTCCTAAAAACTGTATCGTGCTCCACTTGTCCATAATCTCAGGTTTTACACGCCAGAACCGGCTTTTTTCCTTGTCTGCTACGGCAAGCCCGTAAATTTTAATCGGCTCCTGCGTAATGTGGTAAAATTTCATTGTAAACCTCCAATTGTTTTTCAGTGTATGAATTATATTTTATCTTCAAAAAATCCGTAAACCCTAGAAAATGCTATTATTTTTAATTCTCTTATAGTGTATTCTCTCAACAATGTTGAGAGCACTATCTGTCAGAGTCAATTATTTTCCAATACCCTTTTTTGTCTGAGCCGATTCTCACAACAATTCCTTTTTCCTTAAGACCTCTTATCTTCTGTGAGACTGTCTTTCTACTGACATTTAATTTCCTTGATAATTCCACATATGTCATATCTGGAACCTGCTTCAAAATATCAATTATTTTTTGTTCAATATCATTCTGTTTTTCAGTCACCTTTTCAGTCACTTTTTCAGTCACCTTTTCAGTCACCTTTGCACGTTCAAGAGCGATAAACTTTACCATAATGTCTTCACTATGAACAATATACTCGGGGGCATCCGCACCAATTTTTTTACAGGCATCACATATTTTCTGGATTCCGCGCCCCCAGTTTTCAATGTAACCTGCACGATAAAACACTCTCGCAATATCAGGATTTAAAGGTCTTGATGTATGCGAGGACATTAAGGTTTCCGCAGACCAGTCAAATGGAAGCAGACAGCTGTTTCCAATGAACATTTCATCATCATCAATACGAATCTGAATTGGATTATTATCAGCCCAATTGCAATGAATTAGCGCGTTGTAAAACGCTTCTCGCACTGCGTCACGGGCAAATGGATACGTTTCCACCCTTGTTTCCTTATAGTATGAAACCGCCGCCTTCAAATATTTCAAATAAATCAGGTCAATAACTCTATCTGCCATCAGCAATAGAGAACCATGTACTTCATCTTGATATAGAAGTTCGCTTCCTTCAAATTTTCCGATTTTCACATAGCAGCCGCTGATGACTTTCTCAGCATTGCGATAGAAGCAAAGTGCGCCAGCTCTTTTCAACTTCCCATCAATCATCAAATCGAGCTTGTCCAAAAGCTCCGCATTTGGTATCTCCAAATCCTGGCTGGTCATACGTCCGCTGCGGAGTGCTTCACGCCGGAAAATATCGAAACTCTCCTTATCCAAATCTTCGACTGTGATATTGTTTACCGTTGCCGCATCCCACCTCATTCCCGTTTTTGACATGAGAAAATTCGTCAAAGCATTGCCACGAAGCTGCTGTTTCGTACTGCCACTGCGATAATGGTATTCTCCATTATAATGCCCAGCTTATTCTGAATTTTATTTGGAATATCCTCCATCAGCTTTTTTGCATCACTGACACCAATGACAGTGCCATCGTCATTCTTACCGATATAAATTTTACCTCCATGCGCATTGGCAAAGCCACATATCCATTTCAGATACTCATCACGCCAAGATTCTTTCCATTCTGTATTCTGATCCTCTGCCCTCATGCGTCCCCTCCATATGTTTAACATTTTTCTCGTTTTACGCTTTTTATGCCTAACCTCTTTGTGATTATTAGATATACATGGCAAGTCAAAATATCTACTGCATTTCCTTATAATTTGAACTATTTCTTCATAAATATCAATTCTTATTCACTGACATTGATTTTTGTAAAATCTTTTATAATAGTTCACATCTTATATGCTGTCTAAAGTACATGATTATATTTCACTATTATCTCTCCCTCGTATATTCAAGAGTTGTGTAAAATTTGTCAAACAATCTCCCGTTCAATATTTAACATTATACCACCCATATATGAAAAAATCTACTGTCCGCCACTTTCGCCAAAATCCTATATCCAAACCAATCATAACTTATTCTTTATTAAATTAACAGGCAGCTTAAAGAATGGCATTTAGCGCATCTTCTTCTGCTCCAAAGCAATGCCAATCAGTCGATTGGCATAATCAGCCATAAACAGAGGAATATTTAACACATCATCATCTAATTTCAAATTATTCAATGAAAAACGTACACGAAGTTTGACCTTATCAGGAAATAACTCCTTGAACTTCTTTAGGCTTTTGCCGGATGTATTGGCTTCGGATTTGACCTCAACAGGGAAAATATCATTTTCCCGTTGAATCAGGAAATCCACCTCATATGGAGGATTGGTTTGCGTCCAATAGCGGGGAGTCACTTCAAACTGCATAATCAAGGTCTGCAGCACAAAATTCTCGGTCAATGCGCCCTTGAACTCAGTGAACAGTCGGTTGCCTTCCCCAAAAGCCGTAGGCGCCAGCTGCGCCAGACGGCGAAGCAGCCCCACATCTACAAGATAAATCTTAAAGGCTGACAGGTCATCGTAAGCAGCTGCGGGGAGACCTGGAGCAGAGCTGCGGTAAATTTTATGCACCAGACGGGCATCTACCAGCCACTGCAAAGCATCCTCATATTCACGAGCCCTTGCCCCTTCCTTGACAACCTTATAGATAAACTTCTTGTTCTCCCGTGCCAGCTGTGACGGTACTGATTTCCAAATCATTGAAATTTTTGGAAACTCGCTGATGTTTGGATGCTTTGCAAAGTCACGCTCATAGGCGCCAATTATGCTGGACAGAGCCTCCTGCATGGCTGCAACGTCACGTGCTTCCGTCCACATCAACACGGATTCGGGCATACCACCAGTAACATAGTACATCTTCAATTTCTCATACAGAGGATTAAAGAACGCATCAGGGATTGGTTCGATGGTTTCTACGCTGTCCAGATAAACAGCAAGCTTTTCATCACCATTGGCAATCAGAAATTCGGAAAATGTCATAGGATCTATCTGCATGAAATTGACCTTGCCCACTGGAAAAGATGAAGGCTTTGCCAAGGCGATACCTAAAAGAGAACCAGCGCAGGCGATATGATACTGTGGCGCGTTTTCGCAGAAATACTTCATGGAGTTGATGACCTTCGGACAGTCCTGTACCTCATCAAAAATAATCAGTGTCTTTTCGGGCAGAATTTTCTGACCGCTTGCCAGCATCAGATTTTGAAGGATGCGGTCAACATCCTTGGTAGTTTCAAAGAACTGTTTGTATTCCTCGTTTTCATCAAAGTTGAAATACGCAGTGTTTTCATAGTAACGTTTGCCAAACTCCTTCAAAATCCATGTTTTGCCAACTTGCCGCACACCTTTCAGTATCAAAGGCTTGCGATACGGAGAATCCTTCCAGTCCAGCAGCTTTTTCAAAATAAACCGTTCCATATATTCACTCCTCACACTTCTATTGGAGTTTAGGCGTTTACAAAACTCTATTCGATAACGTAGAATTTAGAAAACGTTTCGCAATTATATTTTTTATTATATGCCGAAGCCACAAAAAATACAACCTCATTCACACAATTATATGGTTTTTATGGTTATATAATCACATTTTTATATTTATTAAAGGTTATGCTCATGTAAAACAAACTATAGTATGTTCCAAAAGATAAATATTTCCAACATACCACAAGCCTTAAAAATCAAGAAAAGTTGGAAATTGAAACAGACGAGTATAAAAAAGCAAAAAGGCTACAGCCAAAATCCCAGCCATAGCCTCTTGCCACATCTTAAATAATAATACAAACCATTCCCCCATTAGAATCATTAACAATCTTCTGCATAGTGTCCTGCAGCTTAATCTGGCTCTCCTCGCCAATCATTGACACTTTTCCTGTAATACCGTCATTTACAAGCTGCTCCACAGTTTTTCCAAAAATATTCGTCTCCCAGATTCCTTCCTTCTGTGTCTCCGCATTGGAAATATAATCAATTAAATCCTGCGCCTGCTGCTGCGTGCCGACAATCGGCGCAATCTCCGTTTCAATATTTGCCTTAATCATATGTATCGATGGGCTCTGCGCCTTGATTTTCACCCCATACTTATTTCCGTGCTTGATGAGCGTAGGCGTGTCGAGCGCAATCTCCTCACGCTCTGGCGTAACCACGCCGTACCCTTTCTGCCTTGCGCTTTCGAGCGCGTTGAGGATTTTCTTATACTCCTTCTTCATCTTGGCAAGGCTTGACAAAAGCTGCATAAGCTGATACTCACCCGTAATGCTCTCGCCCGTCATGGAGCTGAGCAACTCATAGTAATATTTCGTGTCCGCCTCCAAAAAATACGCCGCCGAGCCGTCCGCAATGTTCACATGGTCGTATTTGCACCGCTTTATGTACTCGCTGCCCGCTTCAATGTCCTGCTGCACATTCTTTTCCAGAATATCGCGCACGGTATGCACCTTATCCATGGTTTCGCGCAGCCTGCCGATAATCTCCTGCTTCATAGGCGACGACACAGCCATAATGTCAAGCCATTTAGGCGTGTAAAATTCAATAACCGAAACAGGGAACTCATACATCACCTGCTCAAGAATATTTGTAATGTCCTCACGCCTAAGCTGCTCAATGTTCATAGGCATCGCCTTGACCTGATAAAGCTTTTCTATCTCCTCCGCCGCCGCTTTTGCCTCCTCGCTGTAGGGCTTCATGGTATTTACAAGCACGATAAAGGGCTTGCCAAGCTTCTTCAGCTCCAGTATAGTCTGCTCCTCCGCAGGCTTATACGCCGCACGCGGTATCTCGCCAAAACTTGCGTCTGTCGTCACCACTATGCCTATGGTGGAGTGGTCGTTGATTACCTTCCTCGTGCCGATTTCCGCCGCCTGCGTAAAGGGGATTTCCTCGTTGAACCACGGTGTCTTCACCATCCGTTCAGCATCCTCCTCCATATGTCCCGCCGCGCCGTCAACCATATAGCCTACGCAGTCGATAAGACGCACCTTTACGTTTATGCCGTCGCTTATTTCTATCTGCGCGGCCTCTTTGGGTATGAATTTCGGCTCTGTCGTCGTTATCGTCCTGCCGCCGCTGCTCTGGGGAAGCTCATCCTGTGTCCTCGTTCTCTCGTGCTCGTCTTCAATATGCGGCAGAACCATCAAATCCATAAAACGCTTTATAAATGTGGATTTCCCTGTCCTGACGGGACCTACCACGCCCACATAAATCTCTCCGCCCGTGCGCCTGCTTATGTCCTTGTACAAATTATATTCCGAACCTGTATTAAGATTGCCCATATTTTCCTCTCCCTATGCTTGTTTTCAGTCCTAATCTAATTAAGCTTATGCGACTTGGCGCAAAAAAAGAACCTCGCCTTTCAGCGCAGGTCCTTTTTATTTTGCTGCATTTTTTTCCTTTCACGCGCCGCCTGTTTTTTCGCGTCTTCCGCGCGCTTTCTGTCTCTTGCGTCAACCTCGTCCTTGTTGACTATTTTTAGTATTTCCGGGCTGCTTATCCTCACATAGTTCGCGTAAGGCATGTATTTTGTATGGCACTTATTACACTCAAAGCTGTTGAACTCCTCGCCGTTTTCCAGCTTCACTTTCAAGATAAGCCCATACTTTACAGCACCATCACAGGCACCCACGACACATTTGTTGATACGCTTGTCATAAACGTAAAACGTGTCCTCCCCCCTTAAAAGCACCTTCCTGACTGGAACTGTTTTTTCCATCGTTTTTCGCCTTTCAACTATTCTGTTTTAATAGTTGTCCCCTTTCTTTATTTTGTAGCCATAAGCTTAATCATAGCCTCGTTCAAGCCCTTGACCGTAAGCTTATACATCGGAAACATTTCCTTTATGGCGGTTTCCGCCTCCCGCCACGGAGCGCGTCCCGGCGCCATCTTGGGATTCAGCCAGACCACCCTTTTATAGTGCCTCTTTACAAGCTGCAGCCACTGATAACCCGAAAGCCCTCCGTTTGGTCCCCTGTAATTACCCGTGTCCGAATAAAGCTCCTCAGGCGCCATAGCGGCATCGCCCACAATCAAAACCTTGTAATCGCTGTCCGCGTTCCTGAAAAGCCATTCCGTATCTATCCAGTCGCCATTGTCGCACTCAGGCGTCTTGTAAAGCTTGGAGTAAATACAGTTGTGGAAATAATAGACCTTTACATCCTTGTAATGGTTTGACTTGTTTACCGCCTGAAACAAATCATTCAAAAGCTTTGAATACGGTATCATAGTACCGCCCGAATCCATCAAAAGCAAAAGCTTTACCGCATTTTTCCTCGGCTTCATCATCTCTATCTGCAGATATCCGCCATTGTTGCAGGTCTTATCTATCGTCCCGTCAATGTCAAGCTCAGTCTTTGGAATGTCAAGCTTGGTGGAAAACTGCCGAAGCCTCCTGAACGCCAATTGAAACTGCCTGTTGTCAATCACCTTGTCATCGCGGAAATCACGGTATTTCCTCGCGCCCACCACGGCAAACGCCGACTGATACCCTGTAGAGCCGCCAACCCTCACGCCGCCGACATTGCCGCCCGTGTTGCCAAACTGCGTCTTGCCCATCGTGCCAATCCAAAAGCTGCCGCCGTTGTGCTCTGAGTCCTGATCCTTCAAGCGCTCCTTGAATTTCTCCTCGACATCATCCTTGTCCACATGGATTTCCTCTATCTGATTAAGCCAGTGCTTTTCCTCCTCGTGAAGAAGCTTGCTCATCTCAGGCTTGTCAAGCCACGCCAGCATATTTTTGCCCACTTCAGTCTCATTCTTCACTCCCTTAAAGCACTCCTCAAAAGCCATGTCAAACTTGTCATACTCCGTTTCGCTCTTTACCAGTATCATACGCGCAACATAATAAAACTGCGTCAGCGAACTCTCACAAAGCCCCTGATTTAGCGCGTCCTGCAAGTCAAGCCACTCCCCCAGCGTAATATTAAGCCCCTTTTCCTTGCACTTATAGAAAAAATTAGAAAACATCACACCCCTCCTTCCACAAAAAAGCTATAAATTTACAAAATACCAAACTCCTACATTACAAAACAAGCTTTCGCCATCACCTAAAACAATTACCAAACAACACCCACAAAAGCCCATCAATAACGTAGAATTTGGGTGAAATATACAAAATAAGCGGCGCATTGCGGAGCACCGCGTCGCGTTTTTGTATAT
>X301_European_Hare__coassemble_972_pt1 | contig 28168 bp, 21 predicted proteins | sample X301_European_Hare__metabat2_low_PE_011 | metagenome-assembled genome bin X301_European_Hare
CAAAAACCATGTGTGTGTTGTCGGCGCTCTGCGCCTCTGCTCTTAACGCTGTGTTGTTCATCTTCTGAACCCTCCTTTTAATAGATTAATGACTGTTACCAAATGTGCATTTTAATCTGACTAAATCTGATTGACAGGTACAAAAAGAGCGCTTCGGTTATTTCCGAAACGCTCCTTAGGTGTCCATGTTACAACACTGTTTTTGTTGGACTTTGGGATAAAATAGTATTACGGCGTATAATAATGTATTACCGCAAAAAAATTTGTTGGACTTTTGTTGGACTTACAGCTTTTTGTTGCACGAAACACTCAATTTTTTTCAACTAAAATCTTGAATATCAATCACTGAATAACACACGTTTTCGCTCAATCATCTCGTCGATTCGCTCGATATACTGGGCGACTTCCTTGACATTCTCGCTTCTCTCGATGCGCCCGTCCGGATACACCCTCTTTGAGATGCTTCCGGCTCCCAATGCCACGATGGTCTGTTTCTCCTCCATAATCAATATATTATAAATCCCATACTTCCCCTCTCTTGCATAGCCGACATTTTCAAAATTCCCTGACATATTTTTCTGCCTGTACAGATAATACGGCTTCATTCCAAGCCTCTCCGCGCCCTCTCTTGCGATACGCATTGTATTGTCCGTGTTTATCAGCATACTGATGCCGTTCTCCTCAATCCACTGGCTGAGCCTTGACGCGCGCTTTATTGCAAGCGAATGAACCGTCAGGCTGTCAGGATTAAGCATTTCTATCTCATGTATCGTATTTTCAACATCTGCCTCAAGCTCATTAGGCAGCCCTAGTATCATATCCATGTTTATATTGTCAAAGCCTACGCTCCTTGCCATGGCAAATGCCTCTTTTACCTGCAAAACCGTGTGACGCCTGCCAATCAGCCGCAGAGTTTCCTCCTTCATAGTCTGCGGGTTTATCGAAATTCTGGTAACGCCATATTTTTTCATGACTTCAAGCTTTTCCCGCGTAATGCTGTCCGCGCGCCCCGCTTCAACAGTAAATTCCCTCACGTCGCTAAAGCTAAAGCTTTCCCTAATCTTTTCAAACAGCCGCGCAAGCTCATCAGCCTCCAGCGTGGTGGGCGTGCCTCCGCCGACATAGACCGCATCAAGCGGCTTACCCTTATAAATTTCCGAAATAAAATCAATCTCCTTAAAAAGCGCGTTAAGATATTCATTAATTTTCTGTTTCCAAGCCGCTATCGGATAAGAAGTAAACGAACAGTAAAGGCAGGTCGTAGGGCAGAATGGTATTCCTATGTAAAGACTGTAACCGTCACGGCAGTTGACTGTGTCAAGTATCTGCATTTCACGCCTGGCAATGTCAACGCTAAGGCGCGCCTTCTCATCGCTTACCGCATGCTCTTTCTTTAACCACTCAACCGCGCTGTCATCGTCTGCGCCCTCTGCCAGCATACCCATCGCAAGCTTGGTCGGCCGCACTCCCGTAAGATTCCCCCACGGAAGCGTCCTTCCCGTATAATCGCACAGCTTTTCATACAGCGTAAGCTTATGCCATTTTTTTGACACTTGTGTCATATTTGAATTAAAACAAGCGGAATAGCTTTTACCTTCCGCGTCAATTCTTATATACAGTTCAAGCCTGAAATCATAAAACTCAGCCCGCACCTCGTTACCGCAATCATTTTCCTCTGCGCTGTACTGGGCTATATCTATCGTCCTGACATCATGCTCCGGATAAAACGCCTTTATCAGCGCGTGTAAATCATACTGATAATTTATTCTGTTTGTATAAACCTTAATCAACTCTATCCTCTCCTGCCGTCTGTCCGTCTTTTGCATTTTTATTTTATACGTAGTCAAACAATAACAACCAAAAACGCACTATGCAAATTTTCTAATACGCCATGAATTAAAAACGTGCCTGAGCGTCACCCCAGACACGGATTATATTTTCTCTCATACCCTACTGTCGTCGCATCGCCATGCCCCGAATACAGCTTTGTATCGTCAGGCAGCGTCATAATGCGCTCTCTGATGGAATCCGCAAGCGCTCTCATCGAGCCCGAATACAAGTCTGTCCGCCCTACAGAGCCGTTAAAAATCGTGTCGCCGCAAAACAGCACATTATCGTCTTTGGCGTAAAAACAGCATCCGCCCTTTGTATGTCCCGGCGTATGGATTACCTCAAACTCCACTCCCGCCATTGTAAAGACCTGTCCGTCATGAAAATACTCGTCAGCCTCAAATCCGTAAGGCTTTCCAAACCACCCCGAAACATTCCTGTCAGGCTCGCGCAAAATCTCCGCCTCGTCCTCATACGCATAAATCTTAGAGCCGCTAAGCTTCTTTAATTCAAGCGCCCCGCCCGTATGATCGGCATGCCCATGCGTGAGCAGAATACCCGCTATTTTTTCAAAGCCTAAATCTTTGACATCATTCCAGACTACATCTCCGCGGTCGCCCGGATCAATTATCACTATCTCATCTGCACCTTCCCTGTACACATAGTAGCAGTTCGTCTGCGCCCCGCTGAGCACCCTTCTCTTTACCTTCAAATCCGCCAAGCTAATCCCCCCTTATCGCTCTCACAGTTCAAATCCGCCTGAAAATAACTGCTCCAAGCATTTTTCTAAATATACAGAACACTTTAACATTTGCAGAATACCCTATGCCGTCTTAAAGTTTTTCAATATTTTTAGCCTGTCGTTCTCTCAATGTCCAGCACATTTTCAATCGTCCGTATCTTATCTATAATGGCATTGAGCTCCTCGCGGCTCCCAATCTCAAAGCTGGTCGCCATAGTCGCTATTCCCTGCTTGCTCGTTCTTGTGTTCATCGAGCGGATATCTATATTTTTCTCAGTGATGGTCTTTGTGATATCCGCAAGCAGACCGTTTCTGTTCTGCGCATAAATCACAATCTCCGCAAGGAACTTGTCATTTTTGGAATCGAGCACCTCAGGCTGCCACTCAGCGTCAATAAGCCTTGACCGCTCAATATCCGTAAGGCACAGGATATTCACACAGTCAGTCCTGTGAATGGACACGCCCCTGCCCCTTGTGACAAACCCCACAATCTCATCGCCAGGCACAGGCGCACAGCAGCGCGAAAATCTCACCGCCACATCATGTATGCCGTTTACAGTGATGCCGCTCTTTCCCTTGGGGCGCATCGGCTTATTCTGGTTATTTTCCTGAATAGCCGTCAGAAGCTCGTTGTCAGTTACCTGCTTTTTGTGGTCTCTGGCGTAAAGCTCCAACATACGGTTTACAACCTGGCCTTCTTTAAGCGCGCCGTGACCGATTGCCGCAAGCACGGCTTCCCAGTCGTTAAAGCCGTATTTATGCATTACTGACGCCCTGTATTCAGGCGTATTTACGTCACTCGGATTTATGCTCTTTGATTTGCAGTAGCTGTACAAAAGCTCGCGGCCTTTTACTACATTTTCTTCTTTAAACTCGTTTTTAAACCACTGCGATATTTTATTTTTCGCCTGCGACGATTTAACAATGTTAAGCCAGTCACGGCTTGGACCTTTGGAATTTTGCGATGTCAGGATTTCAATACAGTCGCCGTTGTTTATCTTGTAATCAATAGTAACCAGCTTGCCGTTTACCCTCGCGCCTATCATCTTGTTTCCTACGGCGCTGTGCACGCTGTACGCAAAATCAATCGGCGTAGAACCCGCCGGCAGGTTTTTGACATCACCCGACGGCGTAAAGCAGTACACGTGATCCGAAAAAAGATCCAAATCACTCTTTAAAAGCTTCATAAACTCCTTATTGTCGGACACGCCCTTCTGCCATTCAAGTATCTGGCTGAGCCACGCAAGCTTTTCCTCCTCGCCGCCCGTTGATACTTTGCCGTCGCTTGCCTCCTTGTATTTCCAGTGTGCGGCAATGCCATACTCCGCAACCCTGTGCATTTCAAAGGTTCTTATCTGTATCTCAAACGGCTGTCCCGTCGAGCCGATAAGCGTAGTGTGGAGCGACTGGTACATATTTGCCTTCGGCATAGCTATATAGTCCTTAAAACGCCCTGGCATCGGCTTATACATCTCATGGATAACGCCAAGCGCCGCATAACAGTCCTTCACGGAGTCAACAATAATCCGCACGGCAAAAAGATCGTATATCTGCTCTATGGTTTTGCCCTGGTTTTTCATCTTTTTGTAAATGCTGAAAAAGTGCTTGACGCGCCCGTCTATCTGCGCCTGTATTCCCGCGCCCAAAATATGCTCCGATACCTCGTCCACAATATCCTGCACATATTTTTCACGCACGCTTTTCCTGAGGGCAATCTTTTCCACTAAATCATAGTACGCGTCGGGCTCGAGATATTTAAGCGCCAGATCGTCAAGCTCTATCTTTATAGTGGAAATGCCAAGCCTCTCCGCAAGCGGCGAATAGATGTCAATCGTTTCCCGCGCAATGCGCTTCTGGCTTTCGGGCGATTTGTATTTGAGCGTGCGCATGTTGTGAAGCCTGTCGGCAAGCTTTATCAGTATTACGCGAATGTCCTTTGCCATGGCAAGGAACATTTTGCGCAGATTTTCAGCCTGCAGTTCTTCGCGGCTGTTGAGCCTGTCTGGTGCGGCGTCGCCCGTGTACTGCAGTTGTTCAAGCTTTGTCACGCCGTCTACAAGCAGCTCAACATCAGGTCCAAACTGCGTTTCAAGCTCCTCATTTGTCATAATGGTGTCCTCGACGACATCATGAAGAAGCCCCGCGATGATAGTTTCCTTGTCAAGCTCCAAATCGGCAAGGATAATCGCCACGCACAGCGGGTGGATAATGTACGGCTCGCCTGACTTGCGCACCTGATCCTTATGCGCCTCGCACGCCGTGGCATACGCCTTGTCGATCATGCTTATGTCATCTGACGGGTGATATTTATGCACACGACGAATAAGCCCCGCATACAGCGCATCAGGGGACTGAAATTCTTTGATATATTCAATTCTGCGTTCGTCTACTCTTTGGGATTTCGCCCTGCTGCCTTTTATAATTAGAGAATCCTCATAGGTTCCTGTCTTAGCCTGTTTGTCCTCTGACATTCCCAATCACCAGCCATTTTAGATTAAAATTATTTTCCCTCATATTTTATAGCAGAATCAAGCCTGTAGCCCGCAAGCCTTTCGCGTCCCTTCAAGCCCGCAAGCTCCATAAGCACTACAACGCCGACAACCTTGCCGCCAAGAGATTCAATTAATTTAATCATAGCCTCTGTCGTGCCGCCCGTAGCGATCAGATCGTCAACTACAAGCACCTTCTGCCCCGCTTTGATGGAATCCTTATGCATCTCAATGGTAGCCGTACCGTATTCAAGCTCGTAATCAATGGAAACAGTTTCCGCAGGAAGCTTTCCCTTCTTTCTGATAAGGACAAACGGCTTGTGGTTGTTGTACGCTATGGGCGTGCCGAAAATAAATCCCCTCGACTCGGCGCCTACGACAACGTCATAATCCAAATCCTTGACAAGCTTTTCCATCTCGTCAATCGCAAGATGCAGCCCGTCCGCGTCCTGCAAAACGCTTGTGACATCGCGGAACATTATGCCCTTTTCAGGGAAATCAGGTATGGTTCTCACGTATTCTTCCAATTTCTTCATAGGTCAGCACTCCATTTCCATAAAATTATAATAATAAATTATAGTATTATTTTATAAATAAGTCAATTATAATATGTTCAATGACTGGACATCCAATTTATTATCAAACACTAAACAAACAACTTCTCTCAAATCCCTTATCTCAAAATCAATCCTTACCTCGCCAGACATCTCATCCGGCAAAGCCCTTGCCTTCCCGTCGGGATTGTACCAGCAGCACAAAATCCCCGCATTATTCCCTCCAAGCATATCGCTTGTAAGCGAATCCCCCACAATCATTATCTCATCTTTTTTTATACCCTTTTCAATATTTCCAAACACATACTCAAAAAATCCCGCATTTGGCTTCTCCACTCCAATCACATCGGAAATAAAAACCCCATCAAGCAGCTTGTCAAGCCCTGAATTTGCAAGCTTTCTGCTCTGCGCGGCGAGTGTCCCGTTCGTTACCGCATACTGCAGGACTTTCCCTTTAAGCCTTTTTACAGCCTCCTCTCCGCCGCCGCAGAAAAACGCTTTATCTCCAAGCCTCATCTGATACTCCGCGTTAAACGCCGCCGCCTTTTCCACGGGCAGCCCCATTAGCGCAAAAAAATCCTCAAACCGTCCTTCAAGCACGCGCTTTTTTTCAATCTCGCCGCGTTCAAGCCGTTCCCAATAGCCCCTGTTTATTTTGGAATACTGCGCTATCATCTCATCCGTACATTCGCCAAACCCGAATATATCAAAGCACTTTCTAATCGCATAGCTCTCCGCTTTGTTGAAGTCCAGAAGCGTGTTGTCAATATCCCATAAAACCGCCTTAATCATCTCACCCCTCCATGCCGCATTGACAGTATATCATAATTAAAATACAGCGCCCGCAAACTGTATCATTTGTCTGCGGACGCCTGTTTTTCTTGCCTTAAAACCGTTTAGGTACGATTATCTGTTCATTTCCAGCTGCGGACCTGTCGACTGGTGATTTCTTATGATAGAATCAATCTCCCTTAGATTTGACGAAGGCAGGTCGCCTGGAATTGTGTTCTTTACAGCCGCCGTAGCGTTGCCGTACTCCATAGCCTTCTGGCAGTCCATATTGTGGGCGAGAAGACCGTAGAGCGCGCCTGAAATATAGGCATCGCCGCTGCCGATACGGTCTACGACGTCGATATTCTCATATGCGGGCTCCTGCACGAAACGGTCGTTGATTGCGTCGTAAACGCACGAGCCGAACGAATGTACCTTTGGAGAATGTACCGTGCGCTGAGTAGATGCGACTACGCTGATTTTGTAGTCCTTTGTAAAGCTTTTCATCATCTCCTGCACGGTGCCTTCTTTTTTAAATGTAAGCCTTGCCGTCTCCTCCGAGCAGAAGAACACGTCTACATATGGAAGTATCTGCTCTATGCACTCCTTTGCCTCCTCGCCTGTCCAGAGGTTGCCGCGGAAGTTTACGTCAAACGAAATGAGCGTGCCGTGCTCCTTGAAACGCTTAATCATCTCGATTGCCGTCTTCCTTGTCTCGGGGCAGAGCGCAAGCGTGATGCCTGTCGTGTGGAAGCATCTTGAAGCGCTGAACATTTCCTCCGGGAAATCATCTATCGATATATCCGCAAAAGCGGTGCTCTTTCTGTCGTAAATTACATTCGGCTTTCTGGGATGCGCGCCGTATTCATAATAATAGATGCCAAGACGCGCGTCCTTTGCGTGGTCGTAAACGAGATAGTCGTCGCTCACGCCGCAGAAACGCACTCTGTTCTGTATGTAATTGCCAAGGTCGTTGGCGGGAACCTTTGAAATGATACCTGTCCTGAGACCTAAGAGCGAAACTCCCGATACTACGTTTAATTCTGCTCCGCCTGCCTGCTTTTGAAACGCGTCTCCTCTGGTAAGCCGCTCGTTTACGGGCGGTGAAAGACGCAGAAGTATCTCGCCAAGCGCCAGTAAATCAAATCCTCTTTTTTTCATAACACACCACGACCTTTCTAAATTTATTGAATTTATGTACTAATGTATATAGTTTATCATACAAATTTGGAAATTTCCACATTTATTCAGATATTTGGCAGATATTTTTTGTGAAATATATTTATTTTTTTATCAATCTCAATTTCCAGAATGATTGCATGCTTATTAAGTCACAATTTCTCGCCCTTGCCAAATATCCCCCACATTGCTATAATTATTTATAACAATTTTTATTTTGGGGGGGACTATTATTTATGAAATTCCGTGCATTGGCGCTAAGCTGTATATTTATGACGCTTTTTTCCATAGGAGGGTGCGGCAGCGCAGGCGCAAAGGGTGTTAAGCTTGATCCTGACAATCCCACGCACATTACCGTGTGGCACTATTACAACGGCACTCAGCAGATTGCATTTGACCAGCTTGTTGAGGAGTTTAACCAGACCGAGGGCAAAAAGCGGGGAATCTATGTAGAGGCTGCAAGCCAGGGCAATGTCAACGACTTGGAAAGCAGCGTGCTTGCCGCGTTCAACGGCGAGGTCGGAAGCGACACTCCGCCTGATATTTTTTCATCATATGCCGATACCGCATATACTATCGAGCAGATGGGCATGCTTGTCGATTTAGACGAGTATATGACGGAAAAGGAGCTTGATACATATGTCGATTCTTTTATAGAGGAGGGGCGCATCAGCGCTGACGGGAAGCTGCGCATTTTTCCCACTGCAAAATCGGGCGAGGTCTTTATGATGAGCAAGACCGACTGGGACGAGTTTTCGGCGGAAACTGGCGCTTCCCTTGACGCTCTGGCGACAATGGAGGGCGTAGCGGAGACCGCGCAGCTCTACTACAACTGGACTGACGCGAAAACACCCGACATTCCAAACGACGGCAAGGCTTTCTATGGCAGGGATGCCATGGCTAACCTCTTTATAATAGGCTCGCAGCAGCTTGGCGTGCAGCTTTTTAAGCTTGAAGACGGCAATGTCACTCTCCAGCTTGACAAAGACGTTATGCGCAGGATATGGGATACATATTATGTTCCTTATGTAAAGGGGTATTTTTCTTCATACGGGCGTTTCCGCTCTGACGACGTGAAAATCGGCGAGATTATCGCTTACACGGGCTCCACCTCATCGACGAACTATTTTCCCGACACAGTGGAAACAGACGGCGGCACAAAGGAAATTGACTATATGATACTTCCCGCTCCTATTTTTGAGGGCGGCAAAAGCTATATGGTGCAGCAGGGCGCTGGAATGGTAGTCACCAAAAGCACTCCCGAGCGCGAGTACGCCTCTGTCGTATTTCTGGAATGGTTCACGCAAACTGACAACAACCTTCTTTTCAGCTGCACATCAGGATATATGCCTGTCAAAAAGGAGGCGTTTTCAAAAGAAAAGCTTGATGCCACAATAAAGGACAAGGGGCTTGAAGTCTCAGCCAAGACCTACGACACTATGATTTCGTGCTTCGATATGACAAAAACGTCAACCTTCTATACTGACAAGGCATTTGAAAACGGGGCTGCGGCGCGAAAGGTGCTGGAATACAACCTGTCCGACAAGGCGGCTTCTGACCGTGAGCTTGTGCTTGAAAGGCTTGGCAGCGGAATGAATCTGTCGGAGGCAACGCAATGGCTTATAGACGATACGGCATTTGAAGCGTGGTATGCGGACTTTTATCAGGCGCTCATGGATGCTATTTCATAAAGACGCGATTTCATAAATAATTTTGCGGGGGAGGATTAAAAATGAAACGAAGGCAGTCAAAACCAAAGCATATTTTCAGACTGTTTCTTGTACCGCTTTTGCTGCTGGTGGTTATGCAGGCTGTACTTTCGTTTGGGACAGTTATTTTCGGCGGCACTTTTTCTGCTCTGCGCAATTACTCCATAGACCGCCTAAGCCAGGTGACGGAAACGCGCCAGATTATTCTTGAAAACAATATGGTGCAGCAGTGGTCAGCCATTTCCGAGGAATACGAGACGGCAAACCAGACGCTTTCGGATTTGCTTTCCGAACGCAATGTGACGCTTGATGCATTTTTTTCAAGTGATGAGCTGCAGCAGGAATTTCTCACGGAGATTTTGCCCACTTGGGGATATATGATGCGCAAAAACTCCACGACTGGCGTTTTTATAATACTCGGCAGGCCCGACATTGAAAAAAACGGCGGTCCACTCAACTCGATATACATACGCGACAGCGATCCTGATTCAAATCCCGCTGATTATTCGGATTTTCTGCTTTCTGTGGGCTCGTCAAACATTGCCAAGGAGTACCGCATACCTTTTGACCTTCAATGGAAATCAAAGCTTTCCGTGCTGCCCTTAGGCGGGCGCGCAGCCGATGACTTTTTTTACCAGCCTTACATGGCAGCCAAGGAGCAGCCAAAGCACGACGCTGAAAATTTATGCTATTGGAGCCGCCCTTTCTGCCTTGAGGACAATTCAGCCAAGGATTCCTACTATATGGTGACATACTCCGTGCCGCTCTCTACCGAAGACGGCGAGCTTTACGGCGTTATGGGCATTGAAATTTCGATTCCGTATCTGACTGAGTCTATACCCTACCGCGAGATAAACTCAGCCCAGAACGGCGGATATCTTATCTTAGAGCCGTCGCAGGACAACGCCTATGACATTATCTGCTCATCAGGTCCGCTTGTCACGCAGGCAGCCGATGAGCTTGGAAGCCTAGAAATTGAACCCACAAAGTATTCCGGACTTTACCTTATGAAAAATTCGGGTGTGGGTGAGTCGCTCTACCTTGTGATAAAGCCGCTGCGCCTTTACAACACAAACACTCCGTTTTACAGCCGAGGATGGTATCTGGCGGGGGTCGAGACGCACAGCTCGCTGTTTGGATTGAGTTCACAGCTTTTGGGCATTTTTATCGCCGCTACGCTCTCCTCTCTTGCGATTGCGGTGCTCCTTGCATATCTGCTTGTAAACTATATCACGGGACCGATAAGGCGTCTGCATGAATGTATTGCCGCCAGCAGGGGCAATGAGCTCAATTATTTTGAGACAGGACAGGTGGTGGAGGTTGACAATCTCTACAGCACTATTTCAAGCCTGATGCAGCGGCAGAAGCAGGCTGAGTATGACCTTTTGGAGGAAAAAGAGCGCTACCGCCTCGCCCTGCGCAACAACTCGGATATCCTTATAAATTTCGATATGGACACAGGCAGGGCAATATTTTACAACCTGCAGAATGACAGCCGCGATGAAATAATAGTGAATAATCTGCTCGACAGGCTAAAGACGGGCGATTTCATACATCCGTCAGACAAACGTGTTTTAATCGCGCGTATCCAAAATATGCAGTCTGAGCTTTCCATAGCCTTCCGCTCCAAGTGGTACACTTCCGACGGCGATTACCAGTGGTTTGAGCTGAACGGCAAGGCGCTCCCCGCCACAGACGACAAACATTCCACCTTTATAGGCTCCATGCACAACATAAATGACCGCAAGCAGCAGGACAGGGAGGAGTACGAGCTGCTCCATATCGATCCGCTCACGCACCTTTACCGCAGGACATCAGGGCTTGACATTGTGCGCAACAGTATTCAGGGCGGACATAAGGGCTGCCTGCTTTTGATGGACGTAAAGGGCTTTCTGCACATAAATGAACAGTTTGGGCTTGTGGTAGGCGACACCATACTTGAGGAGCTCGGCAATATGATGCTCGAGTGGAAACAGTCTGTTGACGCCGCAAAGGTTATATTTGTGCGGATAGGCGGAGACGAATTTATGGCGTGGCTTGAGGATTACGAGCCCGAGGCAGGCAAAAAAGCCGCCGCCGAGCTTTGCCGCAGGACTAAGGACATTTACCCGGATAAAAATATTCCCATACAGCTTATGTGCGGAATCGCCATATCCTACGGCAGCGACTACAACGCGGCATATGCGAGGGCTGAAAAGGCGCTTGCGCAGTCAATTGAGCGCAATGAGATTTGCGTCTCCGATGACGATGCCTCCGTTCTTGAAAATGTGCCGCATATAGACCTTACGCCGATCGAACATATCAGCATGCCGCTAAGGAATATCGTGCCGCTTACCTTCAGTTTTTTTGACAAGAGCAATGATGTTGACGGCATTATCGCCGTGCTGTTTCCAAAGCTCGGGAGGTATTTTAATGCTGACGATATATGCCTCGTACAGGTAAACAGCGAATTTTATACCGTAAAAACCATATACCAGTGGCACAGGACGCCAAATGCCGCTGATGACGACGAGCTTGTGCATTTTACGGCTGAGGAATTTTTTGAGTATGAGTATGCGCTCTGGGGCGGGCATCCTCCGAGGCTGTCCTTAAAGGAGCTTTCCGCGGAGCAGCGCTACTATCTGCGCGTGCCTATCGGAAAAAGCGGCATCGCCTATCCACTGTACGACAACGGCAAATACACTGGCTGCGTGCTGTTTCTGCGCTCCAGTGAGCCTCAGAAATGGGCGGAAGCGCAGAAAAATGAAATGCATGAGGTTGTAAAAATCCTCGAATCCAACTTAAACCGCCAGCGTTACGACTCGGCAAACCGCGCAAAGAGCGATTTCCTGTCGCGCATGAGCCACGAGATACGCACGCCGATGAACGCGATTATCGGCATGACTTATATCGCGCAGACGCACAAGGACAACGCGGAGCTAATCTCCGAGGATTTGGGCAAAATCAGCCAGTCGTCGCAGTATCTGCTTGGCATTATCAATGATATCCTTGATTTGTCAAGGATTGAGAGCGGAAAGCTTACCATAGAGCATGAATCCTTTAACCTGCTCGAGCTGATTGAAAATGTCGGCAACCTGATACGCCCGCAGGCGCAGGGCAAGGGGCTCAATTATGTGACTGATATTTCGGTTTCCAGCCCTCATTTAATAGGGGATTCGCTGCGCATAAACCAGGTGCTTATAAATCTGCTTGGAAACGCTGTTAAGTTTACTCCCGAGGGCGGCACGATAACGCTTGGCGTAGCTCAGCAGGACGATGAATATGTGCGTTTTTCCGTAAAAGATACTGGCATCGGCATAAGCGCTGAAAACCGTCTGAGGGTTTTTGAGGCATTTGAGCAGGCGGAGGGCAGCACTACGCGCCAGTATGGCGGCACGGGGCTTGGGCTTGCGATAAGCAGCCGTCTTGTGCGCATGATGGGCGGCATTATCGAGCTTGAAAGCGAGCTTGGAAAGGGAAGTGAATTTTTCTTCTCTGTCCTGCTGCCAAATGACAGCTCTGAAAAGGACAGCGAGGTCAAGGCTGTTTCCAGCGAAGATGTTTCCATTGCTGGGCTTCATATTCTGCTTGTCGAGGACAATGAGCTTAATATAGAGATTGCGCAGACTATACTGGAGATGGAGGACGCGGTTGTGACGCAGGCGCACAACGGTCAGGAGGCGCTTGACATTTTCACGGCAGGCGCTGAGGGCGAATTTGACTTGATCTTGATGGATATTCAGATGCCTGTTATGGACGGCTTGGAAGCGACAAAGCAGATACGCCAGTCACAGCACCCTGACGCGGCGAAGATACCTATTATCGCCATGACTGCGAACGCGTTTGACGAGGATATGAAAAAGTCAGTGGAAAGCGGCATGAACGGGCATTTGTCAAAGCCGCTTGATATTGGGAAGCTGTTTGAGACTATTGCGGAGGTTATGAGGTGATTGCCTCCGCAAAATATTTACCGATTTTTGCTATCATTTCGAGCGCCGCGCTTTTCATCTCCTGCGGAAACGCGGTAAGCACAGGCGCGGTTTCAAAGCTTAAAACATCATTGTATTTTATTGCCTTTAAACCATTTATGAAGCCTTTCCAGTCTGTCGAGACGGTATTTTCACGGCTTTTTGTAAAAGTAAACGGTATCTGGTGCAAATCGCCTATGCCATCATTATCATGAATGTGGAGCACCTTTATACGGCTGCCAAGACATGTGATGAAACGCTCAAAGTCAATTCCCACAAGATTGGCGTGACCTGTATCAAAGCAGAAGCCAAGCACCTCTGCCCCGTACTTTTCGTTTATCATATCGATTCTTCTCGCCGCCTTTCGCGCGTCACAGCATGGTCCCTCTACGATATGACCGCCTATGCCGTTGTAAATGTTTTCTACGCAGACTGTAATTCCCATTTCGCGCGCCATAGGGGCAAGAAACTCCAGAAATTCCTGCGTCCGCTCCCATTCCGCTTCCTCTGAGCCGAGATTACGCGCAAGCTTAAAGCCATGCACCACAATATATCTGCACTCAAAAAAATGGCATAGCTTCATGCTTTTTACGGCGACTGTATTCTTAAGATAACTGTTTAATTCTTCATCCGCACTCGGCACATAATTGGGATAGGGCATGTGCATCTGGTTTATCTGTATGCCTGCTGCGGCTGCGGCTTTTTTATGCGGGGCAAAAAAAGCTTCAAGCTCTGTTTCCGATTTGTCAAAAAAAGTATTTACTTCATGCCTGTACAGCGATATATTGCTAAGGTACGCATTAAGGCTGAAATCAGCACAGGAAAACCCTGCGGACTTTAACAGCTCAAAGCCTTTTTCCGGATTGCTGTCGTCAACTGCATCTTTAGTCTGTACGCCTATTTTAAGCATATTTCCTCCAAACGTTTAAACATTTTTGCATCATCTCTTTATCCTGTCAAAATGAAAAGACGGCATATATTCATCATTAAAAAACTCTATATTTTTTACTCCCATATGCTCAAGCTGCTTTTCTATTTCCCTGTAGTAGATATTGCAGATAAATACGCCGCAGCCATCGGGCACGGATTTAAGCGCTTCCGGCGGCTTTACCTCTAACCCGCAAAAGCTTGTGCCCCAGAGTGATTTATTATTGTCGCAGGTAAACAGCGGAGGATATTTTTCGCCGTAGCATTTCATATAATTCCTGCACATGTTTCCCGCGCCAAAAAGGGCTATGGAACTGTATTTTTTCAGATGCGCTTCTATCTCAATCTGCCATTTAAAGTAATCCGCGACAGATTTAGCCAGCGATATGATCTGCGGGCGCAGAAGCGGTGAAAAACCTGCTGCCGTGTCGGAAAAATCCATGATGAGCTGTCCGTCAAAGCTTATTTCCCTAAGACCTCTGATGAGTCCGAGCCAGTCCGTCTGAACCGAACCGTTGCTGACGCAGGTAAACGGCAGAAGCGACGCCTCGCTGTGACCATCGCAGTCACGCAAAATCACAGACTTTAGACGCGTGCCAAGCTCTGATGTGAATTCGTACATATCCTGTCCGCACAGATTGCATACACCCGTGTCAAGGCAGAAGCCGAAGCGTTCTTCACCTGCTTCACTGTTTAGCCTGTCAATCCATTCTGCGGCAGCATATGCGTCTGAGCATATGCCGCGCACGAGGTGTCCGCCTGTTTCTCTGCATTGGTTTGTCAGAAGAATGGTTATGTTTTTTTGTCCTGCGATATCCGCAAGGCTTAGGTAATATAGGCTGTTTGCGGAAAATTCTTCGTGCGGAGGAATATTGGCAAACAGCGGTCTTATTATCAGGTATTGGCAGAAATGTGATGTATTGTTTAATGCCTTTATGCTTTCCTTTGCAAGTTCTTTCAGAAGTCCGTTTAGGTCTGTGTGTTTAGTTTCCCTTAGCAGATATGGGGCATAGGCTGTTGATATTTTTACGTTTTTTTGTGTGCAGATGTCCAACGTAGGTTGAAGCTGGTTTCGCAGCTCGGACGGGTGCTGTGAAATCAGCGTTTCTGTTGTGTCGGCGGATTTTTCGTTGTATCTGCCGATGTTTTCAAGCTCGTATGGTGGACAGTATTTTGATATGTCCAGCATCACGTCTTCAAAGCCTGCGGCTGATATGTCTGAAATGCCTTGGGCGGGGTGTTTTTTGTCGGATATTCCTGATAAGGTGCATGTTGTGTTCAATTTTTTTGGTTAGCCTCCTTTTAAAATAGTTTTTTATATCAAACCTTTTTCAATCAAAGCCTTTATTTTTGTTGAGCTTGTCTGTTCGGTATATGGAAAAAATACCATTTCTGCTCCGTGCTGCTCTAAAAACACCTTTTTAGCAAGCCATACCGGATCATTTGCATAATCGCTTCCCGAAAACTGTACATCAAACTGATATCTGCGGTATGCCTCAGCTGTATCACCATAATCTTTAGGAATTTCAACCGCCTCATCAACATAACGACATGCACGCACTAATTCTATACGTTCTTCAAATGGTATATATGGCATAGTTTTTTTATTTACCATTACACTTTCATCACTTACAACTCCGACAATGAGATAATCACACTGTTCTTTTGCTCTTTTGAACATATTTAGATGTCCTATGTGAAACAGGTCAAATACACCTGCAATATAACCCACCTTATATGGCTTATGTTTACAAGTGATATCTAAATTGCGATTTATATTTAACGGCATACTCCGCTTATATATCATATTGCTATCATATATGGCATAATTTTTAACACCCATTTCCTTTAACTGTTTAATAACAGGTACATAATTCTTTATGCAAACAATTACCTTATATGAACCAATCGGAATATTCATCAAATAATCCGGAGAAAATATTTTAACACCTTCAAATTCCGATTCCCATTTGTCTGAATTATTATCCAAAATTCCAGCTATATCATATTCAGTCCCAAATTGTGATAAAAACTTTTTAGCAAAATTCCCCGAGCCAAACAAAAAAATTTTCCTTCCTTGCGTTCCATCAAAAATATCTCTAAATATCCTCTCATACTCATCAGTTGAATAATTAATCTTTTGACGATTTGAATGGATAACACCGCTATCACATCTATACATCTTATGATACTCTGATAATTTTTTATCATTTCGCAATTCATTAAGGAAAAAACTGGTAAATTGATTCCACAGCTTTATATATGCAGTTAAACTATACCTCTCCTCTAATTGCTTTTTAGGCAAAGCCAACTCCAATTGGGTATTTCCCATATAAATAAGGTTAATTGCTCTCTGTAAAATTACCTTTGCCGGAAGGTTTTCAATAAAAAGTTCCTGATCATAAAAGATAAATTCTCCATCTGCAAAAAAACAATTCAAGGGCACTAAATCAGCATATCCCCTTTTGAGAATTATTCCCAAATCATCTTTTTCTTTATCTGAACCAAATGCAACCCTTTTCCATTTATCTTTATTTGGATCATCGGATTTACGTTTCTGCCAATTAGGTGCAAACTGCTCCCAATTCACCTCTTCATACGGAACGTGCTCAGAAGATTTCTGAATCAATTGCCAAAAATAATCAAACTTCTGCAAAAATGTTTTTTTATCTTTATAAATAAGTTCTCTAAAATAATTAACAGCAGGCTCTCCTTGTACATAGGGCATGACCAATGCATTGTCTTCAATTACAGCATCTATCATGTTTATACCATGCTGCTCCAGATATATATTATTTGCTGACAAACATTCAAGTTTCTCATACCCTTCTTTATATACTGGTCTTTTTTCCACCTTGTTATCACAACGTATAATCGTAGCCATTGCATTTTTACGACCACGCTCCATAGATATCGTCACTTGTTTTACATTAGAATGTATATTATCCATCGAGCATTCCACAAAGTACCCATTAGCCATAATGTGAAACAGCCCATTTTGAATTAAGGTTGTATAAAGCTTCTCCTCCTCAAGAAAAATCGTATTAGGACAATTATATTGCGGAAAAATTCTTACATCTAATTCTTCATTGGGTAAATAATCCTCTGCATATAAAACCTGCGGTCTTTCCAACACTGGCAATACCGAAAAAAATCTATATGTGCTAAATCCGGCTTTTTTTAGCATCTGTGCAATTTCAGCCTTAGCATATGCACGCCCTTCAAGTTCTTCTCTATCAGACGCATTAATACGCACATAATTTTCAATACTGTCAAAATTACGACCTGTAAAAGCATCCCTGTCACCGCAGAAATATCGTATGCCTAAACGATTGTCAGTCCCCAATAAAAACCTTCCATTACGGCTCAACATATTTCTAATATTTTGTAATAAAATATCAGGTCTTTTACTGCGCTCCAGTGCTCCAACTGTTACTACATAATCATATGCCGCCTCAGATTTAGCAAAATCATTATTCTCCAAATCTGATACATTTATCGTATCCACTGCCAAATCCATTTCCATTAGAGCCTCCGGCAGGGCTTCACAGCTTTCTATTCCTCCCGTTATATACAATGCCTTGCCTGATTTATGAAATTTGTACCATTTGATCAATCCCTTAGGCAATTCCTTAACTAATTCGTCTGTTTTCATCTTGATTATTTCCTTTATATTACACTAAATAAAAATATTGCATAATATCGCTGCTTTTTAGCCATTTGTTTATACCGATACTTCGCAGGAGCATTGCAATTTCCGTATAAGCTTTTGAATTTTCAGATACACCAATGATAATAGTTTCATTGTTAAGTCCTGTGTACTCAGCTATTGACTTAACAGGTATTCCTGCAATTTCACATATTTCACTCTTTTCCGAGGACATAAAGCAAGACACTTTATGATAAAATCCCATATTAACAAGATGGCGAAAAATATGCTGACCATATTCGCCAAATCCATAAATCACAATATGCCCAGAAACACAAAGAGCATCATAAATTCGTTTTTTATTTGCTACAAATTCGCCGCAAAAACTATCAGGATCTTTTTTTATGTTGTCATACCATAACTTCAGACCTATATTATCGTCGATAAGATTTTCGTATTTATTATAATCCTCAATTACTTTATTACAGAAAACTCTCTTATGCTCATCTGCAATCCGCATAAATGTACCTTTATTACGAACCATGCGGTAATAATCGCATATATTGATAATTTCTTTGGAGGCATTCATAGTCTCCAATTTTTTCTTCAAGTAATCATATTCATTAGACATTGCATAAATTTTATCTTTGCTTTTTATAGATGCTGCGGGGTTATCTTGCCGATATAAGTAAAATGCCTTATCAATCCACATAGCATTTTTGCAAAATGCTAACGTTTGTATCCAAAAACCATTATCCTGATAAGATGCCCCCGGGGTTTCATTGTACCTTATTTTAAACTCATCAATAAATTCTTTTCGGTATATTCCGGTCCACGTATTCATATAAAAATCGAAAAATATTCTACGCTCTTTTAATCCCAGAACCCTGTTGTAATATCCATCAAGCCTTTTTCTATGTGTACATTTTCTATAATCACAAAATTGCAGCCAGTAAAACGCATCGGCCTTAACTATGTCAAGTTTATTCATTTTGGCACAATCATATAAAGTTTCATACATTTGCGGTAAAATGCAGTCATCGCTCTCTACAATTCCAATATATTCACCTGTAGCCAGCGAAAGGCCCGCATTCATAGCTGCACCGTAACCAGCATTTTGCCTATGTACCACCATAATACGCCCATCCTTTTTTGCATAGCTGTCAAGAATTACGGCACTTTTGTCAGTTGATCCGTCATCAACGCAAATAATCTCAATATCTTTAAGAGTTTGGGCAATAATGCTGTCTATACATTCTGTTATATATTTCTCCACATTATAAACAGGTACAATCACAGATACCTTAGGCATGCTTTTATTCCTTTCCGTATTTTTGAGGATTATTTATTACATCTATAATTCTTTCAGCTACTCGTCCTGATGCATTACCATCGTCATATGATGTATCTGCCGCAAAAAAAGCTTCTAAATCCTCCAAGTATTCTTTTTCATTAAATTTTTTAATCTTCCCGCATAACTCCTCGCATGTATGCGCTTTAGGATATGGCCATTTGGATATCGGCCAGTAAAATCCATGTTCATTCAAGTATTCACTCTCATCATTATGATACAAAAATACAGGACGCCGCTGTAATGAGAAATCCCACATCACAGACGAATAATCCGTAATCAGTACATCTGCAGCTACAAGCAATTCCATAATATCCGGATAATATGTCACATCAATCCCAAAATAATAATAGTCACAATTTTTTTTATATTCATACAGCATATGATGAAATCTGTACATTAAAATAAATTCTCCCCCAAATCTATTGTTTAATGCACAAAGAACCTGCTGCATATCTAAATCATACCAATTGAAGGACATCAATCTGTCTTTTCCTCCTTTTCGGTATGTAGGCGCATAAAGAAGAATTTTTTTATCATTGTCAATATCAAACTTATTAAAAATTTGCTCTTTTATATCATTCCTTGTAAACAAAATATCATTCCTTGGACTTCCGCCTTCACATATTTCCCCGTCAAAGCAAAACGAATTTCTAAACATTTCTGTATTATCCTTAGTATTTGAATAGAAAACATCGACCAAAGAATATTCTGATTTAATTTTAGAAATCTTTTCTTTATCATTATTACAAAGAGCAGCCCTCACTTTTTTAAAAGGTCCTGAACCATGCCATGTATTTATGAAATACTGTTCTTTTCTTTTATATGGATAACTTATAACATCTGCATTATTGATAACAATTCCTGAAGTGTATAATTCCTTGAAATATTCCAAAGACTTATATCTCACTGTTTTTATTCCATGAGGAAATTCCCACATACTCTCATCTATAATATTCCATACAACTTCCACAGGATATTTCATTGAATATAGCTTTTCCACAATGTACTTGCAATTACAGCAATAACCATTTTTACCCTCAAAGCAATCCACAAAAATCTTATTGCGTTGTATCGGAAGTCTTGAATAGGTATCAAAAATATAAGCTTGGATTTTATCAACTTGAGCTTCTCTAAGACGATAATAGTCTTTAATTTGGTTTTCAGATAATATACTTATTATTTCATCTGCTCTTTTCACCGCAATTATAATAACGCAGTCGGAAATACTATTTTTTATGTCTTTAAACATTTTTACGTCTTTATTGAACAAATTAACATCGCAGCCTTCCAACTCAGTAACTGTAAAACAAACTACATTTCCTCCATAATCAAGATATTCTATAAATGCCCAAAAAGCTGATGCCCAGTTACCTGCACCATAAATAACAAGTTTTCTCCCCTGTATGGCGCTCTTTAATTCATTTAATTCCAAATCCATATTATATTTATTCCTTCCAAAATTCTCTGAAGTCTGAATCTGTCTGTAACATTTTAATGGTTCTTTCCAAACCTTCATCAATATTATACTTTGCTTTCCATCCAAGCTTCCGCAGTTTTTCCGCTTCAAGTATTGCTTTTGTTGCCGTTGAGTATCCTTTTTGTTCGTTGCTATCCGGTATTTGAAACACAACCTTTGTCCCTGCATATGCGGCAATCTTTTCCGCTAATTCTTTTAATATAACATCAGAATCTACATCAGATACATTGTAGGCTTCCCCGTCTATACCATACAACATAATATATAATATTGCGCTCACTGCATCTGCCAGATAAATATACGAATAACTTTGTTTTCCGTCACTTTTAAGTATAATATTTTCTTTATTTACAGCATTTTTAATAAATTGTGAAATAGCCTTGCTGTCATCTTTTTCCACTGTGGGACCGTATGTTCTGCATAAACGTATACTTAAGGCTTCAACACCCTTTTGCATTCTATAAGCCTGCAGCATTGCTTCTGAAAGCCTCTTGCTCTCAGGATACCCTGCCCGAAGAGTATTACAGTTTATATATCCGCAATCATTTTCGCTAATCCGATTTATATCATTACAATTCTCACCGTATATTTCTACTGAGGACATGAAAATCATTTTCGCGTTTCTGCTCTTTGAAACATATTCCAACAGATTATAGGTGCCGAATATATTTGTCATTATAGTGCCTATCGGATCATTCGAATATTCTTTAGGATGTGTATTGCTGGCAGCATGAATTACATAATCTGCCTTTTCCGTTATACCGATTGTTTCCGTTACATCAAGTTCAATTGCCTTAAAATTCCTGTCGTCACAATACCTGCTGAATTTTTGCTTTAACTTGTTCTTATTCCGAGACACTGCCAAAATATTACAGTTATCCCTATATACATTGTTTCTATACATAAGGACATCAGTTAAAAACGTTCCTATCATTCCCGACGCGCCTGTAATCATAATCGTTTTATCTTTTAAAGCAGACCACTCTATATCTAAACCAGCCACATATTCAATATCTTCCTGATACAGCTTTGACTTGAATTTCATAAACTCTTCCTATCTATACTCATATTTTATTCTTTAAATATGTAATTGTACTTTCGGGTAAATAGCTATCCATTTTATCATATTTATGCTCTGCTAAATATTTCCTGACTAACGATGCACTGATTATTTCTTCCGCTTCATTTTTTAGTCTTGGAACTTCCACAACATCTATTCCGCTCTGGGGTAATATTCTCTTCATAGTTTCATTATATTTTGCCGTAACCGCGTCAAAAGGTTCTTCACCTACAAACCTTACATTGATTCCAAATTCCTTAGCAATAACTTCAGCAAATATATGTACATCATAATCCATACTTTGAATATCTGTTATATTTTCCTTTTTGAAATATTGTCCGAACGTCTCTTTGGAAATTATATATTCTCCTGATGGTAAAACACTTACCTTGTCTAAATCTGCAACACCATTTTTCACCATATTAAATCTATCTTCAAAACTAAATTGCGATTCGTCTTCCTGCACTACAAAAACATATAACTTGTCTACTCTCAAGCAGGCATATTCTATAAGATATCTGTGACCCTTTGTAAACGGATTACAATTCATAACAACTGCTCCTGTGTTGCCTGCTGACAATTGAATATTATATTTATATACGTATTCTTTATAATATTGAACAATATCCCATGAAATATAATAATCCTGAATTTGTTTCGCATTTATTTCCGCGTTAAATTCAGTCTTTAACTCACATTCAATATCGTCAAATATAATCCCAGCCATTCTTTTATTTATTACATGATTGCAATGATATAAGTCATTGACTATATTGCCTGCAGGATTATCAATGCCATTATAGGCTTGTGTCAAATCACTTCCCATATGTACATTTTGGTTTTGAATACTATAATCCTGCCAAATCTTATATTCCCACAATTGGCTTAAATAAATAACAATATCTCTATCTGACAGCTTTTCAGTAAACAATCTGTCCAATCGTCCAAATGTGCCACTCATTCCGCAGTTTAAAATATTGTACCCTTGAATATTGTGATCTACCAATATTTCATATAGATAATATTCTATAGTATGTTCATCACTGACAAGCGAACCCAATATTGTACAAGGGCCTAAAAAGTATATATTTTTGTTTCCTTCCTCGATTTTATTCACTTTTCTATATCCATTGCAGAAGTTGTAATAACGGCTCGACATGTCTTGAATCTTCACCACTCCATTATTAGAAACAGCCTTGACTCTACTGCCGTCTTCGATAAATTCATTCACATATTCATCACTATAGTTCTCAGCAAAAAATTCCTTCTTTTCCTTTTCAGTCATTTCTGCCAATCCAGCCATTCCATTAGGATAATGTCTTTTCTTCTTATATTTTTTCCAATCTTCATCGCTCCATTTCAGCTTTTTCAAATTTAATATAGGATATATGTATATTGTTGTACGTATTTGACTTAACAGCTTATCTATCTCAAGCCTTCTCCATTTAATAATGCCATACCTCATCCATTTATTATCTCTTCTTATGTTATACCATTCACGCTCCGGTTTGCTTTCTCCGTTTGCAATTATCCCCATAAATATGCCATTTTTGACTACGGGAATTTCATGTATATTTCCTATTCTCAAAATTCTTTTCTCTGCTTCTTCAAAATTAATATCACTAATATAACTAAAATTCCTATTTATGTAATCTGACTTTCCATCCAAGGCATAAATCTTTGAAGGTTACTGGCCGTTACAATGCCTATAAGCTTATCTCCATCTGTACAATATATGCATTCATCTGTATTGATCATAAAAAAATCATATGCAATGTCTGATGATAATTCATTTATGTCTTTTTTGCTTTTTATATTATTAGCCTTGATAAACCTATAGTTTTCATAATTCATTATAATTTCCCCATCATATACAAATGTTATATTTCATAATTTTGCAGAAGATGCCCTAAGCATAGCCTTGAATATTTCAACATCATCTGCTGTTGTAATCTTTATATTCTTTGTTGAACCTTCTGAAAAATATAGTTCATATCCTAAATCCGCCATCAATGTATTTGCATATGATGATGTATGTAATCCAATTTTTTTTGCAAATCCTTCATCATAAGCATGCATAATTATTCCGTATTTATAAGCTTGCGGCGTCTGCAATATTCTGAGCTGCTCCCTTGGTATATATGATTTGGTCATATTATTGTCTTCCACCTTAAATACTTGTTCATAAACAGGCAGCGCCGTAATTCCATTCCCGTTTTTATTACAGCTTTCAATGCAGGATTTTAATATCTTTTCATCTACCATTGGACGTATACCGTCATGTATTATTATAATGTCGTCACTGTTACATTCATTACGCAAATTATTAAGTCCATAATATATTGATTCCTGTCCGCTGTTTCCTCCCTGCACTATCCATTTTAATTTGGCTATACCATATTGCAGCGAATATGCTTTTAAAACTTCTTCCCAGCCGGATAAACAGACTACCTCAATTGCATCAATTTCACCGGAATTTTGAAATTTTTCCAATGTATATATGATAATAGGCTTATCTAACACATGGATAAACTGTTTTGGTATCTGCTGCCCTGTCCGCGCTCCAACACCACCTGCGATTACAATTGCAATATTCATCAAATTTACCCTTTCTTGCTACAGTATATGCCTGCCTTTTACATGCATATAGAGTGATTGGTACATTTTATATACTGGTATAATCACACTGACTTTAATCATGGTTGACTTCTCTATGTCTTTTCTTACCTAAAAGTGCATTCCTCAAATGTGAAGCCCCACGCAAGATATGACTGTATATCAAAGACCTGTGCTTCTGCTGATATACTTTGTACCTGTTCTAAAATATCTTCTACAAAACCCGCTGTAATTACTAATATAAAGTATTTACCATTTTTAATAATATCCTTATCAAAAACACTCTCTTCCCGCTCTATTACTTCTATATCAGAATCCACAATAGCATCCATAGGATACCCCATTTCATCCCGCCATATTTTTACAAATTTCATTCCCTCTCTTCCATATCCCCATTGCGCTACCTTAAATTGATTCCTTCGTATATAGCTTAATATCTTCTGAACTCGTGCGGTTTCATACTTTAACATATACCAATATTCGTTATCAATTCTCAACTCAGCATGCTTTTTCGGCGGATATTGCGCAAAATCTCTAAACCAATATTCATAATAATAATTTAGGAAACATCTGTCACCATCATTTAACAGTGTTCTGATATTTTCTATCTCCTGATTCCACACACAATTTCTCATTTCAGAGCCCGTGCGTCCAAAATGCATGCAGATAGTCTTATATACATACGTATAAAAGCTTCTTTTATTTCGTTCATATATCCCTCTTGATAACATTTCTGCCTTTATATACCCAGCCGCTTTGACAAAATTACTAACCAACACGCTCGTTTTACCAGAAATTGATTCGCTCGTATTACTTCTATACTTTAATAAAACTTTATCCAGATATCCCATTCTGTCAGCTTCCAAAAGAACCATTTTCCCAAAATATACATCATTCGAATTTGTTATATTCTGAAAAAAAATATTGTGTTGCAAAATCAAATTTTTCTTTATCATTTTAATAGGAGCTCCCGCTGCAGTAAGCTGAAAAGCAAAATCTGTAATATCTGTCTTGCTGAATATGGCAGAATGTAACCTTCGTTTAATAGTCATCGCTGTTTTGTTATTATAAAAAATTTTTTGCGATGTGCTATCAAATCTACAATAATTATAAATCAACACATCTAATTTATTCTGTACACATTCGTTATATGCCAGTTCTATCAGTCGATTGTCAAAGAGGTCATCCGCATCCAGAATCAAAAGATATTCTCCTACGGCACTAAGGATTCCTTCATTTCGAGACCATGCAGCCCCTTTGTTTTCTGTATGGTTTATGAGCTTTATTCTTTCATCCTCTTTCATCATACTATTGATAATTTCTAGACAGTCATCCGTAGAGTGGTCGTTAATACAGATTAATTCATAGTCACTAAACGTTTGATTTAATATACTATTTATACAGGCTTGCAAATATTTTCCTTTATTATATATTGGAACCACGATACTTACTTTTATCATATTCTTCATCGCCATCATCTCCATTGCTATCTGCCAAATGCAAACACAATATAGTCTGATAATTTTTGTGTTTCCAGTTCGCTTTTCCACAACTTATCCATACTATTGGTAATGAAATTATATGAACAATGCTGCCCTGGCTTTTTATTAATAAGCCAGTTGATAAAATTACCCAATCCGTATCTTTGATAAAATTTACAACTATAATCAGCTATATGACAACAATCAGCTATGTATTGAAAACTATCTTTGCTCAGTACCCATGGATGCTGTGTGCTAAACAAAAAGCTTTCATATACTTCTCCCAAAAGTTCTCTCATAACTGGTGCATCTGTAGGCGTTCCAATATAGGCAACACCTTTATCACTTAAAAGTTCATATGCCTCTTGAATAAACACAATCGGATCTTCCACATGCTCAATCACATCAAAGGACACGACTACATCCACCTTTCTCTTGTAATCCTGTAATGCGTCCTGTGTATAAGAATACGATAAATAACCTTTTTCAGACATATAATTTCTGTACACATCTGTAGGTTCAATCGCTATCACTTTCTTAGCTACAGTATTTATATAGTCAAGGAATGCCCCTCCCCCGCACCCTATATCTGCCACTGTTTTATCCCGAAAGCATGAAGTGCCTGTATACTTGAATTTATCAAGGCTTTCCGCATCATGAATATGGCAAAATTCTTTTATGTCCGTCGTTCCTTCAAGTGACTTTCGATATTCCTCACTTTGATAAAAATGTTTTAAATCACTTTTATATGAATTATGCCAGATGGTTCCACAGTTTGAGCAGCGATACATCTTCACATTTTCTGATGTAGAATTTCCTACCCTTCCATCCCTTATCTTTCCTTCATATTCTACAAAAATGTCTTCCGACCCACACAATTTACATTTCATAACGATAATTATTCCTCACTTCCTAATCCTTTCGGCACAGCATACAATACCGTATCCCCCGCCGACAGCATATAATGCCTTAAATACAAGTCATATCCGCACTCCATGGAATCGATAATCGCTGACAGCACAAGCAGGTCATCCTGCAGATGGTACGCACATACCGCCATTATCGGTCTGCACCGCTTAATCGTTTCCTCCGCGCCTTTAAGCGCTTCCCTTTCCGCGCCTTCTATGTCAAACTTTATAAAACCGACATTCTTATATCCATACGAATCTACGCTCTCGGTTGTTACACACAATCCGCTCCCTGTATCTTGGGTATTTAGGCTCCCGGACAGTCCGCTTCCTCCAAAATACAGCTTTTCACCCTGCCTGCTCCATAATGCCGCCTTATGCACAGTTATGCTGTGGGGTTTCCAATTCGGCAGCCTATCCAGAATACATCTGCAGTTGCTTTCGTCCGCTTCATAACAGTGTATGCCCAAACAGATGTTCCCCCCCCTCGTAAAATTTAATTATCGTTTCCACAGTATCGCCGTCAAAGCTTCCGCCGTCTATCACCGTACCGCCTGCAATAAAATTCTTTTCCTTTCCACCAAAAATCTCCTTGTCAAAATATGTCTCCTCGCTGCTCCTTATCTGTTTCAAATACTCATATTTTCTTGTCAGCCTGTAGTTTAAAATCCCTTCAAGCACATCCTTTGATTTCCTGTCGCTGAGCCGTTCATATAATTTTCTGAACTGCGGCTCTGCGCTTTTAATATAGCTGATTTCGGAAGACTCATATGTATTTTCTGATGTTTCCCACGCCATGGTCGAAAGGATATTGTAGGTTCTTTTAGCAAGCCCGCTGTCATATCCACGTATCTGGTCCGCAATCTCCTCCGCCCACATTGACGCGATGCACACCGCAGCATCGCTGTATTCACCAGCTGCCTTTTCAAATGGCATTACGGGCAGGCCGCCTTTCTCTGTCCCCCATTTCCTTGGGTAATTGTCGCAGAAGCATACAGGTTCAATGCCATGGTGCCTCAAAAGTCCCAATGCCCACTGGCCGCTTTCTCCTGCCCCGAATATAATTACATTTTTATCTTCTTTCAGCTCTCCAATTATGCGCATATCTATGACACTTGATATCCCGTCTTCATAATTAAGCTTCATCTGCTCCCCACAGCTCCTTGTCATGTTTTTTCCTGCTCCTGGGCATCGCATACAGCACTGTTTCGGACTGCCCATACCGGTACTGCCTCACATAATATTCATATTCACCCGGCACAGTCTCTTCTATCAGCAGAGGTATGTCAAAGAAATCCTCCGGCTTATGGTAAATGCAAACTGTCAGCACAGGTTTGTTTTTTATTATCGTATTTTTTGCACCAATCAGTGCATTTCTTTCCGCTCCTTCTATGTCCATCTTTATGAATCCGGCGTCATACCCCCCCCCAGGCTGTCCGAAAACTTGATTTTTAGGCATAAATTTAGCCCCTTTC
>X301_European_Hare__coassemble_975_pt1 | contig 27849 bp, 27 predicted proteins | sample X301_European_Hare__metabat2_low_PE_011 | metagenome-assembled genome bin X301_European_Hare
CTTTAATTCGGGGTGCGCCTGCGTGGCAATAAAAAACGGATGATTGGGAATTTCAACCATTTCCACTATGCGGCCGTCAGGCGAAAGCCCTGATAAAAGCATGCCCTTTTCCATGATGGCGGCGCGGTAATCATTGTTTACCTCGTAGCGGTGCCTATGGCGTTCGTTGATGACTTCGCTGCCATAAAGCTTGTACGCCTTTGAGCTCGGATTGAGGTGGCACGGATATGAGCCCAGCCTTAAAGTGCCGCCGATGTCCTCCACGCCGTTCTGATCCGGCATGAGCGCGATGACAGGGTGCGTAGTGTTGGGATCGAGCTCTACGCTGTGGGCATCGTGATAGCCTACCACATTTCTTGCAAACTCCACGATTGAAAGCTGCATGCCAAGGCACAGGCCGAGGAACGGTATATTATTTTCACGCGCATATTTTATCGCGTCGATCATGCCGTCTATTCCTCTGTCGCCAAAGCCGCCAGGGACAAGCACGCCGTTTACGTATTTAAGCGTGTCCGCGACATTTTCAGGGTTTACAAGCTCTGAGTCAACCCACTTTATATTGACTGTCGAGTGCTGTGGAATGCCGCCGTGCTTTAGCGCTTCGACTACGCTTATATATGCGTCGTGGAGCTGTGTGTATTTGCCGACGAGCGCGACAGTGACCTCCTGAGTGGGGCTCTTTAAGTCCTCCACCATTTTTGTCCAGTCGGTAAGGTCAGGCTCGGGACATTCAAGGTGCAGGCATTCGCAGGCTACCTCGGCAAGATGCTCCTTTTCCATGGCAAGCGGAGCTTCATATAAGTATTCTACATCAAGGTTTTGGAGTACGTGTGAGTTTGGCACATTGCAGAAAAGGGCGATTTTGTCCTTTATGCTCTGCTCGAGCTCGCGTTCGCTCCTGCATACGATAATGTCAGGCTGAATGCCCATGCCCTGCAGCTCCTTTACGCTTGCCTGCGTTGGCTTGGTCTTCATCTCCTGCGATGCGCGCAGATACGGAATGAGCGTGACATGAATAAGAATAGCGTTCTCGCGCCCTACTTCGTGCTGGAACTGGCGTATCGACTCCAGAAACGGCTGGCTTTCAATATCGCCCACTGTGCCGCCTACCTCTATGATGGCTATGCGCATTTCAGGATCTGTGAAATTCCTGTAAAAACGGCTTTTGATTTCATTCGTGATATGCGGAATAACCTGTACAGTGCCTCCGCCGTAGTCGCCCCGTCTTTCCTTTTGAAGTACGGACCAGTACACCTTGCCTGTCGTGACGTTTGAATTTTTGTCAAGGCTTTCGTCGATAAAACGCTCGTAATGCCCTAAGTCGAGGTCAGTCTCGGCACCGTCGTCAGTGACGAACACTTCGCCGTGCTGTATGGGATTCATAGTGCCCGGATCGATATTTATGTAGGGATCAAATTTCTGCATAGTCACCTTGTACCCCCTCGCTTTCAAAAGACGCCCGAGCGACGCGGCGGTGATGCCCTTTCCAAGCCCTGAAACAACTCCTCCCGTGACAAAAACATACTTTACCGGCATAACTTTTCATTCCTTTCGTGATAATTAACGCTTTAGGCGGCTGTGGAAGATTCGACCGTGTTTTTTTGCGGCTGCCTAAAGTATAAATACAATATATTTGCTTATTATACAACAGTAAGGCATAAAAAATCTATAGTTTTTTACAAAATATTTATATATCTTAGGTTGATTTATGAACCTCAAATATCTATAATTAAAATTGAATGTTTTTACTTTGGCAAGGTGAAAAATTTATAATATAACAGTACCCGATACGGAAAGGATATTCTAACAAAAATGGACAACAATCAGTTAAACAACTATGACAACAATTCAAACCGCGGCAATGGCGGCAATGGTCAGAACAACGGCAATGGCAGCGGCGGCGGACCAAACGGCGGCAAGGATCCCAAAAAGCAGAGCCTGCTTATTATGCTGATAGCGGCTTTGCTTTCGCTTCTGTGCATCAGCTATTTTATGCGTGCCGTGACTAACGCCACAAACAGGGTGATAAGCTATAATGAGTTTATCGACATGGTAGATGCGGGCGAGGTGGAGTCGGTAACAATCGAGTCGAACCAGATAGTTATTGAGCCAAAGACAAAAGAGCCCGAGGAAGGCGTCTTTTACTACTACCAGCCGACGATTACCTATACCACGGGCAAGGTTGAGGAGGACGAGACGCTTACAAAGCGCCTTCTTGACGCAGGCGTGGAGGTAAACGGTACAGTGCCTGACGGTTCGGGCATAATACTGTCGCTGTTGTATTACATTGTTCCCGTGCTGCTTATGTGGGGGCTTTTGAGCCTGCTGCTGCGCAAAATGACGGGCGGCGGCGGAGCGTTCGGCATGGGCAAAAGCACGGCTAAGGTGTATGTGCAGAAGGAAACAGGCATTACTTTTAAGGATGTCGCGGGCGAGGACGAGGCGAAGGAGTCGCTGCAGGAGGTTGTGGATTTCCTGCACAACCCTGGAAAATACGCAAAAATAGGCGCTAAGCTGCCAAAGGGCGCTTTGCTTGTAGGACCTCCCGGCACGGGCAAGACAATGCTTGCCAAGGCAGTGGCGGGCGAGGCGCATGTGCCGTTCTTCTCGCTTGCAGGCTCTGACTTTAGCGCGCTGTATGTCGGCGTGGGCGCGTCGCGTGTGCGTGATTTGTTTAAAGAGGCGGAAAAAAACGCGCCGTGCATCATATTTATAGATGAGATTGACGCTATCGGGCGCAGCCGCGATTCAAAATACGGCGGCGGCAACGAGGAGCGCGAGCAGACGTTAAACCAGCTGCTTTCCGAGATGGACGGTTTTGACGGTAAGAACGGCATTATCATACTGGCGGCGACAAACCGCCCTGAAATTCTCGATAAGGCGCTGCTGCGCCCAGGGCGCTTTGACAGGCGTATCATAGTGGATAAGCCGGACTTAAAGGGCAGAGTCAATATTTTAAAGGTTCACTCAAAAGATGTGCTTATGGACGAAACTGTGGATTTGGACGCTATCGCGCTTGCGACGAGCGGCGCTGTGGGCGCGGATCTTGCGAATATGATAAACGAGGCGGCAATCAACGCCGTAAAAGACGGCAGGGATTTTGTGAGCCAGAAGGACTTGTTTAATGCGGTAGAAGTGGTGCTTGTCGGCAAAGAAAAGAAAGACCGCATCATGAGTAAGGAGGAGCGCAGGATTGTGTCGTACCATGAGGTGGGGCATGCCCTTATAAGCGCGCTGCAAAAGAACTCGGAGCCCGTGCAGAAAATCACGATTGTGCCGCGCACAATGGGGGCGCTGGGTTATGTTATGCATGTGCCCGAAGATGAGAAATACCTCAATACGCAGGCTGAGCTGCACGATATGATAGTAGGGCTTCTGGGCGGTCGCGCAGCGGAGGAGATAGTGTTTGACACAGTGACGACAGGCGCGTCAAACGATATCGAGAAGGCGACGAGCATAGCGCGTTCTATGGTTACGCGATACGGAATGAGCAAGAAATTCGGACTTATCGGTCTTGAAACGGTCGAGAGCCAGTACCTTGAAGGCAGGAGCGCGCTCAATTGCGCGGACAATACGGCTGCGGAGATAGATGCCGAGGTTATGAAGCTTTTGAAGGAGGCGTATGACGAGGCGCTTGCGCTGCTTAAGGATAACCGCGACGTGATGGACAAAATCGCCGCGCATCTGATAGAAAAGGAGACAATTACAGGCAAGGAGTTTATGAAGATTTTCCGCGAGGCGAAGGGCCTGCCTGAGCCAGAGGAAAAGACTGACGAGGCGGAGAAGGCGGATACGGCAGACAATGCGCAGAGCGGGGAAAATGCAAAGGCGGACAATAAGGCGCAGACGGAGGAAAATGCCGAGGCAGGCGATAAAGCGCAGTCAGAGGGAAATGTCGAGGCGTCAAAAGAGCCAGATGCGGCTGATATGCAGCCTAAGCCGCAGCCGACGGGAGTTTATGTCGGCGGAGCGGGATTTTCAGCAGCTTTAAATAATGCTGAAAATGGCGTTAGCGGCAATATTGGCGGAAAAAATAGTAGTGAAAGCGATAATGATGGCAGCGACAGCGGCAATAGCAACAACAGCGGTGACAGTGACAACAGCAATAATAACAATAGTAATGACAGCTCTGATAATGGCGGCATCAATAACGGATTTGACAGCGGCAAAGATGTGAGCGGCGGCAAGAAGGAGGAAGGCTCAAAATTTGGCGCAGTCTGGGAGCGGAATATAAACGGGGACAGAAATTAAAATTATAAAGCATTGGTGATACACCCCATGAAGACCTTTGAAAAGCGGCGGCGTTCGGCAGGACATTAGCGTTGCTGGTGTCTTTGCGTTAAGCGTAGTCAGTTTGCGCTTGATTTTCAGGTTTAAGTGGGGTGTATGATTATTTCAAGCAGGTGTGCAGTTATGAGGTAAAATATGTCTGAGGAAAAGGAATTTGACATAAAGGAGGAGCTTGCCAAGCTTCCCAAAAAGCCGGGAGTATACATTATGCGCGACGCGGACGACGGCATTCTCTATGTGGGAAAGGCGAAAATCCTCCACAACCGCGTCCGTTCTTATTTTAAAGAAAATATCGGCAGAGGTCCGCAGATTGACAAAATGGTGTCGCTTATCGCGCGCTTTGAGTATATAGTGACTGACTCGGAGCTCGAGGCGCTTGTGCTTGAAAATAACCTTATAAAAGAGTACAGCCCCAAGTACAACACCTTGCTTAAAGACGACAAAACATATCCTTATATAAAGGTCACTCTCGGCGAGGACTATCCGCGCATTATGCTTGTGCGCAAAATGAAAAAAGACAAGGCAAGGTACTTCGGACCTTTTACGAGCGGCGGGGTAAAGGAAACGATAGACCTTATAAACAAGCTCTATCTAATCAGGACATGCCGCCGCAATCTGCCGAAGGATTTCGGTAAGGAGCGTCCGTGCCTTAATTATCACATCAGCCAGTGCTGCGCGCCGTGCCAGGGGAATATTTCCAAGGAAGACTACGCGCACAGGATAGAGCAGGCGATAGATTTCCTGAATGGAAAGTATCAGCCAATCGTCAAGGAATTAAAGGAAAAAATGCAGAAGGCTTCCGAAAATATGGATTTTGAGGAGGCGATAAAATACCGCGATTTGATTGAGAGCATCAAGAAAATCAGCGAAACGCAGAAGATGTCCGACAACGCGGGCGAGGACAAGGACATCATCGCGCTTGCGATAGACGGCAATGAGACAGTGGTTCAGGTGTTTTTCCTGAGAAACGGCAGGCTTATCGGCAGGGAGCATTTTTATATGACACAGGTGGAGGAGCAGTCGGCGGGCGGCATACTTACAAGCTTTGTCAAGCAGTTTTACGCGGGTACGCCGTTTATACCGCGTGAGATTATGCTGCAGGAGCCGATAGAGGACATGGAGCTTGTGGAGCAGTGGCTTACTGACAAAAAGGGCGGCAGGGTGCATTTGAGAGTGCCGCAAAAGGGCGATAAAGAAAAGCTTGTCGATCTGGCGGCAAAAAACGCGCAGCTTGTATTGAGCCAGGACAGGGAGCGCATACGCCGCGAGGAGGGCAGGACTATCGGCGCGGTGAAGGAGATAGAGGATATTCTCGGCATAAGCCCGCTTACGCGCATGGAGGCGTTTGACATTTCCAATACGAGCGGCTTTGCAAATGTCGGCTCTATGGTGGTGTACGAGAAGGGCAAGCCAAAGCGCAGCGATTACAGGAAATTCCGCATGAAGACTGTGGCGGGACCTGATGATTACGCCTGCATGCGGGAGGTGCTTACGAGGCGGTTTACGCATGGGCTTGATGAGAGGAAAGAGGCTGACGAGCGTTTTGGCAGCTTTACGCGCTTTCCCGATTTGCTTTTGATGGACGGCGGGCGCGGGCAGGTGAATGTCGCTTTACAGGTGCTTGATGAGCTTGGAATTGATATTCCCGTGTGCGGCATGGTGAAGGACGACAGCCACAATACAAGGGGGCTTTATTTTAACAACAGGGAGCTGCCAATCGACAAGCACAGCGAGGGCTTCAAGCTTATCACGCGTATTCAGGACGAGGCGCACAGGTTTGCAATCACTTATCACAGGTCGCTTAGGAGCAAGGCGCAGATCCATTCAGTGCTTGACGAGATTAGCGGCGTAGGCCCCAGCAGGAGAAAGGCGCTGATGAGGCATTTTAAGTCGATTGAGGAACTAAAGGCGGCTGATGTCGGCGAGCTTTCGGCGGTTGAAGGGATTAGCGAGAGAGTGGCGAAGGAGATTTATGCGTTTTTTCATGATGGTGATGAACGAGAGGAGGGCTGATAATGGAGTTGAATTCAGAATTTAAAGGTCTTGTTGAGGACGCGGTAAAATTGGCTGAGCGGATGGGAAGAACGCTTGACTACACAAGGGAGAGCATCAGGAGCGTGGATGATATTCTTTTGGCTTATCATCATAGTCTTGATAAATTTGACAGTGATGATGACAAGGATTTTTTATGGGACTTGGCATATACGTTTGGAATATATGTCGGGGAGGTAATGATGCGTTCCGGTCTTGCTGAAAAGGGCTTTACGTGGGATTATGACGATAAGGGCGACGGGATTCCCGTACTCAGTAATTCGGATGATAAAAATAAAATTAAGGCTTCACCTGTCACAAAGGCGCATAAGTGCATTATGAACGGTGAGGATGATATCATGGAGACTTTTGCCGATGTGATATTTTCCCTTGCAGATAGCGGCAAAATGCCAAAGACGGGAGTGCAGAGGGCGCCTGATGTTGAGACAGGCAGCGGTAAAATAATCGAGAAGGTGGCTCTCAAAGAAATGGATTATTTTATAGACATTGTTGCGAAGGGCGAGGAGGATTTTATGATTTTTAATTCCTATGACGGCTTTTTGCAGTTTTACGGTATCGGCGATCAATTCATATGTGAGGCATGGTTTACTTTGGAAGGCCGCAGGGCGTATCAGATGATTAATCCAGGCTGTGCAAATCGTGAGCGTGTAAGATTTGTCACGCCGTATGGCGAACATACGCCGAGAGAGCGGGATATTATTTCGCGTGAACAGCTTGAATTTGCGGTGCGGGAATATTTTTCCAATTTAGACGAGGCGGATTTTCTGGAAAAAGTGCCGCATGAAGATTGTGAGTGATGCTTATCGCTGCTGCGGCTGGTGTGGGAAAATTGGCTGTGTAAATCTATTTTTGATTGTGTTATAATATGAAAAAAGACAAACGGAGGTAAGTGCAGTTATGGTTTCGCAGAAATACAAGGAAATGCTTAGTGCAAAGTCGGTTATAAGGGAGATGTCGGCGTGGGCTGTAAAGCGCGGGACGGAGATTGGGTATGAAAATGTGTTTGATTACAGCCTTGGCAATCCTTCTGTGCCTGTTCCGCAGGAGTTTACGGACAAGATGATCGAGCTGCTGCAGACGCGCAGCGGCATGGAGCTTCACGGCTACAGCCAGTCGCAGGGCATTGTGTCCGTGCGCGAGAAATTTGCCGACTATTTGAACAGGACTTTTGGAATGAATTATACGGCGGAGCATATATTTATGACGACGGGCGCGGCGGGAGCGATAGCGCACGCGGTACGTGCCGTGACGCAGCCGGGCGACGAGGTTATCACGTTCGCGCCGTATTTTCCTGAGTATAATCATTATGTGAACCAGACAGGCGCGGTATTGAAAGTAGTGCCTGCAGATACAAAGAGCTTTCAGATAAATTTTGACGAGCTTGAAAAGCTTTTGAATCCAAAGACCATGGCGCTTTTGATAAATACGCCGAACAATCCGTCAGGCATTGTGTATTCTACGGAAACGATCAAAAAGCTTGCCGCGCTTCTGGAGGAAAAGCAGAAAGAATACGGACACGATATTTTCCTTATATCCGACGAGCCTTACCGCGATATAGTGTATGCGGGTGTTGACGCGCCGTATGTGTCAAAGCTTTATGATAATTCGCTCTCGTGCTATTCTTACGCAAAGTCGCTTTCGATACCGGGCGAAAGGCTTGGATATATAGCCGCTAATCCAAAATGCACGGATTCGGAGCTTATCTCTGTGATGTGTTCGCAGATTTCGAGGGGCATAGGACACAACTGTCCGCCCTCTATCATACAGATTGCCGTGTCTGAGGTGCTTGGAGTGACGGCGGATTTGTCCGTGTACGAGAAAAATATGAATATTCTGTATGACGAGCTTGTAAAGCTTGGTTTTGAGTGCGTAAAGCCGGGCGGCACATTTTATATTTTCCCAAAGGCGCTCGAGGAGGATTCTGTTGCGTTCTGCCAGAAGGCGCTTAAATATGACCTCGTGCTTGTGCCGGGCGATTCGTTCGGGTGTCCAGGGTATTTCAGAATGGCATACTGCATAGAGACGGAAAAGGTAGAGCGTTCACTTGCGGCATTGCGTAGATTTGTGGAAGCATATAACATTAAGAAACTCTAAGACAGTAAAAGACACTGTCTAAGAGTTTCTAAATGTTAAGAAAAAACGCAGGGGCGGCGTTTTTTCGGGCTGTATATAAACTACAATGCTGTGAGGGGATAATAAAGGAAAGAAGGACTGAAAATAATGATTGACGCAGGGCTTGTTTTAGAGGGCGGGGGTATGAAGGGGGTATATACCGCCGGAGTGCTTGAATTTTTTATGGAAAAGGACTTGTATTTTAAGAATTGTTACGGTGTGTCCGCGGGGGCGTGCCACTTGTGCAGCTATATTTCCAAACAGAAGAAACGCGCGTACAGGGTGGCGCTTGACTACCTTGACGATAAAAACTACTGCAGCGTGAGAAGTCTTTTGACTACGGGCGACTTATTTAATGTGAAAATGTGCTATGACACAGTGCCAAACAAGCTTGATCCGTATGATTACAAGGCGGCGGCAAGGTATGAGGGAAACGCCTATGCCGTCGTCACAAACATAAGGACCGGAGAGCCCGAATATATGCCGCTGCGCGAGCTTCACAAGGATATCATAGCCGTGCGTGCGTCCTCGTCGCTTCCGCTTGTGGCAAGGAACGTGAAAATAGGCAATGAATACTATCTTGACGGCGGCATATCAGACGCCGTGCCAATCAGAAAGGCAGTTGCCGACGGCAATGCCAAAAATGTAGTGGTGCTCACCAAGGAGGTCGGCTATGTCCGAAAGCCTGCTCCAAAATCAAACTTAGGGCTTATCAGGCTTAAATACGGCAGATATCCCAAGGTCTATGAGCTTATGGCAGACCGCCACACGCGCTACAATGACACACTGAATTTTCTGGAAAAAGAAAGGGCAGCGGGAAAGGCATTCGTGATACGCCCGAAAAAGCCAAACGACATAGGAAGGATTGAGAAGGACAGAAAGAAACTGGAGTGGCTTTATGAGCTTGGCTATAATGACGCGAAAGGAAGCTATGATAAGTTAATGCGTTTTCTGGAGCAATAATATTTGAAAGGATTTTGGCTGATGTTAGAAATATTAAAGGCTGTGCTTTTTGGCATCGTGGAAGGCATTACGGAGTGGCTGCCTGTGAGCAGCACGGGACATATGATAATTTTGGACGAATTTATACAGCTCGACTGTACGCCTGAATTTCTTGAAATGTTTCTGGTGGTGATACAGCTTGGCGCGATAATGGCGGTTGTTATTTTATTCTGGAATAAAATATTCCCGTTTCAATTCAAGGACAAAACAAAGCCTGTAATCGAGCAGGATAAGATAATGCTGTGGCTCAAAATCATAGTCGCGTGCGTTCCCGCAGCTATAGTGGGGCTGTTGTTTGACGAGCTTTTTGAAAAGCTGTTTTACCACGCTATTCCAGTGGCTGTTGCGCTTATCGTGTTTGGCGTCGCGTTTATCGTGGTGGAGCGCATGAACAAGGGCAAACGCGCAAAAATCAGAAAACTTTCGGATATAAGCTTTAAGACAGCGCTCATAATCGGCGTTTTTCAGCTTATAGCCGCGATTTTTCCTGGAACGTCGCGGTCGGGCGCTACAATCGTGGGCGCGCTGCTTATCGGCGTATCGCGTAAGGTGGCGGCGGAGTTTACATTTTTCCTCGCAATTCCCGTAATGTTCGGCGCAAGCCTCCTAAAGCTTGTGAAGTTTGGCTTTTCATTCACGCCTGACGAGTTTGCAATACTTATCGTAGGAATGGCGGTATCATTTATGGTGTCGCTGTTTGTGATTAAGTTCCTCATGGATTATATAAAAAAGCACGACTTCCAGATATTCGGGTGGTACAGGATTGCGCTCGGGTTAGTGGTTATCGCGCTGGGAGTGACTGGGGTTATTGGGGTGTAGGCTTATTACATTAATGGAAAGTATAAAGGGCTATGAAATTTTGGAGGATTTCACAGCCTTTTTTAGTGTACTGGGGGGCAGAATACTTTTAGAGTGAAATCGCGGAAACTCATGAATTATGAGAATTTTAATGAATTTGATAAGATGATATGGTAGAATAGTTATAAAAGTAAAACGAGATTAATATTGATTATAAAAAAGTCCGAACGGAAGATAAATGCTTTGATAAGCGCAGAAAAGATTTGAAAAGCGTATAGTGATGATTTTTATGAAAATTCCAAAAATGATAATATTTGATTATGGTCAGACATTGATTGCGGAACAGAAATTTGACGGTGTGAAAGGGACGGAGGCTGTTTTACAATATGCCGTAAAAAATAAATACAATCTGTCGGCAAAGCAGGTGCAGGCTAAGGCAAATGCGATTAATCAGGAGCTTGGAAGATTTGAGCCCGAAAATAGGCATCTGTTTCAGATAGAGATACCTAACGCAATGTTTACGCCTTATCTTTATGAATCTCAAGGGATTGAAATTGCATTGAGCAATTCTGAAATTGATACCGTATTCTGGAATGCCGCCTCTCCGGGAGCGCTGGCAGAGGGGATAGAAGATTTTCTGGAATATTTAAAGGACAAGAATATCCGCACAGGCGTAATCAGCAATATTATTTATGCTCCGTCTGTAGTTGCGGAGCGCATCAATCGACTGCTTCCGTTGAATACTTTTGAATTTATTATTACATCAAGCAATTATATGTTCCGCAAGCCAAATAAAAGAATATTTGAGCTGGCATTGGAAAAAGCCAGGCTGCAGCAGGATGAAGTCTGGTATATCGGAGATCAGTACGAATGCGATGTGAAAGGTTCATTAAATGCCGGACTTTTCCCGGCCTGGTATATCGGGGCGGCTGACCTGCCATATACGGAAGATAAAAGCATTCTGACAGCAAAAAGCTGGGATGAAATACAGCGGTATATGGAGATGCAGCATATGTGAGGATTGATATGGCGTTATATTGATGGAAAAACAAAGTTCCATTTGGGAGGCAAATAAGGTTGGGAATAAAGTTGGGGAAAAGAGGGGTATCGAATGGAATATCGTAAAATCGAAATTACAGCGCTACCGAAAGAAAAGTGGAAAGGTGTTCACATACCGATGGTGACAAGAAGTGGCAGCTACTATGATTTGGAAATGAGCCCGCTGGACAGAGATGGGTGTACGGTTTCTTTGGTCAGGAGAACGGCGGAAAGGGAGATAGTCCATACGCCGGAGGAATATGATTTTCCTGATTCCTTATATCAGGATCATTGGGAAAAAGCCGAAGCCTATGGTGTTATAGGTTTGGACGGCAATTTGCTGGCATGCATTGAAGTCTGTCCCGAAGAATGGTCAAACAGGCTTATGGTCACAGAACTATGGGTATCTGATGCACTTCGCCATCAGGGAATCGGCAAGCGGCTGATGGATAAAGCAAAAGAGATAGCGCTTTGCCAGAACAGGCGCGCCATCATTTTGGAAACGCAGTCATGCAATACGAATGCTATCGGTTTTTATCTTCACGAGGGTTTTGAACTGATAGGCTTTGATACATGCTGCTACACAAACAATGATATTGAAAGACGGGAGATACGGCTTAACCTTGGATATTTTTTCAACAGGGATGCGCGGAGATTTTAATTTGTTTTGTACGGCAAAATCGGCGGGAGTACATAATTATGAGTAATGCGAATTTTGATATAAATGTCATACGCAATATTATTTTGGAAAGTCAGCATTTGCTGCATAAGAGCGAGGACAGTATAGAAAGTATCGTGTCAGACATATGCGGCCTGCAATATGACCCCAATCCCACAATACATTTGAACCAATATATCATGCTTTGGAACAGAAAGAAGGATTTCAAAGCAGAACAATTAGATATTGCGGCATACAAGGAATTTAAAATCGTGGAAACATGGACTTTTAAACGCAATATGTTTTTCGTCCCAAGCGGTGAATATTCCCTGTACAGACATGCGGCCAAGGGAATCGTAAGATGGGGAGAGTCTGACGAAAGCTGGCTTAAAAAAGGAAACAGCCCCGATGTCTGTGCTGCGGAAAAAGAATTAAAAGAAAGCTTATTGGGCTTTGATGGATTGACACTAAATCAGATTTGGGACAAGCTGAATTTGTCTTACGAATGGCATAAGTATAGAAGAGAACACGATTACAGCTACAATCTGCCTATATTCCGCGCTTTTTACAGAATGTGCCGCAGAGGAGACTTTTTAACCTGTGGCAGAAATCCCGGCACTTTCAAAGAGCCTGTCTACATTTTGAAAGAAAAGGCAGGCTTCCATGACTGGACAAATGATTTCATTGACGAAAAGCAGGCAATAAAATGGGCAGTGGAAAAACTGACAGCCTCCTTTGGGATAACAGATCTGGTTCATATTTCCCACATATCCGGTTATAAGACTGCTGATATTCTGCCTGTTTTCGGGGAATTGGAAGCGGAAAATAAGATATCGAAGCTGCCTTATAAAATTGGTCGTAAATATTATTACATCCATTCTTCCAAAGTGCATCTTTTGAGCGGGAAAGCGCCGGATTGCCCATGTGAGGTTCGGCTTATATCGCCGATGGATACAATGGTAAGGGATAAGGCATGGCTTGAAACATTTTTCGATTATTCCTTTACTTTTGAATATTTCAAGAAAAAAGGAATGAAATGGCCTCTTTCCATTCTTGTGGGAAATCAGTTTGTCGGCTATCTCGATTGCAGGATGGATTGGAAGACGAAGAAATTTATTATCAAGGAAAGAAATATATTTAATTCGGATTTTAATGGGTATAAGGGTATTGAACTTGCAATACAGGATTTGGCGGCTTTTCATAATGCTGGAGAAATTGTGGAAAATTAATCGGTCATGATATGGAGGCGGCTTCACGAAAGTGACAGCTATAACAAAGTCAATCTTGAACGTGTGGAGCAGAATGATGGCAGACAGCAGACTGCCAGCAGGACTAAGCGGAGGTATTTGAAGTGAATTATATCAACAAGACTATTATTGATGCTATTATAAAAAAGGCAGAGGCATTGTGTCCTGATTCTCTGGCGTTAATTGGCATATACGGTTCTGTCGCTATCGGAGATGAACACAAAAAATCCGATCTTGATTTAATGGTTTTGATCAATGATAAAAACGGGCAGGTACTGGCTGACGGATTCATATTGGATGATATTGATGTAGGATATGATATTTACTGTACAAGTTGGGATATGCTTGAAAGAAACGCGCAGTGCAACCATGCACATTTATCAAAACTGTTCGATTCAATTATTGTTTATTGCAAAGATAAAAACGTATTAAAGAGACTGGATGAGATTAAGAGAAAAGCGGCAGAAACTCTTGCATCAAACAGACGGTATGATAAGGCTGACAACGCATATTGTGAAGCAAAAAAGAAATTTGCCGAAGCGCATCTTACGGAATTTTTGGCAAAAGTCAGGGACTGTGCAGGAGCCGCCATTATGTTTATAGAAGATGCTGTAATGTTATATAACGGACAGTATTTCAGAAAAGGAACTAAACGAGCTCTTGATGAGCTAAAACAGCTTGATCTTCCCTTTAATATTGAAATCATAATTACGGACATCATTAGGGCGGAAACAGTTGAAAAGATAAGATCCAAAATGACAGAGTTGTTGGTTTTGACCGACGAATACTTGAAGGTAACAAGGCAAAAAGAACTTCCTACCGCAGCGGATCTGTGGGGAACTTATGAGGAAATGTATTCTAACTGGAAAAACAAAATGGCAGAAGCAGCAGACAGAGGCGATATGTATTCTTCTTTTATGAATTTGGTATCTTTACAAGATATGCTTTATGAGATTGCGGAAGGTATCAAAATAGACGACTTTGAGATTATGGATAAATTTGATCCGCAAGACCTTGAAAATAATGTGTGCGTTTTTGATAAAGCTCTTAGTAACTACCTTGCGGAGTATGAAAAAGTGGGGCTGTGTCCAAATCGTTATGGAAGCGTGGAGGAATTTAAGGAAGATTATTGTAAAGCAATTCGCGATAGTTGAAAATAATTAATTTTAAGCAGAGTTTATTTTATGAGTAATGGGAATTTGATAGAAGGAGATTAATATATTAATCTGGTACAGAAACATATTGAACAATATAGCTTACCAATGAGCCGCTTTTATAACTCTGTGATAATAATTCTGCGTGGAGTAAAAAGCGGAATTTGATACAAATATTAAAATAACTTTTTATTTGGAAGGAAAGGATGCGAAAGAAATGGAAATTTCTTATAATGATTCATATATTTGCAAAGATGACAACGGAAATATACTTATTTCCATAGAGAGCACAGATGAGGCTCTGCTGTCTGAAAATCCATTGCTGACGCATTGTCTTGCTGTCGTTAAAATCGGGAACGACTATCTTTTAGGGTGGAACAAATGGCGTAACAAATATGAGATTTTCGGCGGGTGTATTGAAAACGGAGAGTCTGCAAGAGAGTGTATCTTAAGAGAATGCTACGAAGAATTAGGCGTCAAAGATGCCGACGCGGTTTTTATCGGAGCAATGAAAATTTTACTGCAGCCTGATTATTTTTCAACAAAAGAAAGGCTCGAATATGGAGGACTGTATGGAATCTCTTTGCCTGACGCAAGCATTGAGGATATGTACAGGCAAGTCAAAGATAAGGATGAAATAGCAAAGCTTGCTTTATACAGCCAAATCAGAAACAGAGAGACCATCGCGCTTATTGATGAAAAATTATTGAGTTATTTCAAATAAATTTGCCTTTTATTTATTGATTGATTATCGCTCCCGTATCTATAATTTAAAGCAAGGAAATCTCACAAAATAATAGGGGCAAATGAGAACGTAGGTGGAGTAGGGAGCGGACTGTCAATCAGACGGTTAAGAAAAACTAAGAGTAGGGAAAAAGAAATTTAATGAGTGGATTGTATGCCAGAGGTTAGTCGTAGTCGAGGTATACATATAATAAAATTTTCAAACTGACATCATAAAAAACATAGTTGCAAGTCTTCGTTATAATGAATACAATATAACTAAATGATTGACATTTTTCATATCCGTACATTGTTGTTACAGAAAATAAAGTGAAACAACTATTACAGGAATAAATTGGATAAATATATTTTGGGAAGAGGGACACTATGCAGAAATTTGATACATATATGATTAATAAAATTTTTACAGTGCCATATTTTGACAGATTAATTGATGAGAATAGTATTCCAGAATACTTTGTTAGATGTATAAAACGATATATAAAATCAGAGAATGCAACTATTGGAGCAGCAATTAGCGAAATATATCATTTTATGGATACTGAATATAGAAACGAATATTTTTACAAAAACACCATTTTGAATCAGTTACTTATACAAAAACATGATTTATATAATACAGCCGCGTTAACGGAATTACCTATTGGTGCCTCAAAAGCAGATTTTATTATGATTGATGGTCGTGGAGTAGTATATGAAATAAAAACAGATTTAGATAATTTGGCTAGATTAGAAAGTCAGATTAAAGATTACTATAAAGTTTTTAGCTATGTTTATGTTGTGGTTGGAAATAAACAATTATTACATGTAGACAATTTTTTGAAGAATCAAAAGGTCGGAATATATGAACTGGGTGTGAGCGGAAAACTAATATGCAGAAAAAAAGCCCGTTGCAATAGAGATGATTTATCATATGAAGTACTGTTTCAAGTTCTGCGTAAAGCGGAATTTGAATCCATTTTACTCAAACATTTTGGTAAACTCCCGGAGGTAAACAGTTTTCAATATTATAGAGAGTGTCAAAAATGGTTAGAACGCATAAATATTGTTTCTTTTCAAAAAGATGTAATGAAATGCCTGAAAGCTAGGACTTTATTGATTGTAGGAAATAAATTAGAAGAAATGGTTCCATATGAGTTGAGATTTTATGCATATTTTTCGAAAAAATTAGATCCAAGTTACCAGAAAATAGATATATTATGGAACACTAAAATGGAGGGATAGATTATGTATTTTCCATATCTCAGAGGAAGACAAAATGAATTACTATGTTTACGCGATCTTTTGGATGCAGGTACACTCAGCCAAAAAGTTATTCCGATTATTGAACCTATAAAGTTGAACAGCACTTTTTTTTCAACATTGACAAGGTTTATTGAAAGGAATCATAAAATTGTTATAATTGAAAATCCTAAAGTGGGATCTTTTTATAAAGAATTAGGTGATATGAAAAAGAATATTGAGAATGAGAGTGACATAAATAAAAGGGAAAAGTTAAGAAAAACACTGGACAGTTATAAAGATGTGTGGAATGATCCAAGAATTCAAAAAGCATATTTAGTTGATGAAAGGATTATTTCTGGCATAATGGAAAATAAATTTGCTGCTAAAGATGCGGTGATGATAAATATTGATAAGGGAAACTATCATTATTATGAAGAATATGGGGAAAAAATAACAGGGAAATATACAGTTGTTCCAAAGGGTGGAGATTTTGAAGACATTATTGATGATGATATGGTTATAATAGAAGACGGTTATAGAAAGGCAAAACGTAATATAGACTATATTGAAAATCCAGATGAACTTTTTGGAAGAAATCATATTGTTTATAAAAAAAGAGGATATATAGGATTTTCGGATTTTTCAATAGTTGGAAATGAGTTCGAAGAGTCTGGCTTTGCGCCATTAGCGGTAGCGATTCATATTATGTATTTTGGCAATAGGGAAGAACTGAGAATACATCATTTTGTTTCGGAATCTAATGAGAGCATATTTGATCCTGCACGAAAATTTGAAGAAGCTATGAAGAGTCTGATATGTTGGGAGTATTTTTCAACTATTCCAAAAACAATAGGATTAAACGGCTTAATTGAATGTTATAATAATGGGAAATTTCCAGGATTAGGGGTAATAAAGAAATATTCATTGATGCATCATATAGAAATGATGGGAAAATACTTAGAGGATAGATAAATGATTTGTTGTATAAATTGCTTTAAGGATTCGGAGATTCGGGCAGCGATAGAAATGATAGGGCATATGGGTGACTGTCCGATTTGTGGAATAAAGAATACATGGATATATGATTCTAGTCAAGACGCAGACAAAACGAATATAGAAGAAATGCTGGATTCTATTTTGAAATTATATGTTCCTGAGTCTGAATTACCAGCGTTATATCCGGAAAATGAAAAAATGTTGATTGAAAGTAAGTTGCTAAATGATTGGGATATTTTTTCAGGACATCCATTTGAAGTCAAACAAATAGTATCTAAGTATGTATCAGAGTCGTTAGACTTGGACACAAGGATTACAATGGAACGGGTTGGAATACCTCAATTGTATGATGAAGCGTATTTAGAAGATAATTCAATAATGGGAAAGTATAGTTGGGATGTTTTTAAAAAGTATTTACGAAATGAAAATAGATTTCATAGTAAGTATATTAATTTGGAGATATTAGAATCTGTTTTAAAAGATACAGAGGCTATTATTCCTATGGGTACAAAATTATATCGAGCTCGTGTATCTAATAAGGAAGGTTTTCCTAGAAAAGAAATGTGGGCTCCTCCTGAGGATGCTGCTTCGCTGGGAAGGGCTAATTCGAAAGGACAAAGCTGCTTATATCTGTGCAGTCATAAAAAAACAACAGTGAAAGAAATTAGGGCACATGCATTTGATTATGTTACAATTGCAACTTTTCGGCTTAATCGTAATGTGAAGGTATTAGATTTAAGCTCTCTTGTTCATAGTTCACCATTTTATTCTGGAAATGATAAGGCGGCTTATTTGTTGAATGAAAAGACTTTACGTCAAATACAAAATGACTTGGCTAAGCCTATGAGTAGGTTAGATAGTGATTTGGACTATTTGCCGACACAGTACATAAGTGATTTTGCTAAATTTTTAGGATATGATGGCGTAAAATATTTTAGCACATTTGATAAAACATCATATAATGTTGCCCTTTTTGACTTTTCTGCCTGTAATTGTATATATCATAGAAATTTTTTGATTGGAGATTTGGAATATAAAATGATGGCAGTCTAGATTGTTATATTTTGCCAGCAGAGGCTGTCGCTTTAACAAGCTTTATTTGTCAAAGTTGCAGCCTCATATTATTTTCCCCAAAATAAAATCCGCCAGCAGATAAATAATAGACAATTGGCATCGGCGTGTTGTACAGGGTGTTTGCGAGGCATCAGGTTTATTGAGAAGAACAGTTAAAATCTAAGCGACAATGAAAACGCAATATGGCTCATAGACTATTGGTGCGGAAAAGATATTCGCGGGCTGATTCAAATGCCGCTTTCAAGATATTGGATTATGCACATAGAGGCAAGCCTGCGCATTAAGAGCAAAATACATAAATAACTATAAATTAAGATTTTCAAAGGAGAACAGAACAATGGACATTTGGGAGAAATTATATCAAGAAGCGCGCCGTGTACAAAATGCACGCGTCATTTCACCCTTTATTGAAGCGGGCGGCGTTGCCGCCGCACTGTTGACAAAGGCGGGAAATATTTACGTTGGAGTATGTATTGATACCGCATGTACTCTTGGAATGTGCGCCGAGCGAAACGCGATAGCCAATATGATTACCAACGGTGAGCATGAGATAGCCCAAATTGCGGCGATTGGCGAGGATGGAAACGCCGTCCCTCCGTGCGGCGCCTGCCGTGAGTATATGATGCAGCTTTCCAAAGACAGCGGTGAAATGGAAATCCTCACAGATTATGCAAACCGCAAAACCATACGCCTCAAAGAACTTATTCCTGATTGGTGGGGGATGTATTGATTTCAACAAAAAGATAGGCTATAATCGATTTATGATGTAATTTTTCCGCAGAAAATCTATATGGAACTGCTTCAATGAAAGGAGCGATTAAATAGTGACAATTATATTTATTATTGCGTTAATCTGGGTTGCATGGAAAATGCTGATATTTGGAATAAAGGCGGCATGGGGAATCGCAAAAATTGTTTGCACAGCGTTTCTGTTTCCGGCATTTTTGATTGGACTGGCGTGTGTAGGATTAATATACATTGCGATTCCTATACTTGTGATTGCCGGGATTATCGCATTGATTGCCGGCGCTATTAAAGCATGATTTTGAATTAAGGAAAACAGACGAAAGAGCATAAGGTATGAATAGGGAAAAAGAAATTATAAAAATCAGCATTCTTGGAATTTTAATCAATGCCGTATTAGTGGCATTCAAATTGGCAATAGGCTTTTTGGGCAATTCAATAGCTATCATTTTGGATGGAGTAAACAATATGACAGACGCTCTATCCTCGGTCATTACGATTATCGGTACAAAGCTGGCAGGCAGGGCGACGGACAAAAAACACCCTTATGGATATGGCAAGATCGAATATGTCAGCTCTGTCACCGTGGCGCTCATCATTTTGCTGGCAGGGCTGACGGCTTTTCGGGAGTCCTTTAACAAAATACTTCACCCGGCAGCCGCGGACTATTCCGCCCTGTCACTTTTTATCATTGCGGCGGCTATGGCAGTCAAGCTGATTTTCGGTCGTTATGTGAAAGCAGCAGGTAAAACATATCATTCGGAAGCGTTGATTGCTTCGGGGACGGACGCAATCATGGATGCATTCGTATCTTTGTCTACTCTTGTGGCAGCGGGAATAAGTATGGCATTTTCAGTAAGCATATAAGGAATACTTGGCGTTGCGATTTCGGTAATTATTATGAAAGCAGGGATTGAAATTCTGTCGCAAAGCCTCGGAGACATCATCGGGACAAGAACAGACAGCAGCCTTTCCGCAGAGCTTAAGAATTTCATATGCAAAAATCCTGCGGTTTTAGGTGCGTATGATCTGTCGCTGCATCAATATGGACCGGAGCGTATGATTGGTCCGTACATATCGAACTGCCCGATGAAATGACGGCAAGAGAAATACATGGGCTTACCCGTCAGATAACCGAGGATGTGTATATGACTTTTGGGATTATCCTTACCGTTGGCATATATGCGTCCAATACTGTCGGTGAAGTTTTTACCGAAATGAAACAGACCTTGTCAGATATTGTGCGAGAATATCCTGAAATCCTGCAAATGCATGGTTTCTATGTAGACACTGAGAAAAAACTGGTGTACTTTGATCTGATTATTGATTTTAAGGCAGAAAATAAAGAAGCGACGGCGAATGATGTGGCAGGGCGTATGAAAGCGCGGTTTGGGGAATATGAATTTATTGCAGTTTTGGATAGCGATGTTAGCGATTAAGGTTATGAAATAGCTATCTATTCACATTTAATATGTTGGATTTCGTTTTTTCATAAAATACAATATCCAGACGCTCGTTGTAAAATTTTCAAAAACCACAAAAATACACTGATATTGAAGGTAATATAAATAAAAATGTTTCCATTTTATCAAGACTTGCGACATATCATATCTCACTGTAGCAACATAAGGGGGGAGAACGGTTGAAGCTGGTAAGGTTGTTGCGATTATCGAGTAATTGAAATAATGCGGTAAAATTAAGACTTTCGAGTGTATGTTCGGAAGCCTTTTTTATTAATAGGGCAAGGTACTGTTTTCCATTGAGGAGTTTTTCGCCAATCCGAAGAATGGAACTTTGGAGAACAAATAAATTACCTGCTATGAGTGTGTGAGGTTGTGTGGCAGATAACTTTATGAGATGTCTGTGTTTTTATTTTGCTTCTAAAATATTCAGAAAATGAAAGTTTAACAGGCACTATTTAAGCAAATTCTTATTTTTCTGGATATATTATTTACAGACTGCCTCTTTGCCTGTTTCGAGAAAACGAAAGTGTTTGTTGAAAATTGTATATTTTAATGGTAAAATATTAATGTATGTATCTAGTCAGAAAAAATGGCGCACATGATTAAACAGTATTATTTGATGTATTAGTTCGACTGTGTAATGGGATTGAATGACAATTAAGTGGTATATGCATGATAGATTTTGAGGAGAAGGTGTAACTGTTGGATAGTATAATGGATATTATTGCTCATGAAACAGGAGGAAAGAGTTATAAAACATATAAATATGTATGTGAAGGCTCTGAAATGCTTTCTTTTGACTATGATGATCATCAGGAAATTACATGGGAAAAATATGGCGAAACGCTTCCTCAGAATAAAGCAATCAGTATGTTAAGAAAGGCAGATCAGTGTCGGAATGGTCCCCCATTGTTTACGTATTTTTTGGATGGTTCACGCCATACATATAAAGTAGATGATATTGCTTATAAAAATAAGGTATATCCAGTGATTGCTGGACAAGTTGGAGTAAGCTGCTGTAAGCGTGTTGATAAAGAGATGCAAAAATATGATTTTGACAGAAGATTGGCAATTGCTTTGCCTAAAGTGGCAAGTCAAACTGATTGGAATAAAGCCGTTTACTTCTCAAATCTGTGCAGTAAATTAAATGAAAATCCTAGACTAAAATACTATAATAAAAAATAGTTGCTAAAATGGATAGAATAGATATTTCATGGATTTAATGTGTATAGATGAGTGATATATCTATCTATTGACGAGGTAATAAATCAATGCAGATTGATACAGGAAAATTAATCGAAGAAGGAATAAATGCATTTCGGGTTAAAATAAATCCTGACAATGATGCAAGCCAATGCTTATTTGAAAAAATGGGAGCAGTTACATATTGTATTGCAGAATACTTGTTGCGTGAAAAGACGATATTGAACATTTTGAAGAAGGCTTTTTAAGGAGAGTGTTAGTATGCCTATGCAGGAAATAGCAACAAAAATTGAGAGAAAACAATTGCTTGATGAATTAGACCTTTTGAAAAAATTTGATAGTGACGGACAGGAAACAATAACTAGAGAAGATATACTTCGTGTAGTAGAAGCAAAAGAACAGGAACTTTTAGAAGAAATTGATTATTTGGAAAAGGAAGAGAAAGCTTTAATGGGCGGCTGCTATGATTTATCTTTATTTGATAAGAATATACTTTGTGAAGATGCAGAGATAATTTTAAGAAAACCGTCTGACAACGACTTAGAGCCTTATTATTTTCTAAAGAAAGAATATGCATATATGAAATCTGCTTTTGCAAATCCAGAATTTAAAGATGAATTATGGCAGGAATATATATCTGATGAAAGCCTGTATTATACAATAGCAAAAAAAGTAGATGATGTATTTATTGGCTATTGCGGTGTGAAAAATTTAAATAAGAGAATTTGGGAGATTGCCATAGAAATAAAAAGTGATTACTGCCATCAAGGATATGGATTTAGAGCTTTGAAAATGTATTTGGAAACTGTTGCGGATATTTCTAATCGTCATGAGTTTGCAAGCAGGGTCGATACTGATAATATCGCTTCTCAAAATTTGATGGAAAAATTAGGCTTTCAACCATATGGATTATCGGAATTTCTTTTGCATAAAGAAGAGGATAAATTGGCTGCTGAGGAAGAATATAAGGATGAATTGGACGAAAGATATATGGCGCTTGCAAGAAAATTTAATGTAGAACCGAGAAGACTTTTGAGTCATGTTTTGGAATATAGAATTGTTGTATAAAGCCAGTGTAAAGTAAAATGAGAGTTTCGCGAAAGCAGGCTTCGATGGGTGTTTATTCTAAGATTGTTTTTTTGTTCCGTACATATCGAATTTATTGATTTAAACGGCTATGAAATCCATTCAAAAATTCCATAGCCGTTTTCCCGCCGTCACTTACTTAACGCCGTTGTCACATATCTTTTTGTCAAACATATTCTTGTCAAACTCCGCATTAAAGTAATAAAAATTCTTAAAGTCCAGCTTATCCTTAACCATCTCAACAGCTTCACCAAACCGCTGGAAATGCACTATCTCACGCTGCCTGAGATACTTTAGCGGTGTCCTCACGTCAGGCTCGTCAATCACGCGCAGCAGATTGTCATACACAGTACGCGCCTTCTGTTCCGCAGCAAGATCCTCATAAAGGTCAGCAAACGCGTCCCCTTTTGATTGAAACTCAAGCGAGGTAAACGGCACGCCTGCCGCCGCCTGCGGCCAAAGCCCCGTGGTGTGGTCGATATAATACGCATCAAAACCCGCCTCCTTTGCCTGCTCAGGCGTAAGGTTTTTCGTAAGCTGGTAAACCATAGCGCAGATAATTTCCATATGGTTTATCTCCTCAGTGCCGATATCAGTCAAAAGCCCGCCGACTTTTTTGACAGGCATCGAATATCGCTGTGCAAGATACCTCATTGACGCCGAAAGCTCGCCGTCAGGTCCGCCGTACTGGCTGATGATAAGTTGCGCCGTCTTCGGGCAGGTCTTTTTTATTTTTACAGGATATTGAAGTCTTTTCTCATAAGCCCACATTACAGATTACCCCCTTCCCAAGGCAAAGGCCCCTCGTCCCACGTGTACTTGTCCGTGTCAGGCGTTCCCGTCACGATTGAAAGCTGCGTAAGCGGATTATACTTTTTCGCATAGTCGGCAAGACCGTCAAGGCGCTTCTGAAGAAGCTCCTTGAGAAGCTTTGTGCCGTTCGGACAGTCAGGATGGGTGTCAAGATAAAGCGTGAGGTCGTTTATCGCAAAGCCTACCATACATATGTCGTCGAGCGCCTTTTCCTGCTCGGAAAGCTTTGCGTCAGCCGCCTTGCCGCAGAACGGGCACGGAATGTCCTCCGCGGCATAAAAATTCATGTTAAGGCACGGAAAAATAGTGCCGCTGTAAAGCGCAGTGCCAAGCTCATACGGCTCGCACCATTCCTGCATAGGGAATGAGCCCATTGCAAGCGTCTCAGCGGTAAAATTACAGTTGCAAGAAGCGGAATTTTCCATAATAAATACCTCATTTCCGCGCTGTATTTTGCGCATATTAAAACTAAAAGCAATCAATAGTTACAGTAATATTTTCTGAAAAATTGATAATTATTATGAGAGTAGAAATATGGAAAATAAAATTTATTATTATCAATAGTAAGCTTTTATCCGTACAGCCTGATTATGGTCGCCAAATTCTTCGCCAAAGAGGACGCAGCCGCCGCAGTTAGCCGTATTTTGAGGCACTTCAATGCGGAAAGTAATGTAGCTGTTGTAATCAATGCCAAGCGATTTAAGCGTGACCTCGGAAAGCCTGCTCGTGCCGTCAATAAAAACTCCATCATTATTAATAATAAGTGTTTTCAAAAGACCATACTGCTTTGACGCATCCTCCCACCACTCAGGCGATATGTAGCCGCGCCGCCCGCCGTAATTGCTGGGGCAAACCCATTTTCCCAGCACAATTCCGTTTATTGAAAAATAAATATCTGACGGAAAATCTTCGCCGGCATTTGGCGCGCATGAGGAAATCTCAAAGGAAATCTGAAGTTCATTCAGTTTTTCCCCTGCCTGCAGATGGTTTGGCAGGTTATACTCAATATATCCGCTTGAAAACCATAAAATCCCGGCGTTAAACCTTTCAGGGAATGAAAACGCCTTTGGATTGTCAAGCGAACCGATAACAGACGCGCCCGTAGCAATGCCGCACAATGGGACGACATTTGAAGCCGTGTAATACCCGACACGTATATCGTCGGAGTAGCATGGGCGTGACTCCGCCTCGGGCGCGAGGTCAATCACAAGCCTGTCGTGCCTTGGCCGCACAAGCTTCATAGTGCCGCGCTTGCCTGATGCCGCCTCAACGCGCACAAGCCCCGCCTCCTCAAGCTTGGCGACATGTATGGACACGGCGCCGTTGGTGATGCCAAGAGTTTCCGCAATCTCATTCATGCTGAGGGCACTGTCACGGTAAACCAGCTCCATAAGTCTCAGGCGCATAGGAGCGCTGAGCGCCTTGAATACATTTTCAGCCTCGCCTATCGAGCGAAAATACAGCATAAATATTTCCTCCGTTCAAATAATATATCTTATCGGAAGCTGTCCTTTGCTTCTTATAATATATTTTAAGTATATTTGCAACAATTATTAAAGTCAATACTAAAACAATTTACTTAAAGCCAAAGCAAAAAGGCGGGTATTGCAAAAAAATTTAAACAAAACTTTCAATATCTATAAATAAATCATAACAGTAGACAAAATTACAAATAAGGTGTATTCTGAAAGAAATTAATAAATAAGGTTAAATGTACTGATAATTTGTGTTTATGCGAAATTACGCATAGCTAAAGCGGAGGGATTTATTTATGAAAACAACAAAAAATAACATCTGGAATTTTAACAGCGACATTGAGAGTGAGCCATGCGGCGAGGGCGTAGAGCGAAAAATCCTCGCATATGCTGATGAGATGATGTGTGTAGAGAACCATTTCAAAAAAGGCGCGGTCGGCGCAATGCACCATCACCCTCATACGCAGATTACCTATGTAGTGTCAGGCGAGTTTGAGTTTACAATTGACGGTGAAAAGAAAATTGTAAAGGCAGGTGATGCGCTTTTGAAAAGAAATTCAATAGAGCATGGCTGTGTATGTCTCAAAGAAGGAATACTTCTTGATATATTCAATCCGATGCGTGAGGAATTTGTATAAAACATATTCACAGGTGCATTAAGAATGGAGGATTAGTATTATGAAAAAATCAAAATTAGCAGCAATAGGAATAACAACGGTATTTTTATTGTCAGGCTGTCAGAATGATACGGCAGCAAAACAGAATGATGAGCTTCAGCAGCAGATTTCCGAGCTGCAGCAGCAGGTAAGCAATCTTCAGCAGGAGCTTAGCGCGGAAACAGAAGCGAAGAAAACGCTGGAAGGATTATTGGCATCATCAAGATTTATTCCTGCCGAAGACACACAGGGCTCTGAGTCATCAGGCAATCAAGCCTCAACACAGCCGCAAGGGAGCCAAGATGCTGCCCAGTCCTTAACGCAGCAGCAGAATAACCAGAACACCCAGCCAACACAACAGCAGTCCGCAGCCAACAGCACATCAGCGCATCACGAAGAACCCCACCATACAGGCTCATCACAGCCCTCTGCGGACACATCAAGCCAGACATCAAACAATACAACACCGCAAGCCCAGCAGCCGCAGGCGGAAAACACAGACACACAGCCAGCCGCATCTCAAACCAATAATACACAATCAGCCACAGCCCAGACAAAACTCGACGAACTTACGGCCACGGTTGACAACTTTACAAATGATGTAGCCTCAATTCTTGCAAGTAGTGCCAATAAAACAATTGAACAGTTTTTCACCTACAAACAGACCGCGGAACAAATTGACAACTCACTCGACCAATACGAAGACTGGCTTGAAGCCCAATACAATCAAAAAGCCATGACACGCGACGAATACAAAAGCTACGAGCGCGCCCTCGACAAGCTCGAAGATAAACTCGACGCCGCAGAGGACAACTTGGAATACGGCTTCGGCATTGATGATTAAGCAGTATAATTTAAGGCTGAAAATAATAATCTGTTTACATGATAAAATCATAATTATAAGAGGACATTTCCACAACCAATTTTCAGAGTTTGCGAAATGTCCTCTTATTTCTCCTCTCGTGCATCCTCATGTCACTAATCCCCTTCTTTTTCCCATTTTTAGAATTTATTTATAAATAATATCAAAAAGAATGTTGACAATAAAATACTAAAGTAGTAATTTATTATATGAAGATATTAGCACTCCATTAAAACGAGTGCTAATAAAACTCAAATCAGACAGCTTGGCAGGCGGAAAGGAGCGTGGCATTTTGGATTTAGACGAGCGAAAGCTTAAAATACTCAAGGCGATTATCCAAAATTATTTAGAGACAGGCGAGCCGGTAGGCAGCAGAACCATTTCCAAGTACACAGACCTGAACCTAAGCTCAGCCACAATCCGAAATGAAATGTCCGACCTGGAGGAGCTTGGACTGATAATACAGCCCCACACCTCTGCTGGGCGTATCCCCTCAGACAAGGGCTACAGACTATATGTAGACCAGATGATGCTCGAAAAGGAAGAACAGCTCAATCAGGCGACCAAGGAAGTAAAGGAAATGCGTGAGCTCCTTTTAGAGCGCGAGGGCAAGATGGAGTCCATACTCAAGCGGATGGCGAAAATGCTCGCGGCAAACACAAACTACGCGACAATGATTTCCGCCCCGCAGGTGAGAGGCAATAAGCTCAAATTCATACAGCTTTCCAGAGTAGAGGCGACACAGCTCTTGACCACCATAGTAGTCGAAGGCAACGTAATCAAACACACAATGATTACAGTAGACGAGCCGCTCGACGACGAGACGCTGTTAAAGCTGAATATCCTGCTTAACACCAATCTGAACGGATTGCCAATCGAGGAGATAAACCTTGCGATGATTTCCAATCTCAAGCAGCAGGCAGGCATTTACGACGGAATAATCGCGGAGGTCATGGACGCGGTTGCCGGGGTGATAAAGGAAGACGAAAATATTGAGATTTACACAAGCGGAGCAAACAATATTTTCAAATATCCTGAGCTTGCCGACAACCAGCGGGCAAGCGAGCTGATTACCACATTTGAGGAAAAGCAGCTGCTGACAGAGCTTGTGCATGGCAGCCTCACAGACGACAACGGCACAGGCATACAGGTATATAT
>X301_European_Hare__coassemble_979_pt1 | contig 27422 bp, 19 predicted proteins | sample X301_European_Hare__metabat2_low_PE_011 | metagenome-assembled genome bin X301_European_Hare
GTATAATACATATCGCTTACAAGCCACACTTCTTTTTCCTGCATCAGTTCCCTGCACAGCTTTGTCATAACATTTCTTGCGGAAATAAGCTTAAGATCCGTTTCCAATTCACATTGCTTTACTTTTTCCATCAATGAAACATCCCAGCCTGTCATCTCCTGTATTTTGGAATATATTTCATCTATGTTTTGATTGTCTGATAATGCTGCGGCTTTTCTGCGCGTCTCCGCAAAGTTAACGTCTGTGTCGGCAAATCCTTTTATTTTTTTATCAACTAATCCAAATATGTCTGACGGAAGATATATTTTTCTCATTATTAATGTATCAAAAACATCAAATGATATAACGTCATACTTCTCAGCTTTCTGCCTTAACTCATCATATGATTTGTTGAAATATTCATCTGCCGCCCTGTTTTCTTTCTCACTCTGCGCCGCTAACCTGCCATTTCTGAAATATATTGGAATATTCCAGTCCTTGATACGGTTATATATTGTCCTCCAGTAATTTTCTGCCGTGTTTATGATTATCAGGTCAGCATTTCTTTCAGCAGCTTCCCTGCTTATTATTTCAACACCATATTGTTTGCTGCCTATAAGAGCTTCTTCCCTGTCCAGCAGACCTACTATGTTAAAACCCTTTATCCTGCCAAGCAGTGTCGCGGTCATTCTCCCTGTACCGTATATGGCTATCCTTTTATCCCGCTTATCGTCAAAAGCCTGTTCAAATTCTTCTATTTCGTAATCAAATTTTGTCTTTCCGTTGTCTGCCATTTTCGAAACCACCCTAATTTATATTCAAAACACAAAAAATCCCGCTATAACATAAAATAAACCATTTCATACTTATAACGGGATTTTCCTTATTCTTTCTTATTATTCAATTGTCGTAATCTGCAGTTCTGCCCCTGCCTTGCACCTTTACGCTTCACTGGCAAACATATCGTAATACTGCTCCGCTTTCTCTTTGGTAAGCTTGAAATACTTCTGCAGCTTGTCAATGCTGCGTTCTTTTGATACCTGCTCCGCAATGCTGTCAAGCACTAAAACACGTATTCCTTTCTCTATTCCAACCTCTATTCCTACCTCCACACCGTCATTATAAACACACTGCCCAAGCCCTGTCACTTCCGACGCCTCCTTCCACAGCTCCTCTGTTTCAGAGAAGTCAATATATTCCGATACAGTCTCAATAAAGTCATCCTTATGGGGATACATCACTGTATTAAGGAAATGCAGCAAATCATAGTTTTCTTCCCCCTTTTCCCCATTATACACCATATTGCCCAGTTTGATAACCACCAATGTCATCAAATCATAATTTTCTTTTGGCGTTTCTTTCCGGCTTGTATTTTGGGTATTTACCGTCTCGTAGACTGACACGCTGTACTGCTCGTCTTTCGGAATGCTGTCCCTGCATATCCATATGCTGTAGCATTTCTCAAGCTGTCCATAATCGGTCTGTTCCGTCACTATCGAAAGCTGTGATGATAGCCTCCTTGCAAGGTAATACATACCCCTTTTCTCAACGGGATACGGCAGCGAATAATTTTTCTGCGGCTCCATATCAATATGCAGATTCACCGCAATAACTCCTTTTGTCAAAAGAGGATTCAACGCCTTAAATGCAATGTCGAAGATTGACGTCTTTTCATTGAGCTGCATGAATTCTGTGCTGCCGCCTGTTATAACCGTGTTTGTCCTGCCCGGGGATACCTCCGTGTCTTCACTGAGCGAGTCAGCCTCTATGAAGCCCATGATTTCCTGCTTTGAATAGCCCTTGTATTCCTTTACCGCGCCCTGCAGTATGACTGCCAGGACTTCCTTGCTGTGCAGAAGCAGCTTGCTTTGATTATCCAAACCCTGCATGTCTTCTGTCAGTTGAAATGAATTTAACGCTTCCATGCTTCCTCTGATATTGTCCATATAGCCTCCTTATCGAATGTATGTTTGTATTTATCTTATATTAAAAACATTCGTTCGTCAATAGCTATATAAAAATTTTTCACTTTTCACCGTTTAAGTATGAAATTGTCAATGTACAATTGATACCATTAACGTCACTCAAACAATTTTATCCTGCTCACCGGATGCACCTTCCTTTTCTCTATCGGCGGCAGTTCCATATAACTGCCGAATTTAAAGCTCAGATAGCTGTCATAGTCCTTAATTCCTTTAAACACTTTCCCCTCAAATACAGTGTCTGTGCTGTTCTCATACCAGCACCTGTAATACCCGTACTCATTATTCGGCGTCGGGAAAGTAAGTATTCTAACCATTCTTGTCCGCTTGCTGTTCGCCCTGCTTATCATCATATGATAATAGCTAAAAATCATTTTTTCAGGCATTTTGTCCAAAAGCTTGTATATCTTCCGCTTAAGCAAATTCTTTTCTGCGTATTTCCCGACTCTTGCCCATAAAAGCTTACGTATGCAGAAGCACTCAAAGTTCTTCATACTCCTCAGCATATAGTTGTCAGGCACACCGTCAAGCGGAAATACATCAATGAATATCCCCTGCATATACGGCATATGTTCCTGATGCTCACGCAGAAACAGCGTATCTTTCCTGCGGATTTTCCCATATCCCCAGCGGTAGCCTTTTGTATTTCTATGGTCTTGAAAGATAAACCGCGTTTTATCAAGCTCCGTCCTGCATGCCCTGCGAAATTTTTCGTATTCGGGGCGCAGCAGTGCTACGTCCGCATCATCATCCCATGGTATATATCCTCCGTGGCGTACTGCACCGAGCAGCGTACCTGCTATTATGTTGTATTTGATTCCGCATTTCCTGCATATCCTGTCAACCTCCGTAAGCAATTCAAGCTGTATCAGTTGAACCTGCCGCAGCGTCCTGTCATCAAGCTGTATCATTCTTACCCTTTCATATGATATTTTGAAATATAAAAAATCCCGATATAAAGCACCTAAAAATTTCATACTTTATATCAGGATTTGATTTTATTTTTTCTATATTTTCTCTATATAGTAAATATCTTCCAATGCCATAGCTTTTCCATTTTACCATTATTATACTAAAACGGAAATGCTGCAACAATATTCATACGACCGCTTCCACAATCGTTTTCCCGCCAACCTGTATCTCTTTTACACCCTGCTCTTTATTTTTGTTGAAGTTAAAGCTCAGCATATATCCCGTATCCTTATGGTAATAATCCAGATATTCTGTAAGCTGTGTTTCGCCTCTCTCGTTATATTCATTCCCACGCCATATTTTCAGCTCCACCACAAACTGCTCGCCAATATAATCCACAATCACATCAGTACGCTTCGCATCCCTCGTCTGCGCTTCAATATAATAGTTTCCTGTACCGTTAATGATTGGTTTTAAATACAGCAGGAAAAATTTCCGTCCGTAAGCCTCAACAAACTTTTCATCATTATCCCCGTAAATTTCAGAGAAATGCATGACAAACTTTTCCAATACCTTTTTCATATCCAGCTTTCCATCCGAAAAATACCTGCTCTTATTTTCCTGCGCAGCATTATACACCGCATTGGTAAGCTCTTCTTCTGACAGGAAAAAATTGTACAGACGCATCTCAAAAATACGGTTAGCCACTTGAACGATGCCATTTCTGTTTACAATATAACAGAACATTGCCGCCAGATTGATCGTCGGATTGTCCAGATTAAATGTCAGGCGCTTTCCTTCAAATAAAATGCTGTTCAACATCACCTTCAACTCGGGATATTCCATAAGCTGACGAATCATACTTTGGAACAGCGTTCCCTGATTATTCAAAAGAAGCTTTACCGCTTCCACGATTCCCCGCCTTGTCCATACATCCGACATAGTGAGAAAATCCGTATTTTCACAGACTTCTTCGTCAAGCAGCTTACAAATCGCGGAAACCAAGTACGGATATCCGGAAGTATAATCATAAATACATTCTGAAATATCATGCATATCCATTCCTGTCTGATGATCAGCCTCATATTCCTTCAGCATCCCTTCAATCTGATCTGCTGAGAAGCTCATATCAATCCTAAATTCCGCCGCAATATTCCATGGGCTGTTATATTTGTGCTGTTCCTCCGGACTTATTTTCAACTTGAGATTTTTAATGCCATATACCCCCGCAAGGATAACCGACTGAAAAATCGGGCTACGCTCTCTGTCCAAATAATAACCTCTCAGCATTGACAAAAATTGTATGAACAACTGATGGTTTGAAGCAGAATCCACTTCATCAATAATCAACACCGTAGGATGCTTTGCATTTTTACACAACATACTTAATTGCTCAAACAAATCTAACATACTACAATTCATTTTTTCAGAAAATTCAGCAAAATTTTCCAACAAATATCCTGTGTCTTCGACGGTATTTCTTTTTAGTTCTTCCAAGAGCAATCTGGAAAAACTATGAACAAATAGGGGAATATTCTGAAATTCTTCCGTCCCGATTTTTTGAAAATCAACATAAAATGTAACACAATCTTTTCTCAGATACTCCGCCAATGCCTGCAGCGTTGTCGTCTTCCCATACTGCCGCCCACGGTTTACCGCAAAATACTTACCTCTGTCTACATACATCCGTCGGATCTTCTGCAGCCTGTCATCCAAATCCACCATATAATGAATATCCGGGCGGCATTTTCCCTCAGTGTTAAAATAGCGCTCCATATATTCCTTCCTTTCCGCCAAGTCCTCTGTTAAGCTTATTTTATCATTATGTCCTGCCTGTGTAAAGAAAGTTTCAAAATCCTCATATAAAGTATGAAATTGTCAAAGTGCAATTACATTAATATCATTCAAGCAATTTTATCCTGCTCACAAAGGTACACCTTCCTTTCCTCTATTAGCGGCAGCTCCATATAACCGCCGAATTTAAATAAAAAATCCCAATATAAAGCACCTAAAAATCTCATACTTTATATCAGGATTTATTTTCTCTATATTTTTTATTTAATATTTTCCCTTATATTGCAAATATCTCTTCCAGCGTCATAGTTATCGGGAAGCACCTGAGCGTTACTTCTGTTTTTAGATTGTAATGCTCGCTTTTTTCATCATCTTCCACTACATACATTTCAACAAGCTCATATCTGCCACTTTTAAGATGATAAATCTCCAGTGCCCTTTCAATAGGCGATATAATCCAGTATTCATCAACTCCAGCCTTTTCATAAATGTCTTTCTTTATGGTTTTATCTCTTTTCGCAGTTGACGGGCTTATGATTTCCGCAACAAATTTAGGCGTGCCATAATACGAATTTCCCCTTATCTGATTTTTATCGCAGCATATTATAATGTCAGGCTCCAGATAATCATCAGAGTTCGGATTATATACATAATCTATGTCCCCATAAAACACTTTGCAGATACTATCTTTCAGTCCTGCCTTGATTATTGCATAAAGATTCCCATTGATAATACTGTGCTCATGTCGTGGTGACGGCGACATATCAAAAATCACGCCGTTAATTTTCTCATCTCTTACCCTGTCCCTCTGTACCAGTGCCATACGCATCCCTCCATTCTGTTTATTATTATACCAAAACGGAAGCACTATGGCAAACAAATCCTCATATAAAGTATGAAATTGTCAATGTGCTGTTATATCTTAATACGGCAGTGCATACAAAACCGTTTCACCGTCATAATTACTGTAATGCCTAAGATAAAGCCTGTATTCAGGCACAAGTTGTTTTATATAATGCGGAATTTCAATTATATCATTGCTTTTGTGATAAACACATATGGCAAGCTTAGGCTTATATTTTCTAATAATGCTTTTACATCCTTTTAGTGCCTCAAGCTCAGCGCCTTCAATATCCATCTTTATAAATGTGACTTTTTCATCTATTACCGAATCCAAGCATACAACATCTATTTCATCTGTTCCTTTTTCCTGTGCGATACGTGAGGCTGATCCTCCTGACAAATTAAACCCTATCTTCATATCAGAGCTGTAAAGTCCAAAATTTAACAGCCTAATATCCCATTCCAAATGCTGCTTTTTTATTTCCATGCAATTTCTATAAGAAATTTCATCGGGTTCAAACGCATATACTTTAAAATCCGAAACATTATTTAAAATACATTGCCGTGCAAACCTAAAGCTTGTTTCCAAGTCAAAAACTCCCGCATCCACAAAGCATTCGCCATTTTCATATTTAATCAAACTGCTGAAATATTGCTCCTTATCCTGTACACGAATAATATAATCAGAGTATAAAAGTATTTTCTCTTTATCCAGTTCTTTTGAAACAGCCAAATCAATACAATTTTTAATGGAACCCCCGTCCAACATAGAAATAATAAGGCAGTCTATTTCCTTAAAATTAACATTCTCAGGCAAAAATACCGAAATACCGCAAAACTCCTTCTTATTTTTATCATTATCAATAATTCCTTTAACAGTAATACCATTACGTCTCAACCTGTGAACAAGATCCCTTCCATACATTCCTGCTCCCCAAATCCAAACGTTTTCTTTTACTGCGACATCATTCGCAATTTTATTTTTCAGATTGATACAATAATCTGCATTGGTGAACCCTTTCCAATACCTGTCCGCAATCTCTATAAAAACATCACTGTCTCCTGTTTCATTAAACTCAATGCGCTTTTTAAAAATATATTTTGATTCTTCATCCTGTAAATACGATAGTATCAAATCTTTCATAACAATCTCTATCCCAAATACCTCTCAGGCTCATTCAGAAACACATCCGTAATGCCGATACTCTCCAACGCTTCCAAATCAAGCACCGTCCCTGTCGGCTTTTCGGGATATAAATGCCCTGTAAGCCATGCCCTCACCGTATATCCTTTCAGTTTTTCTTTTGGCAAGTCAATCCCTCTCCAAAACGGATGCAGCGCATCCGCCCCGCAGCCGCCCTTTAGCTTATAAAGGCAATCTGACACTTTGCTATCCAGTATTCCCGTTTCTGCGCCTGAATCTATCTGCCTTATCCGTTCTATCGACAAAGCGCTGAACGACGAATACACTATGCTGTCCTGCAATCCTCTTTTATATACCAAATCTATTATCTGCTTCTCCATCCCTGCATAAGGAAATATGCTGTTCTTCAATTCTATATTTAGTTTCAACCCGCTTTTAAGGCTTTTCTCCAGCAAATCAAATACTTCATCTATTGTGGGTATCTGTTCAAATCTGCCTTCACCCGCACTGATCTTCAGCTTCTTTAATTCAGGCAATGTGTAATTTCGCACTTCACCCCTACCGTCCGTAGTCCTGTCCACTTTTTCATCATGGATAACCACCATATGCCCGTCCTTTGTAAGCTGTATGTCAAGCTCTATTCCTGTCAGTCCCTTAATTTGAATTGCTTTCTCAAATGATGTCAGCGTATTTTCCGGATAATTCTGACTGCACCCTCTATGTGCCCAGATTTTCATCTAAATCCCTCTTTTCCGTTTCCAAAAACTTTCCCATTATATCGGCAAACGCGACCGATTCGCTTCGCGTCAGCTTAAATTCGCTCTTTGCGCTTCCGTTTATCATAGACAGGAAATCGCTTATCTCATATCTAAGCCCGTCGCCCAAAAATCTTGCCGAAAATTTCTCCACATCATCCGGATTTTCATGGCGCACCTCAAAATAATTCGTTTTCCACCAAGGCGCCTCCGCCAATATATAACCTTTAGTTCCCGATATGATAAGCTGCCCTTCCGACTTTACACCAAGTCCGCATGTTGCCGTCGCTACAGCATTAGGATATTTAAAATATGCCTTTGCCAATATATCAAGGTTGTTGTCTCCCTTAACTGTATCAAAGCTTAACCTTTCATAATCAGCCCCGAGAATTTTTATTATCGGCAGCAGGCAATAGCTTCCAAGCTCCAACATACTCCCGCCATACTTCAAATCGGTAAGCTCCCTGCTGTCCTCATCTTCAAGTTTCGTAAAACACGCCTCAACACTTTTAATACTCCCTATAGCGCCGCTGCAGGCTATGCCCATCAGCTTGATAAATCCCGGACAGTATGCTGTCTTTATTCCCTCGAACAGTATCAGATTACGTTCTTTTGCCATATTAAAGAGCTGTTCTGCATAGCGCTTATCAAGCGCCATCGGCTTCTCACATAATACGTGCTTTCCATGCTCAAGCGCCGCTTTGGCATACTCATAGTGTGTCTGGTGCGGCGACGCTATGTAAACAGCATCCACCGCCGAGAAAAAATCATCTAATGTTTCATAACAATCTATATCGTGATTTTTTGCAAAGCTCTCCGCGCTGCCAATATGAGGATTGTAAACCCCCTGAACACTTATCCCGCTGACGCATGCCGCCTCGGGCATAAATCTTTTCGCAATTCTTCCCGTGCCTATAATTCCTATCCGCTGTATGCGTTTATTCCTTTCCCGCAGCATTGTACTTGAAATATTCTTTGTCCTTTCAAGGTATACAACCTTGCAATAATCCTTTAGATAATCAAATTTTCCAATCCAGTCTGAACCTACAGTGAAAATGTCTATATGATATTTCTTAATATCCTGAAACTTCTGACCTGCGGATTCTTCTACAATCACTTCATCGGCAAATCCTGTCTTTTTGACATTTTCTATTCTTGTAACAAGCGAGTCGATTACATTTAGCTTACCTCTTGTCTGGTCGTACTCCTCTGTCGTGACGCCTACTATCAGATAATCTCCCAGTTGCTTTGCCCTCTGCAGCAGCCTGTAATGCCCTTCATGAAACAGGTCAAACGTACCGTATGTAATTACTTTTACCATGACTGCCGCCTCCTGTTTTACGTGTTACCTGCGCCCTGCTTAAGCTTTCCGCGCACAAAATCATATACCTTCCCGCCGCATGTACCGTCATAATTTGCCGTGATCTGACTGTAAGCCTTAAACTGTCTGTCCTTATCGAACCGGCTGCCCGTAATGTTGCCGTCCAAAAAGTCCGGCAGGGAATTAAACGCATCCTCAACGCAGGCATACATCACCCATTCCGAACATTCGCTAAATCCGTCCGTTTTTTCTTTTAATTCATCTAAGTCAAAGTCAACAGGTATTTCCTTATATTCGTTGGTTTCAAAATTTACGTCGTACAGTCTTCTGTCATATATGGAAAACAGCCGCCATACGCTGCCTGCACTCTTTCCGTCAACTGCATAAATGAATGTGCTCTCCGCCCCCGCAAAGAAATATCCGTTGACAGCATTCCTTGTCCTCTCAAACGGAGGACACCATTTCATGATTTCGCCATTTTGTCTGTTAATCCTGATATACTCGTTTCCCCAATAGGGCGTAACGTAAACATAATCGCTATAGAAAGCACAGCATCCAAAAGGTCTGTCGCAGCACTTATACCCTAAAATCGGATTGAAACACTCAAATCCTTCGACCTGACAGGCATATTCCATGGTACTGCCGTCGGCAGGATTCCAACATATGATCGTATTTCCAGTATATGGCATAATCCACATTTTTTCACCGTCGCACTGCATTATCATGCAGCCGCCATAATTTGCGGATTTTATCTCCAGCACCGTCTCTTTGCCTGTCACAACTTCAATATCAACTGCCTTTGGACTTACAGGCGAACCTATATATATGTGCCCGTCCTTCTCACATGCGCCGCCGAAACGTCTTTCACCGTTCACAACAGCCAAAATAATGTCTGTATTTTTATTCAGATAATCAAGCTTCTCAGTAACAGTATTATAGCGCACTATCACGGGATATTTATTGGGCAGCAGAATCAGGTAATCACCGCTTCTTAACGCACCGTAAAACGCCCCCTGCTCCTTAAGCTGCACAGGCAGACTGATACGTTTTACAATTTTCCTATCATCAACTACTAAGATATCATTCGCATTGGCAGGGCAGACATAATTCTTACCGTTTATCTCTATCACCTGCGAATAATAATATCCGCCTGAATACTCTGACAAATCGCAATAATATTCATACTTATAGTTGTCATCAGGCGAGTAATAAAGTCTTGTCCCCGACACTATCAGCCACTTATGGCTTCCCACAGCGGAAAATCCGCTAATAATCTGCCCCCGCCAGTCGTTCTCTGCTGGCGCGGTATCAATGCTATTATTCAATATAAACAACGGCTTGCCTGCAATACCAAACAGCGATGTCACACTTGTCCCCGAATCTCCGACGTATGCGTCACATAGTGCTATAGTATTCGTAATATCCGGTGTCTCGTCATATATGCCTGTTCCGCTGTTTATAAACTGCTCCTTGATTCTAAGAAATTCTTCCTTATATATCATCCTCATCGAATCCAGCGTTGACTCTAAAAGCGGATGAGGACGCCATATCAGGCATGCGTCGTTTCTTCCTTCAAAGCACTTGAACACATACTTCATCTTTTTCAAAAATTTTTCAGTATTTCCAAGTATACCACCTATGCTTGTATTGTAAAAATAGACCTTTTTTCCCGCCATTTTCTCTTTCCAGTCGGCAGGCGGTTCGGGCGGATTCTTACATATATTTATAACTCTGTCAAATTTAGGAGAGCCAAGCGCCAAAAGCTTGTCCTGAGGCAGCGCCGCGTCAAAAAAGCTTCTGTATTTCTCCGCCTGTATGATAATATAATCCGCATTATAGTACACGGGGCAGCTTCTTTGCCCCTCACTCATACCGCCCGTTGTCGAATAATACGGCACATACACCAACAACTCCGTACACTTCTTCAGCTTATCCGAAAAAAAATCAGGATGCACACTTGTTACCAAATTATTATTATCATAAGGATTATGTATGAAAATAATATCAGGATGTCGTTTAGCAATATCATATTCATCAAATCTCGTAATCGGCACATAATCAGGATATAAACCTCCCTCATAGTGCTCCTTTTTATAGCTACCGTCCGGATTTTTATCATAATATGGAACAGGAACTACATATGCATCACAATCAGGATCTGCGTCCGCCGCCTTCCATATGCTCTCAAGTGAATCCCACATTGAAGCCTTATACGGCAAAAATACAGCCTCCAGCTTTACTGAAATATCATTCCTTATGCTGTTCTCGATTTGCACAAGATATTTGCGAAGAACCTTATAGACCTTGTTAGAATTAACTTCCTCTGCATTGTCAAGCGCCTGATAATTATTATACAAAAGCTCGCAATAATCCTCTATGTATTTTACAGTGACAAAGCCTTCGCCTTCTGTCTGCTCGATTAGGCTGCCAAGCTCAATGGCGCTCTGCTGGCAGTCAGACAAAAGCTGCATGGCGTAAACGACAGCTTTATTGTTTATGCTCTGTCTGATATCATCATGAACCTTATATAATTTCTGCACAATTCCCAATGCTGACAGCTTTCCTTGCTTTCTCATGTGATTCCTTTCTCATGCAAACTATACATATAATATGTTATGATTTTTTATTCTACCACAATATTAATAAAAATGAAATAGTTTTTTTAATTCTAATAGTAAGTAAATATTTACCTCCGCAGTTTTTTCACAAATTATACACATTTGCATAACATTTAAAACACAATTTGGTTTTAAATTAATAATCACAAAGCAAAACAAGGCAGGCTGCATATTAATAAACCAATAAATTAAATAATCAATAAAATGGAGGTATATATATTATGTATGAAAACAATGGAAACAATTTAAACAATGAAACCAATTCGCAGCAGAACGCTTACCGCGAATACTATTATACGGCTGGGACAAACAACGGATATAACCAGCCGACAAATCCGACAGGTGCAGGCGTTAAGCAAAAAAAGAAAAGACCTTTTTTCAAAAAAGCCGTGGCGTTTGCATGCTGCGGAGTGCTTTTCGGTCTTACGGCGGGAGCTGCCTTCAGCGTGCCGACTTATCTGACCACGCGTGAAATGCGCAAGACGCAGACACAGCTTGAACAGACACAGCAGAATCTGCAGAACAATAACAGCAATGCCAACAATACTGGCACACCCGCGCTCTCTACCACTACAGGCGCTCTCTCATCATCAAACGTCAATTTCGATAACACGGCAGCGGCAAATACAGTAGCCGACATAGCAAAGAACTGTCTGCCAAGCGTCGTATCTATCACAAACAAGGGAGTGACCGAGGTGCGGACAATGTTCGGCACATACCGTCAGGACACTGAGGGAAGCGGCTCAGGTATTATAATAGGACAGAATGACACGGAGCTTCTGATTGTCACAAACTACCACGTAATTTCAGGCAGCAACGAGCTCAGCGTGGTTTTCAGCTATGATGAGGACAGCGAAAATCCTTCGCTTGTAAGCGCCAAGGTCAAGGGATTTGACTCAGATAAGGACTTAGCTGTAATATCCGTATCTCTTGATGATATCACAGATGAAATGCGCTCAAAGATAAAGGTTGCGACTATAGGCGACTCATCAAGCCTCACGCTCGGTCAGGAGGTTGTCGCGATAGGAAACGCATTGGGCTACGGCCAGTCTGTGACAAGAGGCATCATCAGCGCGCTGAACCGCGAGGTAACTGTTTCCGATGAAAAAGGCGGCACTATCACCAACAAGCTTATACAGACAGACGCAGCCATAAATCCCGGCAACTCTGGCGGTGCCCTCCTCAATATGAACGGCGAGCTTATCGGCATTAACTCCGTAAAGGTGGCATCAAGCTCTGTCGAGGGCATGGGCTATGCCATTCCGATTTCAGATGTACAGTCCATAATCGAGGAGCTTATGCTTAAAGAAACAAGAGATGTCGTAGACGAAAAATCTCAGGGCTATATCGGAATCGGCGGCACTGATGTGACAAGCGAAATTTCACAGACTTATGGTATACCCGTGGGCATTTATGTAAATACTGTATATGAGGGCTCTCCCGCTGAAAGGGCAGGGCTTTCAAAGGGAAGCATCATTACGAAGTTTGACGGCCAGACCGTAAAATCAATGAGCGAGCTTAAATCACTCCTTGCTTACTACAAGGCGGGCGAAACGGTAAATGTCATAGCCATGACACAGAGCAGCAGCGGTTATGTGGAGCAGAGCTACTCGCTTACGCTTGGCAACAGCAGCGTATTAGGCGACGACGCGCCCGACAGTGAAGATGATGGCAGCGAGGAAGATGAGCAGAACAATTATAACGGTAACGGATTTAACTTCCCTTACGACGTTTTTGACAGCTTCTGGCCTATGCATTAACAATATTCATTAATACTATTTAAACAGCTTATATCAATTTTTTGTTTACTTTTTTCTCATATCCCCTTTTGTAAAGTGGAAACGCAGACCGTAAAAAGCCTGCGTTTTCGTTTTTATTATTTAATTTTATCTTTACAGTTCAAGCTCCGCCACGCGCGCAAGCTCCGCTATTGATATTTTGCTACTTATTGTCTCCTCGGTCTCTGCGGTAATGCACGCCGCCGCCGTGCCGACAAGCGCCGCCTCCCTGATGGGAAGATGCCTCATATACGAAAATACAAGTCCTGCCATAAATGCGTCATCAGCACCGTTGCCGTTGACTATGTCGCACTCCTTCATCTTTATAAAATCCGACTCAGCACCGTTTGAGTAAAACACTCCCTTTTCACTGAGCGTGATAAATACATTGCGCACCCCCTTGGCAAGAATTGCATTTGATGCCTGCCTTAATGAATCCATATCCCTGATTTCCACTCCGCTAAGCTCCTGCGCTTCAATCCTGCTCGGAGCAATTGTGTGCAGCTTGTCGAGCACGCCCATAAGCTTTTTGCCCTTCTGCCCCGAAACTGTCTCAGCAAACAGCGGCACTGTACAGTTGTCAGCAATATACTTTATGGTCTCCTCGGGAATATTCGTATCCATGACGGCTAACCTGCCGTGGTTAATCAGATCCATCTTGGTACTGATGAAATCTGGCGTGATTTTGTCATATATCTGCATATCGGAAACGCCAAGCCGCAGCTTTTTGTCATTGCCGATTATATATATGTAGGTAGATGTCTTCTCTTCGGCGGTGCGCAGCGACTCCGACAAATCTATGCCCATCGCCTCGCATTTTTCAATTATCCTGTGCCCATATAAGTCATCTCCCAGTGCTGTAATAAGCTTCACATTCATGCCAAGCAGACCCATATTGTGCGCAATATTCCTGCCCACTCCGCCAAGTGAAACCAGCACCCTGCCTTCGCTTGCATTCTGTTCAGGAAGCTCATCGAACGGGACACCGCCAAGGTCGATATTTACGCCGCCTATAACAGTGCAGTAATTCGGTCCGTTTGTAATGTAACCTTTGCCAAGTATATACCCTTTTTTCATCAGATTTGAAATGTGAACCGCTGCGGACGAACGCTTTATTCCCGCCTTCTCCGCGAGCTCTTCCTGTGAAATCATAGGCTCCTCAGTAATCCACTGGTAAATCTGCGCCTCTCTGCTCGTCATCATATCAAATTCCCCCTTTCAGCCGTAATAAACCCTGTTAAACATATACTGCCACCACAGCATCAGTATTTATAAACACTGCTTTGACATTTTCCTTTCCCGATTGCAAACATATGATTATTTATTTTAATCACTTGTTTACAACTTCATTATATTATTAACAATCTCTTCTTGTCAACTAAAAGCAAGTGTTATGTATTGAAAAATCAACATTTTTTTCGTATTTTAGTGTACAAATGCCGCACAATTTGATATACTTAATTATCACATTTTTCACGAAAATAAATTGCGCTGCGGGCGCGGAAATGAGGAAGATATGAGCAAAAAGAAGGTAGTTGTCGCATTGGGGCATGAGGCGCTTGGCTCTACTATACAGGCGCAGCTCGGCGCTGTCAAAAATACCGCGAGGGCGCTGGCTGATTTGGCGGAGGCTGATTTTCAGCTCACCATCACGCACAGCAACGGTTCGCAGGTCAGCATGATTCACAAGGCTATGACTGAACTCAGGCGCATTTATATAGATTACACCCCAGCTCCTATGTGCGTCTGCTCGGCTATGAGCCAGGGGTATGTCGGCTATGACATTCAAAATTCGCTGAAATCGGAGCTTTTGAGCCGCGGCATTTCGACGCCTGTGAGCACCATTCTCACGCAGGTCACGGTCGATCCGTATGATGAGGCGTTTTATGAGCCCAAAAAGGCTATCGGGCGCTATATGTCAAAGGAAGACGCGGACATTGAGGTAAACAAGGGCAATTACGTAATACAGACAAGCGAGGGCTACCGCAGGATTGTGGCGGCGCCCAAGCCTATTGATATTGTGGAAATCGACGCGATAAAGACGCTCGCAGACGCGGGGCAGATTGTAATAGCGTGCGGAGGCGGAGGCATTCCCGTCATTGAGCAGAAGCATATCTTAAAGGGCGCGTCTGCCGTTATCGAAAAAGACAGCATCGCGGGCAAGCTTGCGGCTGATTTAAAGGCAGACGAGCTTTTGATACTTACAAGCGTCGATTATGTATATCTGAATTACGGAAAAGAAAACGAGGAGCCCATCACGGCAATGAATATTGCAAAGGCTAAGGAATATATAGCCGAGGGGCACTTCGGCGAAACTGACATGCTGCCCAAAATTCTGGCGGCTATCACATATCTTGAGGCTGTGCCATCGGGCAGGGTAATCATAACCTCGCTCAACAAGACGCAATACGCTATTGACGAGAAAATAGGCACAATCATCACGGCGTAATGCAGCTTACGTGAAACTGCCGCCTGCTTTTCGTAATGTTTAAAAACTCCCTTTAAAATCGGGGACTAAAGCAAGCCCCCGATTTTGGGGAGTTTTTGTTATTATAAGCAATGCGGCAGATGCCGCTGCCACTTTTACAATGATTTTGGGCTTATAGGCGGCTTATCTTGAGGCTGTGCCTTCAGTCACTGTGCCTGCTGCGCCGTTTTGCGCATCATTCGATGAGCCGCTGCCTGTCTGCGAAGCGTTTTTAATGTTTTGCAGGTCAAGCTTCTGGTGCAGGCTCATATAAAAATCGTTCATCTTGTCATCTATCTGAAAATCGTTTGACTGCAGAAGTCCGATATATTCCTGAACTATCTGCCCAAGGTTGCTGTCAGGGTTTGCCTCGGCAAACTGCTGATAGTATTTCAGCGCTTCCCTGTCAATGACATTCTCGTCGTCGCCTTTATAGTAATGAGCTATGCCCTCTGTCTTGTTATAGCCGCCTGAAATGGCATTTGTCGCTATTTCTTCGTACAGACGTTCAGCCGCCTCTGTGGTGACGGCATCGGGATATTTTTCAATGTGCTGCTCAAACAGGCGCGCGCGCTCAAGCATCTCCGACAGCGTCATATTGATTACCCTGCGGTTTTCCTTGTCCGACATAACCATCGACGGCGTATCCGCTTCAAGCTTCATCAAATCCATAAACGCTATCATATCCTCTGGCATATACTGTCTGCTGTCATTCAGCCTTGTAAAATCAATGCTGCGTATATCATCTCCAAAGCTTAAAAGCCCTGAAACAAGCCTTTCTACATCATTTACGCCAGCGCCTACTATATTTGTATTGATATAGTCAATAATGCTGTTGGCATCGTTGCGCCCATCCTGCAGCATTTCGTCAAACTCGCTTAGGTCGCCTGTGGCTTCGCCCGAGCCCTCCTCCGAGGAGCCCTCACTGCCCGAAGCTTCACTGCTTTGGCTTTCCTGCTGTGACATATCCTCGCCTGTAAGCGGATCCTTGTTTTCATTTGTTTTATTGCTGCCGCACGCCGTTACGCCAAGCGCAAGCGTCATTGCCGCTGCCGCGAATACTGCTTTGTGATTAAATTTCCTTACTTTTAAATCCTTCTTCATAATTTCCTCCAATCATAAATGCGCGTATGAACGCGTTTTATAATACCACGCCGGGTTTATTTTATTCTGCCGTTTTTTGAGGAAATTATGCATTATTTTTGATTTAAAAAAATAAAGAAATTTAAAGCCAATAGGAAATATGCAGACGCGCTAACCAAGCCCTGCGAGAAAATCAAACACACCCGCAATATTCAAACGCCCATAACCCCATTCGCGGTTGGGATATTCAAGGAAATCGTCTCTCTCTGCGCCGCGTATCAGATAATTTCTTATGTTTATCGAATTGACGAGGAAATCATTGCCCTCCACCACCGCCCACTGCATCATCTGGGCGCAGCCGCCTGCCGTTATCGCCGCTGAGATGCTTGAGCCCGTGCGCTCGCCGAACGGCGTGGACACGTTTACGCCTGGGGCCGCAATATCGGGAACTATGAAATTGTCCCGCGCATAGCCCCTGCCTGACGAAGAATAAATGCTGTTGTTTGACGTCTGGTAATTTGCCACCGTGACGATGCCATATACATAGCCCGGCTCAGTGATTGTGACGTACGGGCTGGGCTCGAGGAAATATGTCTCCGAGGACAAAAACTGCGTGATCGGCAGCCATATGTCAAAGCCGCCGCCGACAGCCATTCCCTCGGAATTTACGCGTATGTTCCACACTCCCGCCGTGGGATTGGTAAATCTCATACGGATAAGCTCTGCCCCCGAAGACTGCTCGACAAGCAGATATTCTATAAGTATCCTTGTTTTTTCATACACAAAATTAAACTCCTGCGGGGTGTTTATGCGCGGGTTGTTCCACCTTATGCTTTCGCCGCCGGGAGTGCGTATCGTGACATTGTAAAAATAGGGCGCGTCTCCCCACATATCCATCACAAAGCCGTTTTCGTTTTCGCCCACCCTAAGCTCCACGTCCTGATATGTCTCGCGCATATTTATCTCGCCGTGAAAATGGTGCGCCGCGTTGCCTTCATTGCCAACTGCCACTACAAAGACACGGCTTTTCTGCCTGCTCAAATAATCCATATAGCTGCCGAGCATTCCAAGCCCCATATGGTCGCCCGTGCTCGTGCCTATGCCAAGGCAGACTACAAGCGGGCGGCTTAAAACCTCGACATATTTCTGCAGGTACTGCACTGCCTGGATTATGTCCGTCTCGCTGTAGCACGGCACGCCCATCGGTATTTTATAGTAGTCGCGCAGGTACGGCTTTGCCTCCTTGAGCTTCACCACAACTATATCGCTGTCGGGCGCAGCGCCTGTAAACCTTCCGCCCTCTATGGAGCTTCCCGCCGCCACGCTTGCCATTGCGCTTCCGTGTCCGTTTACGTCGGTGCTTGGCACTATTGAAAATGGATTGTCACTTTCAAGCGCCTCGTTAATCATCTCGTTTGTGTACTCGCTGCCGTACTCAAAGCCCTCTGGCGGAGTTCCCGTCTGTATAGTCTGATCCCATATGCTTAAAATGCGGCTTTTCCCCGCAAAGCTTCTGAATACAGGCTCCTGATAACGTATTCCCGTGTCTATAAAGCCTATGACTACGTTTTTTCCGGTAAGGCTGAGCGGCGGCCTTTGAATTTCTAAAATCCCCGATGCCGAAAGGCTGAGCGTATTCAGGCTCATGCCTTGACCGAGGAAACTTGGAGGACTTTCCATAAGCCCGTAACATTTGGGCAGGAATGAATAGAAGGACCTTCTAAACTCCGCATTGCTGTTTATTGCCGCCGTCTTATTTATATAGGCTATCACAAGATTGCTGTTTACTGCGTGATAGCAATAATCATCGCCTATCTGCCGCAGGCTCCCCTCGTCCAAAGTAAAATCTATAATCCAGTCGCTGTAGTCATTTGACAAAATACGTTCCCTGCAGGTCAAGCTTATACCTCGCATATCATAGCCGTTGTTACCTATTATATGCGGCGGCGCGCCTTATGGTTCACGTTTTTGCACGCTTTTTCCTATTCCTGCAATGCCGCTTTTATTCTCCGCAGCCTTCTGCCTGTCTGAACTCTGTCCGCCGCGCTCAAACCTTATATTGTAGCGCGGCCGGCTTGCAATCTGGTAAAAGCACACGGAAACGAGCACCACGCCTACGGCGAGCCCGATTGCAATCAGTACAGTCTGACCGCCAAGCACGTCTGCCTTCAGCTTGTTTCCATCTACCATCGCGCTCATCGTATAGTAAAGCCTGCCGCCCGGTACAAGCGGTATTATGGACGGTATAAGAAAAACCGTGGCAGGCGCTTTTACAATTCTTGCCATAAGCTCCGCGTAAAACGTCGCTATCGCCGCGGGAATCATATTCTGCACAAGCAGCGAAAAGCCGCTCTCCGCACAAATGAAATATATAAGCGTCGTCAGCGTGCCGCCTATGCAGCAGTAGATTATGCGGCTTTTCTTTACGTTGAATAAAAGGCTGTAACCAAGCGTTCCAATAAGGACTGACACGAGTATCGCAAGGTAATCATTCATAAATTCTGCTACTTTTGCTGTCACTTTCGCTAACCTCCTGATTTTTAATGCCTGCTTAGATAAGCACAAGCGCAATACCAAAGCCGACGGCTATCGCCACAGCCATCATAAGCGCCTCAGCAAGCCGCAGTATTCCTGTAATAATGTCTCCCCTCATCATATCCCTCAGAGAGTTTACTATGCCTATTCCCGGAATCAAAATCATTATGCTGCCTATCATAACGCTGTCGATATTTACTCCGATATGCGCATTGACGGTAAATATACACGCTATGCCCGCTACAATCGAGCTCACTAAGCTATATACCACCCTGTTTTTGCTGTGTGACGCAAAGACAAAATCCCACGCGTACAGTATAATGCCGACAAGCCCTGCCGCTATGCCGTCCCTGACGTTTCCGCCGAAAAATACCGCAAATGCGGCTGCCGTGAGCACATAGCCCGCAAGCTTGAAATATTTTCTGTTTTTGTCCTCGCCGCACATTATGGAATTTACGCGCTCCTCAATTTCATCGGCTGGCGGCTTATTCGCGCACACGTACCTTGAAAGCGCATTCAGCTCCTCCAATCTCTCCAAGTCCGTGGAATATGAATAAATGCGCCGTGTCTGCGTGATGCTCCTGCCGTCGGGAGTCTTCCAGCTCACTATTATAAGGGAAAGTATCGTAAAAACGTCAACGATGCCGTCGCCGTAGGCATTGCATATGCGGATTACCGTGTCCTCAATGCGGAGTATTTCTGCGCCTGAGCGCAGCATCGCTTCACCTATGTCAAGCGCGCGCTCCAATATTTTGTCCGCGTTTTGTCCTGTTTCCATTTATGCCTCCGTTTAATCCAAATACCGCTTTAGCATTTTGAGGTGCTCTTTTAGCGACTTAGAAATATTTTTCACACTAATATTTTTCACACTATTTCTATGTAATCATTGTCGCCTTTGTTCGGCTGCGAAAATCCTATGTAAATTTTCGCGCCGTCGCCGTCAGCGTTTCTTACGCCACTGTCATCAACTGTAGTAAATGCATCTGGAGCGACATAAATCGTATAATCTGCTGTCTGAGCTGACCCTAAGCGTATGCGTTTAAATGCCGCAAGCTTATGGTTAGGCACTTCATTTTTCGCGCCTGTCACACGGACGTAAACTTGAATCACATCACTGACACTTGTGTCATTTTTATTTGCGTATTTTACTGTCAGCGTTATGCCTCTCTCTGACGCAGTTTTGTAGTCATTAATATCCAACTTGGTTTCCAAAATTTTCAGAGCTCCGTATGTGAGCCCAAATCCAAACGGTTTCCACGGCTTCTGCTCTATGTATCTGTAGGTCCTCCCCTTCATCGAATAATCTGTCATCGGCGGAAGGTCATTATCATTGTAATAAAAGGTAATTGGGAGCTTGCCCTGCGGCGCGGCATTTCCAAAAAGAATATCCGCCGCGGCGCGTCCGCCCTCTCCGCCTGGGTACCACACTTGGATTATTGCGTTCGCTTTTTCCTCATATGCGCTCAAATCGACAGCGCTTCCCGACGCGTTAAGTATTACAAACGGCTTTTTCGTCTCGACGATTGCATCAAGCAGCAGGCGCTGGCTTGGCGGCAAAAGAAGGTCCGGCTTATCTCCGCTTGCAAAATAATTGCCCCTGTCGCCCTGCTCGCCCTCCAATGTCGCGTCAAGCCCTGTGCAGACGATTACAAGGTCGGAGTTTTCAGCCGCAATTCTGCCCTCTGTGACGCGGTATTTCTGGGAGGGCTTTGCGTTCTCCAAAGTATCATACAGATGAGAACCCTCCGAATAGTGAAGCTCTATGCCGTACTCCCTGCAAAGCGCGCTTATGCCGTCTAGCAGAGTGACTGTGCGCGGCGGCGTGCCGTAATAATTGCCTATAAGCGCGTCTTTGCTGTCGGCGTTCGGACCGACTACGCCTATTGTTTTGTACGCGTCTTTTTTGAGCGGGAGTATTCCGTCGTTTTTGAGCAGCACGCAGCTTTCCACAGCCGCCTTGTACGCAAGCTCCAAATGAGCGCTGCAGCCTACAACGCTGTAAGGTATTTTGTCAAGCTCTGAATTGTCAAAGAGTCCAAGCAGGTATCTTGTCGTGAAAAGGCGTATCGCGCTCCTGTCTATGTCCTCACGGGTTACTTTTCCCTGTCTGTATGCTTCAAGCACATGCTCGTATGTGCAGCCGCAATTTAAGTCACAGCCGCGTTTGAGCGCAAGCTCAACTGACTCCTCGGGACAGTTTGTCACATGGTGATGCTCGTGGAAATCCCTTATCGCCCAGCAGTCTGACACAAAATGCCCTTCAAATCCCCATCTGCCGCGAAGTATTTCGTCCATCAGGTATTTATGCGCGCAGCAGGGCTCTGAATTTGTGCGGTTGTATGCGCCCATCACTGCTTCTACGCCCGCTTTTTTTACACATGCCTCAAATGCGGGGAGATATGTTTCCCACAGGTCTTTTTGCGATACTTCTGCGTCAAATTCGTGGCGCAGCTCCTCAGGACCTGAATGTACTGCAAAATGCTTGGCACAGGCGGCTGCCATCATATAACCGTCTTTTTCCTGCTGCAGACCTTCTACCATTGCGCAGCCCATCACTGACGTGAGGTATGGATCTTCGCCGTAGGTTTCCTGTCCGCGTCCCCACCGAGGGTCGCGGAAAATGTTTATGTTTGGCGTCCACATTGTGACGCCCTTGTATATTGAACGGTCGCCATGTTTGGAAAATTCGTTGTATTTGGCGCGCGCCTCCAAGGAAATGGATTTTGCAATTTCAAGCAAAAGGTCATCGTCAAAGGTCGCGGCGAGGGCGATTGACTGCGGGAAACAGGTTGCGGTGCCTGCGCGCGCTACGCCGTGGAGCGCTTCATTCCACCAGTTGTATTCGGGAATCCCTAAGCGTTCTATTGCGGGGGAGTCGTATTTTAGCTGCGAGGCGGCTTCCTCGACGGTCATTTTTGATACCAGCTCTGTGGCTTTTTGGGTGGCTTCTTGTCTTGTCATGGGTGGTGTCCTCCGGAAAGATTTTTTATTTTTTAGCAAAAGCGTGAAATTATTGCGGCTATTATGTTTGTCTAATGGCAAAATTAGCCTTTATAGGATTATAACATATTTTTCGTGTATTCGGAAACTCTTTTGGATAAAAATCAAATCCAATATTTCTTGAATTTTGTCGCAATTTGTGGTACAAATATATATTATTCCAACAATTTCCGACAGCAGGTGAAAAAATGAAACGCGAATACTCAACCCAAAACGTATATGACGCTCTCCAGGAGCGCCTGCATTTTATATTCGAGGAATTTGACAACATCTACCTCTCATTTTCAGGCGGCAAAGACAGCGGGCTCTTACTAAACCTCACCTTGGATTTCCAGAAAAAATACTATCCTGACAAGAAAATCGGCGTTTTCCACCAGGATTTCGAGGCGCAGTACACAGTGACTACAGAATACATAGAGCGCACTTTCCAGCGCATAGAGGACGACGTATACCCCTACTGGGTGTGCCTGCCTATGGCGACGCGCACGGCGCTCAGCAGCTATGAAATGTTCTGGTATCCGTGGGACGATACAAAAAAAGACGCGTGGGTGCGCCCCATGCCAAAGCATCCCTACGTGATAAACATAGACAACAACCCCATCGCCACATACCGATACAAAATGCATCAGGAGGACCTCGCCAAGCAGTTCGGACGCTGGTACCGCTCCTTTAACGATTACAAAAAGACAATCTGTCTTTTAGGCATACGCGCCGACGAATCGCTGCAGCGTTACAGCGGCATATTAAACAAAAAATACCGTTATGAGGACAAATGCTGGATTACAAAGCAGTTTAAAGACGTTTGGTGCGCCTCTCCGATATACGACTGGACAATCAGCGACGTGTGGCATGCAAATTATTTATTTGGGTATGACTACAACCGCCTATACGACCTCTACTATATGGCAGGCTTAAAGCCAGACCAGATGCGCGTGGCATCTCCGTTCAACGACCACGCCAAGGAAAGCCTTCATCTGTACCGCGTAATCGATCCCGAAATATGGGCAAAGCTTGTCGGGCGCGTAAGAGGCGCAAACTTCGGCGCGATATACGGCAGGACTAAAGCTATGGGCTACAGAAGCCTTACGCTCCCTGAGGGGCACACATGGGAGTCTTATACAAAATTCCTGCTCAGCACGCTGCCTGCACGCCTTAGAGACAATTACATCAAAAAATTTGAGACATCTATAGAATTTTGGCACAAGGTAGGCGGCGGACTTGACGAAGATGTCATAAACGAGCTTATCGAGCATGGCTACAATATAAGGCGCAACGGCGTTTCCAACTACACCCTAATGAAAAATTCACGCATAATATTCATGGGCGATATACCCGACCACACAGACGACATCAAAAGCACAAAGGATATCCCAAGCTGGAAACGGATGTGCTACTGCATATTAAAAAACGACCATATCTGCCGCTTTATGGGTTTTGGGCTGACAAGACAGCAGCAACAGGCCATAAAAGCCTTAAAGCAGAAGTACAACGGCATAGATGAACTTGATTAGTGATCTCGAAAAATGGCAAAAATCCCAAGAAATGACTAATAATAACTAAAAATGACAATAAAAGTGAGGCGCATATTTATGAAAAGCAAAAGTCCCGTATATAATATAATCTCCGTCCCGATAGACAAAATAAAGCCAAACGACTACAACCCAAACTCGGTAGCCCCGCCGGAGCTTAAACTCCTTTATGACAGCATAAAGGAAGACGGCTACACAATGCCGATAGTATGCTATCACGACGACTCCGACGACAGCTACATAATAATCGACGGTTTCCACAGATACCGCATCATGCTCGACTATCCCGACATATACAAGCGGGAAAACGGCATGCTGCCCGTGTCCGTCATTGACAAGCCCCTCGACCAGCGCATGGCAAGCACTATCCGCCACAACCGCGCAAGGGGCTCTCATGACGTAGACCTTATGAGCAATATCGTCAAAGAGCTAAACGACCTCGGACGCTCCGACGCATGGATCGCAAAGCACCTTGGCATGGACAAAGACGAGCTCCTGCGCCTAAAACAGCTTACTGGACTTACTCAGTTGTTTAAAGACGTGGACTTTGGAAAAGCGTGGACTCCGATAGATGAGCAGAATGATATGGAGTAGCTGTCACTTTTCATTTATGCTTGATGCGATTATTTTCATTCTGCCTTTTAGTCTGACGTTTCCAAAGCCGTTTGGCAGAATAAAGTAATCGCCTTTTTAATGCTTTCAGCAATTTTTTCAGCGCGGAGCACAATTTCATCAGCATTTACCGCGGGGACAGTGATAACATCAAGGCTTTTTCAAGATGAAGGCTGCGCCAGATAATTTTCCGCGATAAGCACGCCAAGCCGCTGCGCTATGTCAACTAATCTGACCTTTCCCATATATACATTCACCAATCTATAATTATATAATTGCAAAACTTTTTCAAAACATCTGAAGTAAAGCTTTGCAAATTTTTAATCTATAAATGCGCTGAAGCTGCCAAATCATCTTATGCCCAAAGCTTTTTCCATTATATCACAGACAGGCTTAATCATACAAGTTTTACCTTGCCGAATCAAGATAAATCAGCCATGCCTTGAAATCACCCCACGGATTGGGAATCAAAATTCCCGCCTTCATCAGGACATCTCCGCTATATTCCCTGTCCTTGATGTCATCGTTGTTTTCAAAGCTTACCGTGTAGCGCCTTTCAGGATCCAAGCCTTTCAGGAGAATACGCCTTGATTTATAATTGGGGCGGTTGAGCACCTGCACAAAGGTCACAAGCGATTTGGTCTTGTCCTCGCTCACCACCTGCCAGCAGTCAAAATTATTGTTTTGGCTGTATGAGGCTATGCGGTAGTAATCGCCTTCCCTGACAAGGCTGTTAAATCTGTGGTACATCTCCACCTGGCGCGGTATCATCTCCCTGTCCTCCTGCGGTATTTTCGTCACGTCAAGTTCATAGCCGAATGTGCCCGCAAGCGCAACAATTCCTCTAGTCTCAAACGGTGTGTTTCTCCCCACGGTATGATTGGGACAATCCGATACGTGCGCCCCAATCGTCGAAAGCGGATATATAAGCGCTGTACCCTCCTGAATTTTAAGCCTTTCTATCGCGTCTGCATCATCAGAGCACCAAATCTGCGGGCTGTAGTACAACATTCCCGCATCAAAGCGCGCGCCGCCCCCCGAACAGTTCTCCAGCAAAAGGTGCGGAAATTCCGCCGTAAGCCTTTCCTGCAGCTTATATACGGCAAGCACGTACCTATGGTAAATCTCACCCTGTCTGTCCGCTGGCAGCCCTAAGCTTCCGATATCGCTTAGCTGCCTGTTCATATCCCACTTTACATATTCAATGTTTGCGAATCTTAATACTGACGCGACTGCCTCATATACATAGTCGGCTACCTCATTTCTTGACAAATCAAGCACATACTGCTGCCTTGACTGTGTCGCCGTCCTGTTTGGTATCGCTATCGCCCAGTCGGGATGCGCCCTGTAAAGGTCGGAATCAGGCGATATCATCTCAGGCTCAAACCATATGCCAAATTTCATTCCCAGTTTATTTACCTCATCAACAAGGTATTTCAGTCCGCCCTTGATTTTCTCCTCATTCACGCGCCAGTCGCCAAGCGCGCAATCGTCGTTGTTGCGTTTTCCAAACCAGCCATCGTCCATTACAAGCATCTCTATGCCAAGCTTTGAGGCCTCACGCGCTATCGCCAAAAGCTTATCAGTGTCAAAATTAAAATATGTAGCCTCCCAGTTGTTAATCAGTATCGGGCGCGTTTTATCCCTGTATTCTCCGCGTATAAGATGATTTCTGTAAAGCCTGTGGAAACAGCCCGTCATTGCGTCAAAGCCCTTGTCTGTATATACAAGCACTGCCTCGGGTGCCTGAAAGCTTTCGCCGCTCTCCAGCTTCCAGCAGAAGTTTTCAGGATGTATGCCCATGGACATGCGAACATAATCAAACTGTGATACCTCCGCCTGCGCGCGAAAATTCCCCGAATATACAAAATTCATGGCATAAATTTCCCCGCTCTCCTGATTGGCGTTTTTGCCCACGAGCGCCAGAAACGGATGATCCTGATGGCTCGACTCTCCCCTGAAGGAGCTGACATTCTGTATGCCTAAGCCAAGCGGCTTTCGCTGTATGCAGCGCTCCCTAGCCCAGCTGCCGTGGAGCGTCACCATGTCAAAATCCCTATTGTCCATATCAAGGCAGGCTGAATATACCTTTGTAAGGTAAAAATGCTCCTTGCCCGTATTTATCACCCGCACGCTTCTGGTTATGACATCAGTGTCATTAAATGCGGTATATAAAAGCTCCACCCTCATTCCGATGATTTTGTCCTCGCATATCAGCCTGAGCGTGGTACATTCGCTCTCATCTCCAAATGTCGCGGGCAGTCCTTCAAGCTTTGGCTTGCCCTCAAAAATCTCGTGCGACACATATGACAGCATTGCGCCGACGTGTCCGCCCTTTGTCTTTATACCAATGCAGCTTTCCCTGTAATCGCCGACACCGCCTGTCGGGTACTCAAACGGAAAACAGTCATAAAAGGCGCCGCGCTCCCTGTTGTTGACGCTCGGCACAAATGGCGGCTCGTCTGTGCGCAGCAGATACAGTACGTCTGCGTTATTTAGTCTCCTGCCGTAGTAAACATGACCGATAAAGCCCTCTTTGTCCACAATGCCGATTATATAGCTTGTGTTAGGCGTATCAAGCTTAAATGTTCTTTGTTCTTCGTTGTAAGTTATCATTTCAACCTCCTCGCGCCGCCTCTGACGGCATAAAAATGTGAAAGCCTGCTGAATTAATATACCTGCAGCCGTGTAAGCAGCGGCACATCTTTTTTTTATTAATCAGGTATTTATAATACTATACCACCTATGTGATTATTTTATCAACACAATTAGTTAAATTAACTTAATTTCATTTATCATTCACAAATATTTTTAAGTTAAATTAAGCAATATATACATATTTACATTTTTGCTTGAAACAGCCCCGTTGTTAAACAAATGGCAAAAGAACAAAAAAACGCTCCTGCCGCAATTATTGAGGCAGAAGCGCTTATACTTTAATTATAAATCATAATCATCAAGAAAATGATGCTTTATCCCATCTTTTTTGCACGCTACAATTGTGCTTAAATTTACGTTTTCCACGATTTTAAAAATATTGCCCTCCCCAAACGGATTTGTTTTTTTACGC
>X301_European_Hare__coassemble_982_pt1 | contig 27301 bp, 26 predicted proteins | sample X301_European_Hare__metabat2_low_PE_011 | metagenome-assembled genome bin X301_European_Hare
TTTTATATATTTTGACTAAATTCGACCTCATTCAACAAACCTACGCAAATACCAAAAAATAAATTATACTCAAAATTCGCCCTCAATAAACAAACTTACGCAAATATTAAAAAAATATAAAGAAAAGAGGAACCCACCATGAAAAACACCCTAACCCAATCCCCCGAATTCTGGCAGCCGCTGCTAGGCAAAGAACTCTACGAAAACCTTATCACAGACCAAAAACAGCCAATAATCCCAAACGCAATTACTAACCAGAAAGAAACCCAATCCCTCCTCCAAACCCTAAACAAACAAGCCACCGCCCCGCTTCCCCAAGACTTCCAATTTTTGGACAACGAAGTCTTCGCGCCATTTTATAAGAGAATAATTCACGCCTACTTAACACTCCGCCCATACCCCGCAATAATAGGCGAAATTTTATCCAACCCTCTCCCAATGCTTAAAACCGCCCTCTACAGCAGCATAAAAGACGTACCAATGCGCGTATGCATCTATGACCTGCAGCTGTGCAGGCAAGACAACCAGCTCCAAGGCGAAAACGAAAGCGCCGAATATGATTTCTATTGCAATGCCAGGCTCTCAGACGGAAAATACATATATAATCTGTGCGCCGAATACCCAGAAATGCTGCGCCTATTATACACAAGACTTCAAAACACGGCAGACTTCGTCACGGAAATATCGCGGCATATACACGAAAACAAATCCGAAATAACCGCCAGCCTATGCGGCGGCAAACCATTCGCAAAAATCACCCAAATGGAAATCACAGGCTCCGACTGCCACAACGGCAGCAAAAAGACAGTAAAGTGCATTTTGGACAATGGCGAAAGCATATTTTACAAGCCGCACTGTCTGAAAAAGGAAATCGAATACCAGCGCCTGTACGCGGAATTTTGCGGAAAAGCATCCCTTGACAGCAAGCCCTGCCCGGTTTTGGACGGCGGCGATTATGGAATAGAGAAGTGCCTTGACACAAACGGCTGCCGCGAAAAAGCAGAGCTTGAACGCTATTTCAAGCGAATGGGGATACATCTTTTCTTGTGCTATCTTTTAAGCGCGGGCGATATGCATCAGGAGAACATAATAGCGTCAGGCGAATACCCCATACTCGTGGATGCCGAAACAATATTCGGCATACAAAGACCGCAAAAGCCCCAGACCGCGGAGGATAAAATAAATGAGCTTTTATCGTGGACAGTCCTCAAAACAGGAATACTTCCGATACCTATATGGCGGGTAGGCGATAAAGGCGTCATAATCAGCGCCCTCCACAGCGGCGGCGAAGCGTATTCCACCGTAAAACTTCCTATAATAAAAGAGGCAAAGACATCAAAAATGTACATAGCCTACGACTGCGTAAAAATAGACGCAAAAAGCAGCCTTCCCACGCTGAACGGAAATGAGATAAACCCCGCTGATTACACGGATAAGCTAAAAGAAGGCTTTACGGCGGCATACCGCATTTATATGGAAGAAACGCAAAAATTTGAGCAGGAGCTTTTGTGCTTCAAGGCTCTCGACACGCGCTACCTTATCAGGCATACGCAGCAGTACGGTATGTATTTGTCAAGCTCGACGCACCCGATATTTTTAAAAGATACAGAGGCGCGCCTGCTTATGCTGCAGGTTCTGCAGAAAAATGACTATGACGGCGGCATGGTAAATAAAGAACTGAACGCGATGCTGGATATGGACACGCCGCTTCTTACATGTAAGGGCGGCGAATATGTTCCGTTTTACGAGTGCTCCGCCTATGACACGCATCTGCGGCTTACAAAGCGAATGGGAGAGGACGACCTCAAAGCGCAGCTGAAGCTCATAACGGCATCTATGGAGCTGCTGGATTTTGCGCGCCTTAACAATGAATATTTTACATATTCAAGCTTTACGTCAAAGCCTGAAAAGCAAAGCAGCGAAAATCTCAACGTGGCGATAAAGCTGCTTACAGCCGAAATAGAAGAAAGAGCCGTATGCCATAACGGCGACATAAGCTGGAGCGCATTAAAGCTGGAGGGCGAAAATCTCTGGAGCTTTGAGCCGCTGGGATATAATCTTTACGACGGGCTTTTTGGCATGGCAGTCTTTCTCGCAAAAGCGGAAAAGCAGGGCTTTCTGAAAAACAGGGAAATTTATGGGCTTACACTAAAGGCGCTCTGCCAATATGCCGAAGGAAAAGCCGCTGAAAAAGAGAAAAACACAGGTCTGTATGTCGGCGCAGGCTCGCTGCTTTACACATTTTTAATACTGTACGAAATTACGGGCGAAGATACAATGCTTGACTACGCCCAAAAGCAGGTAAAGCTGATAGAAAAGCTTTATCCGTCGGACAGCGGCTGCGATTTAATTTCAGGAAACGCGGGAGCCATCGTTGCGCTCTCAAAGCTGTATGCTGTCACAGGACAGGAGGAGGTTCTTGCGCTTGCGGAACAGATTGGAGACTTTCTCTGGGCGCAGGCGCAAAAGCAGTATTTAGGTTATGGCTGGCGCGTAAAGGACACTGGCTGCGCGCTTAGCGGAATGTCACATGGGAACAGCGGCTTTATAATGGCGTACGCATACCTTCTTGAATATACGCACGACAAAAAATACTGTCAAATCATAGACGGGCTTATCGCATATGAAAACTCAATGTATTGCGCGGAAGAAGGGAACTGGCGCGACCTGCGGGGGAATGGGCGCTGCCATGAGGTATATGCAAACGCATGGTGCCACGGCGCGGCGGGCATACTTTTATCGCGCATGAAGCTTTTGCGGCTCGACGAATATAAAAACGACCTGCGCATAAAGGCGGACATTCAAAACGCGGCGGCTGTTCTCTTTGAAAAATCCGCGCGGAAGGGCTTATGCCTATGCCACGGCATGTCAGGCAACTATTTAATAATGAGGCTTTACGCAAAGCAATTCCAGCCCACCGGCGCGCAGCGCGAAAGCATGGAATGTATAAAAGACGCCATAATAGACGCTGTAGCCAGTAAAAAGCTGCTTGCGCAGGACAAATATTTCACGGGACTTATGACGGGGCTTGCGGGCATCGCGCTGTGCCTTATGGAAATGGCGGATTAAAAAAATAAATATATACAAAATACTACCAAAACCGCAGTCATTTATGATATAATTTATAAAGCTGTAGATGGGCATTATTGATAAACATAAAGGCGGAATTGAGAGTATGAATAAAAATTCCATAATTAAGGCAATCAATTCAGATAAAAAATTTTTGTTCAGTGTTGCATATTATTTCTTCCTCGCGTTTGTGGTGGTGGTGACACTGTGGATATTTATAAATTCCCCCGTACAGAAACACTTCAGGGGGCTTGCAAACAACGACGTGTGGTTCGGCGACGGCTGGAGATATGTAAACGGCGACGGCACGATTGACACGGAAACGGAGATAAAACCGCACGGCAGGCATTATCTGCGCCTCGACTCGCGCGACAACCATATAAAAATCACAAAAACCCTTGACTTTACGCCCAGTGAGGATGACTATATAAGCTTCCGCGTCAGGGCGCAGCAGGTAAGGGTATATGTAAACGGCGAGCCGTATTATGAAAAGCTGCAGCAGGAAAAATACAAGGCATATACTGTCAGAATGTACATGCTGCACCAGTTTCCCGTAGGCGGTTTAAAGGAGGGCGACGAGATAGCGATAGATCTTTCCATAGAAAGCACCTCTTATTTTATAGTGCAGTTTTTGGCGCTGGGCGACAGGTACGCGCTGTCGCATTACATATTCCAAAAAGCGATGCCAAACATTATGGCGTGCGTGCTTGCGGCGATTTTGATTGTGCTTGCCATGATGACAAGACATTCGCTTTTCCTTGACGAAAGGGCGCAGGGCGAGAACGCCCTCAAATGGCTGATAATCTTCCTGATAACGGCAATAGTATATATAAGCATGGACAGCGGCTGCATGGAAATATATTTAGAGCGCATGGCGTTAACAAACTGGCTCGGCTGCGTATCGCTGCTGATGCTGCCCATTCCGTTTATTCTGTACACGCAGTATGCGTTTTTCCCGGGGCACAGGCGCTATGAGGCGCTTGCCGTTGTAAATTTCATAATAACACTGTCCAGCATCATAGGATATATTACCGTGGCATATAATATAGCAAACTCCTATATTTACGTGCATATACTGATAGCGGTTGCCATCGTGTGCTGCTTTATCAGCTTTATACAGGAAAAGCTGCTGCCAAGCCCGTATGTTGTCATAGGGTATCTTTCGATATGCGCCATGGCGATAATAAGCATAATAGGATACTGGGAAGGGCTTATTTACCCTGCCTCGATGCTTTTCGGGTACGGGCTGGTAATATTCGGCTTGTGCATGCTTTTGTGGACAGTGCAGAGCAATGCCGAATTCAGGAAAATGCGCGAGGAGGCGGATCTTGTGCTTATGCAGCGCGACAAGCAGGAGGCGGAGGACGCAAGCGAGCAGAAAAGCCGTTTCCTGTCGCATATGTCGCATGAAATCAGGACGCCGCTCAACGCCGTCATCGGCATGAATGAGCTTATCATGCACGAGACGGACATTGAGCAGATACGCAAATATTCAGTGAATATCCAGAGTGCCAGTAACTCCCTGCTTGCTCTGATAAATGATGTGCTCGATTTTTCAAAAATTGAAACTGGAAAGATGGATATAATAAATTCCACATATTCGCTTTCCTCAACGTTAAATGATGTAGTCCTCATGACACAGGGCAGGGCTGCGGACAAGGGGCTTGAGCTAAGGCTCAATATCGACAAGGAAATGCCTGATGTCCTGCGCGGCGACGAGGTGCGCATAAAGCAGATAATCCTGAACCTTATGACAAACGCCGTGAAGTACACGGAGAAGGGCTGGATAGAGCTGAGTGTAAATACCACATACTCCTCGCAGTATTTGGACGAGCGTGACGACGTAAACCTGAACATACGCGTTTCAGACAGCGGCATAGGCATAAAGTCAGAGGAGCAGTCAAAGCTGTTTGTGGAATTTGAGCGGCTTGACAGGGAAAAGAACAGGAGCATAGAAGGCACGGGGCTTGGGCTCAGCATCACCTCGCAGCTGATAAACCTCATGGGCGGCAAAATCAGCGTCGAGAGCAAATATGGGGCGGGTACAAGCTTTATGGTATCAATACCGCAGAAGGTAGTTTCACACGAGCCGATAGGCGACTACAAAAAGCGCTTTGAGCGCCTTTGCAATGAAAAAGAGGAGGAAACGCTGGAAAGCCTTGAAAATATGAGATTTAACGGAAAAAAGGTATTTGTCGTTGATGACAATGATATGAATCTGGAGGTTATCGCGTCAATCCTCGAAATGCTCGAAATCACCGTAGGCAGGGCGGTAAACGGCAGGGAGGCGCTTGCGGCGCTCGGGACTGAGCTGTACGATTTGATACTCACGGATGATATGATGCCCGAGATGAGCGGCACGGAGCTTATGGAGAGCATAAAAAAGGACACGGAGGGCATAAACCACGCCACCCCTATAGTGGTGCTTACGGCAAACGCCGTGGTAGGCGTCAGGGAGGAGTACATTAACAAGGGCTTTGACGATTATATGACAAAACCGCTTGATGTAGATGTCCTCCAGAAAATACTTGTCAGGTACTTAAAATAATAAAGATAAAATTTTTATTAGAAATTTTAATAAAAATATTGACTTTTTTATATAAAAGACGGAAAATAGAATAGTTTTAAGGTATAAGATTATATTTTAAGTAATATATTTGTTTTTTATTATTGTACGGAGGTATCAAGGTGATTAAAAGAGAAGTGACTGTAAGGGACATTGATAAGAAATATGAGCATCCATTGGCAGAGATAGTGCAGATAGCGAGCCAGTACAAGAGCGAGGTGCTGCTCGAGTACGACAAATACAGGATTAATGCCAAAAGCATTATGGGCATCATAGCTTTTAATCCCTCTGAGGGTATGAATGTGGTAATATCTGCGGACGGAAATGACGAGGCTGACGCAGTTGACTCACTGGAAAAGTTTCTTATCTGCAGCTAAGGCGGGCGGACAAGAGGCGGGCAGTCATCAGATTAATGGTCGGTTGTACGGTTTTTCAAGGTGCTGCGCTAAAGCGGCGCCTTTTTTTCGCTAATTTTATATTTTGGCGCATATTGAACAAATTTAAGGCTTGTGTGGCGCACCTGAAAAAATTGTGTTATAATCAATTTATACTTTCTGCCTTTACTGCATAAACTATTATTTACTAAATCAAATAATAGCGGAGGCGAGGGCATGAAAATTGCATTTTATTCAACAAAACCATATGACAGGATATATTTTGAGCCAATGAGCCGCGAACGCGGCATAGAAATACATTTTTTTGAAGCCGCCTGCAGCGCGGAAACAATCCCGCTTGCAAACGGCTGCGACGCGCTTTGTATTTTTGTAAACGACTATCTCAATGAAGCTATGATTGGACAGCTTGCCCAGATGGGCGTTACGGCTATTCTGCTAAGATGCGCGGGCTTCAACAATGTTGACATCAGGGCGGCGGCGCAAAACGGCATTCACGTGCTCAGAGTGCCAAGCTACTCCCCCGAGGCGGTGGCAGAATTTGCGACAGCGCTGCTGCTGACAGTAAACAGGCATACGCACAGGGCGTTTATGCGCACGCGCGATTTCAATATGAGCATAAACGGCTTTATGGGCACTGACCTTCACGGCAAGACAGCGGGGGTAATCGGCACAGGGCGTATCGGACAGGCAATGATACACATTCTGAAGGGATTTGGCATGGAGATAATCGCCTACGACCCTTATCCTAACAAAAGCTTAGATATCACATATGATACTATTGAAAACGTATTCCGCCAATCAGACGTAATCACGCTCCATTGTCCGCTCACGCCCGAGACAAAGCACATAGTCCAGGCAAAGACGATAGAGCTTATGAAAGACGGAGTGTACCTGATAAACACCTCGCGCGGCGATTTGGTGCGCACGGAGGATTTGATAGAGGGGCTTCTGCACAAGAAGTTTGCGGGGGTCGGTCTTGACGTGTACGACGAGGAGGGCGGCGTATTTTACGAGGACCGCTCAAATGATATTATAGATGATGAAAACCTTGCGCGTTTATCCACCTTTCCAAATGTGCTGATTACCTCGCACATGGGATTTTTTACAAAGGAAGCGGTACGCGCCATAGCCGAAGTCACCCTTGAAAACGCAGACGCGGTTCAAAAGGGGCTGGAGCTTAAAAACGAGGTGCTTGATGCCAATTAGTAAACTGTAAAAAGCATATAATCAGGAGATTTTATTATATATGGAGAGCAGACATACGCTTGCGGGGCATAACATTATAAAGCCTATGAGAATAACTGTCAGACCTGTCTGGCGTGATGAGTGGGACGATGCCATGGCGCTTGCATGGCGCACATTTATGCTGTTTGAGGCATCGGATTATACGCCCGAGGGGATAAAGAGCTTTCAGGATTTTATAACCGACACAGTCCTTTACAGAATGTTTATAATGGGCGAGTACCAGCTTTTCGGCGCGTTCGACCAGAACAAAATAATAGGCATGATAAGCCTCAGAAACCGCACGCACATTTCGCTTCTGTTTGTGGACTGGAAATACCACAAGCTGGGAGTAGGCAGGCGGCTTATAGAGTATGTGGGCGACTATGTCCTTAACGAGGAGGGCTACAGCCGCATGACAGTCAACGCGGCGCCGTATGCGGTCGGCTTTTACCACAAGGTCGGCTTTTACGACACGGACGAGGAGGAAACTAATGACGGCATAAGGTACACTCCCATGGAGTGCGTCATTAAAATTCATAAAAACTAGGAGGGAAAATCAATGGCGGTAGAGTATATTACAAGCAAAAACATGTGCCTGCTGATATATCAGACATTAAGGCTGATGAACAAGGGCGTGGCGCATCACAGCAGACGCGTAAGCTACATTATGTCCAAGCTGCTTGAATGCAGGGGCGGCTATGAGAAGTATGAGATAGCGGATTTTATGGCGCTTGCACTGCTCCACGACATAGGCGCGTACAAGACTGACGACGTGCGCAAGCAGCTCACCTACGATGCTATAAAACCTGAATCCCATTCGGTGTACGGGTATCTGTTTTTGAAGTACCTCTCGCCCCTTGAGGAGCAGTCAAAGATGATACTCTATCATCATGTGGACTATTCAAAGACAAAGGATCTTGACTACCGCTACCGCTTTGAGCTGGAGCTGCTCAAAGTGGCTGAGATAATAGACGTATGGCAGAAGGCTGTCGGCGAAAAATTTGACTATAACGTAATAGACCGGTATTCGGGGATAAAATTCCACCCCGAGGCGTGCAGCATTGCAAAAGAGGCGATAGAGAAATACGACATTATCACAAAGCTGCGCGACGTAAGCTACAAGAATGACTTTTATGACAGTCTGGAATATGTGCTTTTGTCAGATGACGAGAAGGACAAATACCTTAAAATGCTTATGTACTGTACAGGCTTAAGGGACGAGGAAATCGTTTCCAACACCACAGCCATCATATATGTATGCCGCGAGCTCGGGCGCAAAATGAAAATCAGCGAGGTTGACAAAAACGAAATCTACTACGCATCGCTCCTCCACGACATAGGCATGCTCAAAATGCCGAAGGAGCTTTTGAACGCGCCCCGAGTGCTGAGCGAGGAGGAAAAGAACCTTATCCGCACACATGTGGAGATAACAGGCAGCACATTAAAGGGGAAAATCTCGGACAGCATTATATCAATAGCCACATCGCACCACGAGCGCTTTGACGGCTCAGGCTATCCAAACGCGCTCAAAGGCAGCGTCATGGACACCAGGCAGGCGATTATCCAGGTAGCCGAGGCAGTGGTAAACGCGCGCAGGAAAAAGCCGTACAGGCCCGCGCACACGGACGAGGAGATTACAAACGACTTAAATGAAGGCATAATTTCGGGAAAATACGACGGCATAGTAGCCGACACCTTCCTCAAAAATTACGACGAAATAATAAACAAAGCCATGCAGAAGGCAGACGCGGCGCTCACTACATACCAGAAGCTCCAGAGAAACTATGAGCAGGTATATAAGGGGTTTGTATAATGCGCCCAGCAGACTGTGCGTAACCAGTGCCGAATAGCCGCAATGCGCTTACAGATTTGGAGGTCATTTTATTATGTTTAAGCTTGACAGTCCGCTTATGAACTTTTTGAACAAGGTCGCGGATATTATGATTTTAAATTTTCTGCTGATAGTTTTTTCCATTCCCATATTTACCATGGGAGCCGCGCTCACGGCAGCGTACTATGTGGGCTATAAAATGGTAAAAAATGAGGAAAGCTACATAATTAAGGGATTTTGGCGCTCGTTCAAGGAAAACTTCAAGCAGTCAACAATACTCTGGCTTATCATGCTGGTAATAATAGGAGTAGTAGCCGCAGACTACCGAATCCTGCTCTATTCAGGCATAGAGTTTGGCCGCAACATGCGCATAATAATGATAGTCGCGACAGTAGTCCTCGCCATGGGCGCCGTTTTCGTATTCCCCATGCAGGCGCGCTACACAAACACAGTCAAAAATACACTGAAAAACGCGCTCCTCATGGCGCTCGCCCACCTGCCGACCTCATTTTTGCTCATAGCAGTATATGCAGTCCCCGTGGCGATACTCTACTTTATCCCACAGCTCCTTCCCGCCCTTGTCCTTCTCGCATTAGGCTGCGTGTTCTATTTCAAGTCCTTCCTGCTCATAAGAGTATTTAACAAATACGAGGACAAATATATAAATCCCCAGCCGCAGGAAGACGAAGAAACCACGGAAACCGACGAGTCAGCTGAGGAAATAACATCTGATGAAACAGAAACGCCAGCAGAAACAACAGAAACAGAAAAACCAACAGAACCAACGGAAACAGCAGAAGAACAAACTCCCCCCACACCATAAATTGTTCAATCTGTACACCAAACTCCCAAACCACTATACAAATTGCTTACCATTCCATTCTCGGTAAGCAATTTTTACATAACCAGCCCAAAAACTTTGTTTAATTGTGGCATAGCATTTTGATAAAAATTACATTATACTAATAACATCTTATAAAATCAAAATAATAATTTGGGAGGCATTAAAAATGGCAAGTTTATCTTTAAAGAATGTTTGCAAGGTGTATCCTAACGGCTTTGAGGCTGTTAAGAACTTCAACCTTGAAATCGCTGACAAGGAATTCATCATCTTCGTTGGACCTTCTGGATGCGGTAAGTCTACAACACTCCGTATGATAGCAGGACTTGAGGACATATCTTCAGGCGAGCTGAAAATCGGCGACAGAGTAGTAAACGACGTAGAGCCCAAGGACAGAGATATCGCGATGGTATTCCAGAACTATGCTCTTTACCCTCATATGACAGTATATGATAATATGGCATTCGGCCTTAAGCTTAGAAAAGTTCCCAAGGCTGAAATCGACAAGATGGTTAAAGAGGCAGCTAAAATCCTTGACTTAACAAAGCTCCTCGACAGAAAGCCCAAGGCTTTGTCAGGCGGTCAGAGACAGCGTGTTGCCATGGGACGTGCAATCGTTCGTAATCCTAAGGTATTCCTTATGGACGAGCCTCTTTCAAACCTGGATGCTAAGCTCCGTGTACAGATGCGTATCGAGATAGCTAAGCTTCATCAGAGACTCGGCACTACAATCATCTACGTTACACATGACCAGACAGAGGCTATGACACTTGGTACACGTATCGTAGTTATGAAGGACGGTATCGTTCAGCAGGTTGATACACCGCAGAACTTATATGAGAAGCCCCAGAACCTGTTCGTAGCAGGATTTATGGGTTCTCCGCAGATGAACTTCATCGACGCTACGGTAGAGATCAAGGGCGATACAGCATACTTAAAGGTTGGCGGACTTTCAATCGGTCTTCCTCCCGCTAAGTCTAAGAAGTTAATCGAGGGCGGCTACAACGGAAAGGTAGTTACATTCGGTATCAGACCTGAGGATATCTATGACTCACAGATGATGGTTGAGGCTAAGGCTGACAGCACATTTGAGACAACTATCCGTGTATATGAGCTTCTCGGTGCAGAAGTATTCCTGTACTCTGACTTGGCTGAGTTCCCTATCACGGCGAGAGTTGATCCGAGAACTACAGCAAGACCTGGCGACAAGGTTAAGTTTGCTATCGACGTTGAGAAGATTCACGTATTTGACAAAGAGACAGAGAAGGTTATTACAAACTAGTCTACGGCATACTCAAGCCCCCGACATATGTATGGTGTCGGGGGCTGTTTTAATATATTGAAAATGGGGGATATTGATGATTTCAAATCAGGTTATTCAGACGAGCATAGATGAGTTAAAGAGCATTACAAGGGTGGATTTGTGCGTTGTTGACGTCGAAGGCATGACAGTTGCCACGACATTTGACAGCGAGGAGATGTCAGAGGATTTAATATCAGCCTTTATCGATTCGCCCGCTGACAGCCAGATAGTAAACGGCTATCATATGCTTAAAATACTCGAGGAGCGCGAGGTCACATATGTGCTGATTGCCAAGGGCACAAGCGCCGACACATATATGATAGGAAAAATAGCCGTAAGCCAGATACAAAATCTCATAATAGCGTATAAAGAACATTTCGACAAAAACAATTTTTTCCAGAATCTGCTTTTGGACAATCTGCTTTTGGTTGACATCTACAACCGCGCCAAAAAGCTTCACATAAATAGCGAAGTCCCGAGAGTGGTTTTCTTGATTGAAGCGCAGAACGACAAGGACAATATCGCGATGGAGCTTATGAAAAACATCTTCGGGGAACAGCAGGGCTGCTTTCTCACGGCGGTTGAGCAGAAAAATATTATCCTTATAAAAGAAGTAAAGAATAAAGACGCATATGCCGAGATAGAGCAGACGGCGCAGGTCATAGTGGATATGCTGAACACGGAGGGCATGCTGATTGCCAAGGTAGCCTACGGCACAATAGTCTCAGAGCTCAAAGAGGTGTCAAAATCATATAAGGAGGCAAGGCTGGCGCTTGACGTGGGCAAAATTTTCTATATGGAAAAATCAATTACCGCATACAATATGCTCGGCATAGGCCGCCTGATTTACCAGCTCCCTGTCAATTTGTGCCGCATATTTATCAATGAGATATTCGGTGAAAACATACCCGACAGCATTGATGAGGAAATGCTTACCACAGTGCAGAAATTCTTTGACAACAACCTGAACGTCTCGGAGACTTCAAGGCAGCTTTTTGTACACAGGAATACGCTTGTATACAGGATAGAGAAACTCCATCAGGCGACAGGCCTTGACATAAGGAAGTTTGACGACGCGCTCACGTTCAAAATTGCGCTGATGGTAGTAAATTATATGAAATATGTGGATTCTGTCCAATAAAAGTGTCATACCCCCCGAATTGTGGACATACATTAGATTATTCAGAGCAATAATTTAATGCCGCAATGGGGGGATTTTTATGCAGTTTTTTTATATCGACTATATGAACGGTGACAGGAAGGAAAGGAACATAGGCTTTTTGCGCGTTGAGGGCGACGGCATAAGCGTAGGGCTGAGAGGAGTGCCCGTACAGTGCGGCTCAAGCTGCAGGGTATATGCGCTAAACTGTCTTGGAAAGAGATGCCTGCTTGGCGAGGTAAAGATAAAAAACGGCTATGGAATGGAAAAGCTCAGCTGGACAAGTGAAGTGAGCTTTATGGACTGCCTCGGAATCGAGATACCGCTGTACGGCTCAAGGATAGGAAAATGCGTTCTGCGTGAGCAGTCCGACATAGTGGCGGCGCGGATAAACGCAGGGCAGGCGGCAGACAAAATAAAAAATCCCAATGAACAGACTGAAAATACACTTGTCCTAAAAGCAGGGGCAGCCGAAAACGCACAAAAAGATGTGCCTGCAAAAAAGGCTGATGCAAAAGATGAGATGGGCAGCATTGATGAGGACAAATGGGCACAGCTTCTGGAAACATACCCGCGTGTGCATATTTTCCCAGAGGCGCAGTCGATACTGATAAAGCCGAAGGATTTAATCGTGCTTACCGAGAAGCACCACAATCTCGCGTCTAATTCGTTTGTGCTGCATTCCTATTATAATTACCGCCAGCTTCTTCTGTTCTGCTATCCGCTTGGCACGGAACATGAAAGCAGTGCGGAGCAGAATATCAGGGTCGCCGAAAGGCGCGCCGAGGAGAATTGCATAGAGTATTATCTTGGCGTGCCTGGCACATACTATGAGCGCGAGCGCAGGATAGCCGAAATGTTCGGCTTTGAAGGCTTTGAAAACGCCGAGGCGAGAATGCACGAGGAAATAAGGCGCGGCGTATACAGCGGGTGCTTTGGGTACTATATGAAACGCGTTGAAATATAATTGCGCCGCAGGTTAAATTCCCCGCAGATATGTGTTTGGAATACGCTCCCTGCATATGGCGGCAAATGAGCGCAGGGTTTCCTCGTCATATGAATGAAAGCCCTTTTGGATAACGTTTTCATTTTCTACATAAGACTGTAAAAAATACGCCCTTGCGCCGGACAGCCATTTGGATATGACACGAATGTCATTTTTATCATGGAGCTCCTTCACAATGGTAGTGCGGAATTCGTACAAAAATGAGCTGTCCGTATTTGAAAGCAGGATATCCGCGGAACGCTTTATGTTTGACATCAAAGTGTCGCTGCCGCTGTCTGCATCAGCGCTTTCGGGGCTGCTGTCAAGTCCGACGGTGGGCAGGTATTTTTCTGGCGAGTTTTTGATGTCCATGGCGCAGTAATTTATAAGGCGCTCGTCTATTAGGAGCTTCAGCATATCGGGATTTGAGCCGTTTGTGTCGAGCTTTATGCTGTAGCCGAGCGTCTTTATTTTTCCCAGAAATTCGGGCAAATCAGGATTGAGAGTGGGTTCTCCTCCCGATATGCATACATTTCCGAGTATGCCCCTGCGCTTTGACAAAAATGCGAGTATCTCCTCAAGTGAGTACGGCGGCAGCGATGAAGGACTGATAACCAAATCCCTGTTGTGGCAGTAAGGACATCTGAAATTGCAGCCGCCAAGAAATATGGCAGCCGCCAGCTCTCCTGGATAGTCTAAGAGCGTGGTTTTGTTAAGACCTAATATAAGCATAGCGTTTTCGCCTCCTGTACTGATGTTATTATACCATAAAAGCGCTTTTTATCAAAATCCGCCAAGCGGTTCATTCGCGGTTTTTCAAAAATTCCTGATATTTTCCAATAATTTTTTGCTTTGCAGGCATCATGGGCTAATCTGCCGTAAAAATAAAAAATATTCCACTATATACATTTGCATATATCGCTCGGTTAGTGTAATATAAAAATAACACAGGATAAAAAAGCGGCAGCGGCGGCTGCCTATGGAGGAATCTGATGGGGACAAGGAAAAAAAGCGCAGCAGGCATAAGCACAGCGGTAATGGCTGTTGTTATGGTGGTGTCACTTACTCTTGCGGGAGTTTTTGCGGTGCTGTATATAGCCGCGGCAAAGACGGCGGCGCAGCTTAGGAGTGAAAATGAACGGCTGCAGGCAGAGGCTGCGGTTACGGCGTTTTCGACTGATGTAAATGCCGTGAATCCTGACAATGCAAATGAAGGCGAGACGGCTTTGCCAGATTTGGGAAGCAGTGAAAACATAGATGAGCTTCTGGTTGAGAAGGAGCTTGAGGTGGAGGATTCCATCAAACAGAAGATGAAGGAGCTTGTCGTAAGCGACGACGGAAGCCCCTTGAAAATGCTGCGGGCGTTTTTCCCTGAAAACCTTATATACTATGACGAGGAGGAGTATGTGTTTGCGCCTGTGAATGACAGTCTGAAAATGCACAGTATTCTGCAGGAAAATCTTGTTGAGAATGACAATGGGGAAATGGAATACATAGAAAACGGCGTGGTTACTTCGCACAAGGGCATAGATGTGTCGAAATATCAGGGGAACATTGACTGGCAGAAGGTAAAGGAGAATGGGATTGAGTATGCGTTTATCCGTCTGGGCATACGCGGGTATGGCACGGGGAAGCTGGCGCTTGATGAGTATTTTGAGGAAAATATGAGCGGGGCGGCGCAGGCGGGCATAGAGACGGGGATTTATTTTTTTACGCAGGCCGTGAATGAGGCGGAGGCTGTGGAGGAGGCTCAGTTTGTGCTTGAGAATATTGCGCAGTATGATGTTAAGTGTCCTATTGTTTTTGATGTGGAGCTTATTCCGAATGATGACAGTGCGCGGGCGAATGGGCTTACTATGGAGGAGAGGACGGATATTGCTATAGCGTTTTGCGAGGAGGTAAAAGGTGCGGGATATACGCCGATGATTTATGGGAACATTAAGTGCTTTACTAAGCTGCTTGATATGGAACGGATTGAAGATTATGAGAAGTGGTATGCTTTTTATGATGATTATATGTATTTTCCTTATGAGGTGAGCTGCTGGCAGTATACGGAAAAAGGCAGAGTGGGGGGAGTGAGGGGGAATGTTGATTTGAATATTTCGTATGAGAAGCTTTGGGAATGAATGAATAAATATGGATAAAAGGGGGCGGAAGTCGACCGTCTATGTCGGGGCGTTGTGCGTGGCGTGCGGGTGGTGAATAAAAATTTTAGGAGGTTTTGGTATGGAGAATGAGGTTAAGCGGCTGCAGGAGATGATTGACGAGAGTGAGCGGATTGTGTTTTTTGGCGGAGCGGGAGTGTCTACGGAGAGCGGGATTCCTGATTTTAGGAGTGTGGACGGACTTTACAATCAAAAGTATGATTATCCGCCGGAGACTATTTTGAGTCATACTTTTTATGTCAGGAGGCCTGATGAGTTTTTCAGGTTTTACCGTGACAAGATGCTTTTTCTTGATGCCAAGCCTAATGCGGCGCATTTAGCGCTTGCCAGGCTTGAGGAGAAGGGGAAGCTGACGGCGGTGGTGACGCAGAATATTGACGGGCTTCATCAGGCGGCGGGGAGTAAATGTGTTTATGAGCTGCATGGAAGTGTGCTTAGGAATTATTGTGAGAAGTGCGGGAAGTTTTTTGATGTGGGCGCGATTAAAAATTCGCAGGGGATTCCGACATGCGAGTGCGGCGGCAGGATTAAGCCTGATGTGGTGCTTTATGAGGAGGGGCTTGACCAGAATACGCTGAGCGGCGCTGTCAGGGCTATAAGTGAGGCTGATATGCTTATTATCGGCGGCACGTCGCTTGCTGTTTATCCTGCGGCGGGGCTTATAGATTATTACAGGGGTAACAGGCTTGTGCTGGTAAATAAGACTCCTACGCCGAGGGACGCGATGGCGGATTTGGTGGTTACGGGGAGTATTGGGGAGATATTTTCACAGCTTGACATATAAAGGCGTGTGAGGGTGTTTTGGCGGCGTGTTTATGGATGATGGATAATATTTATGAAAGGACAGACAAAAAATGGGCTTGGAATGTGAAGTGGGAGATGTATTGCGGCTGAAAAAGCAGCACCCCTGCGGAAGCTTTGAGTGGGAGGTGCTTCGTGTGGGCGCGGATTTTCGGCTGAAATGCACGGGCTGCGGACACCAGATAATGCTGCCGCGCCGCCAGCTTGAAAAAAGTGTAAAAAAGGTTGTGCAAAGCTCTTGAAAAAATTTTAAAAGTGTGTTATCATATATCCTCGTGATATATAAAATCCTTGCTTTTCCTTCGGGGAGAAGCCAAAGACCAAAAGGAGGTAACAAGATGAACAAATATGAATTAGCCGTTGTCGTAAGCGCTAAACTTGAAGATGACGACAGAAATGCTACCGTTGAGAAGGTAAAAGACATTATTACAAGGCACGGCGGCACGATTACGAACGTAGACGAGTGGGGCAAAAAGAAGCTTGCTTACGAGATTCGCAAGATGAGAGAAGGCTTTTACTACTTCATTCAGTTTGACGGTGATTCCACAGTTCCGGCTGAGGTTGAGTCAAGAGTGCGTCTTATGGAAAATGTCATCCGATATTTGTGCGTTAGACAGGACGGTAAATAAACACGTACAGTTTAGGAGAGCATGAATGAATAAAGTAATTTTAATGGGACGATTGACGAGAGATCCCGAGGTAAGATATTCACAGGGCGACAGCCCTATGGCAATTGCAAGATATACGCTTGCGGTAGACAGAAGGTTTACACGTAACAATGACGAGAACACGGCGGATTTCATTTCGTGTGTTGCGTTTGGCAAGTCGGGCGAGTTTGCGGAGAAATATTTACGCAAGGGCACGAAGATTGCTGTGACAGGCCGTATCCAGACTGGCAGCTACACAAACAAGGACGGTGTTAAGGTTTACACTACTGATGTGGTTGTAGAGGATCAGGAGTTTGCAGAGAGCAAGAACAGCGCGTCAAACGCTGGAGGAGGCTTTGGAGGCGGCAGTACAGGCAGCGCAAATCAGTCGGCAGCGCCTGTAGCGGCAAGCGATGGTTTTATGAATATTCCTGACGGAATAGACGAGGAATTGCCATTTAATTAATAGTCTGTTTTGATTTATTTTGTATAAGATTTTTAAGAATAGGAGGCTTTATCATGGCTTTTAATAAAACTGAAAAAGCTGATTCCCCGATGAAAAGGAGAGGCGGTATACGCCGCAGAAAGAAAGTATGCGTATTTTGTGGCAAGGACAACGTAATTGATTACAAGAATGTTAGCAAGCTTAACAGATATGTTTCTGAGAGAGGCAAGATTCTTCCGAGAAGAATTACAGGCAACTGCGCTAAGCATCAGAGAGCCTTGACAGTAGCTATTAAGCGTGCGCGTCATGTTGCGTTGATGCCTTACACGATTGATTAATCAAGAGTGTGTATATAATTGATTATTAAGAGAGTTGGCTGTTCGTGAGGACAGCCAATTTTTTGGTTGTGTGAAGATTTTCGGGTAGCTGATTTGTGAAATGTTTTTAAATGTTTTAAATGAAAGGAGCGACTTTGGGGAACAGGCGGTTTAGCGGGAAGGTCTGCAGGAGCATTCCTGTTTTATTGGTATGTGTTATAATTGTGTGTCTGCTGCTGAATCATTATGAAAAAGGGAAAAGCGCGTCAAGGTCGGTGTTTGCAATGGACACTTATATGGAGCTTACGGCATACGGCGCTGACAGCGAGGAGGCGCTTGACAGGGCTGTAGTTGAGATACAGCGCATAGATGGGCTGTTATCTACGGGTAACGCTGACAGCGAGGTTTCACGGCTTAATGCTGAAAAGGAGGGCGTGCTTTCGGAAGATTTGGGGTATCTTTTGGAGCGGTCAATGGAAATAAATGAGATGAGCGGGGGCGCATTTGACATAACAATTTATCCTGTGATGAAGGCTTGGGGATTTGCTGGCGGCGAGTTCAGGGTGCCTGGTGATGAGGAGCTTTCAAAGCTTTTGGCGTATGTTGATATGTCAAGTCTTAAATATTCAAAGGAGTCTGGCAGGCTGGAAATGCCGCGGCAGGCGGAGCTTGATTTTGGCGGCATAGGGAAGGGATATACGGCGCAGCGTATTGCGGAGGTTTTTGCGGAATATGACATAGGCGGCGCGATGCTTAATCTTGGAGGCAATGTACAGATTTACGGCTCAAAGCCTGACGGGAGCGAGTGGAAAATCGCGGTCAAAAGCCCTGATGGGGCGCTGCCTTATTTGGGGATACTTTCCTTTGAAGGGCTTTCGGGCGGGGCTGGCGGCAGCAGGGCGGTAGTAACGTCGGGAGGGTATGAGAGGTATTTTGAAAAGGACGGCAAAATTTATCATCATATAATAGATCCGCGGACGGGGAAGCCTTCGGACAGCGGGATTGTTTCCGTGACTGTGGTGTGTGGCGACGGGACGCTTGCGGACGGGCTTTCCACGGCGATTTTTGTGATGGGTTATGACAGGGCGGTGGAGCTTTGGCGTGGGCATAAGGGTGAGTTTGAGCTTATTCTTTTTGATGATCAGGGAAAGCTTTATGCGACGGAGGGGCTTGAGGGCAGCTTTGCGTCGGAGCTGGGATATGAGATAATTCATTAATGAAGTCGGTTGAATTTGCCTGTGCTGTTTAGCGAATTTGCGGCAAGGCTTCGTTTTTTCCCGATTGATTTGGATTAGGGTAAATGATATTGATATGACATAGGGATTGCGTTGGTGTGCAAATCCGACGGTTGGGCGTGCAAAAGCTGTTTTTATATAAGAAAAGGGGTATTTTATAATGGCGCGTAAAATTGCGTATTCTGCAATGCTTACGGCATTGGCGATGATTTTGGGATATGTGGAGACGCTGATTCCGTTTTCTGTGGGCGTGGCGGGGATTAAGCTTGGGCTGGCTAATCTTGTTGTGCTTATGGGGCTGTATTATATGCCGTCTAAGCAGGTGTTTGTGATTTTGGCGGCGAGGATTGTGTTGTCGGCGTTTATGTTTGGGAGTATGGCGTCACTTATTTACAGTATGGCGGGGGGCGTGGTGAGTTTTTGGGTGATGCTGGGTTTAAAGAGGCTGAAGGGGTTTTCTATAGTGGGGGTGAGCATTGCGGGCGGCACGGCGCATAATATTGGGCAGTTTATTGTGGCGGTGTGTGTGCTGAAAAGCGGGGGGATTGTGTATTATTTGCCTCTGCTTATTATAGGCGGAGCGGTTGCTGGGTTGGCTGTGGGGGTGGTGGCGAGACAGGCTGGGGGGATATTGAAGAAGTATGGGGGTGGGAGATGATGATGGTGGAAGCGTACGAAACCGCTTAGATATGCCTGCCGCGCATACACAGTCCGCAAGGACGGATTTTCTAATTAGGTGTTTTAGTGAGGACGAGGCCGGCACAAGTCGCCGTCCGTGGCTCCGTGTGCCTCGATTTGCCGTCCGGGCAAATCGCCCTCTGGGTGTTGGACCATTGTATAAGAAAATACGCCCTTGCGGCCTAGGTATGCGCGGCAGGCATATCTAAGCGGTTTCTGTGGGTTGGCGTTGACGTTGGGTGGTTTAGAGATTTTGTATTATTTTATTTTGTTCTATTTTGTTCTATTTTTTACATTTGGTTTTACTTTTCTTTGTGTATATGTTATTCTGATATGGTGCTTGCATGAGGCAGAATGTGAGTGCCATATTTTTATAATATTTTCTGACAAATCATATTCATCTTGTATTTCAGAGGCATATAAATAAAGGCAGAAGCTTAATTTTATAATCTTGAAATCCCCATATATAGATGATATATTAAAATTACGGAAAGGCATAATTCGCGTTCAACAAGGAGAATATTCAAAAATACATAGATACCGCAGCGATACCGCAGAACTCCCGTAATATTTGACTAATCCGCCATATAGTGATATATTAAGAAAAGCAGCATAAAAAACCACTTTTTGCAAACAGCTGATATCCGCATAAAATCATCATATATAAAAAATATTTGCGCCCGATACCCTCAAATGGCGCAGAAATGAGGAAGAAATGTCGTATTCCAAGGTAATAGAAAACTTTTTAAGGTATATAAAAATCGACACTCAGTCAAGAGAAGAATTTTCGGATAAAGTGCCTTCCACGGACAAGCAGCACAAGCTTGCGGCGCTTTTGGCAGACGAGCTTACGCAGATGGGCGCTCAGGAAGTGCGTTATGACAGGGAGCATTGCTATATATACGCGTCAATTCCTTCAAATCTTGGCGCAGACAGCAGCGTGCCGTCAATCGGTTTTATAGCGCATATGGACACCTCCGATGCCGTGAGCGGCGAGAATGTAAAGCCACGCATAATTGAAAACTATGACGGATGTGACATTGTCTTAAATGCCGAAAAGAATATAGTCACGCGGGTGAGCGAGTTTCCTATGCTGGAGTCTTGTAAAGGCAAAAGCATTATTGTGACGGACGGCAGTACCCTGCTTGGCGGCGATGACAAGGCGGGCGTGGCGGAGATAATGGCTATGGCTGAATATTTTCTAAAAAATCCCGAAGTGCGGCACGGCAAAATCTGTATCGGCTTTACTCCCGACGAGGAGGTTGGCAACGGAGTCGAGTTTTTTGACATCAAGGGCTTTGGCGCGGATTACGCTTATACTGTTGACGGCGGCGAGCTTGGCGATATGAGCTTTGAGTGCTTTAACGCCGCTGCCGCAAAGCTTCGTGTTACAGGAAAAAGCGTACACCCAGGTTATGCGAAAAATATTATGAGAAACGCCATTAAGATGATATATGAGTTTGCAGGCGGTCTGCCGAATGAATGTCCCGAGAATACGGAGGGCTATGAGGGCTTTTTCCATATCACGGATATTAAGGGCACTGTCGAGGAGGCGTCGGCGGACTTTATCATACGCGACCACGACAGGCAAAGGTTTGAGCAGCGCAAGGAAATATTTGCAAAAACGGCTGACAGTTTAAATGAAAAGTACGGCGAAAAGCTTTTCCGTGTGGAAATAACTGATTCCTACAGCAATATGCGCGAGATGATAGAGCCGCATATGCATATTGTGGACAATCTGGCGCAGGCTATGAGAGAGGCGGGCGTAGAGCCTAAAATTTCGGCGATACGAGGCGGCACTGACGGAGCGCGGCTTTCATTTGACGGCTTGCCCTGCCCCAATATATGCACAGGCTCGGAGGGGCATCATGGCAGAAATGAATTTGCTGTTATCGAGGATATGGAAGCGGTAGCTGGGATACTGATAAATCTTGTTAAGCTCTACGCAGAAAACAGCAGTTTATGACAATGACTGACAAAATATGCTATGGAATTTTATGGAAAATAATGGTATACTTAATTATACGATTAGCATAAGCTGCGGCTGGCGGCTTAATGAGGGGATACATGAAGCAAAAAAGGATTAGGCTCAAGGGGCATTTGAGGTCTTACCTTCAGGCTACCTTGATATTAGGATTTATATTGGCGGTTGTCAATGTGGGAATATATTTTCTGGATATAACAGCGGGACTGTGCGTCACGGCGTTTCTTGCGCTTTACCTTATAGTGATGCTTGCCCTCCTGAACCACAACAAGCCGCTTATATTAAATGAATTTATAAGCTTTGCCACTCAGTATGGGCAGATACAGCGCAGGCTTTTGAGGGATTTGGAGCTTCCGCATGTGCTCATGGACGAAAATGGCAGGATTATATGGACAAACATTGCGTTTGAGAAGATAACGCACAAGGAAAAGGGCTACCGCAAGTCTATAACGTCGATTTTCCCGTACATCACAAGGGATAAGCTGGAGTTTGAGCAGCAGACGGAGATGGAGGTTTCCTTTGAGGAGCATGACTATCTTTTCAGGCTGAAAAAAATTTCGATAGATGAGGTGCTGGAGAGCAGCGAGGTATTGGACAGCGATGGCGGCAATTTGCTGATTGCGGGCTACCTCTTTGATGAGACCGACCTTAAAAAAGCGTTGGGCGAGATTGACGACCAGAGCCTTGCCATGGGACTGATTTACATTGACAACTATGACGAGGCGCTTGAAAGCGTCGAGGAGGTGCGCCGCTCGCTTCTGATAGCGCTGATAGACAGGAAAATAAACAAGTATATTTCATCGCTTGACGGCATAGTGAGGAAGACGGAAAAGGACAAGTACCTTGTGATTATGCGTAAAAAGTCGCTGCTTGCGATAAAGGAGGCGCGCTTTGACCTGCTCGAAGACGTAAAGACTGTCAACATCGGCAATGAGATGGCGCTGACGGTCAGCATAGGCGTAGGGCTTGACGCGCCGACATACAACCAGTGCATGGAGTACGCAAGAAACGCGATTGACATTGCGCTCGGGCGGGGCGGCGACCAGGCTGTCGTCAAGACGCCCGATTCGATAGCGTATTACGGCGGCAAGAGCCAGCAGGTGGAAAAAAACACGCGCGTAAAGGCGAGAGTCAAGGCAAACGCGCTGCAGGAGATAATTACAAGCAAAGACAGGGTGCTTATTATGGGGCACAGGCTTGCTGACGCCGACGCGTTTGGCGCGGCTGTGGGAGTAAGCTGCATAGCGAGGGCACTTGAAAGGAAACCGCATATAGTTATAGATAACATCACAAATTCTGTCAAGCCGCTAGTCGAGCTTTTCAGGGACAGGAATGTGTACGAGGAGGATTTTATCATAAGCACTGCCGAGGCGCAGGAGCTTGCGGGCAGCAATACGGTGCTTGTGGTTGTAGACGTAAATAAGCCAAGCATCACGGAGTGTCCTGAGCTTATCAGGGGCTGCAAGACAGTTGTGGTGCTAGACCACCACAGGCAGAGTTCGGAAATAATCGAAAATGCGACGCTCTCATATGTAGAGCCGTATGCGTCAAGCACATGTGAGATGGTGGCGGAGATACTGCAGTATATAGCCGGCACTGTAAAGGTCAGAAACAATGAGGCTGACTGTATGTATTCGGGCATTATGATTGATACAAACAATTTTACGGCAAAAACAGGCGTCAGAACCTTTGAGGCGGCGGCGTTTCTGCGGCGCTGCGGCGCGGATGTGACACGTGTGCGCAAGATGTTCAGGGACGACGCCAATGAGTACAAGGCAAAGGCAGAGGCGGTAAGGAACGCCGAGATTTACAAAAACGCCTACGCGATGGGCATATGTCCCGCAGACGGGCTTGAAAGCCCCACGGAGATAGGCGCGCAGGCGGCAAACGAGCTGCTAAATATGAACGGCATAAAGGCAAGCTTTGTAGTCACGGATTACAACGGCAAATCATACATTTCGGCGAGGTCGATTGACGAGGTAAACGTACAGGTAATAATGGAGCGTCTTGGCGGCGGCGGCCATATGAATATCGCAGGCGCACAGCTTGCGGACACTTCGCCCGAGCGCGCAATCAATATAATCAAGACCACATTAAACCAGATGCTTGAGGAAGGGGCAATATAATGAAAATCATACTGTTGGAAGATGTCAAATCATTAGGGAAAAAGGGAGAAATCGTAGAGGTAAAAGACGGCTACGCAAAGAATTTCATCATACCTAAAAAGCTGGGGCAGGAGGCGACAAACGCAAATATGAACAGCCTGAAGCTCCAAAAGCAGAACGAGGAAAAGATAGCGCGCGAGCAGCTTGAGGAGGCAAAGGCGCTTGCGGCTGAAATTGAAAAAATGACGGTAAAGACTGAAATAAAGGCAGGCGAGGGCGGCAGGGCGTTTGGCTCGGTATCATCAAAGGAAATTGCCAAGGCAGTCGCGGAGCAGTACGGCAAGGACATAGACAAAAAGAAGATACAGATAAGTGAGCCTATAAAAGCGGCAGGCAGTTTTGAGGTGCCTGTAAAGCTGCACCCTCAGGTGACGGCAAAGCTCAGGGTTCATGTGGAGAGCGTATAGGCTGAGAATATACAGAATGGTGGTATTGCAATGGCTGACATAGACGAGGCAGTGCTGAAAAGAGTCCTGCCCAACAGCATTGAGGCGGAGCAGTCCGTGATAGGGGCAATGCTTATAGACGCGGAGACCATAACCGTAGCCTCCGAGTATATAACAGGCGACGATTTTTATGGAAAGCAGTACGGCATACTGTTTGACGCAATGGTTGAGCTGCATGACGAGGGCGTGCCCGTCGATTTGATAACGCTTCAGGACAGGCTTAAAGAGAAGGGAGCGCCGCCTGAAATATACAGCCTTGAATACATAGGCGACATAATGAGGGCAGTGCCGACCTCTGCCAATATCAAGCGTTATGCCGGCATAGTGGCGGAAAAATCAGTTATGCGCAAGCTGATACGCGTAAATGAGGAGATAGCAAATAGCTGTTATTCACAAAAGGAGCCGCTTGAAAATATTCTTGATGATGCCGAAAAAAAGATTTTTGATGTAGTCCAAAAACGAAATAATGGCGATTTTGTTCCTATCAGGCAGGTTGTCATGAACACTATGAATATGATAGAGGCGGCGTCAAAAAGCGGCGGCGCGGTGACAGGCATAGCGACAGGCTTTTTGGATTTGGATTACAAAACCGCTGGCATGCAGCCGTCGGATTTGATACTGGTAGCGGCGCGTCCGTCAATGGGAAAAACGGCATTTGTATTAAACATAGCCCAGCATGTGGCGTTCAAGGACAATAAGGCGGTAGCCATATTTTCACTGGAAATGTCAAAGGAGCAGCTTGTCAACAGGTTGCTTTCACTGGAATCAAAGGTCAACTCACAGGCAATCCGCACAGGCAATATGAAGGACGACGAGTGGGAGCGTCTTGTTGAGAGCGCCGATGTTATTGCAAAATCAAAGCTTATCATAGATGACACGCCGAGCATAAGCATGGCTGAGCTGCGTTCAAAGTGCCGTAAATTTAAGCTTGAATATGACCTGCAGATGATAATAATTGACTACCTGCAGCTTATGTCGGGCTCTGGCAGGACAGAATCAAGGCAGCAGGAGATTTCCGATATATCAAGGTCCCTAAAGGCGCTTGCGCGTGAGCTTAACGTTCCTGTTATAGCGCTGTCGCAGCTTTCGCGTGCCGTGGAGCAGCGCCCCGACCACAGGCCGATGCTGTCGGATTTAAGGGAGTCAGGCGCGATAGAGCAGGACGCAGATGTCGTGATGTTTATATACCGTGACGACTATTATAATAAGGATACAGAGCTTAAAAACGTCGCCGAGATTAACATAGCTAAGCAGAGAAACGGCGCGATAGGCACGATAAATCTTGCATGGCTGCCTGATTATACGCAATTTGCAAATCTGGCGAAATGATAATGAGGCGAGAAGGATTTTTAGGCTGTCGTGTTCACTTTTGGAATGATAAATACGGGATATACTAAGGAGGACATTGCACATTGCGGCGTGTCCTCTTTTGATATATTAATATATTAATTGAATATATATGCAGCTTTGCGTTTACACTTAGTCGAAGAAAGGAGTATAAAAGTGGTAAAAGAAAGATATTTAATCAACGAAGCTGCAAAAGAAGTCCATGTGGAGTCGCATGTACTAAGATACTGGGAGGAGGAGCTGGAGCTTCCGATAAAGCGCAATGAGCAAGGGCACAGGATATACACTCAGGAGGACGTCGACAGATTCATAAAAATCAAAAGCCTCAAGGATCAGGGGCTGCAGCTAAAGGCAGTCAGAATGGTGCTTGAGCAGATTCAAGGCGGACAGGAGGAGTCTATGGATATGAGAGCGGACAATCCCTTTGCACAAAAGCAGCTTACAAAGATAGGCAAAAACGGCGATATGAAGGTTATCCAGCTAAAGCCTGGTGACGAGGCAAAATGGAAGGAATTTAAAAGCGAACGCCACATGAGCCAGCAAAAGAATGAACGCGGCGAAAGCAGTGAAAATAACGAAAAGCGTGAAAATAATGAGCTTGCAATTCAGATAAAGGATACTCCGCAGAAGGAGAACGGAAGCAGTACACAGCTGAGCGCCAATAATGCAGATACGCAGAAGGAGCAGATGGTAAGGCTCCAGTATTTGTTCCAGAAGCTTATAAAGGAAGCGGTAGCGGAAAACAACGAGGCTATGGTACATACGCTCACTGAGCGCATTACGGACAACGTGAAATCGGACATCTGCAAGGAGCTTGATTACCAGTTCAGGCTTTTTGAGGAGCGCGAGGACGAGAGGACAGCGTCAAAGCAGGAGAGCGACAAGCAGCGGGACGAGGAATACTATAAGAGGATAGACGAGCTTTTACGCCAATACAGCGCTAAGAAGGCGTCTAAGTCTATTCTGAAAAAGCTGGACAAGGAAAAGGATAAAGAAAAGAACGGCTCGAAAACAAAAGAAGCCGAGGCAATAAAGGACAATACTGTAAAATTCATTAAGGAGAAGGAGAAAAAGCCTAAGAAGGAGTTTAGCTTTTTTAAAAAGGCTGTTGAGGTAAAATAAATTGGTTTGGGATAAACAACAAAATGCCACGCATAAAATGCGTGGCATTAATGTTTTTAAAATATGTTTGCTTATGCCTGAGAAATAGAGCCTGTAGGGCATGCGCCAGCGCATGAACCGCAGTCGATGCACTTGTCAGCGTCTATCTCAAACTTGCCGTCGCCCATGCTGATAGCTCCTACGGGGCACTGCGCCTCGCAGGCTCCGCAGCATACGCAAGCGTCAGAAATCTGGTATGCCATAGCTTAAGTTCCTCCTTATATGATAAAATTTACAGCGGTAATCCGCCAAATCACGTTGGTTTAACGGGCTTTTGTGTATAATGCCTGTTAATATAGATATTTTAATATAAAAGAGTGGGAAATACAAGGTTAAAGTAGAAAAAATGTGTGGGAAATTTTATTATTTATATTGATGTGAGTGAGTTGCCCACTTATATAGAGAAGGGTGTGTGTGGCAATGGGATGCCCTAGCAGTGTTATACACCCCATTCAGACCCGCTTGCGCTTGTTGAAGGCGTAGCGGACACTAAGCTCAATGGCGCTGTAAAAGGAGCTACGCTTTTACAGCTTATTT